>Ga0154020_10004959_pt1 | contig 15807 bp, 18 predicted proteins | sample Klosneuvirus_201_FD_109709 | JGI IMG/M metagenome (GOLD analysis project Ga0154020, IMG submission 109709) | Active sludge microbial communities from wastewater, Klosterneuburg, Austria - Klosneuvirus_20160825_MG | ecosystem: Engineered > WWTP > Aerobic digester > Activated sludge | place...
TCTTGGCAAGTCTTGAGTCTAAATAAGGACCTTTTTTAACTGACCTTCCCATAATTATTTTTTCCTTCTAGCAATGATTAAACCATCAGAATACTTCTTCGGGTGACGGGTTTTCTTACCCTTCGACAACAAGCCCTTACGTGATCTTGGATGACCACCAGACGCGCGCCCTTCACCACCACCCATCGGGTGATCTACCGGGTTCATAGCCACTGGTCTTGTGCGAGGACGTACCCCTCTCCAACGACTGCGACCAGCCTTACCAACACTTTCGTTCATGTGCTCGGCATTTGAAACCGCACCAACGGTGGCAAGGCAATTCACCAATACATTTCTTAATTCTCCCGAAGGAGTTTTTAATGTTGCGTATACCGCCTCACGGGCAACTAATTGTACAAACGTGCCTGCACTGCGGGCCATAGAAGCTCCACGACCGGGCTTCATTTCAACATTGTGAACAATAGTACCAATAGGAATCTTAGAAAGCGGTAGTGCATTACCAACCTCAGGCGCAATGTTTTGACCGGAGATTACAGTTTGACCTACCTTAATTCCTTGTGGAGCAATAATGTATGACTTAACGCCATCGGCATAATACAACTTAGCTATGCGCGCAGTTCTTGCCGGATCGTATTCGATAGACTTAACAACAGCCGGAATATCAAAGCGGTCGCGCTTGAAATCAATCAAACGAACCTTTTGCTTATGTCCACCGCCAATATAGCGCATGGTCATGCGGCCTTGGTTGTTACGTCCGCCTGTTTTCTTAAGAGTAGTTACCAAAGATTTCTCTGGCTTGCTCTCAGTAATATCTTCGAAACCAGGAGACAACCGATGACGGGTTCCTGCAGTTATCGGTCTAAGTTTTTTCAACGCCATTGCTCAAATATTATACGTTGCTATAAAAATCAATTACTTCACCTGAAGCCAAGGTTACAATGGCTTTCTTATAATCTGGCTTGCGACCGGATAACACACCTGCCTTAGTAAAACGTGATTTGAATTTACCAAGTACATTAATCGTGTTAACACGTTCTACATTTACGCCATACATTTTCTCTACCGCATTCTTGATCTCTACTTTGTTAGCTGCAGCATCTACAATGAAACCGTATTTGCCTTTTTCATTCAAAGAAGAAACCTTCTCAGTAACCAGGGGTTGTATTAAAATGCTCATTGGTTTACTGCTTATTTAAAAGGTTATCAATCTTAGTTATTGAGCTCTCAACCAAAATCACCTGCTCAGCATTCATTACATCGTAGGTATTGATTTGATCGGCTGTAACAATTTTGGAGTTATGGATATTTCTTCCTGAAAGAACAACGTTCTTGTTTGCCTCCGGAAGAACCAAAAGTGTTTTCTTGTCTTGCAGCGAAAGAGCATTTATTAAGGCAATGAAATTCTTTGTCTTTGGCGCTTCAAAATTAAAGTCTTCAACCACAGCAATCATGTTATCCTTAGCCTTATAGGTTAGGGCCGACTTTCTTGCTAAATCTTTAACCTTCTTATTCAGTTTAAATGAATAATCTCTTGGAGTAGGTCCAAAAACTCGACCACCACCTTTGAATTGAGGGTTCTTAATGTTACCCGCACGAGCTCCACCTGTTCCCTTTTGCTTCTTCAGCTTTTTAGAAGATCCGCTAATCTCGTTACGTTGTTTGGACTTATGTGTGCCCTGGCGTTGGTTAGCCAAAAAGCTTTTTACATCCAACCAAATCGCGTGATCGTTAGGTTCAATACCGAAAACCTCACTGGCGAGGTTTACTTTACGGCCGGTTGTTTCACCGCTTGATTTTACAACTGCTACGTCCATCACTTTTGCAGAATTATAGTTGAATTTTTTGAACCTGGAACGGAGCCGCTTACTAGAATAAGATTTTTATCGGCCAAAATCTTTACCACCTTCAGGTTGATCACCTTCACGCGATCAGTACCCATACGGCCCGGTAAACGCTTTCCTTTAATAACACGGGACGCAAACGATGCGTTACCCATAGAACCAGGAGCGCGCAAACGGTTATGCTGTCCGTGAGTTTGACCACCCACCCCGCTAAATCCATAGCGCTTTACAACACCTTGAAAGCCCTTTCCTTTTGAAGTACCGACAGCATCCAAGAAGTCACCTTCTTTAAATACATCTCCTACTTTAATTTCCTTTCCCAATTCTACCATTCCATCATACTCCGCGCGGAAGTCTCTGAATTCAACGGTTGATTTTTTGGGGCTTGTGTTGGCCTTTTTGAAATGACCAACCAGCGGCTTGGGGGTGTTTTTCTCCTTTCTTTCTGAAAAAGAAAGTTGCACAGCCCTGTATCCATCAGTCTCAGCGTTTTTAACCTGAGTGATAACACATGGCCCTGCTTCAATCACCGTAACCGGGATATTCTGGCCATCTGGGCCGAATACACTGGTCATTCCTACTTTACGTCCTATTATTCCAGGCATGGTTGAAACCGATTTTGCTTGTTTTTAACCCGTTTTGCGGGTTTTGTACCGCAAAAAGGACTGCAAAGATAGGAACTAAACATTAGCTACCAAGTGCGCCTTTCAAAAAAATAAATGAGACCAGTTGATAGCCTATAAGAACAGGGCAAAAATGCATAGTAAGTGACTGATTTTCAATTATATCCATCTTTCTTTGAAAACTATTGAGCCAACTAATATTTATTGAAAGCACAGGCTACTTTAACAAAACTCAAAAAAGGTTTTACTTTTCCGACCAATTCTGAATGGTTTGAATGAAACAGGTTTCGTATGGAAAGGGATGGATATTATTAATAACGCTATTGGTTGGATTACTCATTGCCAACATCTCAATAGGTAGTGTTCAGATTCCGCTTTCAAAATTGTTTCTCAGTCTTTATACTGATCAACCCTTATTTTCGGATATTCTTTGGCATTTCAGGATACCCAAAGCGCTTACCTGCCTTCTTGCAGGAAGTGCCCTTGCTACAGCGGGACTATTAATGCAAACCCTTTTTAGAAATCCTATGGCGGGACCTGATGTGTTGGGATTAACGTCAGGCGCCAGTTTACTGGTAGCTTTAGTTATTCTACTGGGGCAGTTTAGTACGATTTTCAAAGGAGTGCTTTTTCATAACTCGTGGAGCGTAGCCTTAGCGGCTAGTTTGGGAGGCGGTTTGGTCTTTATTCTCATTATTTCCATCGCCAAATATGTAAAAGACAATGCCGCACTATTAATTATAGGATTGATGATTAGTGCCGCAACCTCCTCACTGGTAAGTGTTATGCAATACACCAGCAAGGCCGATGATCTGCAGGCATTTCTCATCTGGACATTAGGCAGCATGGGTAATACCAACTGGACGGAAATAAGTGTGCTTGCCATAGTAGTTGCCCTCGGCCTGGGGATTAGTTACGGCTCTGTAAAGTCATTAAACTCCTGGCTATTGGGCGAGAACTATGCGCGTAGTCTTAATATAAATATGGGTCGATCGCGTTTATGGATTGTGGTTGCCACTGGTTTACTCACCGGATCGGTAACAGCATTTTGCGGACCTATTGCTTTCGTGGGACTTGCCGTACCCCATCTGGTAAGATTGATTATTCCGGTAACAAACCATAAAATATTAATGCCGGCAGTCATGATGGGTGGTTCCATCCTATTGCTCTTTTGCGATTTGGTAGCCCAACTCCCCGGTAGTACTCAAATCTTACCTCTAAATGCCATTACCTCACTCATTGGAGCACCCGTAGTAATCTGGATGGTTATTAAATCAAAAAGAATCAGTGTCTGAATCCACCCTCATAATGCTACAGACCAGGAACCTCGCAGCAGGGTACAAACTGGATGGGAAGGATTTTCCGCTCTTTGATAACTTGAACCTGAACCTGAATAAAGGTGAACTGGTTTGCTTTATGGGATCTAATGGTATAGGTAAAACAACATTGATAAGAACATTAGTTGGTCTGCAAAAACCCTTACGGGGATCTACTGAGATTCCTTCTAAAGATTCGGTGGCATTGGTTCTTACCGATAAAATTACATCTTCCATAATGACCGTCTATGACCTGGTGTCGTATGGCCGGTATCCCTATTTGAATTGGAATGTCCAATTGTCCGCCTATGATCATAGGCTAATTGAAGAATCTATTAAGCGCGTGCATTTAGAACCGTTGGCTCAAAAGAGAATCTCTGAACTAAGTGATGGCCAGTTACAAATGGCTATGCTTGCCAAAGCGCTTGCTCAGGATACTGCCATTCTTTTTCTGGATGAACCAACGGCACATCTTGACCTTAATAATAGAGTAGAAATAATGAATCTGCTGCGCACATTATGTCGCACTGAGGGAAAAACAGTTTTGGTAGCTACCCACGAACTTGATCTTGCCCTACAAACAGCAGACCGGATTTGGTTAGCCACGAACGAACGAAAAATTCTAGAAGGGATACCGGAAGATCTGGTATTAGATGGCACTTTTGATGAAGTGTTTAGGTTTAAAGGATTTGATTTAAAATCCGGAAAGGTAAGTCAGGAGCCATATCGAAAAAAAGCCTTACAACTGGAAGGACAGGGACATGAATATCTCTGGACAAAAAATGCGTTAGAACGCACTGGTTACGAGATCAATGCTGCTTCAGCAATAAAAATTAAGGTAACTCATAAAGACAAAGCCATAACCTGGAACTTAAGTAATGAAAATACAGAGATTAACTTCACTAATCTTTCGGGGCTGCTCGACTCTCTTGCTAAGGATTAGTACGCTTAGTACTCAATCAGTTCGTCACCTTCTTTATAGTCGATAAAGTAAATAACCATGTTGCACATTTCATCAGTCGAATTCCAACCATAGCCAATATCCTTGGCGGGATTATTTGGGTTTGCCGGATTCTCACTTGTGTTGTCATATTTAGCCTCCACGTAGATGCGGGAGCCTGCTGGAATCTTAAGCAAATTTTTGAACTGATAAGTGGTCTGCCAATTGAAATCCCACTCATCAATTTTTATCAATGGAATTTTTTCACCCTCCAGCGTTACAGCATAGGCTAAAAATGATTTTCCAATAAAATGCATGTGCGGCATTACTGAAATAAGTGATATATCTTTTGTGATTGGATAGTTTATGTGGAAGGTTGGCATTCGTTCGGCATCAATATAAAAGGGTTGATTACGAATGTCATTTTCGCGAAGTGTTAATGTATAGACCTCCCGGGTAACAGGGATTTTGGCATAATATAAATTCACCACCGACTTATCCTGCTGTGGTTTAGAAGATGGCGAATAATGGATATTTAAAATTAGGTCAGAACCTTTTACTAATTTCTTTCCTGTGCCTGGAGGAAAAAATATTTTAGTATTCCCTGGCACCCACCCATACAAGAATTCATCTGCCAGTGGCACCGTCTGAAATTTTTTTATTTCCGGATCCATTTCACTCATACCATCAATACCGCGAATTTTTTGAGTTGAATCCACCATCACGCGGCTATGATGGACTTGCTTTCGGTTTCCTGGAACAAACTCCACAGCTGACACATACGTATCTGACGGAAGATTGCTGGGCACCACGAAAAAACGAAAATCCTCCTCTGCCTTTTCCGATAATTGGTAGCTGCTAATCATCGGTAATACTAGGTCGGGCTTCGTCAGATCTTCCAGATCTGTTGAAACCTTTTTAGGCTTTACTTTTTTTCCTTTTGGCATATCACTGCTAATCCATTTCTGAATGAGATCAATTTCCGCAGATGTTAATTTCTTTTCATTGCGAAATGTTTGATAGGTAGGGTCTGCCTTCCAGGGTGGCATGTATCTCGTTTCTGTTACATGACCAATAAAATTTCCCTTGGCTTTTACTTCCTCATAGGTTTGCAAACTAAAGGGCCCAATCCCCCCAGGTTTATGGCACGATACACAATTCGTTTGGATCAGGGGCTCAATATCCGCGTTATAAGTTGGCTGACTATAACTTAAGTCTGAAATCGCAAAAAGCAAGAAAAGCATCAATGACCTTCGGCACATAGCTGAGTTCTTAACAATATCCAATCCAACTTTATTAATGATGATTGTGCGTTTCACTCTTTGTGGGAGATCGTTGAATAAAACAACCAAGCGCCTCCGTTTCTGTGATTTCTGGTTGCTTCCCTTCCAGGGTCGCATTTACGGCATCGATCAAATAATGTTCCGTGGTTTCTAACCGATAACGACCTAATTCATAAAACCAATTATCAATAGCCCCGCGGTAGATCACCTGATTATTGTGTACTAAGTAAACCTCTGGCGTTACTTTAGCATCCAGCTTTTCGGTCAGCACATGTTTTTTATCATCAACCAACTTAATAATTCGAGGTATCTGATACTCATCTCTAAAGGCAGAAGATTGCTTCTTTGATAAGCCCGCAGGAAAATATCCGGATGTACTAATTCCTTTTTCGGCAAACTGAGTCGCCAACTCTTTAATAGTAACCATATACTTCTGTGTGATAGGACAATCCACAGCCATAAAAATGATCACCTCTGGTCGGTCGCCATCCGATGCAGCCTCATGTTGATGCTGAGCCATGCACAGAGTGGCGCTTAACCAAAGTAAAAAGAAGATTACCTTTTTCATTCTTGTCAAATCCTTTCTACACCCAAACCCGGTTTATCAGAGCAAGACATAATACCATCTTTCAATATAAAACCACCCTTTACTTCATCTTTCGCTAAATCCAAACTTCCGTCAAGATCTATATACTTTGTATTCTCACAAGCAAAAGCAGCATGCAAGGCGGCTGTAATACTCACAATACTTTCGTCATTACATCCCCAGAATAAATCAACCCCAGCTAAAGAACCAATGTCAGCTATTTTTAGTGCCTGACTTACCCCGCCACACTTCATCAACTTAATATTAAATATTCCTGTTGCTACAGGAGGTATCACTAACTCATACGCATCGGCTGGTGTTAATAAAGATTCATCAGCAGCTAACACTTTTCTGATGTCGGCTGGTAATTTTTTGGCCTCCTCGATTGCTTTGGCAGGAAGGGGTTGTTCAATCAATTCAATGTCGAGTGATTTTGTGCGGTTATAAAACTCGATAGTTTGAGCGGATGTGTATCCCTGATTCGCGTCAATGCGGATCACAAATTTCTTTCCGAATTTCTCCCGCAACTTCACCATTCGTTCAATGTCTTCTTCCAGGTCGATGCCCAACTTTACTTTAAGTACACTAAAACCTCGTTCGCCATATTCCTTCGCTTCCTTTAAGGTCTCCTCAACATTCTTTATGCCAATGGTGTTTGAAGTGGGGAGAGATTTTATTTTCTGACCCAAAAACTTCACTAACGGTATGCCCAGAAATTTGGTGTACGCATCATATAAAGCAATATCAAGTGCCGCACGCGCAGCCGGATTTTTGGGAAGTTTTTTCCAAACTTCAAAAGTCAATTGATTAAGTTCGCGGATATCGCGACCTATTAAAAACTGAATGTTATTTTCTTCCAGCGCTTTCGCACACTGTTCAAAACTTTCGCCTGTTACATATTCGCTAGGGTTGGCAGCGCCTATTCCAGTTACTCCATTTTCCAGTGTAATCTCAACAAATGCATTGAGCACTTCATCTACCGTTTTAAAAGCAATGGTGTAAGGCTTGGTATTTACTAAATCAGCAGACCAGACTTTGATATCTTTAATTTTCATGAACGAGTTACTTATGGTATAATAATTTAAACCTGAGCGATAGACTTATCAATCATATCCTTAAAAATAGCCACTAACCGATCTACACCATCTTCCAAGGGCAATATCACGGGTATTCCTAATTCCTTTTCCTTTTGCGTTGCATACTCATGAGCTTCTTGCTCAGTCATTTTTGCGGTGTTAACGGTAAGGGCTACGGTTGGCGCGCCATACGTTTTTATAAGCGCAATCTCGTCATTAATCTCAGGCATGTAGGCGGGGTAATATTCCATATCCTTATACTGCTTGCGGGTAGGGTCGTGTTGTAATACAACCGCATTCGCATCAGCCGAAACAATCCACTCGGCCCCAGCCGGACCGCTAGGATTCCGTAGTGACGATTGACCTTCAATAAAAATAATATCCGGTTTCGCCTCGTCCCAGCATTGCACAACAGCATGCTCCATTTCGCCCGAGATAAAATCGTTTAGCGTACTATCGAAGACAAAACCATACTTCGCACCCTGCATCCATCCGGTTTGCCCAGTGTATATCATTTCGGCTCTGAAACCAGCCTTACGCATAGCTTCTGTAAGAAAGCGGGTTGTGGTTCGTTTTCCCAAAGCACAGTCGGTACCCAACACAGCAATTTTCGGGCAGTGCACATTCTTTATTTTGCCCGACCAAAAATGCAGGTCTTTGAATTTTTTTGGCTTACGCACGTCAATAATTTCTAAGCCACGAGAACGCGCAAAATCCGCCAGTTCGGGAATGTCAGAAATATATTCGTGTAAGCCATTAACTAAGCTATAGCCATGGATAAGCCCGTCTTTTAAAATGGCTCTTAGTGTATCGGGGATAACCCCGCCTTTGGTGGCTACTCCTATTATACAATACTTGGCAGTTTGTTTCGATGTTTTAGCGAACTCTTCTACACTCGCGTATACAGGAATATTTCTTTTCTTTCCATCTAACACCTCTCCGGCATCTTTGCCGGCACTCTTGTCATCTATCACGCCCACAATATTGTATCGGTCAGTGCCGCGAATTAAACCATGAGCCGTTTTGCCGTTATTGCTATCCAGGTAGCCGGCTGTAATTATAATGGCATTACTTTTTTCCATAGGTTAGTTTAGTGGGGCGAAAATTACGCGGTTTAATCGCGATTCTCAAAGACTCGATGAAATGAACTTTCTAAAGTTTTCTGATTGTAAATCCGTACCGATCGAGGTAGAATTTTTTAAGGATAGAACTTAAGGTTAATTTTGGGTTGGTTATTGCTACAGGTATCTTAAAAATAATACCATGAAATATCTTATTATATCCCTCTTAAGTCTCTTGGTAAGTGTCAGTTTTGGTCAGGGTCTGCTTGGCACATGGCAGCTTACAGACGAAAAAACCTGTTTTCAAAGTGAAATGAAAGAGAGCGACACCGAGCTTGAGCTAAAGGACGCTATGGGTGCCTCCCGGCAGTCGGTTGTGCGAATGATTACTTTTACCAAAAAAGGAACAGCCGAAGAAGGGATCTACTCGCAAGGCAAGAAAAAAGGGACTGATACCAATAAATTCAATTATAACGTGATTGACAATGAGCTTCAGTTTCTGGATAAGAAATCGGGCATGGCAACCCAACGCTTTATTATTGACGAAATAACTCACACCACCTTGCGCATTCACAACGTACTTAAAGACTGCGAAATAAAAACGTATACCCGCATTGAGTAATGGTAGAGACAATCCAAACCAAGCGGGATATTCGAAAACTCAAACAGGATGAGTTAAAAGAATTCTTTGTACAAAAAGGAGACAAAGCCTTTCGCGCCCAACAGGTTTATGAATGGCTGTGGATGAAGGCGGCTAAAAGTTTTGATCAGATGACGAACATCTCGCTCGAAACCCGCGAGATGCTAAAACAACATTTTGTAATCAATCACATTAAGGTAGACACGATGCAACGCAGCGTGGACGGCACAATTAAAAATGCCGTAACCCTGCATGATGGATTGGTGGTAGAATCTGTATTGATACCCACCGAAAAGAGAATCACTGCATGCGTTTCTTCGCAGGTAGGTTGCAGTCTGGCCTGCAAATTTTGCGCTACTGCGAGATTGAAAAGACAACGCAACCTTAGCCCCGATGAAATCTATGATCAGGTGGCCGCTATTAAGGAACAAGCCGAATTATTTTTCGGCAGACCCTTAACCAACATTGTGTTTATGGGCATGGGCGAGCCGCTGCTTAACTATGCCAATGTAACCGAAGCCATTGAAAAAATTACTTCGCAAAAGGGTTTGAATATGGCTCGTAAGCGGATAACGGTTTCTACTGTAGGGGTCGCTAAAATGATTCGTAAAATGGCCGATGATCAGGTTAAATTCAACCTGGCGGTTTCATTGCATTCAGCGATTAATCAAACACGATCGTCTATCATGCCTATCAACGATACTAATTCATTGGAAGAATTAGGCGAAGCGCTTGTTTACTGGTATCAGAAAACAAAAAACAAAGTCACGTATGAATATGTTGTTTGGAAAGGCATTAACGATACGGAAGAAGACGCGAAGGCGTTGCTCAAATTTTGTAAGCTGGTTCCCTCCAAAGTAAATCTTATTGAATACAATCCTATTGATGATGGAGAATTTCAACAAGCCTCCGAAGAAGTGTTAAATATGTATATGGATTTGTTAGAGAAAAATGGAATCACCACGCGCATTCGTAAAAGTCGGGGGAAAGATATTGATGCTGCTTGCGGGCAACTGGCGAATAAGTCCTAAAACTATTTCGAGACCTAAGGCATCTTCCTATAATTAATCTTAATTAGTCAACCTCAATGAAGTGGATCTTTCTTTTTGTCTGCCTCTCACTTATAAATTTAAGTGTATCGCATGGCCAGACCAACATCTTGAGTGGGGTGGTCTTGGATTCAGCCTCGCTACAACCACTTTCGTATGTAGCTGTTCAGGTTAAAGGAAAAAATATTGGTCAATCGACTAATGAGACTGGGCGATTTTCAATTGAATGTTCATTGGGAGATACGCTTGTGTTCACGCGCCTCGGCCACAAAGCGTTACTATTCATTCCTAGAAACATAGATCGGAATCTCAACATCATTTTAGCGGAAGACAGCCGGATGTTAAATGATGTAACGGTTTATGGCGATGTGAAAATTGCTGGCGTAGATGATCAGGAATATAAGGCTAACACGCAGGTCAAGATAAAAAATCAACCTCTTGAGCCCGAGGCCAATGAGGTTGCTACCTTTGGTCCAGGTATTACCATTGGGTTTGGTGGGAAAGATAAAACAAAGGTAAAGCGCGATGAGAATTCGAAAACGGAAGTCTATCGTAAAACGATTACCTCGGATGACACAAAAAAACAACTTATCGATCTTTACCAGATCTCGGAAGAGATCTACTATAAAAAATTGGAACGATTTAATAACGAGACTCCGGACGCTAAGTATCTCACCGATCCAAAAGAGATCGTTACCCTGATGATACAGTTCTTTGCAATGAGATAATTATAACTTATTTATCGATCCTGAGTTTGCTTACTTTTGAAACTGAATTCTACGCATTATGGAAGAACATTTTCAAAGCTCAGAAAAAGTAAGAGATTTTGTAATCGGCATGAGCGATGGTCTCACCGTGCCTTTCGCCTTAGCCGCAGGATTAAGTGGCGCGGTTGATTCGACCGCTATTGTCATCACAGCAGGATTAGCCGAAATCGCAGCCGGTTCCATTGCCATGGGATTGGGGGGCTACCTGGCAGGTCGCACAGAAATTGAACATTACGATTCGGAAGAAAAACGCGAATACGATGAAGTGGTTAACAAACACGAAGTTGAGATTCAAGAGACAAAAGAAATCTTTGCGGAGTATGGAGTAAGCGAGGAGTTGCAAGAGCAGGTAGCGCGCGAGATGGCAAAGAATCCTAAGAAATGGGTGGACTTTATGATGCGTTTTGAATTGGGGTTAGAGCGACCTCATAAACACCGGGCTATTCAAAGTGCATCGATCATCGGTTTATCCTACGTGGTTGGAGGACTGATTCCGCTAAGCGCCTATTTTTTTACAGAATCCACAGAAGAAGGATTGATCTATTCTTCCATCATAACCTTGGTCTGTCTGATTGTTTTTGGGTTGGTGAAAAGTAAACTTACCGGCCAGCCTTTATTTAAAGGAGCCTTGCGTGTAACTGTGGTTGGCGCTGCGGCTGCGGCAGCAGCTTTTACAATTGCTAAGTTGATTACCTGATTCTTGCGCTAAATAATTTTCCTCTTCTTGGTCTATATTCTTACAGACCAATTCTCAGTGCCATAGAAAACTCGCGTTGAAAACGTGCGCTTATAGACTAATAAAGTTGATTTGATTGTCTCCTTACTTCTTACTGGCATTAAAAAGTTTTTCCTTCTCTTCTTTGGAAAGACTTTCGTAGCCGCGATCAGATATTTTATCGAGAATAGCATCAATCTCGTCTTGAGTCGCTTTACTTGCTTTGCTGGTGGGTGGCCGGCTTGGCTTCGGCTCTGCTTTACGGTAGGTAACTTTTACTTTTGATTCTGTAACAAACAAACCCCGCAGCCAATCTAAGGTTGCCGTAATCCAGCCCCCCCAATTAACACCAGCCTGCAGTTGTTTAATATAAATCAACCCCATCAAGGCACCGCCTAAGTGGGCCACATTGCCACCGGCATTACCACCTACTGAACCCAGAAAAGATAACACGATATAAAATAAAGCGATGTATTTGATTTTAATGGGACCCAGAAAAAGTAAAAAGAATGTGTAGTCCGGTAAGAGCACAGCCGTGCCCACCAGCACCGCATACACAGCCGCGGATGCGCCCACCATCCCATCGGCAGGAATGCGGCCTTGATAGAAGGGTATAGTATTGTAAACCAATAAATACGAAATGCCCCCCGCAATGGCGCCTAAAAGATATAACGAAACCAGTTTATCGCTGCCCAGATATTCTATAAAGAGTTTTCCAAACCAATAGAAAACTAGCATGTTAAAAAGTATATGAAAAATGCCCGTCAGGTCATGAACAAAGGCGTACGAAATGAGCGTCCAGGGTTTAGTTAAAAAAGTGAAAACCGGTGCGGGTATAGCAAGCTGTGAATGGATTAACTTAAAAAAATCAGAAAAGCCGGTTGCCGTTGAGAAAACATAAAATACAGCCAACACCAAAAACACAACCACGTTGATAAAAATCAACTGCACATGTGCATTGTTGGGTTTTTGAAACGCATTTTTAAATTCTACAAACACAAGATTCTTCTTTTTCTATTTCAATTTAACAGAATTTCTCTTCTTAAAGTTACCAAACATATTATCGCCCCTGACTACGCCAGGCACTAATAATGATAAACGCTACAAAGGCACCGCCAAAATGTGCCAGGTGTGCCACTGTACCGCTACGGTCTAAGGCATAGGTGATGAATCCCATTATAAAAACCATGTATTTTGCCTTTATGGGTATCGGTGGAAAAAGAAGCATAAGTTCAAGATTGGGAAATACCATACCAAAGGCCATTAGGATTCCATAAATAGCACCTGAAGCACCTAGCATGATTCCTCCAGCTCCGGTACCCAGAAAAAAGTTGGCCGCTGCATAAATTACACCGGCACCAATGCCCGTTGCTAAGTAGAAAATAAGGAATTTCTTCTCGCCCCAGTAACCTTCCAGTATAGGGGCAAAGGAGGCAAGCGCGAACATGTTGAAAAATATATGACCAAAACCACCATGCGCGAACATGTAGGTAAAAAACTGATAGGGTTTAAAGTTGGGGGAATGGATACTCCAAAGCGATAAGTATTCGGTTAAATGCAAATTGCTCAGTAGATTCTGTGCCAGAAACACAACCACATTTATAATGACCAGATTTCTGACCAGCGGGGTAAGTCTAAACATGCTCTTGGATTAACGGGTAAAGTAACTTTCTATCTTAGACGTTTCAAAAGTAAAAAATGTTGGGCTGCCATCAGGAGAAAAGTTTGGTTTTGCACACGCAAATAATCCTTCCACGATAGATTGGATCTCTTCCGTCATTAATTTTTGTCCGGATTTTACGGATGATCGTTTAGCCAGGGCAAACGCCAGGTTATCCCGCAAAGGCAAGTGTAACTCGGATTGGTTTTTTTTGAATTGCTCCAACAGCCCTTCAAATAATTCCTTTTCGGAAGCCTCCACGCCCACCGGAATACCGGTAACCAATACGGCATTCTTTCCAAAAATCTCGAAGCGAAATCCGAGTGAAATCAACTCTTGTTCCACTTCCATAATCAATGCAAAATCAGAAGCGCTTAAGGTAACAGTCTGTGGAAAAAGGCTTTGCTGACTATTACCCGGGTTTCCTTTTAATCGGGTTGTATACTTTTCAAATAACACCCGTTCATGCGCAGCCTGTTGATCGATAATCATCAACCCCGATTTGGAGGGCTTTACAATGTACTTCTGCTGAAATTGAAAACACGATTGCTCTTCCGAAGACAAGGGTTGATTGGCTGATTGATTGAGCGAGCTTTCAAATCTCAACACCTTACCTTCCGGTTCAGGATTTTGAAATAAGCGCGATTGTGGTGCCGGATTATCAAACGCTTTCTCCCAATTTTGCAAATTAGATCGATGTAGCGCAGTAGAGAATTGCTCATTCATATACTGCTCTTTCGTAAGATTCTGCGAAAGCTTCCCCACAATATTTATGTCCGATTGAAAATCTATGGCCGGAGTAAGGTTGTGAGCGCCCAACGCTTGCTTTACAGCGGCCCATACCACACCATACACAGCCCGTTCATCATCAAATTTAATTTCTGTTTTGGTAGGATGAACATTTACATCGATATGCTTCGGATCTATCTCCAAAAAGAGAACATAAAAGGGAAAATTTCCTTCGGCCAGTAAGCCTTCAAAAGCACTTGTAATAGCGTGGTTAAGATAATTGTTGCGGATGTACCGGTGGTTAACAAAAATGAATTGTTCGCCCCTTGTTTTCCGTGCCGACTCGGGCCTGCCAATGTATCCGGTAATTTTTACCAGCGTGGTTTCTTCCTGGCAAGGAGCCAGTTGACCTTGAAAAGATTTTCCGAATAAAGAAACTACCCGCTGACTAAGTTTGGCCGGAGGCAAATCATAAATCAACTCATCGTCATGCTGAATGCTAAAACCAATTTCGGGGCGGGCCAATGCCAGCCGGTGAAATTCTTCCAGAATGTGGCGCATCTCCACCGCGTTAGATTTTAAAAAATTTCTGCGCGCAGGAATATTGAAAAATAAATTTTTTACGCTTATGCTCGTCCCCTTTTCACAAGCCACAGGCCCTTGACTTTTTACTTCCGATGCATCAACCAGTAACTGCGTACCCAGATCGGAGTGCGCCTGGCGGGTCTTCAATTCAAATTGCGATACAGCGGCTATGGATGCGAGGGCTTCGCCCCGAAACCCCATGGTGCGAATTTTAAATAAATCTTCAGCCGTTTTTATTTTCGAGGTAGCATGTCGCTCAAGACTCATACGCGCATCCGTTTCACTCATGCCCGACCCATTGTCAATAACCTGAATCAGTGTTTTACCGGCTTCTTTAACAAATAATTTTATAGAAGTAGCCCCCGCATCCAACGCATTTTCCAACAATTCTTTGACAGCCGAAGCAGGTCGCTGTACCACTTCACCGGCTGCAATCTGGTTAGCAATAGAATCCGGAAGTAGATGAATAATATCGGGCATGAAGGAATGTGAAAAGTTATTTCCGTTTAAACTTGAGATAGAAATAAAAAGGAACAAACAGAAAAAGTAAATAGAATGCGGGCTGGCCCCACTCCAAATAAGCAACAATAAGTACTGTCAGAAATAGCAGTATGCTTAATCGAATCATCGTAGAACTGGTATCTGATCCGGGTTTACTTCTCTTTCTTGATGCTTGAAATGAACCCGCAATGCGCGATCTGTACTCACTTGAATCTTGCCGCACCTGCCCCCGTTCGCGCTCAATTTCAGATTTAATACGGTCTTCACGTTCTTTTAACTCCTCCTTAACGGGATCGTAGAACCGCGGATTGTACTTAAACCGCTGATGCTGGGGTGCTTTCGTGAATAAGGATAAAATCTTCATAGTATTTCTTTTATTCTAAATGTAGTTTCGCATCTGAATAACCCTTGATCAATCGTTCTTATATATACACA
>Ga0154020_10004961_pt1 | contig 15801 bp, 18 predicted proteins | sample Klosneuvirus_201_FD_109709 | JGI IMG/M metagenome (GOLD analysis project Ga0154020, IMG submission 109709) | Active sludge microbial communities from wastewater, Klosterneuburg, Austria - Klosneuvirus_20160825_MG | ecosystem: Engineered > WWTP > Aerobic digester > Activated sludge | place...
GAGCTAAATATGCTGGACATTTATATACTCATATATGATATTTTATTTTAGTGTCGGTATATCAAAAAATTATATCTATGTATGGTATATGTTTAAATATTATTTATTATTTATAATTGTTATAATTATATTGATTTTCATCTCTTGTTGTTTGTCTAAAAAACGTAGTAAGAAAAAAAAACAACATTATGAAATAGATTATACGCCTTTAATTATACCAAAAAAAAGAAACAAATATCAGACATATTTAAAATATATAGACAAAATAGATGATAATGATGTATATTTAACATGGAGATATCAGGGGATGGATCTGATAAGTAATCATACATATGGATTGGTTTTATTACCTTATCAAAACAAACAAAATGAATTTATTTTACATATGAATAATGCAAAGTATCTGAAACAATTTTATCAAAAATATAATCTTTATATGACAGATGATAAATTAAATAATATAACTTTTTTAACATCAGAATACAATCCAAATAAAGATAATTATATTGAATTGGAATCAATTGAACAAAATATTTATATTGTAAAAGCAAGTTTATGGTGGCATAAAAAACCATTTTATTATTTACATATCAATGAAAAAAATAAACTTTATTTTGAAACAGGAATTAATGATAATATTGCGAAATTTTTGCTTAACTGAAGGTGAGTAAGTATTTTAATTGATTTACATCAGCAAGCATTTCATCTCGAACTGTTAATAAATCAGTATTTTCTGACAAAACTTCAGTTAATGAATTAAGAATACCAATAAACCCATCTAAATTTTTGGAAATATTATCATCATTCCAAACACATGCAGTTAAATTAACATTAGACAATGTTAGTTTGCCAAAAGCACCTTGACCTGCTTCCATAAATCGATCAAAGTTATCATTAAATTTTTCAAGATAACTATCTACCGCTTTATGACCACCATATGCAGTAGTTTGAAAATGAAACATTTTTATTTGAATTTGATGTTGGAAAAATAAGATGACTAGACTATTAAGGAATTCTATTTTACCCATTTATATATGTTATATTATAATATTATAATATTATTTTGCTAATATTTTTTCATATACTGGACTTTTAATTTCTGATACACCTAATTGTTTTTTGCTTATAGAAGATCTCTTATCAAATTCTCGTTGAATATCATTTATTTTAGTTAAGCTATCTTTTAATTCGTTATTTAGTTTTGTTAAATAGTTCATAAGTAATTGAATATTTTGTAATTCCGGAAAAGAATATACCGAAGGTCCAGATGCATATGCATCATTTAATGCTTTAATAATCTCATCGATTGGCATTTTAATTCTTGTTAACTTCTGACCAGCAAAAAACATCATACATATACTAGGACCAATATTCTTATCACATGTACAAACATTTCCAGGACAAACTCTATGATATGATGATAATTCATATTGAGGTAATCCTGATTTAATGATATTATTAATATTATCTAGAGCTTTAACATATAAACTAAACATATTTATAATATATTCATAAACAGGAGCAAGTTGTTTAATCGTAGTTTCTACATCATTCAAGTTTAGATAAATTATATCTATATTTGGTACTGGTTTATTAATAATTGTTTGTTGATATTCTTTAAAATTACTTTTAATTGTATTTATGAATATTTTTTGTGAATTAGTTGTACCTTCATATTTAAATAAATCTTCCATACAACAAGTTAATTCTCTTAATGCCGTATTAATACCATTAGATATTTCACCTTTGTTTCCATTTATTCTTTTACTCAAATCAACTGATGCTTTAGATTGTCCAGCAGGTGTAGGTTGTACTGGTGTTATTTTACGTGGTGATAATTTAGCATACATCTCACGTTTCATTTGCGCAGTTGCCGGGCTGACAACTCCCGCCGGTGGTTTCGCATCTGTTTGTGCTTCTACATTTTCTCCGCCCTGTTGTTTATTTCGATGTGGTACAAGTCTAATATACTTATATTGGTTATTAAACATATTATAATATAAATGAATAAAAAAAGTTTAATTAATAAAATTTCCTTACTATATCATATTAAAATGAACGGAGTAATGACATGGCAAAAGTATGACAATGAAATTATTGTTATTAGTATTAAAGAAGCAGATCCAAAAGATATATTAAATATAATTAAAATTATACTAGATGATGACCAAAATAAATTATTTTCCATTACAAGAAGTCATGATGAAATTACAATTATTATAGACAAATCACTAGATTGTTTTATTGATAGCTATTTTTACAAGGAAACTTATGTTGGTTATGTTTTATTAGATACTGGTTCATTTATGGAAGAGTCTGGATTATTAAAGAAGATATCAACGCATTTTGCCCAATTTGAAATCCCTATTTTGTACATCACAACAGTTAATAACAATTATCTCCTCGTACCAAAAAAATATGAGGAAAAAACAGATCAATTAATTAGATATGGTATTCGTTTATAATACTTTATGATGATTAACTTTAATTGGTTTCTTATGACTATGACCTTCTTGTAATTTTTTATATTTATTCAGATTAATTGAAATAAAATCATGACAGTTATGCTTGATGCATTTAATATGAATCGTGTGATCATCTAAATCAGTTGTAATATGCATATAGCTCTTATGATGTGTTGCATATGCGAACTGTTTTTGTAATGGATCATCTTTTATGTAATCAGTAATCGTTCTTGTAGGTTCGCTGCCCGATGGTGAAGAACAAATTTCTATTAATGGGAATGAGTCAGGATTATTCAAATCATCAACATAACCAACGTATGACGTATGAGAATCGCCTGTTAAGAAAATAACTCCTGAAATTTGGTTATCTTTGATAAAATTAATAATTTGATTACGTTGCTTGTTAGTTTGAGGAATATTAATGACCTGATTTGATTGATCATAATACATCCACCCAGCGCCATTAAATTCTGCCATAGTTCCGCCAAAAACTCTATATTGTTGATTAAGAGTTAAGGCTTCATAATCTAGTACAGCTGTTGGTACTGCTCCTTGAAGACTAACAAATGGTGCATAAAACGAAGGGTTTGTAACTAATGTGGTATATAGTTGAGTAAAGGTTAATTTCTGGGAAGTTGGAGATAACGACGATCTTGGCAAAATTATCAGATCACTAAATGCTTCAGTTGTAACAATAAATTTAACAGTTGCTCTAGATTGGGATAATCCTGTTAATAACCAATTCATTTGATCAAGTGAAATAATAGATAAGATTTGCGAATTGTTATTAATAGACATAGGCGTTCTATCTGCCATAATATTCAAAACAAAAAAATCAATATGTTTGCCATATGAAAATTTAAAATATGCTAGATTCGGGTTAAGATTATCCTGGAATTCGTGATATCCATTCATAACCCCTGTAATATAATTGGGAGATTGAACAGACCAAAGTGTAGATTCATCATCTTGTGATGTAACTGGAATTGGTGGCGGTGGCGCAACAATGGTTGGATCTCCAAAAGCATAAACACAATACATAATATTAGCGGCAATCTGAAGTTCTGAAAATCCATTAGTACCTAGTGTTGTGTTATATTGAAAAGATCGATAAAAAGCATTCCAATTATTGAATATTTCATGATCATCTGCTAATATAAAATTTAATGATTCTTTAAACATTTTTTTAATTTTATGGACATTAAATAAACGTTTTTGATAAACTTCATCAAATTCAAGGATGCTTAAAGCTGGTTTGATATTCAAAATTTTTGAATCAGTTGTTGGATAATAGTAATCAGCATAAATACTATCACCTAAAAGTAAATTAAAATCAACTTCATCATCTGGAAAAACTCCGTGTTTAGGACTATTATTAGTTTCTGAATCAAATGCATATCCGAAACATGATAACATATTAAATTTTACTTCTTTTGATTTTGTAACTTCCGGTAATGTTCTAAATTCTCCATGAACCTTATAGACTTTCATATGATACTTATAATCTGTATCTGGTTCAGTATGATTTAAATAAAATGTATAAAGTCCATCACGTGGAAAGGTTACTTCGGTAACTTGTACTATATTATTTGGCGATTGATAATATAATTGCATTGGTTCAGATGCATTTTCTACAAAGACGCGTACCATAACTAAAGTTGGTGTTATCTGTACTGCAAATTGAATGATTGTATATGACATTCTATACTTTAAACAAAGATATTAAAAATACTTTGTCAAGATAAATTTCTTCATTAATAATAATATGACAAACTTTCTCTCACATTATAAAAAATATAATCCGAATCTTTATTCACTCATGGTATCGTTATTATTAGCTATTTGGTACAATGGTGTTACTGGTATTATTAATTATTATTTACCAAATAGAGGTCCGTTTATATCCATATTTTTAATGATGGTTCCAATATTTGTATTCTTGACAGATGATGGCAGACTTAATGAACTTTATGCTCCATCTAATATACAATATCCAATACTTGCTTCCGCACAACATTTCCAAAATGTAAAGGATGAAGATTAATATGTTGGTTACTGTAAGACAGTAACAAACATAGATAGTAATTTCTATCTATCATTTTGACATATATTTACTATGTAATAGTGTTATCTTTTTAAGTATTTTTTAGATATTTAATAAATTTAGTTGATATAAAGACTTCCTGTTGGAGATAAATAATGAAATATTAATTCATAAGTTGGATCTGGTCTTGTAAAAAAAGGTGTATGACCTGTTCTAATTTTAATAAATTCTGAATCAGGTATTAAATGATGAAGAGCGACCCCACCAGATAAAGCAATAACGTCGTCGTGAGTTCCATGTAGAATTAGTACGGGTATTGGCATGAGTTTTGGAGCTTTTGCCATAGAATAATCATCTAGATTTTGTGTATACATGGCTTGTAATGTGGGGGTATTCGCATAATTATAAGAATCAATCAGATCTTGCTTTAAACTTGTATTTTGACAATCATGGCTTTTTGTATTATAAACGGCATCTGCTACATCGGATGCATAAACTGCAGTTGTAATTAGTCCAGATAACCATTGTTGAGTTGAGGTTAATTGATTATATAGATTAAATAAAGCAAATGGAGCAGTATCAATAAGTATTAAATTTCTTAACTCAGATCTGTATGTTAAACCCCATAATTGTGCAATTGCTCCACCCATACCGTGTCCAAAAACGATCGGTTTTTTTTTATTTAATTTTAAATCATCTATAATTGTACGATAATCGTTTATTAATTCTATATAAGTAACAGTTGTTGAAGGAGATGATTCTCCGGTACCTCTAAGGTCTAAAATGATAGAAGAAAATCTTCTTTGTGCTAATTCATCTTGTACACATGAATAAAGTGTTCTAGCCATTCCTATATCTGGAATAATTACGATAATTGGATTATATTGTGGTGGGGGATCTTGTGCTGATTTTGGTGGAGCTGGATTAACCGAATATAGTGTATAGGCAATAGTATTACCATTTCGGATAAAAGTATTATTATATATTTCATATGTTACATATGGATCTGTATCAACACGACACGCGCATTCTATTTTTATTGATTTCACGGTTTGGCCGTTTAATTCATTATTAAAACCCGGTACTTTTCTACTTTTATTTGCAATATTTGAAATAACATATTTGGGTCCTATAAGATTATCTTCTGAATATAATGTTACTTCCGTATGTTTGGCGACATCGACTGATAATATACCATTTGGTAAAAGATTATTTAATTGACTTTGTGTGTAATATCCGTAGTCTAGATCGATATATTTTCCTTCTAGTTGTAACTTGTCATAAAATCGTGATTTCATTTATACTTGTTATATATATTAGATAGATAAAAAATAAATAAATTAAGCGACGTTTGTAGTCTTAGTTGAATCCGTCATCGATTGATGATAGCGGCATCGGTGAGTGAAAAGCAGCTTACGAACCTTACGACGGAAATCAGTAAACTTCTCCTCATCCTGGAAATTTTGGATAACGACTGGATGCTTATTGAAACGCTCAAGGGCTGTCTCATAATGCTTGTCCTTGTCGAACTTCTCAGGCTTAGTGTTAGTCTTGCTATCCATGCTATGAGAATCAGCTTGATTCTTTGTCACATGAAAAACAGAAGCACCATAAGTAAGCGTATGGTTATCACGATCATGCTTGTAGACAATCGTGACCTTACGACGGTTATTAGAGTTGTCTTCATTGAAAAAGAAGCGACGAGGCTTTCGGGTTACAGTGGTTACAGTATTCATCTCATTCGCGGTAGTAGTAGTTTGCGCCATTTGATAGGTTGAGATAAGATGATTTAATAGTATATGTCTACTGTTCTCATAATGTTTATTTTTCAACTTTTTTCTTAATGAGGAAGCGAATCAACTTTTAATGGCAATAATGAATCAGCATTTTCTTTAACTATTTGAAATAGATTGTTTAGACTTATGATTATAAACTTGCATAATTAATTTCCATGTCCAAACTGCAGAAATAATTAACATTGACCATGCCGTAATAGTAACAGCATATGGTATGTTTTGTTCGAATAGTAATAAGTATGCATGGTAACCACATAGATATAATCGCAAATATAGATAAGAAATGATTTCTATGATCACAAACATGTTAATGATGATCTGATTTTGATATTTTGTTTTTTTAAAATACTGTACTGCATATAATGGAAAATTAGATAACTCTGCCAAATAAAATGCGTAAAAGATTGTTTTTTCTGTCACCTCATTCGCTATATATTTGATTGAATATATGATAATAGCATGGTGAATGAAAATACCAAGATTATATAATCTAATTTGGATCGGTTTATTTGTTTTATCTGGTATCAGATCAATTAATTCATAACATGTATCCAGAATATAATAAGTAATTGATATATAATAGACTATTGTACCTGGTATACCAATTAAATATGAGAGAACAATAATACTTGCATGTGTTGTACTGTTGATAATAGACGTGATATGAAAATTTTTATTGGTTAAATTATATATTTTAGTACCATAATAAGCCCATATTATTAAGCCAAATATAAAGTATAACATCGTAATAATTATAATGATAAAATAATATTGTATTAAATATATAAATCAAATTTTATGATACAGCATCAAACTTATTTTCAAGAGTACCTTCGTTCTTGTCTTGTTTCTTTTGATTGTATTTAAAAGTATTGTCTTTCTTCTTTTTCTTTTGATTTAGGTTTTGATTACGATTTTGTTGATTCTTCTTCTTTTCACCAAATCGAAGTTCGAAAAGACGGGGATAGCATTTTTGAAGACAGTCCTTGTATAACCACATTTCCATGGTACAAAGACCTAGTTCATGTTTTTCCATGTTACGACAAAGATCACGACAAAACCAAACCTTTTGATCGTCATCTGGGGCTAGACGGGCCCAACGTCCAGATGATTCAATGTCGGTTCTTCCACAATAATGACATGTTTCAGTCGGATGCATATTTCTGGACATGAATTGCATTTGCATTTGTATGAATGGAAATATAAGATGATAACATTATAACAAGTAAGTCTTATTTAGTTAAATTTTCAACTTTTTTATAATAAGCCATATGATATTATAAAAGAGTTATTGAGGCTACGAAACAACTTTTTTATAATAAGCCATATGATATTATAAAAGAGTTATTGAGGCTACGAAACAACTTTTTTATAATAAGCCATATGATATTATAAAAGAGTTATTGAGGCTACGAAACAACTTTTTTTATAATATATATAATATAATGAGTTATTATTGTTACTTTATTACCACTTTTCCTAATAAACAAATGAAAACATATATTGGTATTACTAATGATTTAGAAAGAAGGATATTGCAACATAATAGAATTATAAAAGGAGGGGCTAAATGTACTAGAATGTATTCTAATTGGAAATATTGTCTAGTATTAGATCATTTTCAAAATAAAAGTGATGCGGGAAGTTTTGAAACACAATGGAAAAATATGAATGATAAAAAATCAGGAATTGGTTTTAAGATGTGTAATTTATTTACTTTATTAGCTGACCCAAGATGGAAAAATATTAAGATAAATTTTGATTATTGATATTTGTTTTATATATATATGATATGGATAAGTATAGACTAGCTGATATTATCATAAATAATTTTCAACAGGCGAAAAAATCAGATCTAAATATTCATCACATTGCTACAATAAAAGATGTGATTTTTATCAATGACCTGAAAAAGTTAAATAAGATAGAAAAGTTTTATAAACAAACTTCTTATCTCCGTAAACATATTATTAGCAAACCAGAATATTATCAAAAAATGAAATGTATTTTACTTGAAACAATTGAATTTGATGATATGAATAAATTAAAATCTGATTTTCAAATATTAGAAAAAGTTGGTTTTAATGCATTTGGACCATATGATAGTTTTAACCCAAAAGTAAAAGAATTATTAAGAGGTGAATTAAAATATTTGATAAATAAAAAGTTCAATGCAAAATATATTGATTATGGTGAGAATGCATCAACTATATTAACAAAAGATTCAAACACTTCTTTGCATACTGGTATTTTATATATGATCGAGTATATGAACATGTCTAAATTTATGTCGTATGATGTCTTTATGAATTTGGATCCAAAATTTACTGATGTTAAGATTTATCATACTAATACTAATATTAACAATATTTATTTGTTAGCTAATGATACCGAAACAAATTATGACGTCAATCAGTTGGATTTTATGTGTCAAATTGGAGATACTGTTATCAATACTATGAACCAGTTATTCAATAAAACAATTAACATTTTGAACATAGATTTGATTTTATTTTTGTCTAAAGCCTTGAAAAAGTTTCCAGAGCATCAACACCCATTAACCGAAAACGAAGTTAATTCTGCTGACACATATACGTTTCAACATCCATTAATTCGGCTTTATCGACAAGAAGAGATGTTCAAAGTCTTTATTCATGAGTTGATTCACGCGACACAATGTGATAAATTAGTTGACTCGAATATACAATATATCTTTAATGTTAATTCATCTCTTAGAACCATAGAAACCATTACAGAAACATTTGCTGAATTTATTAACTGTGTAATCTATTCACATATTCATAAAATGGATTTGGATAAAGTGTTAGAACAAGAAATTAATTTTGGTTTTAAACAAACTGCTAGAATATTAAACCATTTTAATTTTACATCTGTAAATGATTTCTTAAATAGAACAAATAACCAAATTATTCAAACAACATCGGCATTCGAATACCATATCTTAAAAACAGTATTATTATTTAAATTTGATGAGTATTTGAAAAAGGTTATAGAACATGGTAACTTGACAGACTTAATTATTACAACAATGAAATCTAAGGAATATCAATATAGTGTTAATACAAATATAAAACAAAATCACAATGATACATTCAGAATGACCATTGTAGAATTAAAAACTATAAAGCAAAATGGAGGATCAAATAGAGCAATGTATGAATATTATAAAAATAAATATTTAATTTTAAAAAAAAACTATAGTAATTTATATATATAATCAACATGGACAATCAAGTACTTGGTCTGAATGCAACACTCGTTGTAGTGGCACTTCTTCTTATTATTCTCGGCGTAGTCACTTTCCACTATCACGCATATGTTAATGCCGGCGGTCGTCGCGGTGCTCTCAATGCTGGTATGGGTGCCCGCTTCTCAATTCTTCCACACGATCAATAAAGATCTATAAACAGGGTTAAAATTAATAAATATAGTTAATTTATAAAAAATATAATATTATAAATTTTTTTTATAGTATTATGTTATTAATATAAGTCATGGATAATCAAATTTTAGGCGTTAATCGTAATGTTGTATATACATTAATTGTGCTTCTTGCTCTCATCATCTTAGGTATTGTTACATTCCACTATTATGCTTACTTAACAGCTGGTAGTGGTTCGGCTCTTAGCGCTGGTGCTGGTATGGGTTTCGCTTTCATGCCTAAACGGGATGAAAAACAAAATTAAACCAAATATTCATTTTTAATCATTTATTTGTATTATAAACTAACTATCTTTAATAAGTTTAAAAAATTTACCAACATTTTGTTTAACTTCATCAGTTGATGCTTTTTTCTTGTCTTGGCATTCGACTATATAAGCTTCTAATTCTAATTCATGAATTCTATATTCAATCTTCTTTTTCTCTAATAACAACTTTTGCTTTTCATTTTCGGCATCATGATTTTTTTCCATTATTGCCAATTGTTTCTTCATCTTTTCCAAATTAGATGTTTTTTTATCCATCATTTTCTCCCACGAATATTTAGGTACTATTTTATCAATATTTTCATCATCATTGTCATTTTTATGTTTATTAACTACAATTTCCTTATGATCATTTATATAATCTTCAATATCCAAATCCGTGAAATCTTTATATTTATTCAATACATTAATAACAACGGATGAATCTTTGATAATTGTCAAAAGTTGAATTAGTTTAGCAGGAGTAATAACAATATTCTTATCGAAATTGCCAATATCAAAATCTTCTTCGCAATATAATTTCATAATTTCTACAACCTGGTTGATTGTACAATAAGATAATTTGATTACAACATCCATTCTTCCAGGTCTTGTTAATGACGGCATGGCTTTTAATATTTTTACGTCATTTGTTGTTAAAATAGTAATTCTTCCATATGTTTCATCTAACCCATCAAAAATATTAAGTAAACAATCTTCAGTTATCCTTTTATCATAAAATCTTCGATCAAATACTTGTGATCTGTCAATATCTTCAAATATGAGCATATATTTTTGTTTGTTCATAACGTAACCGTTTATTTCGCTAATAATTTTTGTTAATTCATTATTATTTCTAAAAACACTCAAATCCACAATAAACATTGGTAATTTATATTCTCCTGCAATAGCTTTGATGACGGATGTCTTGCCACAACCGGCTTCACCGTGTAATATATAACCTCTCTTATAAGGTATACCTTTCTTAGCATAAAACGTTTCCCCATCAATAAATGTTTTAATATCTTGATAAAGCATTTTATTAACATCATCTGATACAATCGTATTTTTAATTGTCTTATTCGTTTTATGATGATAGTCATTCCAAAAGATAAATCTATTCTTTCCGTCATTAATAACAGGTCTGTAGATCAATAATTTTCTAATCATATCAGATCCATCAGAATCAACATCGTCTTTATTTTGACATTTGATAATTAAGTCTTGTGTGTAAGCTTCTAAAATATTAATAGGACATTTACCTGTAATTATTATATCTTTGCCTTGAGTACTTTTTGTAGAATTATCATTAGTTTCTTTATTTTTATCAGGCTTTTCGTCTTTTTGTGCATTCTTTAAATTGATAATAATTTTATAATCTTTATTTTCAAATGTAAAAGTATCATCCAAAGATTGTGTTGATAATTCTTCAATCATATTACGATGATTGCCATTTTCAACAATAAGAGAACCTCCGTGAATTTGATTAATGTATTTTTTGTAAAGATATTCAATAATAGTATTGTAATAAGTATTAGATGATTTAATTATATAATATTTAGGCATATGTATAAAATATTTAAGGATAGACATATTCTTAAATGATCCATACATCCATTCTACAACAAGTACTATAATATTTGCCAATGCCATGCTAAAAGTGACATTAACTACCGGGTGAAATAACTGAAAATCATAGATAATAGCATATAATACGGTAACAAGGTATGATTTTATTCCATCCATTTAGTAATAAATTTATGTATAAATGGTTAATAATTTTATTATCAAAAATCAAATTTTTTTGTCGATCTATAATAAGATGTTGTGGATCATTATAATTTTGTTGATTGCTATAACTCTAAACCTTTTATATTGGTATTATAATCAATTTGAATATATGACCGATGTATCAAATACATCAAATACATCAAAGCCGATAATCTGGGGTTATTGGGAAAATAAACCGGGAAAAATAAGACCATCATATTTAGATCTTTGCTTGGATACATTTGATAAATATAATAAAAATAGTTTTAATATTATTATCCTTAATGAAAAAACAGTTTATGATTATTTACCCAATCTAAGAAAAGATCTCAATAATTTTTCTCTTGCACATAAAAGCGATTATATTAGAATTAAATTATTATACACTTACGGAGGTATTTGGTTAGATATAGATACTATTGTGATGAAAAATTTGATGCCTATTATTGATAAATTAAATGAAGGATATGATTATGTCGGTTTTGGATGTAGTTATGAAAATTGTGATAATAATCAAACTGGTTTTCCTAAACCATCCAATCAGGCAATGGCATCGAAAAAAGACAGTATACTCATGAAAAGAGTTCTGGAAAAATTAGACAAGTTTGTTGATGAACATCAAAATAAAAAATTTGAATATTTTGACATGGGTAAGAAATTAATTTGGGATGCCATCGAAGAACTGCAAAAAGAACAAAATTATAAATATTACCATTATAATTCATCTTATGATGGATCAAGAGATATTAATGGAAAATGGGTGAATGTAGACAATCATATTAGTAAAACATATACAATTCTGTTGGATAATGGTAAAAACTTATTCTTTGTTTTCTTAGAAAATAATAAATTCATGGGTAATGATCCAAAATATAACTGGTTTTCGAAATTATCTAAAGATGAGATTTTAGCAGGTCCGTGGTGGATCTCCTATTTATTCAAAATAAGTTTACAATTTATTGTTTATCATGGATGCAACTATTCAGCTTTTTCATGTGGAACATAAAAATACTTATTTAACATGGTCATAAGCTTCAACACGTATTTTAAGATCATTGTAAATACTTGTCATTATTTCTTTTGTATCAACACAAATAAAATGGGTTTCATTTATCTCATTATCATACTCGATTGAAATACAGAATATTGTTTGTTTTGTAATTCTATGATCAGATGGATCTAAAACATCAATATTAGTAATATCCGATAGATTAAAATCGAAATATATTTCATTTCTCGGATATGTTGATAAATATAATTTATCATGTGTAATTCTACAAAAACACTTATGCCATTTTTTATGTTTTCTATAGTAAATATAATAATTCTTACCATGACGAATAATATCGTACTGTTTGATAATATGTTCACCGAAAAGTTTTGCAATAACAAACCATGCTTCTTTGATCCGTTCGTCTACATAATCTATATCCATTGATTTAATAAATGTTTCAGATAATGCATATGCATACGCGCTTAAACATTTATTATCAATGCCATATATTATGTATTTTGTAGCAATTTTATTAATATCTTCTCTTATATCATCTTCTTCTAGAAATTTAATGATAAGATTTAAATTATCGAATAACGCTTCTGATCTTGCTACCATACCAGTTCCCTTAAATAATTTTTCAAATGGTTTATTTATATTAAACAGTAATTTATAAAATTCTTCGTAAAAAATATTACGCGCTTTCTGGTTTTCTTTTAAGAAATTAAAAGATTTTTTAATCTTAATTTTAATTTGCACTGTAATATCACTCATTGTTTTTATTTGGTAAAATTCTCCATTTTTAGACATAATTAACGATTTTAATTCAGTTTCTAATGCTAATGGTAATTTTAATCTATCAATTGTTTCTGGAGATTGACGACATAATGTCTTATAATTTAAAATCAAATTATTTCTCAATATAACACACCATTCTTTTGTATCGATATTATCCAATTTTAATCTTTTATGAAATATAAAGTTTACTACATCTTCGATCGAAGTTTCGTCTTTTAATAATATTGGATTTTGAATACTTTTAGTTTTTCCTAAAATCGGCATAGTCAAATGTTCATATGATACTGTTTTTTTAAGAACTTTTGGTATTAAATCATCTGTTACCGATTTTGATCTTTTTCTAGTAAGAGGAGGTTTAACAAATGATTGATCATCTTTAGCACGCGAATTCTCAAATATTTTTCTTTTTTCTATTATGCCAGGAGAAACTTTGATATTAATCATTCTGAACGGGATTTCATCTATTTGTGATAATACTTTAACAGATGAAATAGCATCATATGTATTGTCATTAAATGGTATAGTTGTGTCAGATGTTGCAGAACCAGGCGAATCATATAAAGAATAGTTTGACGTGTTACCAGTATCTGGTGTTTTATTAGACGATCCTGGAGAAGGAGTCATATTATTTGGTGATATATATGCAGAATTATGATCAACAATCTTTATCATATTTTTATCAGCTATTTGCCTTGCTAATTCAGTGTTAATATTAAATTTCTTTTGCATTTTGAAATTCCTATAAATTAGTAGAAGAATATATTTTAAATTAGGTGGATAATTCCCACCAATTTATTTTATATTGATTTTACTTTAATTATTGTACCTCCACAATTGTCACACTTGCTATAATTTCTGAACTTTGACTAACTGGTTTAATAACAAATGTATTTTCTAATCCAACAAACTGTATTTTATCATTTAGTTTCACTTTTAATACATATGTACCACTTAATTTACTTATACCATTATCTAAAAGAATAGAATCGCCAAATACAGTTATTAGTTCTCCATTAACATATAATCCAATTTGAATATTAGTTTCTGTATTTGTCACATAAGTGACTTGAAATGTAATTTGAAACAAACCAGCTTTTAACATTGTAATTGTATCAGCTGTTTTCCATGACATTGTTGCTAATTTTGTAAATCCATTAAATTTAATGGTAGAATTTGGATGAATTGTTTGTGTATATTCTGGTGTTTTAGCCAATAAATATATATTTCCATATCCTTTCCCCTTATTCGGTATTGTCACAAGTGTAAACCCAAGAGTTGTCATTATAAATTATATATAGAATATAATTTGCAATAAGGACTAAATATAAAAATATTTTATTAATAATAAGTATATATGTCACAAGATTTAAGTCAATCTAATTTAGCATTTTTTGGAACTGATCTAGAAAAAAAAATTAAAGAGGCATCAGCTAATACAGAACCAGCATGGCATAGAGTTAACATCAATGAAGATGGAACATATGTTTGGAGAATAGAAAAATTTAATGTTGTACCGATTCATTCAAAATCATACGGGACATTTTATGTAGGCGATTCCTATATTATTTTACGGATCTTAAAAGATGACGATTCTTGTAATTACAATATTCATTTCTGGTTGGGATCTGAAACCAGTATTGATGAAATGGGAACTGCAGCATACAAAACAGTTGAATTAGATACCTATTTACACGGCAAAGCTATTCAATATAGAGAAATTCAATCGTTCGAATCAGATTTATTTAGATCCTATTTCCCTCAAGGTATTCAATATTTAACTGGTGGTATTGAAAGTGGATTCAGAAAAGTTGTACCTATAAATTACAGTAATTATAAACCAATTCTTTTTATGATTCACGACAAAAGTGTTATACAAGTTCCATCTATTATTAATTCATTAAATGATTCTGATGTCTTTGTACTTGACGTTGGTTTAATTATTTATATTTATTGTGGTAAGCGTGCATCACATACTGAAAGATATTTGGCTAATTGTACGGCAGAGGATATACAAGACCATCGTCTATTAAGCAAAATTGTACTTATTGTAGACAACACACCCGAATATGAAAAATTTATACAACTTATTAATGTTGACCAACCCACCTTTTATAATAACAACAAATTATACAGAATTATCAACGACCAAACCGAACAAATTACACAAAAACTAACTCATGATTTACTTAGTTCGGATGATGCTTATGTTCTTATTACATCACTAACA
>Ga0154020_10004964_pt1 | contig 15799 bp, 18 predicted proteins | sample Klosneuvirus_201_FD_109709 | JGI IMG/M metagenome (GOLD analysis project Ga0154020, IMG submission 109709) | Active sludge microbial communities from wastewater, Klosterneuburg, Austria - Klosneuvirus_20160825_MG | ecosystem: Engineered > WWTP > Aerobic digester > Activated sludge | place...
CGCCGCCCAAGGCACTCTGTCTTCCGGCGTCGTCGAGGGACTCAACAACAAGGCCAAAGTGGTACTCAGAAACGCCTACGGATTCCGCGAGTACAACTCCCTAGAAATCGCCCTCTACCACACGCTCGGCGCTCTCCCAGAACCCCAAATCACCCACAAATTCCGCTGAGGAGGCCAATGATCTAGGAACCCTGACGCCGCTGACCGCTCTCCGCGCAGTCGCAGACAAGCCCTTCTGGCGCATGGGAATCACCGGCAGCTTGGGATTCCTCCTCACCCAAGGCCGAACAGATTCCGAACTAGCCGCCGGCGTCCGCCTCCACGTCCCCGGAATGTCGCGCGCCACCGCCCAAGTCTTCGGCATCGTCCAAGGACTCTTCGGCTCGCAGATCAACGCTCCCCTACGCGGCGGACTCGGTCTCTCTGTCCACTTCGCCTGGGACAACGGCACATCGTTAAGCGGTGGCTACATCCAAGGCAGAGGCGAAGGCTCGGTAAGCAGGGCAAGCATATCCCGTCGCACAACAACTTTAAGCCAGGGCGATCCACGCTGCATGCAGACCCTGAGACGCTGGCGGCCAAGGCCGGCACGGGCGAGCCCATCGGCAAGCTACAAGTCGGTCAGCCTGGCTCCAAAGAGCGCGGGCAGTTTGATAGCGTCATCGGTGACCATGTTGATGAGGCAGGTGTAGCAATGCCGACTCGCGTTGGAATCATCCACTACGCGAAGGATGGAATTCATATAGTCCCTGGACAACCGAAATGACGGAACTCGCGGTGACTCGAACGAAGGTGCTGCTCTCGTTACAACGAGCCCTGCTGGGGGAAGTGTTTCCGGCACTGCGAGAGGTGACCGTGGACTGGTCAGACTCAAGCGTGAAGTTCTGGGCGTATGTCGATGGGGAGCTAGCGCCGGAGGATGAGGAGTCGCTGTCCTGCGTTTCTGCGGAAGTGGCGGCAGACTTTTGGTCGGGCGTGGACATTGACTATGAAATCGTCCGTTGTGACGCGCCGCAACGCATCCAGGACGGTCGCCTGGCCGTCTTTCTCCGCTGCGAAGCGGAGTCAGGCGCTTAGTTTCTTCCGTCCACCGGAGCTGCTGCCAGTTGCTGCCTACACTTTTTTTCGCGGCTTGGCAGCGCTGCCGCTCATCGTTTGAGTTTTGGCAGCGCCGTCCGGTCCTGCTGCCGCTACTTTTTGGGCGCTTTTGCGCGGAACCCGCGAGCAGCCGCTGCGCTTTCAGACTTTTTTGCGGTTGGCACACATGCTGCCGGCAGCACTTCCGGCACCTTCCACAAGACCTGGCGTTCTCCTGGGCGCGTAGATGAAGATGCGCGGCATGAGTCTGGAGCTTTTGGCGGGCATTGAGCGCTACCTCGATGTGTTGCGGGTCGAGCGGGGACTGTCGCCGCACACCTTGGCGGCTTATGCCCGCGACCTTCAGTCGTTTACGGACTTTCTGGAAGATCTGGATGCGGCGGCGGTGGCGGATGTCGCGGCGCTCTCCAGTCGGCATGGCCTGGCGTACGCGGTGAGCCTGGGGCAGCGCAAGCTCTCGCTCCGCTCGCAAGCGCGGATGCTGTCGAGTCTGCGCGGCCTCGGCAAGTTCCTGCGTCGCGAAAACCTGGTGCCCGCTGATCCGATGGCCGAGATCATGCTGCCCAAGACCGGGCGACCGCTGCCGCACACGCTCGGGCAGGGCGAGATCGAGCAGCTGCTGCTTCGTCCCGATGTGAACACCCCGCGCGGCGCCCGTGATGCGGCGATGATGGAGGTGCTCTATTCGACCGGCCTGCGCGTCAGTGAGCTGTGCAAGCTGGCGCTCGCCGACATCGGTCCCGGCCATCTGCGGACAGTGGGCAAGGGCAGTAAGACGCGGGTGGTGCCGCTCGGGGAGCGCGCCCAAGCAGCGATTGGTCGCTATGTTGTGGAGGCGCGACCGACGCTGCTCGGCGGCAAGCAGTCGCCGTCGCTGTTTGTCACCCACCATGGTCGCGCCATGACCCGGCAGGGCTTTCACAAGCTGCTGGCGGCGTACGGGCGAGCGGTGGGAATTGCCGACCTGCATCCGCACCGGCTGCGTCACTCGTTTGCGACCCACCTGCTCGACCACGGCGCCGACCTGCGCGCGGTGCAGACCATGCTCGGACACGCCGATGTCTCGACCACCGAGATCTACACCCACGTCGCCTCAAAGTCGCTCCGCCGAACCTACCGCCGCCATCACCCCCGCGCTTAACTTCCCAGGCTGCGCCAAGACACAGGAAGGTTCGCACCCAGCATACAAAACTGTATGCTTTTCCCCTGGATACCAAGGAGGCAACGATGACCAAGCGAGTTGTGAGTGTTCTTTTGTTGGTGGGCGCGCTGTCGGGCTGCGCAACGATGTCGGGTTCGGCAGGCGGCGCTGCTGCTGGGGCTGATCCGGCGGTCGCTTCCACGGCGCAGAGCCTGGGCATCAAAGATACCCTGGTTCAGGTGGCCGTCACGGCGGCGCGCAACTACCTGACCAAGGCGCAGAGCGGTGCCACGGCAGCGACGCAAGATGCCTCTGCGGTGGCGACCCAGAAAGAGGAAGCCGCGAAGGCGGGCGTCCAGGCGGCTGCCGACAAGGCCAAGGCCGATGGAACGGCCCTGACCGAGCCGCAGCAGACGGGCCTGATGGCTGCTCTCAAGAACCTGCTGTAGTTCGGATGGTGGTGGGGGGCCGCTTTTACTTGGGCGGGATCAAGCAGAACTCAACCGGGGGGTGGGACAGGGGCCGGCGGTACCACCGGAGCTGGTTGGACGGCGGGTGGTGGCGGTACGGACGGAGCTAGTTGGACGGCGGGTGGCGGCGGTGCTGCCGGAGCCTGTAGCTCCACCGGCGGTGGAACGGCGGCGGGCGGAGCCACGGGCAGCGGTGGCGTTGGGGAGGAGCCGAATCGCCCAAACACCGCGGCCAACACTTCGCCCTCGGGGGTCAGCACGGCGCTTGTGCCTTGAGACAGCAGGAAGCGTCCATCGAAGCGCAGTCCCCAGCCAGGGCGAACATCAAAGGTCAGACCGGCGCCCGCATGCACTGCACCTTTGGAATCGTCGCGCACAACCCCAGGGCTCAGCGCAGCGCTCAGATGGCCACCACCGCCGACCAGAAGGAAGGGACGAACCCTGCCGGTGAGGAGGTTGATGAGCAGATGCGCGCGCAGCGCCACCACCCCGACCTTGGCCCCTGGGATCTCGACGCCGCTCGGAAACACCAGCGTGCCGCGCATGGCGGTCGGACTCACGCCTAGCTCGCCTTCCAGGGCCAGTCGCGGAATCGGCAGGTAGGCGACTCGCACGCCGAAGATGCCCGAGTGCCCGAGCGCACTGTTCGGCTGGTCCTCCAGGAAAGCTCGGGACAGCGAGCCATCGCTCGAGTAGAACTTGCCGCCCGCCAACACGCCAAGCTCCATGTCGGCGCGCACGGGGGACGAAGCCAGCAGCAGACCACCGCAGAGCAGGGCGGGAGCTGCGAAACAGGTCTGTCTTTTTTGCATCGGCCACCTCGTCTTACAGGAAGTTGAAGACCAGGTTGGCCTCGGTCAGCATGTCGAGCTTTTGGTTGTACTTGACCCGGTAGATGCTGAGGTCGGTCACCGTGGCACCACTGTCGCCCGCTGCGATGGCGGCCTCTTGCTTGGAGCAGCTGACGTCGGTGAGCAGGCCCGAGGCGGGGTTACCACCAGCGGCTGGCGCGAGCACCCCCGCTGAGTAGGCGGCGAACTTGAGGTTCGGGTTGGGCGCCGGGCAGTTGTCGTAGCGGAGGCCGAAGCCAAAGCGGAACGACAGCCGCTGCCAGATCTTGGTGGTGAGTGCGAAGTTGGCGTTTACGCGCGTAGCATCGGCGGGCGCGGCGAGGCGCTCGACGATGGTGGCTCGGTTCAAGTTGATGAGCGACTCGGCCTTGGCCGTGAACTGGGTCGTTTCGCCAAGGGACAGCGCATAGCCGAGAAACAGACGCGCCGAAGCCAGGAACAGGTTGGTCTGACCGACGGCGGCATCGGCCAAGACGTAGTTGTTGTAGGTCAGGTCGGCGCCCACCTCGGCCTTGATCTCGTGGAGCGGAGACTTGACGAGCACGCGGGAGTAGCCAATCTGACCGCCGGCGATGGCTTTCTTACTGGCCGGGATGTCGAGGCCGGTGAAGGCGCTGAGAAAGCCGGCGTTGTTGGTGCTGAAGAAGCGGTCGTAGCGACCCTTGAACAGCAAGAAACCGGCGGTGGTCTTGCTCTCGCTGCCGACCTCTTCGCCGCGGTCGACCAGTCCGTTGCAGCCGTTCATCATCGACATCGCTGCACACGGCGCGCCGGTGGTGTCGCGATCGATGAGGCTCGGGACCGTGACCAGCGCATACACGCCCGACAGGTCGAGAGCGATGAGGTTCTTGCCATCATTGCGCGACGCGTTGGCGCCGCCCGACAGGGTGAGCACGTTGGCGTTGCCAGCGGCCAGCGTGAAGCCAGCCGCCGCCGATGCCTTCCACTCGACCTTCTTGACCTCCTTGACCTCGACGAACTTGTAGTCGGTGGTGAATTGCTGGCCGTCGGGGAGTGCCTGGCTGTGGGCAAGGGCTGGCCAGAGGAGAAAAAGACTGACTGCAATGCTGCGCTTCATGAGGGCTGCCATCCTTTCTTGGGGCATGCTTTCGTCCCCGCTCAATTGAATTTCACCATACAGGTGAGCCGCTGGTGAACTGGATGATAAACCTACAGGTACATTTGGAAGCGGCATACCATTTGAATGGCGGATGGGGCCGCTTGCTTGAGCGCAGCTCCAGCCAAGAGTCGTGCCGCCACCGATAGCAAGTCGGCCAGCGCACCATCGCTGCTTCCTCGGCGCACCGTGGTCCGGGTCGAGCTGCCGGAGGCGTTTGCTGTGACCGGACCGGCCGTCGGTAGGTCAGCGCTGCTCAGCCGTCGGTGGCGAGGTATTCGGCGAGGACGGTCTTGGGCTCGCCGTCGCGCAGCAGGTGGCCTTCGCGCAGCCACAGCACCCGGTCACAGAGCCGCTCGACGGTATCGGCATCGTGCGAGACAAACAGAATCGTGGTGCCGCTGGCCCGAATGTCTTGGATGCGCTGGAGACACTTGTGCTGGAAGGCATGGTCGCCGACCGACAGCACTTCATCGACGAGCAGCAGGTCGGGGTCGGTGTGGACCGCCACCGAAAAACCGAGCCGCGCCAGCATTCCCGATGAGTAGTAGCGCACCGGGGTATCGAGGAAGTCGGCCAGCTCGGCAAAGTGCAGGATTTGATCCATGCGGTCGCGGATCTCGTCGCGGGTCAGGCCGAGCGCGGTGCCGTTGACCTCGACGCACTCACGGCCCGTCATGTCGGGATGGAAGCCGGCCCCGAGAGCGAGCAGCGGCGCAATGCGACCACGGACCGAGATGGTGCCTTCGCTCGGGTAACAGGCGCCGGCTATCAGGCGCAGCAGCGTACTCTTGCCCGAGCCATTTTGGCCGACCACCCCGACGGTTTCGCCGCGACGAATGTCGAAGCTGATCTGGCGCAGCGGCCAAAACTCGCGCGGCTTGTGGGCTCGCCCGGTCAGTCTCAGCAGCAGGTTGCGGAGCAGAAACGGCTGGTAGTCGAAGCGCCGGAAGCTCTTGCCGACGCCGGCGAACCGAACGATGAGCGGCTGACTGGCAAAGGAGTCGCGACTGGGCTCGGCGGGGACTGCGCTCAAGGCGTGACTTGCCGTCGGAGTCGCAGGCGTATCAAGTTGCGGGACGGACATAAGCAAGTGGTTCCTTCCGAAGCAGCACGTAAGTAGGAGGCAGGATCGTAATCAGTCCCTCGACAAGCTCGCACAGGGCAACTTGCCACGGCGCAGTGAGGCAGTTTCGAAACAGCGCCAGCGCATAATACGCACAGCCCGAGCCGCACAGCACTTCTAGCGCACGACCCCGCGTTTCGGAAAGAAACGGTCGCAGCGGCAGCACCGCCAGCAAGTACCAGCTCTGCGCCCAGCCGTGCAGGTACAGGTAATAAGAAAACAGTCCCCACACCGTCGCCGCGAGCGGTCCCGCAGCCTGCCAGGCGACCCACACAAGCCACAGCGCGCCGAGCAGCCGGAAGGCGATTCCCACCCGATAGGACAGGTCCGGGCGCTCGAAGCCGTAGCGCAAGATCGCCCGTGGCAGACACTCCAGCGAGCGCGTGCAGTGATCCCATGCCGCGTCCGCGCTTCCGAACAGCACCGAAGACATCGGACCGTCGTGGTGGGTGAGTCGCAGCAGCCACAGCCCGACGCCGAGCAGCAGGGACATAAGCGCAAGCAGTGGCAAGGGGCGGCTCCGCAGGCGAGGGCGCAGCCAGGACAGACCCCACGTGAACAGCGGCAGCAGCGCCGACAGCTTGACCATAAGTCCCAACAGCAGCGGCAGCAGCGCAACCGTCCGATAGCGACTGAGCCACAGCCAGGCCGCCAGCCCGAGGAGCAGCATCAACCAGACATCATTGTGCGCCGACAGCGTGCCTTCCAGCAGGGTCAGCGGCGACAGCCCGACCAGCACGGCTCCCCAGGCAGCGGGTCGGCCCATTCGTCGGCTTACGGCGGCAGATAGCGTGCTGCTCAGCGCTACCACCAGCAGCGACACCGCTTGATAGACGCGGAGTCGCGCCGGCCATGGCAGACCGGGAATCGCCTCGATCAGCCAGGCCAGCGCATGAAAGCCCGACTGGTACGCGGTGGTGCCAAGCTGCCAGTGCTCGGGGAGGAGCCGCAGGACCGGATCATCGCTGGCGAGCACCTCGCGGAGTGGGCGGAGCAGCGAGCCATGCGGCGTGTGGAGCACCCGGCCAATCGCCAAGTAGAACAGCGGATCGTCGGACAGAAACGGCGGCAACAGCAGCACCGCGCCATGCCACAGCAGCATCGTGAGTAGGATCTGTCTTTGCGACAGCGCGCCCGCCAGGCTCAGGCGCAGCAGCCGCTGCCAGCCGACCAGCAGCAGTGCGACCGCGAGCAGAAACAGAAGGCACAGCCCGAGCCGCTCCGGCCAGGGCGGCCAGGCGTCACAGCGAACCGAGTCAATGCGGAAGTGCTGCGCGACCGGCCACAACAGGAGCGCGCCCCCAAAGCCCAAGGCGGCGGTGGAGGCGAAGCGGGGCAGCGGGGCAGGGGACGACGGCAGCACGAGCGGGGGCGGTTAGGAGAGCAGGGGATTGGGACGGCCTTCGTCGAGCACGGTGCCGCGCGGCAGGTGCAGACCGGCGCACAGGGCCTGCGTCGACATCCGCTTGCGACCCGGCAGCTGCGCTTCGGGAAACACCACCGCACCTTCCCCGCAGGCAACCATCAGACCATCGCGATCGACGCCGAGCACTTCCCCGGGCCGACCTTGACCCGAGCAGCGCCTCGGCAGAAACAGCTTGAGCGGCACCGCTTCGGGACCGGCCAGCCCCGGCGGTAGCAGCGTGTAGCCACCCGGCCAGGGATCGACGCCGCGCAGGTGACCACAGACCAGCTCGGCGCTGCGCGTGAAGTCGGCGCGACCATGTTCCTTGTCGAGCAGCGGCGCCAAGGTCATCAGCGCATTGTCTTGCGGAATCGGCTGCGGTACTTCGCCCCGGACCAGCGCCGGCAGCGCCTCGTCGAGCAGTTGGGCCCCGAGCAGGCTGAGCTTTTCGTGCAGCGTGCCGGCGGTGTCATCCGGGCCAATCGGAATCTCCAGCGTCCGCAGCATCGGCCCGGTATCGAGCCCGGCATCCATCTGCATCAGCGTCACGCCGGTCCGCTTCTCGCCTCGCATCAGCGCCCACTGAATCGGCGCGGCGCCTCGGTAGCGCGGCAAGATCGAGCCGTGGACGTTCCAGCAGCCACACTTGGGAATCGCCAGCACCTCGGGCGGCAAGATCCGTCCGTAGGCAACGACCACCACCAGCTCGGGCTGTAGCGCCGTCAGCTCGGCGACAAAGCTTGACTTGGTGGGCCGCAGCGCCAGCGGCTGAAGCACCGGCTTGCCGAGCGCTTCGGCGGCGACCTTGACCGCTGGAGGATGCAGCTTCTGGCCGCGACCGGCGGGCTTGTCCGGCTGACAGACGACGGCGACCACGTCGGTGTGACGATGCAGCGCCATAAGGCAAGGCACGGCAAACTCCGGCGATCCCATGAACACGGTACGCACGGTGGGGCTCCTGGAAAGAAGAGGGAGTGGTCAGATCGGGGCTTTGCGACGGAGCGCGAGCAGATACAGCTCGATCGACTCTTTGCGAGAGCTGTCGGGCTTGATGACCCGCACTTCGGAAAAGCTGGCTTGCAGGCGGGCGCGCAGGCGCTGAAAGTCGGGACCTTGAAACAGCTTGCCGAGGAAGTGACCCCCCGGTGAGAGCAGCTTCTCGGCCAGCTCGACGGCGCGCTCGAACAGCCCTTCGCTGCGGGCTTGGTCGACGTGGCGAATCCCGGTGGTATCCGGCGCCATGTCCGAAAGCACGACATCGAAGGCGGTTAGCTCGCCGCGTAGCTCGGCTCCGCTGATGGCGAAGACATCGCCGACGACAATGCGCGCGTCCTTGATGGTGACCTGGAGCGGCTGGCGGTCGATGCCGACCAGCACACCCTTTGGTCCCACCTTCTGACCCGCGTACTGAAGCCACGACCCGGGACGACAGCCGAGGTCGAGCACTCGCTGCCCTGGCCGAAACAGCCCATGGCGCCCATCGATTTCTTGCAGCTTGTAGACCGCACGGGCCGCGAAGTTTTCGCGCTGAGCCCGCTTGAAGAAGGCGTCGTGACGCCCTCGGCGGTCGGAGAGTATGCCTGCTGATCCCATCGACGAGCGCTTGTCGGCTGTTTACTTCTTCTTGGCGGCGGCGGCGGGCTTCTTGGCTCCGGCGCTGCGCTTCTTCTGATCCTGCTCGGCCTCGGTGAGGCGGACGGCCTTGCCGGGGAGCTTGACCGAGTTGCGAATGGTCAGGTAGCCGTTGTTGCCACCGGGAACCGAGCCACGCAGCACCAGCAGACCCTCGGTGTCTTTGACCTCGATGAGCGCGATGCTCTCGACGGTCACGCGATCGTCGCCCATGTGACCGGTCATGCGCTTGCCCTTGTGGACGCGGCCTGGGGTCAAGCGACAACCGATCGAACCACCGTGACGGAAGAACTCGTGGCTACCGTGGCTGTCGACCGAAGCGCGCATATGGTGCCGCTTGATGACGCCCTGGAAGCCCTTGCCCTTGCTCTGGCCGCAGACATCGACGAAGGTGAGCGGCTTGAAGATGACCGACGGCGGCACCGGCTTGCCGACTTCCAGCGTCTCGACCAGCTTGGGCTCGAGGCGGAACTCGCGAATCAGGCGCACCGGCTTGATGCCGAGCTTCGAGTACAGGCCCAGCTCGGCCTTGTTGCACAGACGCAGCGGCTTCTCGCCGTAGCCGACTTGGACTGCCGAGTAGCCGTCCTTTTCGACGGTGCGCTTGCCGATGACGAAGCAGTTGCCAACGTGCACCACCGTGACGCCAATGCGATCGCCTTGCGGGGTGAACATCTGGGTCATTCCGATCTTTTTGCCGAGGAGGCCAGTACGATTCGCGGACATGTCTTGCGTTCTTTCCTGCGTGTGGAGTTTTGAAAAAAGAGCCCAGCGCACCGGTCGCAGTTCCTAGTGGTGGAGGCTGGGTGGCTGCTGCGTTTGCAGCCGATTGAGAGCCCAAATAGCTACCGCGACTCGGCTTTTTCTGTCAAGCCAGCGTTTGAGATCCAAACCTCCGAACTATCCGGTTCGCTATTGAAATATCATTCGCTGTGAATCGAAACACTGTGAAACGTGATGAAACAGATTGAAGGTCAGTCTGTGCCGCCGGCACGGGCTGGAATCACGAGAAATGGCGTCCGTTTGTCGACGCTGCGATGCGAAGCGTTGGGCTTTGCTGGGCAGGGCGGCGGTGACGTGGCCTGTCGCTTGCTCTGTTTCAGTTGGAGGCGGGCCTGAGCCCGAGTGACGAGACAACATGGAAACAACCTTGGCAATCGGAGTGGCGGCGGCGCTGATCATCGGAGTGTTCCTGGGCATGCTGGGCGGCGGTGGGTCGGTGCTGCTGGTGCCGGTGCTGCTGTATGTTCTGAAGCTGCCGCCGAAAGCGGCGCTGGCGACCTCGCAGCTGGTGATGGCGGGGACGACGGTGATTGCGATGCTGCTGCACGCCCGGGCGGGGCGGGTGGTGTTCGCGGTCGGGCTGGTGTTTGGGATCTCGGGGATGACGGGGTCGTTTCTGGGCGGGCGGCTGGCGCATCACCTTCCGTCGCAGCTGCTGCTCACGGGCTTCATTGTGCTGATGGTGGTGAGCGCGGTTCAGATGCTGCGGAAGAAGCGGACCGTGACGAGTCTGGCGGGGCAGGGCGGGGTAGGAGTAGGGGTCGAGCCGAGCAGTCACGGGCTGTGGCTGGGCGCGGCAGTCGGTTTTCCGACGGGACTTGTGACGGGGTTGCTCGGGGCGGGCGGTGGCTTTCTGGTGGTGCCGGCGCTGACGCTGTTTGGCAGGCTGTCGATTGAGAAGGCGGTAGGCACCTCGCTGCTGGTGATTGCGATGCAGTCGTTTGCTGGCTCGCTTGGTTACCTGGGGCACGCGACGGTGGACCTGCGGTTGGTGGGGCTGCTCATTGCGGCGATGGGCACGAGCAGCTTGCTCGGAGGCCTTCTGTCGCAGCGGGTGCCGGCAGCGCTGCTGCGCAAGCTGTTTGCGGGGCTTTTGCTGGCGGTTGCGTGCTTGATGTTTGGGCGGACGTTCCTGTAAGTCACTGAATGAAGAAAAGGAGAAGACGATGCACAACTTCACTCCCTGGTCGGCACTTTCCGGCGGGCTGCTCATCGGGTTGGCAGCGGCGCTGATGCTCCTTCTGAAAGGCCGGATTGCCGGCATAAGTGGCATTGTCGGGGGACTGCTCCATCCGTCGCGTGGCGATGCTTCTTGGCGGGCGCTGTTCTTGATTGGGATGATGGCGGCGCCGCTCGGGCAGCTGCTGTGGACGGGGCATCTTCCCGAGGTGAGTTCCAGCGCTTCGCCGCGTCTGTTGATTGTGTCGGGGCTGCTGGTCGGCTTTGGGACTCGCCTGGGCAGCGGCTGTACCAGCGGTCACGGAATCTGCGGCTTGGCCCGTCGCTCACCGCGCTCGCTGGTCGCGGTGCTGACCTTCATTTTGGCTGGCGCGGTCACGGTCTTTGTCACCCGCCACATGCTAGGAAACGGAGGTGCGTCATGACCTGGAAACAGAGCCTGGCTTCGCTGCTGCTCGGCGCGCTGTTTGGAGTGGGGCTGCTCCTTTCGGGCATGACGCAGCCGCAGAAGATCCGAGACTTCCTCGACTTCACCGGACAGTGGGATGCGAGCCTGACGCTGGTGATGGGTGGAGGACTGCTGGTCTCGGCGCTGGCGTTTCCGTGGATTGTTCGGCGCGGCACGCCGCTGCTCGGCCACAAGTTCCACCTGCCGACGGCCAGGGATCTCGACGCCAAGCTGGTGCTGGGATCGGCGCTGTTTGGGATTGGTTGGGGACTCGGCGGGTTCTGTCCGGGTCCGGCGGTGGTGGGACTCGCCGCTGGCTCACCGTCCGCGCTGATCTTCGTGGTATCGATGCTGCTGGGAATGGCACTACACCGTACCTATCACGATCTACGAACCCCCGCTCAGTAGGAGGAGGCTTTGATGGAACGGCAGTCAGGAAAGAACGAGTCAGAACCAAAGCTGATGGTGTCGGTGCAAGCGCCGAAGGTTGTGTACAAGCAGGCCTCCTCGGCTCCCGTCTTTGGTCTGGGATTTATCGGCGCGCTGGTTTACTACTGGCAGCACGCGACCGGCTTTGGCAGCGGTGTCGTGGGACTCCTGAAAGCGCTGGTGTGGCCGGCCTTCCTCGTCTATGAGTGCCTCAAAGCGCTGAAGATGTAGCGTCTTAGCTTGCCACGGAGCCGCAGATCCGATGGCGCGATACTCCTGCCACTCGGAGAACCACAGACCCCTTTTGGGTAGGAGAAATTGGGGGGCTTCTGGGTAGCTTGCGCGCTGAGGGGCGGCGTCGGGTGGTGATTTGACAGCAGCGAGCGGTTGTGACTCTCTTTGGGAATGCGAGCGCGGTGGCGGATTTTCAGTTGTGGCGTGCTGATAAGCAGTGTCTTGTCGCAGTACGCAGCGGCGGCCCCACCGACGAGTCCAGCGCCCAACGCCGCGCCCGGGGCCGCACCCAAGTCTGCTGATCCCAAGCCCACTGATTCCAAGTCCGCTGATAAGAAATCCAAACAGCTCAATCTTCTGCTGACGGACCCGCGGCTGGCTCCGCACGATACGCTGATGTCGTTGGCGGACTGGGGCGCGATTCGACGGGCAGCCGGTGCGCGCTTCCATCCGACTCGTCAGCAGGTAAGTGATGTCTCGAAGCCGCAGGCGCTGACGCGGCAGCTGGTGAATCCGGCGCCACCGACTCCCGAGGGTTCGAGTCGCAAGCTCAGCACGGATGACAATGTCGAGCTGCAAGACTCTGTGGATGCGGTGCAGCGCGCTTATGAACGGCCCTCATCAACTCGCAGCGTGGAGATCACAGTCAAGACTTCGGCGAGCGGGCAGGTGGTGTCGATGGCGGTCACTTTGCCGTCGGGGAGTCCTTCCTTTGATGAAGAAGCGCAGCTCTGTCTGCGGGATGCTTTTGCGGCCTATCCGCCGATCGAGGAACGGCGCCCGATGGTGAGTCGTTGGCGGGTATGGGCTGGTTATGCGGTGACCCTTCCCAAGGCGCTGGCTCCGATGGTCCCGCGATCTTCAAGTGGACGGACTCCGGCGCGCGGGATTCCCATTCCGGTTCCGATCTGGGGCAGCTTCGATGAGGTCCGGGGGACCGCCCGCACCGAGCATGCCTTTGCCGATAAGATCGAAACACAGGTCGAGCTGCTATCGCAGACTCCAGACTCCTAAGTCCGTCCTCAGCTGGTCGACTCGCAACGGATCAGGAGTCGCTAGCCCTCTCCGCAGCGGATGAGGCCGCAGCCAAAGACCTCGGGACGATGGACGCTCCGACCGAGCAGCACGCGGGCGCACTCCTGAACGGCTTCCGGAATCACTGGATGGGGGTGGATGCAGTGATCAATGTCGGCCAGCGTTCCGCCGCGATCAATGACCAGTGCGATGCCCTGCGCCGTCGAAGAAGCCTGCGGTCCAATCACGCGCAGACCGAGGATCTTGCCAGTCTGTGGATCACTTAGGAGCTTCACAAAACCACCGGTCGAGCGCATCGCGATGGCGCGGTTGACGAGTCGGTTCTGCACCACCGCGACACGGTAACGGATTCCCTGCTTCTGCGCTTGTTGTTCGTTGAGTCCTACCGCTGCCAGTTCCGGAGCCAGGAACATGATCGAAGAGAGCGCTTCGTAACGGAGTGGTTCTGGACTGTGTCCGAACATCCGCTCGACTGCGTGGCGTCCCTCAAGCTCTGCCACATTGGCGAGCGCAATGTCCATGGTGGTATCGCCTGCTGCATAGATGTGCGGAGCCGTCGTCGAGCGCGTCGCGTCGACCAGCACGCCGCCATTCTTTCCTACCGCCACTCCCGCCGCTTCCAGGTTGAGGTGCTGCGTGTTGGGAATCCGACCAATCGAGATCAGGGCGCGCTCGACCAGAATCGGCTCACAGACTCCGCGATCGTTACAGAGAACGTACTCGACTTGATCATCGACCACGCGCAGGCTCGTCAGCTTGGACGCCTGGTGGATCGTGATTCCCATCGACTCAAAGTTTTGGGCAATCACCTGCGCGATGTCTTCATCCTCGAACGGCAGGATGCGCGGCTGCTGATCGATGATGTTGATCTTGGTCTGTCGGAAGTTGGCAAAGATGGTTGCGTACTCACAACCGACCACGCCGGCTCCGATGATCACCATGCTCTTCGGAAAATCGGCGAGGTCTTCGATCTGATCACTGGTCACGATGCGATGACCGTCTATGGAAATTCCCGGCGGCAGTCGGGGCGTCGAGCCGGTGGCGATCAGAAAATTGTCTGCACCAACGCACTCGACTGCACCGTGATGATCGGTGATTGCAACTTCCTGCGGAGATAAGAATCGTCCGCTGCCCCGTCGGAATTGCAGCAGCGACTGCTGTCCATCGCGCGGCGTAGCCAAGTACTCGAGCTGTTGGGTAAGGAGGGTGCGGCACTCACTCACCGCGCTGCGCACCGACTCCATCACCTTGGCGTACGACAGATCGATCTGCTGCGCGACGTAGCCCCGATCGGTGCGGGACGCGATTGCGTAGTCATTGGACAGGTGCCACATCGTCTTGGAGGACAGAGCCCCCGCATGGATGCCGGCTCCCCCGACCCGATCCCGTTCGACGAGCAGGACCTTCTTGCCCAGGTCGACCGCGCGAATGGCAGCCGCATACCCAGCAGGACCAGCCCCGAGGATGCATAGATCAAAGCGAGTAGGCAGCATTACATCACGATACGCCGACCGTTCATAAGAAGCCAGACTGCCTGCGAATTGGGATATCATCAGGACATGCCAAGGCGGGGGCTGGTGGCGCGGGGACGGAGTGGGGGCCTGGCATGAGAGTTGACGCTGTTTCAGCGAGACACCGACGAAAGCACTGGAGGTGCGAAGATGGCCAAGAGAACTGAAATCACTGCTCCGACTGCTCACACCATTACCATCACTCTGCCCGACGGACTGACCGTCAAGCCGGGCGCTCCCGTTCCGCTGGAAGTTCTCGAAATGGTGGTGGCGCACATGCGCCTTCAGAATCGTGGCGCAGAGGCCGGTGCCGAGGAGCCCGAGGGCTGGTGCATCGGCGGCTGTGGCATTCAAGGCAAGTAATCAGAATCGAAAAGGGAGTCCGGTGCGCATTCGCAGTCTCACGCTCCTGCTCACGCTGCAATGTCCGGCGCGCTGTGAGCACTGTGCCACGGAGTCTCACCCGCAGCGCCGGGAACAGCTCGATGCAGAGCTGGCCCGGCGTGCGGTTCGTGAGGCCGCGGCGCTCGGTCTGCCGCTCGTCTTTTCGGGAGGCGAACCGCTGCTGCGTCTGCGCTTGCTACTGGACCTGGCGGGTCGCGCACGGACGGACTCCCAGCAGATGTCGATCGCGGTATCGACCAATGGGTTCTGGGCCCGTACGCCGGCCCGTGCCGAGCGGATTCTCCGTCGCCTAAAGCAGTCTGGAGTCGATACCTTGCTGATGAGTACAGACCGCTATCATCTTCCATTTGTCCCGCTGTCCTCTGTTCTGCATGCGGCGCGGTCGGCGGTGGCACTCGGTCTGCGCTGCGAGATTGCCGTGCCCGCGGTCGCGGAAGATGCAGTCGCAAGTGATCTGCTGCGTGCGCTGCGCGAAGTGCCGGGCGTCCGCGTCAAGACCCATCCGCTGTCGCGCACTGGGCGAGCGGTGCAGCTCGGACCGCCGGTGTTTGCGCAGGGAGTGCAGGACCGACCCTGTGGCGTGCTCGGTGAGCTGGCGCTTCTGCCCGATGGATTCCTTTACGGTTGCTGCGCGGCCTCGATTCACTTCGGTCGGCAGAGTGTGCTCTGCGCCGGTCATTACGATGAAGCCGGGCTTAGCGGAGCCATCACCAAGCTGACCGAGATTCCTCTGCTCACCGACATCCAGAACCACGGACCGCTGCGATCCGCCTTGGCAGAAGCCGAGCGGAGTCCGCGATTCTCTCTGCGTCTCCTATCGAGCTACACCGATCTCTGTGCGCAGTGTGAGTCACTCTGCCGCGCCTACGACCAAACCCGACCCACCGCCCAGTCCCCAAACCCATCAACGCCAGCCCTGAGAGACCGAAGGGAAC
>Ga0154020_10004965_pt1 | contig 15797 bp, 17 predicted proteins | sample Klosneuvirus_201_FD_109709 | JGI IMG/M metagenome (GOLD analysis project Ga0154020, IMG submission 109709) | Active sludge microbial communities from wastewater, Klosterneuburg, Austria - Klosneuvirus_20160825_MG | ecosystem: Engineered > WWTP > Aerobic digester > Activated sludge | place...
CGGATGTCCTCGGGAACGCCGGGGCCGTTGTCTTCGACATGCAATTCCAGTGCCAGGCGATAGCGCTGCTTGCCGATGGTGACCTGGCGCGCCGCCCGAGTGCGCAGCACGATGCGCGCATCTGCCGCTGCGATGCGCTCGCGCAGCGCCAGCGCGGCGTTCTGGGCGATGTTCAACACCGCCTGGATGAGTTGCTCGCGGTCACCGCGGAAGTCGGGCAGCGAGGTGTCGTAGTCGCGCTGCACCACCAGGCCCTGCGGATACTCGGCCAGCACCAGCGACCGCACCCGCTCGCAGACCTCATGGATGTTGACATCGGCCACCACGTGGGGCCGCCGGTGCGGCGCGAGCAGGCGATCGACCAGCGCCTGCAGTCGGTCGGCCTCGTGGATGATGACGTTGGTGTACTCGGCCAGCTCGGGTGAGTTGAGCTCCAGCGCCAGCAGTTGCGCTGCGCCACGTATGCCACCCAGCGGGTTCTTGATCTCGTGCGCCAGGTTGCGGATCAGCTCCTTGTTGGCCTGCACCTGGCCAATGACGCGCTCCTCGCGGTCCTGCCGGGTCTGCTGCTGGATCTCGAGCATCTCCACGAGCACCAGGTCCTGGCCGGGGTCCATCTGGCCGACGATCACATGCACCGGTAGGCCTTCGGCGGAGCCGGGCAACACCCGCCGCAGCGTGGCGTCAAAGCGAACCGTGGCCACGTCGTTGCGGCAAACAGCGGCTACGGCGTCGCGCAAGGGCGCATCTTCGGTCAACCAGTCCTGCAGACGTCCGCGAGTGAGCGATCGCCTGGACAGGCCTGTGGCGTCTTCGAGCATGGCGTTGGCATAGCGAACCTGCCCACCGCCATTTACCACTGCAACCATGGTCGACAGCTGATCCAGCACCTGCCAACGAGCATCAGGCGCGGCGTTCACTCCAGGCGGATCATGACGCGACCCGCCTGGATGGCGGCGTTCGGGGGCGTCGATCGCCGGCTCAAGGCTGGATCTTGGCCAGCTCGCGTTTGATGGCGGCGATGTCACTTTCGCTGCGGGTGATGGCCGCGCGAAGCGACGACACCCGGTCCAGGTAGTTCTGGTAGTTGCGCTCGTCACCTCGGCGCTCAGGTTCGCCGTTGTTGTACTCGCGCTTGAGCGCAGCCAGCTTCTCTTCCTCGCGGCGAAGTTCCGCCTCGAGGATGCGACGCGCGTCGTTGTCCCGCTCGCGTTGAGCGTTGGGATCGACCTTCAGATCGCCGTTGCGCGTCGCCGAGGCCGAGGGCGTGGCAGCGCGCGCGCGCGGCATCTGCACCACCGTGATGGGCGTCCCCTCCACCGGACGGCATCCGCGCTCGCGCGCCTGCGCGGCGGTGATCTGATTGGTGAACACGTTGCCCGGGCAGCGGTAGGCCACGATAGGCCCGCTGGCGGCATCCAGCGGTGTCGGCACGGAAGCGGCCTGCGCCAGTGCATTCACCGATCCCGACAGGCCCACCGCCAGGGCCAGAAGGCTGCGTTTCATCGTCCGGTCTCCGGTCATCTGACCCGCATTGTGGCGCAGCACGAAAAAGGGCGGCCCCTGGCCGCCCTCGCTCATGTGGCCGCGGTGGTGCGGCTCACAGGCTGTAGTACATATCGAACTCCAGCGGGTGCGTCGTCATGCGGAAGCGCGTCACCTCGCTCATCTTCAGCTCGATGTAGGCATCGATGTACGAATCGGTGAACACGCCGCCCTTGGTCAGGAACGCGCGGCCCTTGTCGAGGTAGTCGAGCGCCTGGTCGAGGCTGTGGCAGACGGTCGGGATCTTCGCGTCTTCCTCCGGCGGCAGGTGGTACAGGTCCTTGGTGGCGGCCTCGCCCGGGTGGATCTTGTTCTCCACGCCGTCCAAGCCGGCCATCAGCATGGCCGCGAATCCCAGGTATGGATTGCAAAGCGGATCAGGGAATCGCGCTTCGATGCGGCGCCCCTTCGGGTTGGCCACGTACGGAATGCGGATCGACGCCGAGCGGTTGCGGGCCGAGTAGGCCAGCTTGACCGGTGCCTCGAACCCGGGCACCAGCCGCTTGTAGCTGTTGGTACCGGGGTTGGTGATGGCGTTCAGCGCGCGGGCATGTTTGATGATGCCGCCGATGTAGTACAGCGCGAACTCGGACAGGCCGCCGTAGCCGTCGCCGGCAAACAGGTTCTTGCCGTCCTTCCACACCGACTGGTGCACGTGCATGCCGGAGCCGTTGTCGCCGACGATGGGCTTGGGCATGAAAGTCGCCGTCTTGCCGTAGGCATGAGCGACGTTGTGGATCACGTACTTCTGCAGTTGCAGCCAGTCGGCGCGCTGCACCAGCGTGGAGAACCTGGTGCCGATCTCGTTCTGGCCCGGCGCGGCGACCTCATGGTGGTGCACCTCGACCGGAATGCCCAGCGACTCGAGGATCAGGCACATCTCCGAACGCATGTCCTGGAAGCTGTCGACCGGGGGTACCGGGAAGTAGCCACCCTTGACCGACGGCCGGTGGCCGACGTTGCCGCCTTCAAAGTCCTTGCCGGTGCTCCAGGGCGCCTCTTCGGAGGTGACCTTGACGAAGCAGCCCTGCATGTCAACGTTCCAGTGCACCTGGTCGAAGATGAAGAACTCGGGTTCCGGGCCGAAGAACGCTGTGTCGCCGATGCCGCTGCTCTTGAGATACGCCTCGGCGCGCTTGGCCAGGCTGCGAGGATCGCGCTCGTAGGGCTTGCCGTCACCGGGCTCGAGCACGTCGCAGGTCAGGAACAACGTAGGCTCTTCGAAGAACGGGTCGACGTTGGCGGTGTTCGGATCGGGCATCAGCAGCATGTCTGACGCTTCGATGCCCTTCCAGCCGGCGATCGAGGAGCCATCGAACGCGTGGCCCGAGGTGAACTTGTCTTCATCGAAATGCGAAACGGGCACGGTGACGTGCTGTTCCTTGCCGCGGGTGTCGGTAAAGCGGAAGTCGACGAACTTGACTTCGTTTTCCTTCACCATCGACATCACGTCGGCGACGGTCTTGGCCATCAAAGATCTCCTAGCAGGACGCGTGAAAGTTGGGGGGGCGAGTGAGGGGGTTGATCATGCCCGGGCCGAACTCGGGACATGGACCCGGTGGCAGGCGCTGGGCAATGTAGCAGAAAGCGTGCCCGCAATTGGGCACGCACAAATCACTTCGGCCCCGCGGCGGCGGCGCCGGGATGCAGCGGATGCGATCCATTTTGGTGCATACACGCGCACCGAATTGGTGCTACCTCAACGCACCAATTCGGGGCCCAATTGCGCCCCGACCGCCGCCAGTCCCGCCAGGAGGTCTGCGTAGGCCAGCGCCACCGCCGACGCCGAACCCTTGACCCCCAACTCGATGTGACGACCCCACTGCGGATGATCGACACTGGGCAGGCTGAACACCTTGATCGCCGGATGCGTCGACTCGATGGTCTCCATCAATGGCGTGAGCGCGGCCTCGAGACCACCAAAGACGACCACAGACTGTTCAGTCTGGCGCTGGCTGCCATGCAGCGGGGCATAGCGACCGTCGAGCAGGCCCTCGATCATCGGGTGAGCCATGACCGGGAACCCGGGCATGAAATGGACGTCGCCGACGGAGAACCCTGGGATCCGGTTGTAGGGGTTCGGGACGATCGATGCTCCCTGCGGGACGCAACCCATCTGCAGCCGCTGCTGGTTATCCGGGCGGTCAGGCTCCCAGGCCACGCCCTGCTCCAACGCTACTTCCCGCATGCGCTGCTCGATCAGGTCGCGCGCCTGCGGGTGCAGCACCAGCGGCCGCCCCAACGCCGCCGCCGCGCACTGGCGGGTGTGGTCGTCGGGCGTGGCGCCGATTCCGCCGCAGCTGAAGACCACATCGCCACTCGCGAACGCATCGGTCAGCGCTGCCGTGATCTGGTCGCGCCGATCGCCCAGGTAGCGTGCCCAGGCCAGCTGCAAGCCACGTGCTGCCAGCAGCTCGATCACCTTGGGAAGGTGCTTGTCCTGGCGCTTGCCTGACAGGATTTCGTCGCCGATGACGATGAGTCCGAATTGCGTCATGGTGCAACCCCCAAGCTGGATCAGTGTGAGGGCGGCAAGGCCGGCGGTGATGCGACGCGGCCGGACAGCGGCGGCGAGGGCACGGGCACTGGAGTTTCGACGACGACCGGCCGCGCCGGTTGTCTGGTACGCAGCTCTGCCAGGGCTGCCAGCGCGTAGTGGGCGAACCACAGCATGCTGAAGGCGAAAATCATCGTGTACAGCCACAGCGAGGCCACGACGAGCACGGGGGCAAACACCAGCGTCGCGGCGCTCAATGCCCATAGTAGCGTGGGTGCAGCGCCGATGTACCCCGTGATCACGCCCATGGCCAGCAACGGCACTCGGTGCTCGCGCATCACCTGCCGCCGCTCGGACGCATCAGCATGATCGGCCAACGCATCGAAACTCATCACCCGGTAGGTCAGCCAACCCCAGATCAGCGGGGGCAATAGCAGCACGAGCGGCGGGATCAGCCACAACGGCACGGTGGCCAGCAGCGCAACCAGTGCCAAGGCCGTGCAGGTCAACGACCATGCGATGCTTGCCAGCACGCCCGCACCGCGACGCCTCTCGAGCGAAGGAAACCGACGCCGGGCGACCAGTGACACCACCGCCGGTGCCATCAGGGCGGCCACCAGAAGCAGGGATCCGACCACCAGCACCGGTACCGCAAGCAACACCACGAACAGCGGGGCGAGCACCGCACGAAACGAGCCCCCGACCATCGACTCCACCCACCTCAGAGCGGCTTCGAGCAGTGCCATGCTCTCGAGGGCAGCGCGCATGCCGGCCACCGCCGCATCCCAGTACAGCCACCCCAGCAGCAGCGCCAGTGCACCGCCAACCAGCAGCGGCAGCAACGAAAGGCCGATCACCGTCGGGTGCAGGCAGTACGCCGCGGCTCGCCAGAACGCGTCCAGCATGCGCTTCATGGCGTGCGAGGATACGTCAACCGCTGCAGCATGGCCCGCCGGCCCTGTGCGCCGCCATCGGGGTGGATGCGCAGTTCACTCGTCATCGCCACCCAGAATGCCGCCCAGCACGCCGCCGGCGCCGAAACCACCGAGCACCGAGCCCTCGCCCCGGCCGCCGCCGCCGGTCTGCGGCGCGGCAGCGAATACACGACTGGCCAGGCGCGAGAACGGAAGGCTTTGCAGCCACACCGTGCCGGGCCCGGTGAGCTTGGCAAAGAACAGCCCCTCGCCGCCGAACAGGGCCGTCTTGATCTTGCCAACGTACTGGATCTCGAAGTTCACCTGCGGCATGTAGGCCACGACGCAGCCCGTGTCGACCATCAAGGTCTGCCCCGGCTGGAGCTCGCGCTTGACGACGGTGCCCCCCGCGTGCACGAAGGCCAGCCCGTCGCCCTCGAGCTTCTGCATGATGAAGCCCTCGCCGCCGAAGAAGCCCACGCCCAGTTTCTGCTGCAGTGCGATGCCCAGAGACACACCGCGGGCCGCGCAGAGGAAGGAGTCCTTCTGGCAGATCAGCATGCCACCGAGCTGGCGCAGGTCCATCGCGATGATCTTGCCTGGATAGGGTGCACCGAACGCCACCCTTTGCTTCTGGGGGGCGTTGTTGGTGTAGATCGTCGTGAAGAGCGACTCGCCTGTGATCAGGCGCTTGCCTGCCCCCAGCAGCTTGCCGAAGAAGCCGCCCTGATTGGCCGAACCGTCGCCGAAAACGGTGTCCATGCCAATGCCGGCATCCATGAAGAACATGCTGCCGGCCTCGCCGACGGCCGCCTCGCCGGGGTCGAGTTCGACCTCGACGAACTGCATCTCCGAGCCCTTGATCTCGTAGTCCACCACATCCATGCCCATGCTGTATCGCTCCTGCGCACCACGCGCGCTGTAACGGGAAAAACGGCCGCGATGGTACCGAATCGCGGTGACGTGCGCCGGCTCAGGCGCGGGTGCCGAAGATCTTGTCGCCGGCGTCGCCCAGGCCGGGAATGATGTACCCGACTTCATTGAGATGGCTGTCGACGGCAGCCGTCCAGCAACGCACATCGGGGTGGGCCGCCTGCAGGGCCGCGATGCCCTCGGGTGCGGCAACCAGCACCAGCGCCCGTATGTCGCGGCACCCGCGCTGCTTGAGCAGGTCAACCGTTGCGATCATCGAGCCGGCTGTGGCCAGCATCGGGTCAACGATGATGGCCGTGCGCTCCTCGAGATGGCCGACGAAATTCTCGAAGTAGTGCACCGGTTGCAGCGTCTCGTGGTCACGCGACAGACCCACGACGCTGATTTTCGCATTGGGCACCAGGTCGAGCACGCCGTCGAGCATGCCCAGCCCGGCGCGCAGGATCGGCACGATGGTGACCTTGCGACCGGCGATCTGCTCGATCTCGACCGGGCCGCTCCAGCATTCGATGGTCGTGCGCTCGAGCGGGAAGTCAGCGGTGGCCTCGTAGGCCAGCAGCCGGGCCAGCTCATGGGTGAGCTCGCGAAACTTCTTCGTCGAGATGTCCGCCTCGCGCAGCAGGCCGATCTTGTGGCGCACCAGGGGATGGGCAACGGCATGTGTGGGCATGGTGCAGGCTCGGGCTGTGGGATATGGCGGCGTGGGCTGTGCCGTCTGCAATCACCCGGATGCAACCGTCTTGCGTCGCTGCCGCTGTACCTCATAGAGGCACACTGCCGCCGCGACGGAGACGTTCAGGCTCTCGACGGCTCCGTGCATGGGAATGTGCACGAGCGCATCGCAGGTCTTGCGCGTGAGCTGGCGCATGCCGCTGCCTTCGGCACCGAGCACCAGCGCCACCGGGCCACTCAGGTCGATGTCGTAGAGGCTGTCGGGCGCATCGTCGGCCAGCCCGATGACACGAATGTCACGCTGGCGCAACTCGCCCAGCGTTCGCGCGAGGTTGGTCACCATGATGTACGGGACCGTCTCTGCAGCCCCGCTGGCCACCTTGGCCACGGTGGCATTCACGCCGACGGCGTGGTCCTTTGGCGCCAGCACCAAGTGCGCGCCCGCACCATCGCATGTACGCAGGCACGCCCCCAGATTGTGCGGGTCGGTCACGCCGTCGAGCACCAGCACCAGCGGTGCACCCGCGACATCGTCGAGCACGTCGTCCATCGAATGCTTCGCCAGGACCGGGTTCGCGCGTGCCACCACACCCTGGTGTCGCGCACTGCCGCACAGGCGCGACAGGCGTTCGTCGTCGCTTTCGACCAGGCGTGCGCCTGCCGCCTGCGCCCGCTCGACGAACTGCCGCATGCGCGCATCCCGCCGCGTGGAGTCGACGTGGATCTCAATGATCGAACCCGGCGCCGTCTTGAGGCGTACCGTGACCGCGTGGAAGCCGAACAGGACCTTGGCACTCATCGCCGCAAGTGTAAGTACGCCAGGATCGCGCCGATCAGGATCGGCTGGTGCAGCATGTAAAAGCTCAACGACCAGCGGCCGAGCACGGCCAGCGGCCGTGCCCAGTGCGGGATCGCACCGGCGATCCAGCCCGGGTGGCGGTCCAGCATCCAGCGGCCCGCAGCCCAGCCCCACCAGATGACGCCCAGCCAGGGCAGCAGCGGCACGTAGTCTTCGGTCACCGGCTTGCTCGTGACCAGCCCCACCCAGTTCGTCAGGCGGCTGTCGAAGAAGGGGTGGGATGCCCACCAAGGCAAGGTCAGCGCAAGAGCTCCCAGCACCCAGGGCACCCAGGGCCGGTGCTCCATCACGGGCGCCATCCAACGCAGCAGCAGCAGCATCACGACGATCGCATGAAGCACGCCGAAGCTGATCCAACTGCGCGGAAACATCACGGCCGAGGCCACCGACACCAGCAGCGCGCAGTCCAGGATCTGCAACCAACGCCGCACAAATCGCCGGCGCGTCTGCCCCTGCCGCCAGGCCACCACCTGGCCGGCTCCGGCGCAACACAGGAACAACGTGACGATGGCCGTGCGCTGCCAGGTCCAGAACGGGTCGCGGTAGAAGTCCTGCCTCGCGATCAGGCCATAGTGGTTCAGATCGAAAATGAAGTGGAACGCGGCCATCCAGATGATGGCCACGCCGCGCAGGGCATCGAGCCGGTCGTGTCGTTGCGCAGGCTGCAGCGAACTCATCGGGAACCCTGTGTTGCGACCTGGCAATCGTAGAGCATGCGCGAGCGGCTTGGCTCGGGCCCACTGCGAGCGGGCAAACGCGACAATCACGCCATGACCCATGAATCGCAGGCCAGCCCCGACATCGAACAACTGCTCGTCGACCTCCAGGGCTGGCTTCTGGACAACCAGTTCCTGCGCGGCAGCTTCTCGAAGTACCGCGGCGATGAGCCGGGCTTGCAGCGCATGAACCTGCGTCTCGTGCAGATCAAGGGTCAGACGCACCTGCAGATCGTGTTCCGCCACGCCACCCGGGACGTCACCAAGAACCACCCGGCGGCGCAGGCGGCCGCGGCCCTGCGCCCTTGGTTCGGAACCGGGGCGTTCCGGCATGCCGTGCTGCACCATGGCCAGGCGCGAGCGGAATGGATGGTGACCGAGCGGGGCCAGGTGCGCGCACGCACGTTGGCCGCCGAGCTCCCCCAGGCCGGGCCGGGGCCGACCCCAGTTGCCGGTGGCGAAGCACCGTCGGCGGCGACCGCCGCCCATAACAGGGCCAAGCATCGCCATCTGCCGATCGACCGGCCATTCCTGGTGGAACTCGGGGTCACCACTGCCGAGCATGCGCTGGTGCCATCGATGGCCCGGAAGTGGAAGCAGATCAACAAGTTCATCGAGGTCTTTTCGCACGCCCTGAAGGCCTCGACGTTGGCACGAGCAACGCACCTGGAAGTCGTCGACTTCGGCTGCGGCAAGGGCTATCTGACCTTCGCCATCCACGACTGGCTGCGACACGCCTGCGGCATCGACGCTGTGGTCACCGGTGTCGAGTTGCGTGCCGACCTGGTGGCCTTGTGCAACGGTGTGATCGACCGCCTGAACCTGCAAGGACTGCACGTCGTCCAGGGCGATGTGAGGCACTGGCAGCCTCGGCAGCTGGACGTGATGATCGCTCTGCATGCGTGCGATACGGCCACCGATCACGCGATTGACCTGGGCGTGCGCGGCGGCGCAGCCATCGTCCTGTGCTCGCCGTGCTGCCACAAGCAGATCCGACCCCAGCTGCTGCAACCGCACCCGATGCGTCCCATCCTCCGTCATGGTGTGCACCTGGGCCAGGAGGCCGAGATGCTCACCGACAGCCTGCGCGCGCTGCTGCTCGAGTCGCGCGGCTATGAGGCGCAGGTGTTCGAGTTCGTGTCGCTCGAACACACCAACAAGAACAAGATGATCCTGGGCGTGCGCCGTCCCCAGGCGTCGGACGGGACCCAGGCGCTGCAGGAGGTGGCGGCACTGAAGTCGTACTACGGCGTACAGGATCACTGCCTGGAGACGCTGTTGTCCGCGACCGGCTCAGGATCGGGAACAAACCCCGGCGAGCACTAGCTCACTCCATGAGCTACACGGGCCCCAGACTGGAATTGCCGAGGACAACCCGGCGAACCAGTGGAGCCTGCCATGTCACAGACCATCTTCGCATTCGACCCGCCCGCCAGCCTGTCGGCGCGCATCGCCACACCGCATTGCGTACCGCTGCAGACGGCCGCTCAGACAGCTGCCGATCCCATCGCATTTGCGATCGGCTGGGACCTCGCCCGCCACGGCGTCACGCCGCCAGCCACGCTGTCGCACCAGGACAACCCGGTACGGCAGGGCTGGAGCGCCGGCCGGTCCGCGTTTGCCGGTCGGCTGAGGGTCGCCACGCCGGCGGTGCACGACTGGCTGGATCTGCGGCTGCAGGCATGGCGCATCGGTGTCGCGTTCGAAGACTTTCAGGTCACGCCGCACTTCCTGGCACAGATTGCCGTCACCCGTTGCCCGGTCACTGGCGACGCGCTCACACGCACGGTTGGCGCAGACGATCAGGCGACCATCGTTCGGCTCAACGACGGGGCTGCGTTCGCTGCCGGCAATCTGGCCGTGCTGAGCTTGCGTGCGGCTCAGGCGCTGACGCAGTTGCGCCTGCAGGCGTCGGGCGCGCAGGTCGTGCGAGAGGCGCTCGTCCGCGCCGAGCAAGCGAACATGATGGCGGAGGGCGATCGAGGCCCGGACCTGAGCGCATCGCAATGGCGGCGACTGGCGTTGCTGTGCAGCTACACCACCCGGCTGCCGGACTCGACAGTGGCAGCGCTGCCGTTGTCGGTGCTTCCACCCAATCGGGTGCGGGTACTGCAGCCACTGCTGGCGCTTCAAGTGGTGCTCACGCTGCTGTTCTGCCAGAACGGATATGCGCGCACGCTGTGCGACCTCGCCGCACGCCTGCCTGCAGGTGCCGCTCGCCGCGCGTTTCAGGTCTTCATGCACACGCTGCTGGCGCGACGCCTGTCCGAGGGTGCGGTGTTGTCGCGAGCCGATGCTCGCGCGGCCATGCTGCGGGCCTGGGAACACCCGCTGGTCGGCCATCGCTGGAGAGTGTTCGCCGAAGCGCTGGACGACGCGACGATCGAGCCGCTGGTGCGCCGCGCACTGAAGTCAGGTAGCGGTTTGGCCGGCAGCATCTGGCTCGACCCGGACTTGGCCATCCAGGGCTGGGACCTCGAGGTGCCTGAGCAGGCCCCGGCGATCCGCTGGGCGGGGGCGCCACGCGCGGTCCACTGAGCCCGCAGTAAGGTCAATCACTTGCGCCTGGGCGTCTCGCTGGTGAGCGCTGCTTGACGCCCGGCAAACCGCACGCGGCGCGCAGTCGGCGGCCCGGGGCGGTCAGCGGGTCAGAACCGCTGTGGCGGACGGCACGGTGTCGGCGAAGTCAGCCGCCTGGGATGACGGAACATCGCCTCGGGCCACAGGTAGCGCCCGTACCCGAGGCTCGCAATACGACGCCAGTTGTTGCGCCCCGATGCGACCCGGCTCGCCTGCGTACTGGCGTGCAGCGGCAATGTGACTGGCCAGGCACTCCAGCACCGCTGGCGATGGCGCGAATTGGTACAGCGCGTTGGCCACCCGGAGCATCGGCACTGTCGGTCGCTGCGTGTGGCCCGAGACTGCCATGGCCGTCACGATGCACTGGAGCATCGCGTCCGGGCGCAGCCGCGTGCGCCAGTTCTGTTCGTTGTGCAGTTCGCGTTCGCCGTTGCGCTGGCTCAGGCTGATGAGACCGCCTCCATGCTCGAGCACGGCGTCGGGACAGGCCTGCAGATCGCCGACGACATAGCCCGAAACACCGGGTTCGCGCAGCGACTTCAGCGCGACACCTGGAAGAACAGCAATCGACGTACCGGCACTGGACGCAGTTGCACCGGAGTCAGTTGACAACTGCGGCTCGAAGTGCGCTCGCACGTGCACACCGAGGACATCGGCCCGGAGGTGCCAGGCGATCTCATCGGGTTCATCGGTCATGCGCGACTCCACTTCCACCCCAGGTCAGCCTGCCGATCGACCCACCGCCGGTGCAGCCCCGGAATGTGTCGTCGCTATCATGTGGTCCGCCACCCACCACGCGCCACCGAATGCCGCGGCGATGACGGTCACCTGAAGCGGACGTACCCACCAGCGGGACTCCCGCGAGGTCCCAGGCTCCCATGCCTGCAGCGGCGCCGGGCCGGTGGGTGCCAGCGCCATGGCGAGTTCCTTCCCACCCGGCAGCTCAGATGGATCGACCAGCACCCAGCGCACATCGGACACGCCGGTAGGCGTCAAACGTGTGGCGATCTGGACCTGGATCATCGATTGAGCGCGTATGTGGGATGCGTCGATGTCAATGGGCCATCGGCGCCGTATCGCTGGCCAGGGACGGCTCCATGCCCACAAGTTCGGCGGCATCGGCTTCTGTCGGCGCCGTTGCTGCGTGCACCGCCGTGTACGCCTGCTCTCTCGCGCCCAGGCCTCGCGGAGCCAGTTGCGGAGGATCGAAGCGCAGCCGCAGCCACGTGCTCACGGCACCACCGAGCCCACCGAACACTGCGAACACGACGGAGCGAGCCATGGCATCGTCGCTCGCCCCAGGCCATGCGATCGCGATCGCGGCGAACGCACAGGCCCAGCCCAGGCCAGCCAGCATCACGAGTCCGGTCGAAGAGTCGATTCGTGTCATCGTCAGGGTTTCGGCCACCACGCGCCGGCCTTGAGCGGTGGCCCGAGCCACCAACGTTATGCTTGGCGCTCATGAGCACCGCAGCCACCCCTCGCAGTGTCGCCGAGCAGGCCCGCCTCGACGCAGCGCTGGTCGACCTCGTCGAGCACAAGATCACGTTCAACCAGACCTTGGGCCTGAAGGTGCAGCAGTTGCGGCCCCAGTTCCAGGTGCGGTTCGACATGCGGCCGGAGCTGGTAGGGCACTACTTCTACGGCCGCCTGCATGGCGGCGTGATTTCTGCCGCACTCGACGCGATGGGGGGCTGCGCGTTGATGCTGGCGCTGGCCGACAAGCACATGACCGAATCCGCCGATCAGGTGATGCATCGATTCGTGAAGATGGGCACGATCGACTTGCGGGTGGACTTCCTGCGTCAGGGCATGGGCGCGCACTTCGTCGCCAGCGCAGAGGTGCTGCGCCTGGGCGGGCGCGTCGGTACCACGCAGATGCGACTCGTCAACGACGAGGGCACCCTCATCGCAACGGCCGCGGCCGCCTATATCGTCAGCTGAAGAGGTCTAGATGAAAAATGTCAACGGTGCGCGCCGAACCTGGCTGAAACTCGGATTCACCGCAACCGCCATGATGGGCACGCTTGGGCGCGACGCCTGCGCGCAAGCTACTGCGGGTGGGTCCCGCCCGACAGTGCTGTTGTCACTGGTCGCCGACGAATTGGTGATGGTGGGTGAGCGACCCAGCATAGGCTCGAACCTCAACAAAAACGTGCGCACCGCCATGCCGTTGAGTGCGGGGGTGGTCGATGCCGCGATCGGCAAGCTGATGAAGACCGAGTTGGCCCGGGCGTTGCCCCAGGTGAACAGCACGGTGATCAATACCCCCGACCCAGCGCTGTACAAAGGCCACGACAACTGGTTCAACCTCGCTGGTACCCGTGTCGCCGGGGACATCGTGGCCGACCTGCGGGGTACCGGCGCTGGCGAGGCACTGCTGCTGCTCAAGCACCGCGCCGACGCCGCGATTCAAGCCGCCAACGGGTTGTTTGGTACCGGGCAGCTCGAGGGCCTGGGCTACTACATGAACCAAACCGACAAGAGTGACGACAAGCATGACGACCTTGTCGCCGGCCATGGCTGGATCGCCCCGTACGCCTACTTGCGATTGGTGCGCGTCAACCTGGCAGACGGTCGTGTCCTTTCCCAGAGTCGGGTCAAGGCTGCTTATCTCGTCGCCGACAAACGTGCCGAGGGTGAAGCGGGCCCCTGGAAGAACGTCCCCGACGACCAGAAGCTCTTGGTCTTGCTTGACCTCGTGCAGGAGCAATTGCAGAAGCACTTGCCACTGCTGTACTCAACGACATAGGCGCACTTGGAAGCCAAGGTCCGGGCCGCACACTGAGATAGCATTCGCGGCTGCTCCCGCCCGCAACGCCGTTTCCGGCCCCCGCCATGCAAGTCGTTTGCCTCGATCTCGAAGGTGTGCTCGTCCCCGAAATCTGGATTGCGTTCGCCGAGCGCACCGGCATTCCCGAGCTTCGGCGCACCACCCGCGATGAACCCGACTACGACAAGCTGATGCGTTTTCGCATCGCGTTGTTGCGCGAACGCGGGCTGAAGCTGGCCGATGTCCAGGCGGTGATCGGTGCCATGTCTCCACTGCCTGGCGCGAAGGCCTTCCTCGACGATTTGCGCGCGCACTACCAGGTGATCATCCTGTCGGACACCTTCTACGAGTTCGCTGGTCCCCTGATGAGACAGCTCGATCGCCCGACGCTCTTCTGTCACAAGCTTGAGATCGATGGCGAAGGCTATATCGCCGGCTACAAGCTGCGGCAGGCCGACCAGAAGCGTCAGGCGGTGCATGCGCTGCGGCTGCTGAACTTCCGGGTGCATGCAGTTGGCGACAGCTACAACGACACGGGCATGCTCAGTGCCGCACATGCGGGGTACTTCATTCACCCGCCCGCATCCATCGCGGCGCAGTTCCCGCAGTTTCCCGTACACCACGACTACGGCAGCCTGCGCGCCAGCATTGACGCGGCGGCGGCCACGGTCGCCTGAACCCTTCGTTTCGAAGCGGCCACACCTGACGCACGCCTCCCGGGGAGGCCCGCGCTCATGCTTTGGGGGGGGCAGACTGCAGGCTGCCGCCGACGGCTGGCTGTGAACCGTGCCAGTGCTGCGGTGGCACGACCACCGGCTGCGGCGGCTGTTCAAAGAAGTGCGGCGACATGATCTGCACGCCGTGGCGGTTGAACTCATCCTGTATCGCCGCATGTAGCGCAGACAGGATGGCCACCCGCTCCAGCGGTCGGTCGATGTGCGCGAACAGCTCGTACTCGACATAGAAGTCGCTCAGCGCGCGTTGGTAGACCACCGGCGCCGGCTCGTGGCGCACACCCGGCGTCGATCGGGCCGCTGCGCCGAGCAAGGCATGCACCTGTCGCCATGCGGTGTCGTACCCGATGGTTACGCGCGTGGACACCAGCGCACCTTGCTCGGCCCCCAGCTTGGAGTAGTTGTGGATCGGGTTGGAGGTGATCACGCCGTTGGGTACGATGACCTCTTCGTTGCGCATCGTCTTGATCTTGACGGCCAGCGCACCGACCTCGCTGACCACGCCCTCGATGCCGTTGACGGCGACGAAGTCACCGCGGCGCAGCGCGCGCGAGTACACCAACACCAGCCCGCTCATCAGCTGCGTGACCAGATTGGTCGAGCCCAGAGTGAGCATCAGCCCGAACAGCACTGAAAGCCCCTTGAACGCTTCGCTGTTGGAGCCCGGGAGATACGGATACGCGGCCGCCAGCGCCAGCCCCCAGACGAGCAACCCGACCAGTCGCTGGGTTGCGCGCACCGTGTCCGCGTGCAGGAAGGTTATCTTGAGCCGGCCCGACTGCACGTGCTCGAAGAAGACCGCCATCGCGTCCTGGACCGCGCGGGCCACGGCGATGACGACGGCCACCGTCGCCAGCCCCGGGATGGACTCGGCGATGCCGTGCAGCAGCCACGAACCCAGGTCGAGCAGAAAGCCCGCCAGGCGCTCGCCCCAGGGCTGCGACCATGGCAGCGCCTCTAGTGCGACGACGCTGCCACCGTACAACACCGCCAGCACCATGACCCAGCTTGCGATCCGCCCCAGCCGGGCCCCGATACGCCGCACGAAGCTGGCCGCATCCACCCCCTTGGCGCCCTGCGCCACCGCGGCCAACCACCGCTGCAGCCGCATCGTGGCCGCGACTGCTGCGAAGGCGACGGCCACAGCGACGCAGAGGACGCCGGCAAACTGGAGCCAGACGGCACCACTGCGCTGCTCGACTCGTGCGCTGATGGCTGCACTCAGTGCCCGCCGGGCCAACTCGGCAGCCTCGCGCGAGGGCAGACGTTCGTCTGGGTCCAGATCCGCCGGCACAAGCGTGAACACTGTCCGCGGGCCGACACGCAGCATCCATCCCGACTCGCCGCCAGCGCTTGGGTCAGCCGCAGCGGTCACGGGTTGCGCCAGTTCGGTTGGCGACAGCTCGTTGAAGCGGCGCCTGGCGCGCTCGGCACGCTCTGCGGGACTCAAGCCGCCCAAAGGGGCACGCAGCTCCGCGATGGGTCGGTTGAACAACGTCAGCACTTCACCGGAACTGCCTGCGTGCACAGGAACGACTGCGCCGGCGCTCATCAACACTGCCCATCCTGCGCAG
>Ga0154020_10004966_pt1 | contig 15797 bp, 9 predicted proteins | sample Klosneuvirus_201_FD_109709 | JGI IMG/M metagenome (GOLD analysis project Ga0154020, IMG submission 109709) | Active sludge microbial communities from wastewater, Klosterneuburg, Austria - Klosneuvirus_20160825_MG | ecosystem: Engineered > WWTP > Aerobic digester > Activated sludge | place...
ACCGGGTAGGGGCTGAAGACAACCCCTAGACGATCGGCACGCAGCGGCAGTCGCTCGGATCGCAGCGCTCGTTGGCTTGGCACCCGCCGCAGTCGGTCGGGCACACGCAGCCGCAGCGGGCGTTGGGATCGCAGACCTGGCGGTTCGGGCACTGGCAGCTGGTGCACTCGCACTGGCAGCTGGTCGAGTTGCAGGTGGTCCCGTCCTGGCAGCCGCCGCAGTCCGCCGGGCATTCACAGGCGCAGCCATTGGCCGGGTTGCAGCGGGCGTTGCCCGGGCAGGCCTGGTCACAGCCGCCGCCGCAGGCGCAGTCGCAGGTCGAAGTGTTGCAGACCGTACCGGCGCCGCAGCGTCCGCCACAGTCGGCCGGGCACTGGCAGTTGCAAGCCGCGGTGTTGCAGTTGAGGTTCGTGCCCGCGCAGGCGCCGCCGCAGTTGGTGTCGCACTCACAAGCGCAGCTGGTCGGATTACAGACGGTGCCGCTCGGGCAACCGCCGCAGTCGGCCGGGCACTCGCAGGCGCAGGTGGCCGAGTTGCAGCGCTGATTGCCGCCGCAGTTGCCGTTGCAGTCGGCGCCGCAGGCGCACTGGCAGTCGGAGTTGCAGACCTGGTTGGCGTTGCAGCTCGCGTTGCACTGACCCTGATCGCAGACGCAGACGCCGAGCTGGCCGTCGCAGATCTGGTTCGGACCGCAGGGCATGCCGCAGGGCTGATCCGGCGGCAACCACACCCGGTAGCTCACCGTGACCCGATCGTTGGCCGAGGGGCGCGAGGTCCCGCGGAAGAAGATCGAGTTGGCCGCCGGGTCGTAGTCGAAGCCGTTCTGCTTGTCGCGGGAGACGATGGTGGTGACCGCGCCGCGGGTGATGCCGACCTTGATCGTCGAAGAGATCGGCGAGCCCGTCAGCTGGAACTGCGAGGCCGCGCCCGATACCGCATCCACGATGGCCTGCAGGGCGGAGGCGCCGGGGTTGTCGAGGCAGGGCGAGTAGGAGACGCCGCCGGTGCCCTGGACGATGTCGAGATAGCCGCGGCCGGGCTCGTTGCGCGCCTGGCTGCCCGGCTGGGGGCAGTGGAACTGGCCGCCGTTGCAGAGGCCGGGCGGGTTCGGATCGACGGTCTGCGCGAAGGCGATCGCCCCGTTGGCCTGTAGCCGCGACAGATACGGCGCCAAAATCTGGTTGATGCACATCTGCTGGGCCGCGTTGGGGTTGACCTGGCAAGCGGTGTCGTCCGTGGCCGGCGCGTAGGCGTCGCGGATGCCCGTATTGCAAGGCAGGTTGACGCCGCACTGACCCTGCGTGATCTCTTGAGCGTACTCGTCGGTCACGTACATGATGGCGAGCGTGGCGTCGCCGCGGATCTTGCGGGGGTCTTCCATGCCCGCCGCCGTGCGAGGCAGTGCCCGAGTGACCGCCGCGTCGGCCGCGGCCAGGCCGAACTCGCAGCCGTCCGTGCCGGAGGTGTCCTGCATGTAGTTGATGAAGTTGGTGCGATCCCGGGTGAAGCCCACCCCGCGCAACACTCCCGCGTTGCCGGCGCCCGCGGTGAAGGGGTTCGAGGTGTGGGGGACCACCGCCATGCGGAAGTCGACGCCGTTGTTCTGCAGCGCGATGAACACCGCTTGTGCGGCGCTGGAGATGCGGCCGCGGTCGTCGTCGGTGGACGGCGAGATGTCGGCCATCCAGATGAAGTCGGCGATCGACTGGCCGCTGGCGACGAAGGGGTTACAGGCCTTGCTGCGCCGCGCGTTGGCTTGAGCCAAGGCGGTGCCGTTGGTGAGGTCGGCCAAAAACAGGCTGGCCGGGTTGCTGGCGCTGTCGTAGGTCGGGCGATCGAGCACCGCCATCACGATGACGACCTGGTTGGCGGCCGGCCGAACCAAGAGCTCGAAGCTCATCGTGTAGGCGTTGCCGCCGCTGCCGGTGGTGGTGCCGAGGCCCGTGAAGGCCGCCGCGCCGAGGCCGCTCGAGATGCGGAGGAGCGCGTTACGAACCTCGGCGGCGTTCCGGTTGCCGGTGGTCACGCCGACGTCCCAAACCCCGGAGACCGCGGCGCCGAAGCCATCATGGGAGGTCACGAGCCGGGGAGAGGTGCGCTGGCTGACCGAGAGCTGCTCGGCGGCGGCCCCCGACATGAAGCGGGCGGCCAGCGCCGCGGACTGGTCAGCCGCGGTGGGGTTGGCGCCGCCGATCAGCGGCATCGAGATCACGAAGCCCGAGTAGTTCTGAGCGTTGTCCTCCAGCGACCCAACGTGCGTGTCGGCCGCGCCGTTGACCGTCACCGCGCCGTAGACCGCGCTGGTCTCGTTGGCGATCGTCCAGTTGCCCGCGACGTCGACGTCGAAGTCGACCATCTTGAGCGCGCCATCGGCGCAGACCGCCGCGACCCCGCTGCGGAGCGCCGGATCCGGGCTCATGTTGTCGAGCGGGTTAGTGCCGGTGAGGATCTCATCACCATCCGGAATGCCGTCGCCGTCGGTGTCCGCGTTGCGCGGGTTGGTCTCGCCCATATCCACGCTGCCGTTGCCGTTGCGGTCTTCTTGGCCGTCGGGGATCCCGTCTTGGTCGGTGTCGGAGTTGGTCGGATTGGTGGTGGTCGCGGGATCCTGGTCGCCCATGAAGCCCGGGCAAGTCGAGCCAGCGACCGCCACGGTGCGCCCGAGCTCCACGCCATCGAGCACGCCGTCATGGTCGCTGTCGTTGAGCAGCGGGCTGGTGCCGAGCATGAGCTCTTCGGCATCGGAGAGGCCGTCGCAGTCGGTGTCGGTGGTGCGGGGATCGGTCTCAGTGCGGTCGGCGACGCCGTTGTGGTTGCTGTCCTCGACGCCGTCGGCCAACGTATCGCCGTCGCTGTCGGTCGCGCGCGGGTCCGTCTCCCCGCTGTCGACCATGCCGTTTTGGTTGGCGTCCTCGACGCCATCCGCGATCCCGTCGCCGTCGCTGTCGCGGGCGTTCGGGTTGGTCTCGCCCTGATCGCGCGCGCCGTTGTGGTTTTGGTCCTCGACCCCGTCAGCGATGCCGTCGCCGTCGGTGTCGCGAGCGAGGGGGTTGGTCTCATCCGCGCCCTGGGCGCCGTCGTGGTTGAGATCTTCAACGCCGTCGGGCAGGCCGTCGCCGTCGCTATCGGCGTTGACCGGCGAGGTGTGGCTGGCGGGATCGGCGTCGAGCGGGGGCGCCGTACAAGCGCTGCCGACGACCGCGGCCGTAACGCCGACCTCGACGCCGTCGGGGATGCCGTCTCCATCCGTGTCCGGGTTGGAGGGGCTGGTCTTCATGCCGCCCGGGTAGACCGTCGAGAACTCGTAGGCGTCCGAGAGGCCATCGCAGTCAGAGTCGATGGTGGCGTTGTCCGGGTTCCGAGGATCGGGGCCCGCGTCGGAGGGAGGGCTGAGCGCGTCCATCCCCACGCCCGTGTCGACGGGGCCGACGCCAGTGTCAGCGCTGCCGCTGTCGAAGGGGTTGGCGTCGGCGTTGCCATTGCCGTCGAGCATGCCAACGTCATTGGCTGCGCCGTCTTTTCCGCCACCACCGCCGGGGGTGTCGTTGCCGCAGCCAGGGGCCAGCACGGCAACAAGGGAGGCGGAGCAGAGCGCCAGCAGGGCGAGTCTCGGGGCAGAACGGACCATCATCGCTGCCTGAAGATACCCGCGAAAAGGCGTTCTGGCACGATCCAAGACGGCGGATACGACGACCGGGGTAGGAGGGCGACCCCGCGGTGGTCGAGTGTCAGCCGCACATCAGCGCGGGGCGTCGGCGAGGTCGGCCTGACGGATCAGCTGCTCGGCCTGGCCGCGCACGGTCGGGTCTCCGTCGCGGAGCGCCTCGCGCGCGTAGGCTCGAGCCAACACCCAGCGCTTGGCCTCGACCTCAAGCTGGGCCAAGCGCAGCGAGATCCGGCCCGCCCCTTTGGTCGCCGGGATGCGGGCCCGGGCCGAGCGCAGGATCGACCGCGCTTGCTCCCCATTGTGCGCAGCCAGGGCGCGGGCCGCCTGGTCCAAGGCTTGGGCGGCGATCGCGGCGTCGTCGAGCGCCTGATCTTTGGCGGAACTCACTGCGTCATCCTTGGCGCGGCTCGGCCGGGCCGCCGGCTCGGCCTTCTTGGCGGGCGCGGCGGCCTTGCTGGCGGGGGCCTCTTCTGTCGCAGGCGCCCGGGGACCGGCGGCGCCGGAGCGCGTCGCGTCGTCGCTCCGCTCGTTGGCTGCGGCGCGGTCCTCCACGCTGCTTCCGCTGGCTACGGTCTCATCCACCGCCGTCTTTCGGGCCTGCCGCTCGGCGGGAGCGACGGGGGCCGAAGCAACGGGGGCCGGCGCGACCGGGGCCGAGAACGCGGGAAGCGGAGGAGGCGGGGCTGCGGCCGGCTCGGCCTCAGGCTCCTGGGCCGGGGCCTCACGCCGCTCGCCACCTCTGAGCTTGGCCTTCTTCTCTTCGGTCAAGCCGCCACCGATCGCGCCCAGTCCGGCTCCCCCAGCGCCTTCGGTCTGACCTCGGGTGCCCGAATAGCCGCGACCGACCTCGTTCGCGGTAGGCTTCTTGTCGGCGTCGGCGTCGCCTGCGGAGAGGTCGCTTGGCTTGGCCTTGGCGAGGTCCATCGCTGGGAGCGCCCCGCGACCGCGGCCATCGCCCTTGCCGCCGCTGGGAGGCAGCGCCTTGTGCTGCGATCCGTGCACCAAGCGATCGCTCTCTCCGTCGTCCAATGCGCCGCGGAGATCTTCGGTCTTCTCAGCGTCGCGGTCCGAACCCGCGGCGGTGGCCCCGAGCGCGCCCGGGGATGCGGCGGTGGCCGGAGCGGGGGCCTCGGCGAGCTGCGCGACCCGGCCCAGGGGCGCGGCCGGCTCGGCGGGCGGCGTGGCTACGGTAGGGGGCGGGGGGGCGAAGGCGACCTTGCTCGCCTCATCGAGCTCGGGCGAGCGCATCACCTGGGGCACCGCAATGACAGCCACGAAGAGCGCGGCAACGCCGGCGGTGGCCAGGCCGACCCAGGGTCCGGTGACCAGCTTCCGCCACCAGCTCGGCGCCTCCGCGGCCTTCTCTGCAGCTTGGCGGGCGTGGGCGAGGATCAGCCCATCGAGGCGGGCCGGAGGCTCCTCCTCCAGATCGATCGAACGCAGCGTCTCGAGCGCGGCCGTGAGCTCGCGGACCTCGCCCGCCCGAGCCGGATCGCGCGCGGCGCGCTCTTCGAACGCCTCGGCCTCCTGCTCGGAGAGCTCGTCGTACAAGAAGTCGACGAGCTGCTGGTCCTCTCGCTCGGTCACGTCAGTAGGTCCCTTCTCTCGTTATTCCGGCCTTTTTGAGGCTCTGCCGCAGGTGTTCCAAAGCGTAACGCATGCGGCTCTTCACCGTGTTTTCGGCCACACCCACGATCGCCGAGATGTCCTTGAAGGCCATGCCCGCGTGCTCTCGCATCACGAACACCTCGCGTTGCTCGGGAGGGAGATCGGCCAGCGCTGCCGCCAAAACCGTCCGCATCCTCGAGCTCTGCGCGCCCCGATCTGGGGCGATCCCTTCCTCATCTGCGACCCGCTCCGAGAGCGGAACACCCTCCTCTTCCCCCTCTTTCAACGCGTGGTCGAGCGAAGCGGTCTTTCGGTAGCCGGCCTTTCGGATCGCGTCGATGCAGTGGTTCCGCGCGATGGTGTACAGCCAAGTCGTGAACTTCGCTTGACGCTCCCAGTCCTTGGCCGACCGGACGATGCGCAGGAAGACCTCCTGCATCGCGTCCTCGGCCTGGGCCCGATCGACCAGCATCTTGAGGCAGAAGTTGAACACGCCCTTCTTGTGCCGGGCCAAGAGCTGCTCGAAGGCCTTGGCCTCGCCCTTCTTGAAGCGGCCCATCAGCTCGGCGTCTTCTTGGTCGGCTTTGGCGCGCGCCTCGTCGGTGGCGAGCCCGCTGCGAGGGCTGGGGCGGGACAGCGGTGGCTGAGGTGCACCGGCGGCGCTGCTCGGCCCCTTTGCTCTGCCTTCGCCGTCGATCAACGCCATGCTCAGCCAGCGCTCAATCCGAGAGGGCGCGCATCAGCTCTTCCTTGGAGATGATGCCCTTCTTGAGGAGGACCTTGCCCAGCGCGAGCAGGAGCTGCGCGCGCTCGGACGAGGTGAGCGAGTCTCCGGACATGAACCCCTCAACGATCGCCTGAGATTCCGGCGTGACCGCCACGGGGGTCAGCTGAGCGTCGAGCACGAAGCTCGGCGTGCGGCTGTTGGCCGGGGTGACCTCCCATGGCTCGGCGGCCTTCTCCACGGGCTCGTCGACGGAGTCCGGGTCGCGAAGCGCGACGCTGGCCTCGGGATCGCTCAGGGCGACCGCCGGGATCCGCGGGTTGGTCGGCAGCTCTTCGACCATGGGCTCGGGTCGCGCCCTCGCCGTCACCGACGGAGGCGGAGGGGCCGAAGGGAGCCGCGCCGGCGTGGGCGGGGACGGCGGGGGTTGGCTCGGTAGGGGCGCCGGCGTCACGGCGGTCTTCGGCTCGGTGCGCGTCAACGACTCGAGGGGCACCGGGACCTCGCCCAAGAGGTCCCCGATTCGATGCGCGGCGTCAGCCTTCGGATCGTGGGCCGCGGTCGCGCCGTTTTGGGCCGGTTCGACCTCTGGAATCTCGACCTCCTGGCGGGCGCGGACCGCAGCAGCAGAGCTCGGGATGTCGTCGACGCTCACCAGCTCCGGCACGGGCTTGGGCCGCATCGGTGGCGGATCAAACCCCTCTCGGTCCCAATCGAGCACCGGGATGATCGCCGTGCGATCGAGGCCCGCCTTGAGATCGGAGCTGACGTCGAAGGGCGAGGGGGCGTCGCGCGGGGCCACGGGCAGCTCCATTGTCCGGGCCAAGAGCTGGGGCGCATGGCGGGGCGCGGGGGCCGGCGCCAGCGGCGGCAGCGCGACCGCCGGCGAAGGCACGGACGGGCTGGGGATCTTCTCGAGGCCGGCGAAGTGCTCCGACAGCGCCTTCAACTCGGCGTCCAGCTCGACCTGGCTGGTCGCTTCGTCGGCGTCCTCTTCGACCTTCACCGCCGTTTTTTGGGGCCGATCCGAGCCTTGGGGCCGAAGGGTCGGCGACAGATCGGTCGATCGCTGCGCGGGCCTTGAATCCTGGACCTCCTCGAGGTCCTGGGAGTCGATGACCTCGTCGAGATCGACCGGGTGCTCGTCGTCGGAGCGGCTCGGCTCGAGCTTGAGCGACACCGACGACTCCATCCTGGGCGCGTCGAGCGCCGGGGCCTCCACGATATCGAGGTCGAAGGTCCGACCCTCTTCGGAGTCCGAGCGGGGAAGCTTGGGTGCGTCGCTGGTCAGGATGGGCAGCGTGAGTTTGGGCCTGGACTGCGAGGTCGGGGGAGCCTCGGGGATCGAGGAACGGCCCGGCGGCGGCATGCGCGGCAGCTCCAGCGTAGGAGCGCCGAGATCGGCGCTGGGCAAGAGGCCGATATCGTAGATGCTGGCGTCCAGCTGCGTCTTCACCAAGTCGGTGTCGATCGGAGCGAAGGCAGGAGGCCGGCTGTCGGCGCGGGTCAGCACCGGCTTGGGCTCAGGCAGGCCCGGGAGGTCTTTGGTCTGCGGAAAACCGGGCAGCGTGGGTGCGCTGAGCACCGGAGGACGCGGCGTGCCTCCGCCGGGCGTGCGAGGCACGACCGAGGCCGTCGGCGCCGCCGTGCCGCCGACGCGCGGCCGGGGCGCTTGAACGCTCGGGCGCGGCGCCCCCGGGGACGGCGGCAAGGCCGGCTGCGAGAGGGCGGGAGCGGGGATCGGCGGCCGCCCGAGGTCGGTCGAGCCGGCGGCCGAGACGCTCGGTTTGGGCGAAGGGAGCACCGCCTTGGGCGGAGGCGTCGCCGAAGCGATCGAGGGCCGCTGGCGGCGATCACCGCTCGCATCGAGCGGTTTGTCGTTCGAAGCCTGGGCCGCATAGAAGCGCTGGATCGCGGCGTCGAGCTGGGTCGGCGGCGCGACGAGCACGTGCAGCCGGCAGTTGCTGGCGCGCTGGATCTCCTCCACCGCCTCGGTGTCGAGGGGGTCGGCCAAGGCCACATACAGATAGTCGACCTGGTTGGAGCGCTTGATGGCGACCGGCAAGGCGCGATGCTTTACCGCCAGCTTGGGGGGGATCATCGCCAGGACGCGCTCGTGGATCTTCATCGTCGCCGGCGTCACCGCTTCTACGCCGAGCGCCGAGCTCAGCGCGCGCGTCAGGCGATCCTCGTCCACCCAGCCCTGGTCGACGATGACCCGCAGGAGGTGGCTGCCGCTTTGGCGGGTGAGCATCAGCCCGCGAAGGAGGTCGTTCTTGTCGACCAGCCCAAGGCCGGCCAGCAGGTCGACCAAGCGCTTGCGCTCACCCTTGCCGGGGACCTGGCCGGTCATGCGGCAGGACCTCGCCGGTTGAGGCGCGCAATGTAGTCTTCGCGCGAGATGACGCCCTTCTCGATCAGGAGCTCAGCCATGGCGCGAATGGCTTTGAGCTGCTTCTTTTGGGCCAGCTCGAGCGCCGAGACCAGCTCCGGGAGGCTCGGTGTGGGCGCGGCTCCAGTCGACGGCGGCTGCGAAGGCACCAAGCTCGCCATGACGGCGGGCGAAGGAGGGACGAAGGGGGCGGCGGTGCCGGGAGGTGGTGGACCACCAGAGGGATTGACCGGCCCAACGTCCCAGGTCACCCGCTTCTCGTTGAGGTTGTCGAGCATGATGCCCTGGGTGGCGAGCTCGGGCGTGATCTCGCCATAGAGCCGGGTCATCGCGAGGTTGATCGCCCGCTCTCCCCCGACGGTCGGCTGTATGCGCATGCCCGTTCGTCGGCTCATCTCGTCGATGGCAGTTACGTTGATCGGGTCGGCCATGGCGACGACCAGCGTCTTTCGATCGGCCAAGTAACGCTCGGGAACCACCCCGTGTTGCTTGGCGAAGTCGAGATCCACACGATCCAGAATGTTCTGGGGAACGTCTAGCTGGTCGAGGCGCGCGATCGGAACGGCCAGCTGTTTGGACAGCGCTTTGACCAGGATGTCCTCAGCGACGAAGCCCATGGAGACGAGCGTCGCGCCGAGGCGACCACCCCACCGCTCCTGCTCGTGCAGGGCGGCCTTGAGCCGCGGCTCGTCGAGCACGCCGGCCCGAACGAGGAGCTCCCCGAGCTTGATTCGTTGCACCACGATGTCGCGAGGCCTTCGCTGCCGCCGACACTAGCCCGGCTTTGGCAAGACGTCACCTTCCAGACCCAGAGGCGTCGACGGGGACTGGCGGGGAGGGCAACGGCTCGGGACGGACACCTGGGGGAGGCACCAGCACGAACAAGGTGGGTTCAATAGCTACATTCGCCTCGAGTTCCTTGAGCTTGATGGCCACGTCCAGCTTGCGGGCGGGCATCTTGAACTCGATCGTCTTGGGCAGCGCCCCGCCTGCGCTGAGCGCCTCGAAGTCGGAGAAGGCAACCGAGAAGCGCAGCTCACCGCTGGCCTCCTTGACCTCGGCGCTGAGCACCTTGGACTCGGCCGGATCGATGGTGATCAGGGCCCGCACGTGGGCGTCGTCCTCCAGCGTCAGCTCGAGCAGCTCTGCGTCCTTGGCCGAGCGCTCCACGCGGACCGGCTTGTAGCGATCAGAGATCGGGACGCCGCCGAGGAGCACGTCGACCAGCTCCGAAGCGCGCAGCGGGATCGGCACGAGGCGCGCGATGTTCTCCGGCGTCGCGGGGCCCTCGCGGAGCACCCCCTTGGACAAGAGCCAGAGGCGCTCCCCATCGCTGGTCATCGTGTCGATCGGCTGCTCGAGGGGGGAGATGGTCTCGATCCGAAACCGCGCCGGGCGCTCCACGACCTCCACCACGTTGAGTCGAACCCGTCCCTCCTCGCCGAAATAGGTGATGCGCCCCAGCGCCCGCAGGCTCCTGCGGCTCTGGGCCGCGGTGGAGATCCGAGCCAAGAGCGCCGAGGGGCTAGGCAGGACCTCGCCGATCGGATCGATCACCGGCTTGGGCTTCGCGGGGCAGCCCGCCAGGGCACCGGCGGCCACGAGCAAGGCGCCGATGGTGAGGATTGGAGAGACGCTCATGGATGACTCCGTGCAAGCCGGCGCGTCGCCCGATCAAGCCGGGCTTGCGCCGACGGATCGCCGAGCGCCACATCGCGCTCCCACCGGTCCTTGGCCGCGGCCAATGCCGCCGCCGCTTCTTCCTTCTTCCCGAGGCGGTCGAGGGCCTCGCCGAGGTGCTCTTGGGTCGTGCCGTCGTCCGGATCCAGGAATGCCGCTCGTGCCAAGAGGCGCGCCCCGAGGTCCCCTTTGCCCAGGATCGCCAGGACTCGTCCCCGTGCGGCCACCAAGGTCGGCTGATCCGGATCGTGAGCCAGCGCCCGCACCAGCAACGCTTCTGTCTCTAGCAGTCGCGCGCCGCGGGCTGCGCGGAGCCGGGCCAGCGAGGCCAACGCCCCGGCGTCCTCCGGCGTCGCGGCCACGACCTTCTCGAGGAGCCGCTCGGCCCGGACCCAGGCGCCCTCGGTCATTCGCAGCTCGGCCTCGAAACGATCGAGCGCCGCCGAGGGCCATCGCCCGCTCGCCCGGAGCGCCTCGAGGCGGCTGAGCCCGGCCGCGGCCCGCCCCTGCTCGGCCTCGATCTGGGCGGCCTGACTCGACAACTCCAGCGTACGGGGCAGATCTGCTGCCTCGCGCCCGATCGCCAGCTCCAGCTTGGACAAGACGCGGTCGGGGCCGAGGACCCGCGCCGCCAAGGCCCCGATCCGCGCGAGCTTGGCCGGATCGGCGTCGGCGATCGCGGCCTCAGCGATGGTCCGCGCCCGAGTCTGGTCCTTCTGCTCCAAGGCCCACTCCAAGGAGCGCTGGATCGCCTGGCCCGTTATCGGCGGGGTGAACCCGCCTGCGGGCGCGATCGTTCCGCTCAACGCCTCCGGCCCCGTCGACCGAGCCAGCTGCGCGGCGAGGGCGAAGGCTCGGCCCACCTCGCCTTGACCGTACAGCAACCTGGCCCGCAGCAGCCCCGTCGCGGCCGTCTCGGCGCGCAGGCCAGCGAGCGCCGCCGCGGCGTCGGCGTAGCGGCGGTGGCGAAGGAAGCGCTCCGCCACCGCCTCCATCACCGGGGCGTCGGCAGGGAGGGATCTGGCGAGGGCTTGGGCCCGCTGGGGCGCGCCGGCGCGGAGCTCGGTCTGGACCGCCAAGACCCGCAGCGCCAAGTCGTCGGGGCTGACGATCAGCGCGCGCTCGATCACCCGCGCGGCACGGCTGAACTGCCCGGCTCGATCCCAGCTCCGTACGGCGACTCCCGCGGCGGGGGCGGCTTCTGCAGCGAGGGTCGACGCGCGTTCGGCCACCTCCGCCGCCAGGTCGAGCTGACCGGCCGCCTCGCACGTGGAACGGAGGGCTTCTGCTGCTTCCGCCGAACGCTGGGCCGCCGGGCGAAGGATCGAGATGGCCGCGTCGTGGGATCTCCGTGAGGCGATAGCGGCCCACGCGATGGCGGCCCGTGCCCCATCGGCGGTGTCAGGTTCGAGCGCCAGCGCGCGTTGGTAGGCCTGCTCAGCCTGCAAAAAATGCCCGTCTTTCGCCTCCATCTCGCCGCGGAGGAGCCAGGGGCCCGCCCGCTTGGGCTCGGCGCGGATCGCCTTCTCCAACAAGCGTTCGACGCGCAGCTCGGACGCGTTCTTAAAGGCCAACCGCGCCAGGTCGAGGTTCAAGACGTACGAGTCGGGATCGTAGACCAGCGCTAGGCGCAGCGCTTCCTCGGCCTTGGCCGCTTGCCCTTGTTCCTCGAGAATCTCTGCGCGCATTGCGTGAAGGTAGGCCTGAGCACTGATGTACCGCTTCGACGCCCCGGGCTGGGGGAGCGCCCGGCCCGTGCGAGCGCCCACGTGACCGTCCGCGCGCGCAGGAGGCGGCGGCGCGCACAAAAAAATGATCACCGCGAGGCGGAGGGGCCTCGACTTCGGCGCGCAAGCGCGCGAGCTTCCCGGCCGTGCGCCCCGCTCCATGGGTGCCGAAGCTTTGACATGACTTTCGGCGAATCGCTATTCCGCGCACCCCGTCGCACCTCGAGCCCGAACCGAGAAGGCCCCATGTCCTCAATCTCGCGCCCCCAAAGAACCCTCCCCGCCCTGCTGCTCTCCGCGCTGCTGTCGCTTCCTCTGGCGGCGACCGCACAAACGCCGGAGATCCCGGACGCCCCTCCGCCGAGCGCCAAGCCCGAAGCGACCCCGCGGGCGACCGAAGCCGCTCCAGCGGCGCCCAGCGCCGAGCCTGCGCCGACGGCCCCGAGCGCCGTCGCCGCGGACCCCACGCCGAGCGGCGCGGCGCCGGCTGCAGCGGCCTCGCCCCCCAAGAGCTCGGTGCGCCTCTCGCCGTCGGTGAGCGGTGAGACCGGCCTCCTCCGGATCGCCGCCGCCGAAGCTCCCGGCCAAGGCGCGATCCGCCTCGGCTTCGGGCTCGACTTCTTCTCGGTCGGGTCCTTCTTCCGCGACGCGGACCCGGCCAGCCGAGTGGGCGGCACCCTGAGCATCTCGGTCGTCCCTGTCGATCACCTCGAGCTCTGGCTCAACACGCGGGCCCAGTCGACGCGCAACACCCTGACTCGGCCCGAGCTCTTGCAGGCCTTGGGAGATCTGACCTTCGGCGCCAAGGGTCACCTCCGCGTGCTGGAGCCCTGGTCAGTCGGCGCGGACATGCAGCTGACCTTCCTCACCGGCGTGGGCTCCCAGACCTTCGACTTCGGGGCGACGCAGTTTCAGATCCGCGCGCTCTCCACGGTCGATCTGCAGCGGACCAAGGCCGACGTGCCGGTCCGCATCCACACCAACATCGGCGCGATCGTCGATGGCTCGGGCTCGCTCCTGACCCAGCCGCTCAGCAACGCCGAGCGCTTTGCCCAGGGCGCGAGCGACTTCAACCGCTTCGTCTTCGGCCTCGGCGTCGAGGTCCCGGTCAAGTACGTGACGCCCTACCTCGAGTACTCGCTCGATGTTCCGCTCGGGTATTTGGCCACGCCCGGCATCGTCCTCATCGGCGCGGCCCGCCAAGGTCTGCGCGCCTCCCAGGCGGCCAACGAGAGCATCGCCGCCGACCCTGGGCGTCCCGCACTACCCCGCGTGATCCCGCAGAAGCTGACCCCCGGCATCCGCGTCACCGCGATCCCAGATCTGACGATCGACGCCGCGGTCGAGATCAGCCTCACCAGCGACTACGCGCCCGGGGTGCTGGCGATCCCGCCCTACAACGTGATGTTCCTGTTCACCTACGCGCTCGATCCGTTCTCCAAGCGCTCGGGTCCGCCGGTCACGATCCCGGTCGTGGTGCCTGAACCGACCCCGATCGAGCCGCCGCCCACCACGGGTCACGTCACGGGCGTAGTCTTGGCCCAGGACGGCAAGCCGGTCGAGGACGCGGTGATCACCTTCGATCGCGCGCCGCCCGTCGCCACCGGAAACACCGGACGCTTCCTCTCGCACGAGATCGAGCCCGGTCCGGTCAAGGTCACGGTCAAGCGCGATGGCTTCGAGCCCGCGGCCGCCGAGGTCGCGGTGTCGGCTGGCCAGACCCAGGAGATCAAGGTCGCCCTCACGGCAGTCGTTCGCCAGGGCACCGTCAAAGGCCGAGTGGTCGACCTCAACGGCAAGGCCGTCGCGGGGGCAGCGCTCGAGATCTCAGGGGCTTCGCAGGCCACCGGCGCAGCCGATGCCAGCGGCCAGTTCGAGCAAGCGCTGGGCGAAGGCGAGCACCTGGTCATGGTCAACGCCAACGGGTTCTACCGGACCGCGAAGCGCGTGAAGATCGAGAAGGGCAAGAGCGTCGCGGCAGACTTCACCGTTCGTCCTCGCGCCAACCCGGCGATCGCCGAGGTGGGCGGCAACCAAATCCGCTTGAAGAAGCGGATCCCCTTCGCCGCCAACAACACGCTCACCCCGCCGGCCGCGGAGGTGCTGGACGCCGTCGCTGACATCCTCTGGGCTCGCCCGGAGCTGAAGATCCGCGTCGAAGCGCACACCGACAATGCCGCTCCGGAGCCCGAGTCCGTCGCGAAGACCCAGGCTCAGGCCGCCGCCGTGACCGCGTATCTGGCCAGCGTAGGCATCAGCGCCGACCGCCTCGACGCCGCCGGCATCGGCTCAGCCAAGGCGATCGCGCCGAACCTCACCCAGCGTGGCCGCGAGCAGAACCGCCGCGTCGAGATCGTGATCCGCTGACCAAGCCCGGGGCGCGCCCGCCGGCCTCGATTCCGCCGAGCCGCAGGGTCCCTCACAACCAACGCCGCCTGGCGCTAGCCTCGATTCCGCAGAGCGCCGCAGGTCCTCACAGCCAACGCCGCCCGGTCCGAGACGTTCGCTATTTTGTCGCTTCGTCATCCCGTCGTTCGTTTGTTGATCCGCCCAGGACCGGCGCAGCATCCCCTCGCTACAACGCGAAGCGTTCCCGAATAGCCTCGGCGGCGGCATCGGTGACGATCAAGCTGTTGGTCCGCTTGTCGACAGCCACGGTCCCGCGGGGCGACAGCAGCCCACGAACGATGGGGACGAGGCTCTCCGCCTTAGCGTAGCGCACCGGGATGATCACCATCGCCAGCGGCCCCGCCTCCTTCTGGGACTCGATCCGTCGCGAACGCATCTCCGAGCGATGCGTGAGGTGCTCCAAGGTGTCGACGAAGATGACGTTCCCCATGCGCTCGATCCCCAGCTTGCGCTGGGCGAGCACGGATCCCAGCGCTTCGCGCCAGTCCACATCGTCGACCTTGAGTGTCACCTTTCCTCGGACATCCTCGCTCAGCACTAAGTTGACCTGGCCCGCCTCTCCGAGCAGCCGGATGACATTGCGAATATCCCCATCGACGACCTCCAGCCGCACCCGGCCATTCGGGGGAAGGCGGGGGGCGTCGGCCCAGGCGGCGGTGGCGGCGACCAAATGGAGCGCGAGGAGGCCCGCGCGGAGAGAGGCCATGAGGCTCATTGTGAACGAGCGTGCCGGCTTTGGGCAGCCCCGGGCCGCTCAGTCACCCTTTTTGAGCGCCGCCAAGTGCGCCTCAAATCGAGAGATCAGAGCGCGATCGTTGGCTTTCTTGAATCCGCCGGCCCTGGTTTCCCGCTGGATCAAGGCCGCCACTGGAGCGGAATAAACCTTGAGCTTGGCAGAGGCGAGCGTCTCGACCGCGACCTCTCGGAGCTTGGGGTGAGGTGCCTCGAGCAGCTCGGCGGCCGCTTTGGCGACGCGCTCCCGCGAATCCCGGTCTGCACGGCTCAGCACCGCGCCCGACGCATAGGTCAGCCAGACACAGACCTCAACCTCCTCCGCAGCGAGCTCCTCCATTTTGCAAGCTGCCTTGCGCTTGTCGAGCGCGCTCAGGAGGGCGGGGACGACGGAGGGATCGTCGACACGGGCGGCACCTTCCGCGGCGTAGGCGCGGACCGCCGCCTCCGGCGCAGCGAGCTCGATCTCCAGGAGGGTGACGAAGGCCGCCGGCCGCACGCAGCGCCCCGCATCCATGACCCCTTTGCGGACCTCGACCGATCCCGTCTTGGCCAGCTCTGGAAGCCGGGCGCCGAGCGCAGGGTCATCCCGCGCGCTCAGGCGGAGCGATCCACGGCAAGCCATCGTCAGGTTCTTCAGCCCCGCGACCAGGCCCTGATCTGAAGTCGCCCCGAGTTGGAGGATCGCCTCCTGCACCGTCTTCGGAGGCGGCAGCGAGGGAGGCGTCTCGGCCAGCGCTGGGGCAGATCCAAGCAGCAAAACTAGGAGCAGAGAGCGAGCGCGCATGGGAGGCAGCTTCGCCGGGAGGGCGTGTCGGCACAATCGCCCTGGCGGGGTCGGGAGAGGGCCTTTGCGCA
>Ga0154020_10004967_pt1 | contig 15797 bp, 16 predicted proteins | sample Klosneuvirus_201_FD_109709 | JGI IMG/M metagenome (GOLD analysis project Ga0154020, IMG submission 109709) | Active sludge microbial communities from wastewater, Klosterneuburg, Austria - Klosneuvirus_20160825_MG | ecosystem: Engineered > WWTP > Aerobic digester > Activated sludge | place...
CGCCTGGATCGCGCACACCCGCGCCAGCTCCGCCCCCTGCTCGATCGACACGTCCGCGCCGAGCTTGCCCTGCATCGCCACGCCGCTCCCGTCCGCCTTCCGGGGCACCTGGCCCGAAACGAACAACTGGTTCCCGCTGAGCACGCACGGCACATACATCCCGCCCGGTGCGCCCGGCGGCGGCAACACAATGCCCAGCTCCTTCAGCCGCGCCTCCGCGCTCACTGGTACTCACCCAGCAGCGTGCTCACCACGTTCTCGAACTCCTCCGAGCTGTAGCACTCAATCACGATCTTCGCCCCCTTCTTCTGCGGCTCCACCTTCACCCGTGTGCTCAGTGCCCGCCTCAGCCGCGACTCAATGTCCGAGAGCGCCGCATCGCGGCGGGCCGTCTGAGCCCCCGGGCTCGCACTCGTTGCCGGGACGCCGGCCAGCTGCCGCCGCACGAAACTCTCCGTATCGCGCACCGAAAGCTTCCGCTTCACCACGTCACGCCAGGCACTCACCCGGCCGCGCCCCTCGGGGAGCCCCAGCAGAGCGCGCGCGTGCCCCTCGCTGATCTCCCCGGCCACCAGGCTTCGCCGGATCTCCGATTCGAGCTGCAGCAGCCGCAACGCATTCGCCACGGTCGCCCGGTTCTTCCCCACGCGGCGGGCCACTTCCTCCTGCGTCAGCGCGTATTCCTCCACCAGCCGCCGGTAGGCCATCGCCTCTTCCACCGGGTTCAGGTCCGCGCGCTGGATGTTCTCGATGAGCGCCAGCTCAAGCAGCTCATGGTCTGCTGCTTCGCGCACGACCACCGGCACTGTCTCCAGCCCTGCCAGCCTCGCCGCCTGCAACCGCCGTTCGCCGGCGATCAGCCGGTAGCTCCCGTCCTCATCGCGGCTCACCACAAGCGGCTGGATGATCCCGTGTTCGCGGATCGAATCCGAAAGCTCGCGCAGCTTCTCCGGCTCGAAGTTCGTGCGCGGCTGCTCCGGGTTCGGCGAGATCAAATCGATATCGAGCTGCTCCGGACCTCCCCGGCGTGTCACAACGGACGGTGGCAACGCGGTGGCCACCGGCGTCGCCACAGGTTCCGCAAGCGCCTCCACCGGCTCCTCGGCAACCGGTGCAGCGGGGGCTTCCGGCTCCACCGCGGGCGGTGGTGCAGCCGCCGCACCGCCAAAGAGGGCATCGAGCCCCCGGCCCAGTCCACGTTTCGGCTGCGTCATACTGCCACTCCTGAGCGTTCAAGAAGTTCGGAGGCGACCGCGCTGTAGGCAGCCGCCGAACGGCCGCCTTCGTCGTAACGGAAAATCGACCGCCCGTGGCTCGGCGCCTCGCTCAGCCGCACCGACCGCGGGATGATCGTCGTAAACGTCTGGGGGAAGTGCCCCCGCACCTCATCCACCACCTGCTGCGCGAGCCGCGTCCGTGCATCGAACATCGTCAGGATGAGCCCGAGCACGTGCAGCCCCGGGTTGAGGCTGCGCTTCACCAGGTCGAGCGTCTCCATCAGCCGGCTCAGACCCTCGAGCGCCATGTACTCGCACTGCACCGGGATGATCACGCTGTCGCTCGCCGTCAGCGCATTGATCGTCAACAGGCCGAGCGAGGGCGGGCAATCGACAAGCACCCAGTCGTACTCATCGCGCACCGGGTAGATCGCGTTCGCCAGCCGCCGTTCGCGTGCCAGGACCGGCACGAGCTCCACTTCCGCCCCCGAAAGCTCCGCGCTCGATGGCACGACGTCCACCCCTTCGTCTTCCACCCGCACAATGCAGTCACGGATCGGCACGTCATCCAGGATTGCGTCGTACGTGCCGCGCTGCTCGCCCCCACCGGAAACCCCCAACGCCGAGGTCGCGTTCGCCTGCGGGTCCAGGTCGATGAGCAGCACCCGTTGTCCGTGCCGGCCCAGCGCCACGGCAAGCGATACTGCCGTCGTGGTCTTGCCAACCCCGCCCTTCTGGTTCACCAGTGAAACGATTCTCGCCACCACTAGGCTGCCTCCCGGTTCATGCGTGCTTCAATAGCCGCCCGCGAAGGAAGCCCGGAAATCCCGGATCCCTCCACCGCGAGCGCCCCTGCCGCAAGGGCGAATTGCATCGCCATTGCGAGGTCGTCAGTTTCCGCCAGGCGGACCATAAAGGCGGCGGCGAAGCAGTCCCCCGCCCCCGTGGGGTCCACCGGGGTCGCCGGGAGGGCTGGCCAGTGTTGTGCTGTGCCATCCAGTTCGAACAGTGTAGCGCCATTGTGGCCACGCGTCAGGATCGCCAGCGTCTGGCTCGCGGCCAGGTGGCGCGCCAGCGCCTCGGGGTCCGGCGTGTCCTCATCGCTGAAGAACGCGATCCACCCCGGCCGCACGAAGCGCGATGCGGCCGCCATCGGTTCCGGATGGTGGACCACCTGCCCCTCCCCACCAACTGCGCGCAGCGGGCCTTGCAGCGCCACCGCGGTCAACGAATCCCTGAACCGCAGCGGCGCCTTGCGGAATTCGTGGTAGGCGGGCGCATACATCACCACATCCGGCTCTTCGCCGCGCACCAGGTGCGGCACGATGGCCAGGGGCTCGCCCGGAGATAGCAGGATCTGGCTCCGGTTCCCCGCCGCGTCGTACGTGTTCGCATACCGGGGCAGGTCAGCCACCGCAGTCGCCCGCACCTCTATCCCATCGAGCACGTGCACCGGGAAGTCCGGGTGCATCCCCGTTACCAGCGTTGTCCGCGCCCCGAGCGACTGCGTCATCCGCGAGGTGTACAGCGAAGGCCCGCCCGGCGTCCATCCGCCATCGGACGCCCGGTCCAGCGCGACATTGCCGGCAACCAGGATGTGCGTCGCGGTACCTCCTACCCTCGCAGGCTGATGACCACCTTGCGGTTTTCACCTTCGCCAATACTGTTCGTTTCGAGTTCCGGGTCGTCAGCGAACATCATGTGCACCAGCCGGCGCTCGGCTGCCGTCATCGGCTCGAGCGTGATTGGCGTACCGCCTTCCCGCACCCGCTCCGCCATGCGCTTCGCCATCGCGGTAATGCGTTCTTCGTTGCGGTGGCGGTAGTGCTCCACATCCACCGTGACGCCGCCCTTGCCCGGGAACTTGCGCGCCAGCATCAGGTTCACCAGGTACTGCAGCGCCACCAGGGTGTCGCCACGCCGCCCGATGAGCAGCCCGAGGTCCTCACCTTTGATGTCGATGACCGCCAGTGCGCTGCCGAGCCCATCGCCCGGCGTCAGCGGCTCGCGGATCGAGATCTCTGAGTCGATATCGAGGATCCGGAGGATGTCATCGATCGTCTGGGCGGCGAAATCGACTTCTTGCGCGTTGATATCCGGCGCGATGTATTCCTCTGGTTCCCGCCCCTCATCACGGGACCGGGAACGGCGTTCGGTCCGGGGTTGCGGACGTCGCTCTTCGCGCGGCTGGCCACCCCCCCCGCGGCCACCACGGCTCCCTCGCTCCTGGGAAGGCGCCGCTTCCGCTGGTGGCTGAGCGCTTTCCCCGCGCGGCCGCGTGAAGTCCGCATCCGTCAGCCGGGGCATCACCGGTTCGACACTGCCTCCGCGCCCGCCGCGGCCACCGCCAGCGCCGGTGCCGGTTGCGCGCTGGCCACCGCGCTCTGGCGGCCGCACCCCCCCGCGCTGGGGTCGCTGGCCATCACCGCGCCTCGGCTGGCCGCCCTGCTGACCTCGGGGGATCCGGGTATCCGGGGGCGGGTTTGGTCCGGCGCTGCGCTCCGCGGCACTGATCCGCGTGACCCGGACGACCGCATCGCGCGCACCCCGCCCGAACAGTCCTCCACGCTTGCCTTCGTCCAGGACGACGAATTCAACGTCGTCCCGGCCTGCTTTGAGTGTGGCGAGCGCCCTGTTAAGGGCGTCGTCGACGGTTTTGCCGCTTGCTTCGGCCTGGTCCATTGGTGGTCCTCAATTCGCGATCAGGGGTGGCGGCAGCCTGTGTGGGCAGATCGGCCGCCGCGGGCGCCACATTCTGGCGCACCTTGAAGATTGGCTCGACGCCGAGGGCGGGGAACCCATAGGTCAGGATGTTGAAGGCAATGCCCACGAGCGAGTTGACCACCCAGTACAGACTCACGCCGCTCGGGAACTGCAGCGCGAAGAACGCGAACATCAGCGGCAGCATCACATTCATCATCTGTTGCTGCTGCCGCACGCGTTCGTCCGTGGTCACGGTCACCGTGGTCTTCGATTGTGCCCATGTCGTGATGCCCACAAGCACGACAAAGAGCAGGTTCGGCTCGCGCAGGTCCATCGCCAGGAAGTGCTCCTGGACCGGCACGGCATGCTGGAGGTACGACCAGTCGTACAGGTGGCCCGAGAGCTTCTCCAGCGCTTCCGGGGAATTCGGCAGGGCGATGCGGACCGCGTTGTACAGCGCGATCAGGATCGGGAACTGGATGAGCATCGGCCCAATGCAGCCCAGCGGGTTCACTCCGCCCTCCCGGTAGAGCTTCATCACCTCTTCCTGGCGGCGCTTCGGATCGCTGTACTTCTTATTGATCTCCTGGATGCGGGGCTGAATCGATTGCATCGACCGCGTCGCGTGGAGCTGGCGCAGCGTCAGCGGGAAGGTCACCACCCGGATCAGGATCGTGAACGCGATGATCGCCAGGCCGAAGCTATCGAACAGCACGTTGTTCAACAGCACCAGCAGGTTCACCATCGGGTTCAGCAATAGCAGCGTGAAGAGATCCCCGATCACTTCTTCACCCCGCTCACCTCGATCTCCGCGACCGAGTAGTTCTTCGGGTTCGCCCGGAACAGCCGACCCTTCGTCGTCACGATGTAGGCGGAATCGCCTTCAACCGTCAGGTTCGCCCGGATGGTCCCTGCCCCGTCAATCGGTACCCGGTTCAGCACCTCCCCGGTCGAAGCCTTGATGAACGTCACCACGGGCTTCCGGTCGGCCACAACCAGGACGTCACCCACCACCGCTGCACCGGCCTTGATCCGCTCCCCATCCACACTCGCCGGGTCCCAGGCTTGCGTCGCACCCTCGTCCGTTATGTCGAGTCCGTACACGTGCCCACCGAAATCCCCGAAGTACACCCGCGAATCATCCACGGCAGGAGCGGTCCAGACCCAGTCCTTCGCCCGGTAGTCCGCGATGACCGCCCCGCTCGCGGCATCGACGATGTAGGCGTGGCGGTTGATGCTCGGGACGAAGAGGCGGTCCTCGCCAAGAGCGGCCAGGCCGCCAATGGCGCCGGTGGCAACGAAGGGCGCATCCCAGGCCGGGGAGCCATCGGTCACGGCGAGGGCGTGAATCTCGCCGCCCATGGTCGCGACATAGACGCGCTCGCCCAGCACCACGGGGGTCGCCCAGATACCGCGGTCGAATTTGATGGGCTCCGGCCAGGCGGGGCTACCGTCGCCCGCGTTCCACGCGTAGAGCTGCCCCTCCGTGGTGCCGAAATAGAGGATCCCGTCGGAAAGGGCCAGGCCGCCGGCGATATTTCCGTCGATCTTGCCGGCATTCGTCCCGCTTGTTGGCCACGCCGGGCGCCCGTCGGCTGTATTGAGCGCGAAGACGCCCGCCGAGAACGTGGCGAGGTACACCCGCTCCCCCTCCACCACCGGGTCGCCGTAGAGCGCTTCGGGCTCGATCTTCTTGTCGGCGTCGCGGTCTTTGTCGGGGAACGTCCAGCGGGCGTTGGCGCGCCCCTGGTCATCGATCGTCAACGCCGAGAGGTGGCCCTTGGAACTCGCGATATAGATATCCTCGCCGTCAAAGACGGGCGCGGCCCACCCATCCGGGCTGGTGACGTTCACACAGGCAGCGAAAACGGGCAGGGAAAGGAGGATTAGCCCCAGCAGCAAGGCTCGGCTGCGATTCACCGCGTCATGGTAGCAGCGCGCGCCGTTACGGGCTGAAAGCAGTTTCACGTGAAACAATTACGAACATATGTTCGGCTGCACTCTACTCCTCCAGCCGGCCCGAAGCACAGCAGCGTTTCACGTGGAACATCTGCCGGATAGCTACGGCCGGACCCCGGCTCGCCAACGAGCCTGACTCTTCTTGTCGCCAGCACGCCAGGTAACCCATCGGCTGTTTCACGTGAAACGCGTCCTCCAGCCCTCGGCGCCCCCGAGCGCAGCCTTTGGCCGCCCCTCTTCCTCCACTCGGGCCCGCCGGCAGCCAACCGCAGCATTGCCGGGACCCTTCCCGCGACACACCTGCCCTGCCAGACCGGCCGGCACCGGCACCTCAGCGGGTGTTCCACGTGAAACAGCCCTGGGAACCCCGGTCCCAGCAACCACCCCGTCAGGCTGAAGGCCACCGCGCGGACCGCGCTGCGTGTCGCATTGGACGGGCGGGAACAGACCCGGAAACCCATTCGTTCCGGTACTCGGACTGAGGCCGCATGTTTCACGTGGAACATCAACGCCGGTGGCAACAAGACCACTACCAGAAGAGATGGGCCCATCGTTGCCCGGAGCCGGCTCGACCCGTCAGAGGACAAGAGCGCTGCAGCAGGCCGCTCCCGCGATCGCCGGCACACGCCGGAAACCGCCGAGCACCGTCGCTAGTCCGGAACCGGGTCGTACCCGCGCCCACCACCAGGACGGCACCGCGAGAGCCGCCTCACCGCTAACCAGCCCCCCCGGAAGGCGCCGTGCCGCTCCAGTGCCTCCCGCGCATACCACGAGCACGACGGCTCATACCGGCACGACGGCGGCAACACGCGAGACAGGCTGTGCTGGTAGCCAATCACCAGCCACACAAGCGGCCGCGCAATTGAAACGGACACCCTCTTCATGGCATCTCCAGGAGCCCGGCACGCGCCAGGCGCCGTTCCAGTGCCTCCCGAAGTTCGCTGCTCGAAGCCGTTGCGCAACCGCCGCGCCCGACCACGATGACGTCGTACCCTCCTCGTACTGGCAGCCTGCGAGCAACCTCCCGCAGGCGCCGCCGCGTGCGGTTCCGCTCGGTTGCCAGCTTCGTGATCCGCTTCCCCACGGCAAAGCCCCAACGGGTCACACCGGTCCCGTTCGCCCGGTATCGGAGCAGCAAAAGAGGACCGCTTACCACGGTCCCCTCCGAAAAAGCCGTATCGAATTCCCCACCCTTGCGCAGCCGACTGGCGCGCTCCAAAGGTGGTGCTCCTCGGCTAGACGACGGTCAGGCGCTTGCGGCCACGGTCGCGCCGGGCCTTCAAGACGGCCCGACCCGATCGGGTCGCCATCCGCTTCAGGAAGCCGTGAACCCGCCTGCGCGGGATGGTGTGCGGCTGATACGTGCGCTTCGTTGCCATGTTCGTGCTCCAGGTCCGATATGAAGGGCGAGATCACACCATAACCCGGCGCAATCTACCGGTCGAATCCGCAACTATTCGCCCCAGGCAAGCTCGTAGTGCGCATACGCCTCAACAATGTACATGACATAATGCTTTGTCTCACTGAAGTCGATGCTCTCCACCAGGTCCGCCGCCGTCGCCCGTTCCATGGCTGACCAGCGGAGCGCATTCCCCGGCCCCGCGTTATACGCCGCCAGTGCGAGCAGCGGGTCGCCAAAGCGCTTCACCTGGCCCCCGAGGTAGTACCCCCCGAACTCCAACGCCACCGCCGGGCGGAACAGCAACTCCGGCGAGAAGTCCCGCACGCCGAGCGCCACCGCAATCCCTTCGCCCGTCTGCGGCATGACCTGAGTCAGGCCCAGCGCCCCAACGCTCGACCCCGCCGTTGCGTCCCAGTAGCTTTCCTGCCGCACGAGGGCCGCCAGGAACAGCGGGTCAACCCGCGCCTCTCTCGCGGCTTCGTCCAGCGCGCCGGAAAAGGCAATCGGGTACGAAACCCGCAACAGGTCCGCCGGCGGCTCGTGCGAATCCACCCCCGCCATCTGGCGGAGGCTCACCGCCAGATGCGCCCCTACATCCGTCAACCCACACCCCGACGCCTCCCGCGCGAGTTCGAGCGTCCGCCAGGCGCCTGCATCCCGCGCTGCAACCTCGATCTCCTCTTTCGCCAGCTGCCCAAACCCAAGCCGTGCCAGCTCGCACGCCGCCGTCGCCGGGCTCCCAGACCAGTTGCCGGCGGCCAGCCCGCGCAACCAGGCCGCGATCCCGTCCCAGTCAATCGGCTGCACCAGGTCCCGCTCGCGGTATGCCGCATCGACAGGCTCGCGCTGGCCGAGCCGCACTGCCGCCTCGAGACCATGGAATTCGAACGGTCCGGCCGCCACGGCTAGCTGATAGGCCGCCTTCGCTCCTTCCGAGTCGCCCGATTGCTCCAGCGCACGCCCGCGCCAGTATTCAAGCCGGGCACTTCCGGCGACCCCTACCTGCCGCCACGCATCGAGGGCCCCAGCGGTATCCCCGGCGCGCAGCAGCACGAAGCCGGCCCGGAACGCCGCCTCCTCCGAGAACTCTCCCGCCGGCCCGCCGAGCGCTAACTGCACATAACGCGCCGAAGCGTCCTTTGCCTTCCCCTGGTCCTCCGTCACCCGGGCCGCCCAGTAGCGCGCCCGGTGCACATACGGCGAGACTGCGCCCGTCCCGGCCGCCACATCGTAGTACCGCACCGCCGAGGCGGCGTCCCCGCTATCTTCATGAGAGGCCGCCAGGTAGTACGCCCGGAAGGTCAGCTGAGCCGGGCTCGCCGCGCCATCCGCCAGCGCTGGCTCCAGCACCTTCTTCGCCTCCTGGTAGGCCCCCCGGCGGTAGTACACCAATCCCTCATCGCCCGGGTCGATAGCCACCCCCGCCTCCCGCAGATGGCCGATGGCCAGCGAGGCGTACCGCGAACCGGGCGAATCCACGATGACCCGCATGAGGGTCGAAGCGAACCGGCCCTCGTCGCCGAGCCGCAGCGCCACGGCGGCCCGCTCGTACCGGGCAGCCGGGTCGGAAGTGAGCCCCACCAGCGAATCCAGCCAGCGCCCCAGCGCGACGTCGTCGCCAGCCTCCCGCGCCAGCCGCGCCCGCTCTCGCAGCACCTCGGCCTGTAACGTCGCCGTCGCCTTCCCTCCAGCGAGAAGTCCATCCCACACCGCATCGGCGGCCGCACGATCCCCTCGCCCCGCCAGCGCCCGCGCCAGTTCGTGCTCGAGGTACGGGCCGAGGGCACCGCCGGCGCTCACACCCCGTGCCACCCGCTCCGCTTCGCCGAACTCGCCCGCATCATTCAACCGCGCCGCGCCCACGTAGGCGGCCCGCACCGCAACGGAGCTCCCGGCCGGCGCCAGCTCCACCGCAAGCCGCACCGCATCGAGCGCCCCCTCCTCGTCTCCCGCCTTGTCCGCCGCGATCGATGCTCCCAGCCACGCCTCCGAGGCCTCTCCCGCGTTCGCCGCCGAGCCCGCCGCCCGCTCGAACGCGGCCCACGCCTCATCAAAGCGCCCCTCCCGCAGAAGCGCATGCGCGGCCTCAACAGCTTCCCCGGGGTCCAGGTCGATAGGCGTGGCTGTGACCGAAGGCGTCGCGCTGGCCACCGTCACCACGGCTGAGGGGGTCTCCCCGGCCGGCTGGGTGACTTCGTTCGGCCTCCCGCCGCCCCCGCTACAGGCAGACGCCACGGTCATCGCTATGAATGCCGCGAAAACGGCGGTCAACGTCCGCCCCGGGCGTTTGCGTTCGCCCATCACGGGACGGATGCTAGGTTCATGCGCCCCCGGCGGTCAAAGCCCCCTCGGGGCCAACGGAAAGGACCGGTCAACTGACAGAGCCCCACGCCGCCCAACGCACCCTCGCCGAAGCCACCCACAACCTGAACGCCTGGGTGGAAGTCGACCTCGCGGCCGCCGAGGCGAACGTGCGGGCCCTGAAGGGGCTCCTCGGCGAAACTGAGCTCATCGCCGTGGTGAAAGCGAATGCCTACGGCGCCGGCGCGGCGGTCCTCGCGCCCGTCCTCGAAAAGGTCGGCGTCGACCGCTTCGCAGTAGTGTGGCCACACGAGGGCTACATGCTCCGCCAGGCTGGCCTCTCCGCCCCGATCATCGTCCTCGGCCACGCCTTCCCCTCCGATGCAACCCAGGCGGTCCGCGCCGGGCTCACCCTCACCTGCCACTCCCGCGAACTCGGCGATGCCATCTCCTTCGCCGCCAGCCAATCCGGCGTCACCGCCCGCGTCCACATCAAGGTCGATACCGGCCTCCATCGCTTTGGGCTGGCCGTCGACGAGGCCGTTACGCTCGCCACCTACCTTCGCAGCCTTCCCGGCCTCGAAGTCGAGGGCATCACCACCCACATGGCTAACGGCGACGAACCCGATGACTCCTTCGCCGATATCCAGCACGAGGTCTTCCGCGAGGCGGCAGCCCGCCTCCCCTGGATCCCGTACCGCCACACCGCGAACTCGGCCACCGCCCTCCGCCGGCCCGAACTCCACTACTCCGGTGTCCGCATTGGCCTGGCCATCCACGGGATCCTCCCCCCCAACACCAACAGCCCGGGACTCCAGCCGATCCTCGCCCTCCGTGCCCGTGTCGCCCGTGTCGTCGATGTCGCGCCCGGCGAAGGGGTCAGCTACGGCCTCACCTGGCGCGCCGGTCAGCCCTCACGCCTCGCCCTCATCCCCGTCGGCTATGCGGATGGCTGGCGCCGCTCGCTCGGCAACGCCGGCCACGTCCTCATCAATGGTCAGCGTTGCCCCATGGCCGGGCGCGTCTGCATGGATCAGTTCCTCGTTGATGTCACGGGTGTCTCGGGTGATGTGGCCGAAGGCAGCATCGCCACGCTCCTCGGCAGCGACACCGGTCCATCGATCACCGCCTCCGCGGTTGCCGATGCCGCCGGGACCATCGCCTGGGACATCATCGCCTCGCTCCAGGGACGGCTGCCCCGCCTCTACCATCGCAACGGAACGGTCGAACACCTGGCGCCACCCATGTGGTGAGACGCCGCAGCGCCCCCGGGGCTTCTTCCGGGGGCGCTACTGGAGAGGTCTGTCCCTCACGCCGTGTTGGTTGCCTAGCCGGCTCGCTCGACCGGCTCCCGCCGCGCCCCTTTCAGCATCCCGAACACACCAAAGAATCGGCTGCGGACATCCGCAACTGAAGTGCTTTCGCCGGTCTCTCCGCTCACGTCCGCCGCCAGACGCCGCAGCGCCACCGCCGCCGGCGACCCCGGACGCATCATCACCACCGGGATACCCAACTGGCTCGCCTTCCGAACATTCCCGTCGAACGGGATTTCGTGGTCCACCGCCCGGCCAATCGCGTACTCCACGTCCGCCCGGCTACCCGCCCCTTCCAGTCCGTGGCCGTGAATCAGCGCCAGCGAGGTGCTCCCTTCCGCAATCCCCTTCTGCCGGAACTGCTCCAGCACCAGCGTCGTGTTCTTCAGGCTCGTCAGGTCCGTGCTCGTGATCACCACAACCCGGTTGGCCGTCTCGATCGCCGCGCCGACCATATCGTTGAACGTCCCCGGCGTGTCCAGGATCACGACATCGAAGACCGAGGCCGCCAGCCGGATCAGCTCGCGCACCTGGTCCGGCGAGCAATTCAGCCAGCGCCGGTAATCGTGCGGGGCCGCCAGTACCCACGCCCCGCTCTCGTGCTGCATCAACATCTGCCGGAACGTGTCCCGGTCGAGCGACTCCACCTCCAGCGCCGCTTCCGCGACCGTGTACTCGGCCCGCATGTTGAACATCACGGCGGCGTCGCCGAAGCGCGTATCGAGGTCGATCAGCAGGACCGACTGGCGACCCTCCCGCGCGATCGCGGCCGCAAGGTTCGTGCTCGTGGTCGTCTTGCCGATTCCGCCCTTCGGACCCACGACGGCGACCACGCGGCTCAAGTCTTCCACACCGTCAGCTGCCCGGGCCGTAGCCTTGCGCAACGCCTGGTCCACCACCGAGGCCACCGCCGCGCGCGTGATCTTGCCGTGGAGGAAGCCGTTCACCTGGCTCAGCATCAGCCGCCGCTCAACCATCGGCGACCACTCCCGCGCGTAGGCCACGATCATCGCTTGAGGCGAAATCGCCCGCGCGAACTCGATCGTTTGCATCGCCCGCTGGATTGGCTGATCCACCGCCGCGAACACCAGCTCGGGCGCCATCTCCTGGATCATGTGTTGTGCGACCAGCCCATGGGGCTGTTCGAGGTCCACCGCGATCCCGGCGCGCTCCACCTGGAAGCGCATCAGGCGGCGCGATTCCTCATCGCTATCGACGATCAGTGTCCGCAGACCAACACTCATCGTTCACCGTCCATTTCCTGAATTTCCTCCGCTCGTTCCTTGCATATTCACCGCCAGGTCACGCCTCTGGAAGGGGGCTGAAGGCCAGCTTTGCACTTCCTACGGAGTTCCTATGCCGGTGTCACCGCATCGTCACCGGCCGTCCACGTGCGGGCCCTCGCACCCGCCGGTTAAGTCCCGCGCCTTACCTCTTACCGCCCGATGCCCCACCCTGAGAGCCGATGCCCCGGCAATCACGTCAGCCGCTGCTCCTGGCCGCCATCGCCGCCGCCGTGTCCTCCCTGGCCCTCGTCCTCTTCGGCAGCTGTTCCAGCGAGGGCAACTCCTCAGGCGGCGTCACCGTCCAGCTCGTCACTCCCGCCGGGCCCACCGCCACCCCTACCCTCATCCCCGGCCAGACCGTCGCCGCCATCGAGCCTCCCGAGCTCGTCCTCTCGACCACCGAGGTCTACCAGGCCGGCGCCATCCTCGTTTCGGTCACCGGCGATATTAAGGGGGGCCAGGTCACGTTCCTCGGCCGCAAGCTCCCGCTCACCCCCGGCGCCCAGAGCCAGTACACGTTCGTGCCTGTCGAAGCCGAAGACCCGGCGGGGCAACATCCCCTCCGCGTCGATGTGACCCTCACCACCGGCTCGAAGGGCGTCCTCGAAGACACCATCACCGTCCTCCCGACCGCGTGGACGGTCGACTATCTCGAATTCACGCCCGAGCAGGTGACCGAACTCCTCGACCCAACCGTCATCGCTGAAGAGCTGGCCCTGCTCAGGTCCATCTACGTGAAGGTCACGCCCGGCAAGTTCTGGTCGGGCTTCTGGGAAGTGCCCGTCCAGGGGGCGCTCACCGCCCGCTACGGTGAGCAGCGCTCGATCAACGGCTCCGAACCCTCCGGCCATCACGGCGGCACCGACTTCGGAGCAGCCGAAGGGACCCCCGTCACCGCGCCCAACGCGGGCAGGGTCGTCCTCGCCCGCCAGCTCAAGGTCCGCGGCAACATGGTCATCATCGACCACGGTGGCGGCCTCTATTCCGGCTACGCCCACCTCAGCGAGATCACCGTCGCTGAAGGCCAGGACGTCGCCCTCGGCGATCAGCTCGGCCTCGTCGGCAACACCGGCCTCTCCACCGGCGCCCACCTCCACTGGGAAATGGCCGCCCACGGTGTCTTCCTCGATGCCCTCCGCTTTACCGACGGCTCCAACGGCTTCTGACTGGCAGTGCCGGCCTCGTTGCGCCATACTCCCTCCCCCAATGCCCGCGCTGCCTGTCCCTTACCGCCAACCACTCCTCTTCCAGCCGGTCGAATCGCAAACCGGCTTCGCCTTCCAGACGGTTGTCGATGAGGCCCGCGCCATCTGGTTCCCCGAGCTCGAAGACGAGGTTGAAGTCCGCATCGGCGCCAGAGGGCCACTCGCCTCCATCGCCCTCGACCGCATGGGGCCTGGCCGCCACATCATCGTCTTCCACCCCATCCTCAATCGTCCCGGTACCCCGATAGAGATCGTCCGCTTCATCGCCAAGCACGAAATCGCCCACGCCGTCCGCCGGCCCCGCGTACAGGAGGGCGTCGTCCTCGACCATCCTCCCGAGTTCTGGGCGCTTGAATTCGCCGTCGCCCCGGAACGCTACGCCGCCTGGACCTGGGCGTTTCACAACCTCCGCGGATGCCTCGTCGATACCGCACGCGGGCTCCGCGTGGTCCGCACCTGGCGGCGCCGCGTGGAGAGCCGGCCCCCCGGCCCCTACACGCCCCACCTCCCCTTCAATGACCTTCCATGGCGCGTGCTCTGCCCGGAGGGCGGGGCCCAGCTGCGCCTTCCCCCAACCTGGGCATGGCGGCCGCACGCACTGGCCAACTGCCCCCGGCGGTGACCCAAGCCCCGCCGCGCGCTACCCTCAAAGGCGATGCGCCTCTGGCTTGAAGTAGAAGGCGAGCCCGGGCGCACGAGCCTCCCCGGCGATGGCGCCGACCTCGTCGCCTTTCTGTCATTCGCCGTCTCCCGCGGTTTCGGTGCGGCACACCCCCTCATCGCCCTCGCCGACCGGCTGCACGATGAGCACCGGGTCCGCATGGGGCCACTCACCACCTTCTACGAAGCCGACGCAGAAGACGAGGAAGACGTGCACAAGCTCGAACTCGCCTGGCAGGACCCCGCGCCACTGCGCGATGAGCTGCGCAAGGTCGCAGCTGCCATCACCAGTGACCCGCAGGCCGCCGCCCTTGCCGCACGCGCCAACGCACCCGGCCTCGCCGCGCAGGCCCGCGCCCTCGCCGAAACCCTCGATTCCGCTATCGCTTCTGGGTGCCGCGTCCGCATGGTGTACGCCCTGTGATGCGCCGCCGCCGCCGGGTCATCGAAGCGCGCCAGCAGTGGGTCGCCGGCCCCGCGGCGCCCCTCGCCCGCGCCATCAACTCCCAGACCGGCATGGCGCTCATCACCCCGCGCGCCCAGCGCATCATCGACCTCATCCAGCTCAGCCCCGGGAAGCGCTACCTCGATATCGGCTGCGGTACCGCAGCGTATGCGAACCTGCTCGCCGCCAGGGCGGGCATGGATGAGCCCCCGGTAACCGTCGACCTGGTCCCCGGTTCCGGCCCGGTCGAACTCCTCGGTTGGCCCGAGCAGCTGCCGTTCCGCGACCAGTCGTTCGATTGCATCACCAGCCTCTACTTCCTCCGCCGCCTCGATGACGACATGGCCCACGCCTTCGCCCGCGAGCTCTCCCGCCTGCTCGCCCCGGGCGGCGCCGCGCTCGTCCTCGAAGTTGCGCCCGTGCGCAGCAACACCCTCAACCGCCTCCACACCCGCCTGCTCCGCGCCGGTTGCGGAGAAGCCGACCTCCGTGGATGGGGACGCCTCGCCGCCCAGTTCTCCGAGGCCGCCTTCGACGCTATCGACCTGGTGAACGTGGGGCCCTTCCTTGTCCCGCCGATCCCGCGCGTCGGCGTCCTTGCCCGCCGCGCCTGACCCGGCTCAGAACGGCTTGAACACCGCCAGCCAGCCCAGCAACGGGACGCTCAGCACAAGCAGCGTCCCGAACACCACCGGCACCCGGTCATCAAGGATCATCCGGAGCTCGGGCGTCACCTCACCGGCCTCGCCCGCCTGCAGCGCCGCCTCCTTCGCCCGCCGCAACCCGAACCCGAACAGGGGCAGGCACACCAGGTAGAAGATCACATACAGCACCGTCAGGGCCGTCAGCCACAGGTCCGTGAAGAAGTTGTATTCCGCCGCAACCGCCCAGAAGAAACCCGTCAGCCCGGTCGCCATCGCTCCCGGCACCAGTACCTGCAGTTCGTTATCCGCCGCCTCGACCAGGCAGTAGAGCTGGTACTTCACATCCTTCGATGCCCATGCGCGCAACACCAGCGGGTAGGTGGCGCCAAGGCCTGCCCCCAGCCACACCAGGCTCAACACGTGGATGATGCGCCACCAGTCCATATCCACCACCAGTATCGCTGAGCACGCCCTACCCGTCTGCCGGACGCGAGAGGGCCCGGGTGCAGGCCCGGGCACTCTCCATCACGCGCGGAACTCACCCCGCAGCGAAAGACATCACTCAGACCGCCGCCAGCGGGCTGCGTACGCGCGCCGCCGCGAGCACGACATCCGCCGCCTGCGCTGGCTCCAGCCGATCCGTGTTCACCGAAAGGTCGTAG
>Ga0154020_10004968_pt1 | contig 15796 bp, 10 predicted proteins | sample Klosneuvirus_201_FD_109709 | JGI IMG/M metagenome (GOLD analysis project Ga0154020, IMG submission 109709) | Active sludge microbial communities from wastewater, Klosterneuburg, Austria - Klosneuvirus_20160825_MG | ecosystem: Engineered > WWTP > Aerobic digester > Activated sludge | place...
CCGGCCAGCGCGATGGGCATGGCGTTCCTGCGCACCTATATGCGCTTCGGCGTGCCGCTGGTCGCGCGGGCGGTGGCCAGGCGCGCCGACACGGCCCAGCTTTGGCGCTACTACTGGGACACCATCGAGGCCTGCATCCCGCCCGAGACCGTGATGGCGGCGCTGCGCGAGGCAGGCTTCGTCGATGTCTCCCGCACGGTGTCTCTGGGCATCTTTTCGGAGTACACGGCCCGACGGCCCTGATCCGCCGTGGACCTGTGCCCGCGCTTTTTGCCTGCGAGTGTCACGCCGGTGCGTGCCCACCGGGCGATCGCCGGTCTCGCTTGCGTTCATCGCGCGTGGCTGGTGGCCCTGCTGGTGGTCGTGCTGGCGTTGCTGCAGGCCTGTGGCGGCGGTGGGGGCACGACCCAGCCCGAGGAGCCGCCCTATGTCGAACCGGTCGGGCCCGGTGAGCTCAGAACCCAGGAATACCTGGGTCGCATCGGCACGGCCGAGATCACCGAGGCGCTGCGCACCGCCGGCCGCCAGGCACCGGCGGTGACGCCGCGCTACGCGGTGCAGACCTGGCGGCTGCGTTACCTGAGCAGCGACGCAAACGGGCAGCCCCTGGTGGTGTCCGGCCTGCTCAGCGTGCCCGACAAGCCGGCCGGTGCCCGCAGCCCGGTGCTGGGCTACCAGCACGGCACCTTGTTCCGCGACGCCGAAGCGCCCAGCAACCACGCCACCGCCGACGAGGCCGCCGTGGTGATGGCCTCGCTGGGCTACATCGTCATGGCGCCCGACTATGCCGGCTACGGGGCGAGCAAGGGAGCCGCGCATCCGTACCTCCTGGCCGCCCCGACAGCGGCCGTCGTGATCGACGGCCTGGTGGCGGCTCGCACCTGGCGCGCGCGCCAGAAGGTGCGCGACAACGGGCAGTTGTTCCTGGCCGGGTATTCCGAGGGTGGGTATGCCACCGTTGCCGCGCACCGGGGGTTGCAGCTGGCCGCCGCCGGCACGCCAGCGGCGGCGCAGGCTGCCGCGTTGGTGATGGCCGTTGCCGGGGCCGGGCCCTACCACGTGGGCGTCACCATGGACGCCTTGCTCGAGCGGGTGCGCGACGAGAACGCACTGCTCGGGCTGGTCATCAGCCCGGGCGTGCTCAAGAACCTGGGCGAGTCGGTGCGCCGCCTGGTGCGCGAAGCGCTGCTGCGCGAGGCACTGCCGGACGACGCCGACGTGGTGTTCGACACCACCTTCCTCGATCGCTACCTCGACGACGACGCGGCTGCGATCGAGCGCCTGTGCAACGTGCACGACTGGGCGCCCGGCGTCCCTGTGGCCCTCTACCATGGCCGCGACGACCGCACCGTGCCGTATCCCACCTCTACGGTCACGCTGTCGGCCATGCGCGCGCGTGGCGCCCTCGCGGTCGGCCTCACCGACTGCACCGTCTCGCCCGCCGGGCACCTCGAGTGTGTCGTGCCTTATTGGGACTTCATGCTGGCCCGCATCGGCGCGCAGGCACGCGACCTGTGACCATCCCGAACCCTCAGACCAGACCCACGACCATGTCCGACCACGCGTTCGAAAAGAAGCAGCTCATCCGGTTTCACCACTGCGACCCGGCGGGCATCGTGTTCTATCCGCAGTACCTGGTGATCTTCGACGAACTCATCGAAGACTGGTTCAACGAGGGGTTGGGCATCGACTTCGCGCAGTTCCATGCCCGCGAACGGGTGGGCATACCCGCGGCGCGCCTGGAATGCGACTTCCTCGCGCCGAGCAAGATCGGCGACATGCTCACATTGCGCCTGGAGGTTCTGCACCTGGGCAATGCGTCGCTCAAGCTCGGCATCGAAGGCCACTGCCAGGGCCAGACCCGCATCCGGTGCATCCAGGTGCGCGTGGTGGCGGCGCTGGACAAGCTGCGCAGCCTGCCGATCCCGGATGACCTGCGGCAACGGATGGCGCGCTATCGCGCACCGGGCTGACCACCGTGGCCGGCGCAGCGCGTGACGCCCTGGCAGCGGCCGGTTCGCCGCCGCCAGGGTCGCCGTCGCTAGGGGCGCTGGCCGTGGCCACGGTGACGATGGCGCTGTGGCTGCACCTGATCCAGGCCCTGCTCGGGTCACCGGGAGGCCCCGGCATCGAAGACTGGCTCGGCTGGGCCGATGCGTCGCCTGCATCGGCGGCGCGTGCGCTCATGCGGTGGTGGGGCGAGCACGGCCTGCAGGTCTGGGCCTGGGTCTACCTGGCCGGCGACAGCCTGGTGTTTCTGCCGCTGTATGCCGCGTGCCTGGGCCGGGCTGCGCAGGCGCTCGCCGGCGGGTTGTGCGAGGCCGGGCCCAGTACCCACGGTCCGCGGCATCGCGTCGTCGTGCTGGCGCTGCTGCTGCCGCTGGCAGTGCTGGTGGTGGTCGATCTGGCGGAAAACCTGCTCGGCCTGTGGCGCCTGGGCGGTCTGGCACGCCTGACTGCGCTGCCGGTCACCGCGCTGGCCGCGGTCGTCGCCTGGCGCGGCGTCGGCGTGCTCCCGGGCGTGCGCCACCTGATCCGCCTGGTGAGCCCGGGCCTGCGCATCACCTGGGCCGTGGCGATCGTTGCGGGCGTCGCGCTGTTGATGGTGGCCGGGCTTGGCACGGCCCAGTGCTCCGATCGCCCGCCCTGGCCCTGGGGCGACACACCGCTGGCCTGGTGGTGGGGCTGCGCGGCGCACCAAGGCAAGCTCTTCTCGACAGCAGCGGTTGGAGCGGTCTTGCTGGCCGCGCTGGGTGGATGGCTGTTCGGGCTTAACCTGCAGCCGCGCAGCGACGACGACCCAATCGCGCAGCGGCTGCAGCGCGCCTGGCAGGCGCAACGCCGGGCCGAGCGCGCCCGCCTGCGTGCTGCGATCGGCGACATGCTGGTGCGCAGCCGCTACGTGCTCGCAGTGCTGGGGCTGTTGACCGTGCTCACGCTGGTGATGGACCAGGGCCGGGACATCGTGCATGCGATGGCCTATGGCCTGTGGCCCCCGCAGTTGCCCTCGGCACCGGTGCTGACGCCGGGCGGGCGCATGCTGCGCGTGCTGGGAGCGGTGGCATCGCTGGTGGCCAGCGCTGCTGCGCTGTGGCTGTTCTGCTTCGCCTGCTGGCTGTGGACGCGCAGCGTGTGCATGCTGCGCTCGGTGCACGCGGCGCCACGGCCCGGCGACGATCCACCGCGTCTCGAAGACGGTTTCGCGCAGGGCTGGGCCCGCGTGCTGGCCTGGGTGCCCGCGCTCGTGATCACGCTGCTGCTGGGGGCGGTGATGCGCGACACCGCACGCGCGGCGGCCGACGGCGCGGCGCTGGTGCAGTGGGTGCTGCTGGGCATGGGCAGCGCGGTGCTGCTGATGGGCGCGCGTTTCCTGCAGGTGCGCGGCGGCCAGTCTGCACGCACGCACTACTACGACAGCGACGACTGGCTGGACTGGCTGCGCGCGGCGGCCATCGTGCCCGCGGTTGGCGCCACCGATGCCCGCTTCCGGGCGCTCGGCCGCCTGCCCCCGCACCACCTGCCGGCCTATCTGGCGCTGGGCCTGCTGGCCGTGCGCATCGTCGACGCCGTGCCGGCGGGCTGGCTGGGCCAGGCCAGCGATGTGCTGCCCACCATGGTGCTGGCCGTCATCCTGTTCTCACTGGGCCTGTGGCTGTGCCTGTTCGGCTGGCTGTCGCTGCTCGAGCACCACCGGTCCATCCCCTGGGTGGGCCTGTTGCTGGTGATCACTGTTGCGATGGGCGCCGCCGGCTGGACCGAGAACCACGTCGTCAGCGGCCCGCTGCAGTCGGGCGCCATGCCCGAGACTGCGCTCTGGCGGCTGCTGGGCCACAGCAGCCTGGTCATGGCCGCGTTGATGGCGGGCTATCTGGTGACCGTGCGCGCCGTGAGGCGGCACGCACGCGCCGTGGCCGAGCGACGCGCCGGCACCGCGAGGCCCGTCGAACCGCTGCTCACCCGCGACGAGTGGGTCCGGCTCGCGGCAGTGGCACTGGCATTGGTGGCGACCATGGCCGCAGCCGATCGCCTGGCGGGCATGCGCGACCCGATGCCCGGCGCGGCTGCCAAGCAGCCGGACCCGCGACCCAACCTCGACCAGGCATTGGCGCACTGGTTGCACGGGCTGTGCGCAGACCCCTCCACGCCACAGTGCGCGGGTGAGGGCGGCTCGCCGCTGCCGGTGTACCTGGTCTCCACCGAAGGTGGCGGCATACGGGCGGCGGTGTGGACCGCCTTCGCGCTGCATCACCTCTCCGCTACGCATCCACGCTTCCTCGAGCGCACGTTCGCCGTCTCGGGTGTCTCGGGCGGTGCCGTGGGTGCGACGGTTTTTCGGGCCTGCGACCGTGCCGAGCGGGCGGGCATCGAGCCGCGAGCGGCTTGCCTGCAGCGATTGGCGGCTACCGATCTGCTGGCCCCGCTGCTGTCGTCGTGGATGGTGGAGGACGCGTTGGCTCGGGTGCTGCCCAGCCAGGCCTGTGCGACGCCCGGGTGCACGATCCTGTCGCGCGGCACCTGGTTCGAATCGGCCATGGAAAGCAGCGTGCCGGGCCTGCGCAGCGGTCTGGTCGAAACGGGGCCGGCACTCGCAGCGGTCGCCGGCGCAGCCGCATCGGCAGGTGGCCACTCTGGTGCGGCTCCGGCACGCAGCCCGCATCGGCCCTACCTGTTGCTGAACAGCACCTGGGTCGAGACCGGAGCGCGGGCCATCGGCAGCGATTTGCGCGTCGATGCCCGATCGTTTGCCGACGCGCGCGATGTGTTGGGCCTGACGGGGCACGACCTGCCGCTGTCGGTGGCCGCTCACAACGCGGCCCGCTTCCCCTACATCAATCCGATCGGCGCGCTGCAAGCCGACCCCGCCGCCTGTGGTGGCCGCATGGCTGGCACATGGCTTGGAGGCGGTGCCGAGCGCCGCCCCGTGTGTGGTCATCTGGCCGACGGAGGCTACTTCGACAACAGTGGGGCCCAGGGCACCGCCGACCTGCTGGGCGCTCTACAGCAGTGCCTGCTGGTACAGCCGGGCCAGGCCCAGGCGGCGCACTGGCCGGCCTGCGTGGCGCTGGGCGAGCCGCTGCGCAGCCGGTTGCGTGCGCATCTCGTGCCCCAGGTGCTGATGGTGCGCAACAGCGCCGATCCGATGGCCGAGGCGGCGCCGCAGTGCGAAAACGGCGTGCAGCGGCCGGCGTTGTCGGCCGCCGATGTGCTGCCGATCCGGGCGCAGGGTTGCCTGGCACTCAACGATGGTGGCTACCGCCCCGAGCGACCCGTGTGCGCCGGTGTGGCCGGCGGCTGGATCGGGCTGAGCGGGCCGGTGCTGACGGTGCTGCATGCCATCGGCACCGGGGCCGGTGGGCAACTCGCCGAGGCTCGGCAGGTGCAGGCCGTGCGCGCGCTGCGCCAGCGCCTGGGCGGGGCTGCCGCCACTACCGGCGCCGCCGAGGTGACGGTGATCGACCTGCTGCCTGATGGCACGCGCTATCCGCTGGGCTGGCATCTGTCGCCTGCAGCGGTGGCCGGGTTGTGGGCCCAGGCTGGCGACTGCAGGCTGGGCCCGGCCGACCGCTGACTTCCAGCTAGCGTTGCCAGGGGGGTGCGGCGTGCCCGGTGGCAGGCGCCGACGCTGCGGCCTGGCGCTGCTCAGGCCCCAGGACCGAGGCCAATTCCATGGCCTGAAGGGCCGCGCGCACCAGGCTCTCGGCATCCACTTCGAAGAATGCCCGCATGGCGGCGCGGGTGTCGCTGCGGCCGAAGCCGTCGGTCCCCAAGGTCACCATTGCGGGTGCCCCGGTGTAGGCACGAATCTGCTCGGGCACGGCTCGCACATAGTCGCTGGCCGCGACCAGCGGCGCCGGCACTTGTGCCAGTCGCTGGCGCAGATAGGGCACCGGCGCGGGCTGCGCCGGCTGCAGCCGATGCTGGCGTTCGCATGCCATGCCGTCGCGGGCAAGCTCGCTCCAGCTCGTCACGCTCCACACCTCGGCGGCGATGCTGTAACGCTCGTGCAGCCAGCGCGCGGCCTGCACCGCCTGGGCCACGATCGCGCCCGAGGCCAGCAGGCGCACCGCCGCGGGCATGCCTTCGGGTGCGGGACACAGCCGCCACATGCCGCGCAGGATGTCGTCGGCAGCGTCGGCCGGCACGGCGGGCTGTGGCAGGTTCTCGTTGGTGACCGTGAGGTAGTGGAACTCGTCGCGGCCCTCGGTCATGAGGCGCGCAACGGCATGCGGCACGATCACCGCCAGCTCGCCGGCGCAGCACGGATCCCAGGCGCGGCAGTTGGGCACGGTGGCGGCGATGAGGTGGCTGGTGCCATCCTGGTGCTGCAGGCCTTCGCCGCTGAGCGTGGTGCGCCCGGAGGTCGCACCCACCAGCAGGCCACGGGCGCGCTGGTCGGCGGCGGCCCAGATCAGGTCGCCCACGCGCTGGAAGCCGAACATCGAGTAGTAGATGAACACCGGCAGCATGGCCAGGCCATGGGTGCTGTAGGCAGTGCCGGCGGCGATCCACGAGGCCAGCGCACCGGCTTCGGAGATGCCCTCTTCGAGGATCTGGCCGCTGCGCTCCTCTCGGTAATACAGCAGCGAGCCCGCGTCTTCGGGGGTATAGCGCTGGCCCTCGGGGGCATAGATGCCGATCTCGCGGAACAGCGTCTGCATGCCGAAGGTGCGCGCCTCGTCGGCCACGATGGGCACCACGCGCGGGCCGAGCTGCGGGTCGCGCACCAACTGGGTGAGCATCTGCACGAAGACGGTGGTGGTCGAGACGGCCCGCTCGCCGCTGCCTGCGCGCCAGCGGTCGAATGCGGCGGCAGGGGGCACCGGCACCGGGTCTGCGTTCGTGCACCGTGCGGGCAATGCACCGCCCATCGCCGCGCGGCGGGCGGCCAGGTGGCGCATCTCGGCCGAGTCAGGCGCCGGACGCCAGAACTCCAGCCGCTCCACCTGCTCGTCGGACAGCGGCAGCCCGAAGCGGTCGCGGAAGGCCAGCAACTCGGCACGCTCGAGCTTCTTCTGCTGGTGGGTGATGTTCAGGCCCTGGCCGGCGGCGCCCATGCCGTAGCCCTTCATCGTCTTGGCCAGCACCACGGTGGGCTGTCCGCGGTGGTCGCGCGCAGCCGCAAAGCCGGCGTGTATCTTGGCCAGGTCGTGGCCGCCGCGGTGCAGGCGCTCGATCTGGGCATCGCTCCAGTCGGCCACCAGGGCGGCCAGCTCGGGCGTGCGCTGGAAGAAGTGCTCGCGGTTGTAGCGACCGTCGCGGGCCGACAGGGTCTGGAACTCGCCGTCGACCATGGCCGCGAAGGCGCGCGGCAGGGCGCCGGTGGCATCGCGCGCAAACAGCGCGTCCCAGTCGCTGCCCCACAACACCTTGACCACGTTCCAGCCGGCACCGGCGAACAGCGCCTCGAGCTCCTGCACGATCTGGCCGTTGCCGCGCACCGGGCCGTCCAGGCGCTGCAGGTTGCAGTTGACGACGAACACCAGGTTGTCCACACGCTCGCGCGCGGCCAGGGTGAGGGCGGCGATGGACTCGGGTTCGTCCATTTCGCCGTCACCGAAAAAGCCCCAGACCTTGCGCACGCCGGAATGCAGCAGGCCGCGGTGTTCCAGGTACTTCATGAAGCGCGCCTGGTAGATCGCCTGCAGCGGCCCCAGGCCCATCGAGCCGGTGGGGAACTGCCAGAAGTCGGGCATCAGCCAGGGGTGCGGATACGACGACAGCCCCCGCGCGCCGGCCGCTGGCGCCTGCACCTCGCGCCGGTAGTGCGCGAGATCGGCTTCGCCCAGCCGCCCTTCGAGGTAGGCCCGCGCATAGACCCCGGGCGCGGAATGCGGCTGGAAGAACACCAGATCGCCCGGCGCACCCTCGCGCGGGCCGTGGAAGTGGTGCAGGAAGCCGGCCTCGAACAGCTCGGCCGACGAGGCATAGCTCGCGATGTGGCCGCCCAGCTCGGAGGACTCGCGGTTCGCCCGCATCACCATGGCCAGCGCATTCCAGCGCACCGCGGCGACGATGCGCTGTTCCAGCGCGAGGTCGCCGGGATAGGCGGGTTGCATCTGCAGTGCGATGGTGTTGACGTAGGGCGTGCGGAACCACTGCGTGCGCACGCCCACCGCGGGCCGTGCGGCGGCAACCAGACGGTCGAGCAGGTATGCGGCGCGTGCGCTGCCCGAGAGTGCGATCACCGACGCCAGCGCGTCGAGCCATTCGCGTGTCTCGATCGGGTCGGCGTCCTGGACAGCGGGATCGTCGAGGCGCTCGGGGAGCTGGATCTCAGCCGGGGTGCGAGGGTCCATGGCGTCGGGGGGGGTGTGCGTCGAGTGGGGCCGGGCAGGAAGGCTCAGGCAATGGCTGCGGCTTCGGCTGCGGCCTGCGGTGCGGTCTCGGGCGCGGTTGTCGTCGAGTCGACACCGGCGGCCGCCGTGCGCACGGGCGCGGCGGCGTGGTCCAGCGCCTGGCGCAGATCGGCGAGGATGTCGTCGATGGCCTCCAGGCCGGCCGAGAGGCGGATCAACCCTTCGCCGATGCCGTGCGCGGCGCGCTCCTCGGGCGTGTAGGTCGAGTGCGTCATCGACGCCGGGTGCTGTGCCAGGGTCTCGGCATCGCCCAGGCTGACGGCGCGGATCACCAGCTGCAACGCGTTCATGAAACGGCGCCCGGCCTCGATGCCGCCGTGCAGTTCGAACGACATCATGCCGCCGAAGCGCGCCATCTGACGGCGTGCCAGCTCGTGCTGCGGGAAGTGCCGCAGGCCAGGGAAATCGACCCGCTGCACCGCCGGGTGGGCGTCGAGCACCGCGGCGATGGCCTCGGCGTTGTCGCAGTGTCGCTCCATGCGCAGGTGCAGCGTCTTCAGCCCGCGCAGGATGCCGTGGGCATCGTGCGGGCTCATCACCGCGCCGGTCATGTCCTTCAGGCCCACGAGGCGGATGCGCTCGGCCAGCTCGGCACTGGTGGCCACCACCCCGGCGGTGAGGTCGCCGTGCCCGCCCAGGTACTTGGTGGCCGAGTGCACGACGACGTCGGCGCCGAGCGCGATCGGCCGCTGCAGGTAGGGGCTGCAGTAGGTGTTGTCCACCACCACCAGCGCACCGTGGCGGTGCGCCACCGCGCTGACCGCGGCGATGTCCACCAGGCGCATGTTCGGATTGGCCGGGGTCTCGAAGTAGACGATCTTCGTTTTCGGGCCGATGGCCGCATCGACCAGTTCGGGCCGGGTCATGTCGACGTGGCGCACGTTCACGCCGTAGCGCGAAATGCCGTGGTGCAGGAACGAGAAGGTGCAGCCGTACAGCGTGGTATCGACCAGGATCTCGTCACCGGCGGCCAGCAGCGTCCACAGCGTAGCGGTGATGGCGCCCATGCCCGAGCCGAAGGCCACGCCGGCCTGGGCCTCTTCGAGCGTGGCGATGCGCTGCTCCAGCAGGTCGAGCGTCGGATTGGCGATGCGGGTGTAGATGTAGCCGCGCGCCTCGCCGGCGAAGCAGGCTGCGCCGTGCTCGACGCTGGGGAAAGCGAAGGTGGCCGAAAGATGAACCGGCGGCACCAGCGCACCCAGGTGCTGGGCCGGATCGTAGGCATGGTGGATCGCACGGGTGGCGAAACCGGGACGGGGGCTGCTGCTCATGGCGTGGCTCCTGGTGCGTGATGGGATATCGGCACTGTAGGCCTCGATCCTTGGAAAAAGTTTGCGTTCATGCCCTGAAAACGGCTTGATTGGGGCAAAATTTGCCCACCAAGACCGATGGTTTGATATGGACGAACTTCCAGCGCCCGAACTCGACCGCATCGACCGCCGCCTGCTCGAAGCGGTGCAGCGCGACGCGCGCCTGACCACCGCCGAGCTCGCTGCCCAGGTGGCGCTGAGCACCTCGCCGTGCTGGCGCCGGCTCAAGCGCCTGGAAGATGCCGGCGTGATCCTGGGCTACCACGCCCGGCTCGACTCCGCACGGCTGGGTTGGGGCGTGATGGCCTTCGTGCACATCCTGTTGGAAAGCCACCGCGCGGAACTGGGCGCGCAGTTCGAGGACGCGGTGCTGCGCATCCCCGAGGTCGTCGCCTGCCACAACGTCTCGGGCCAATACGACTTCCTGCTGCAGGTGGTGGCGCGCGACCTGCGGCACTTCGGCGAATTCGCGCGGACCACGATCCGCACGCTGCCCGGGGTCAAGGAGATGAACTCCAGCTTCTCGCTGCGCGAGGTCAAGGGTGGCCTTGCGCTGCCCGTGACCTGACCCGCCGACGTCGGCGTGATGCACGTTCGGCGCGATCGCGGGAAGTTTGGCACGCACCGCGCCCGCTGTTCGTCGCTTGGCTGTCGTCCGCCACCGCTATGCTGACCGGCAGAGTGACCGACGCTGCGTGAGCGACGGCACCGGCGCGCCACAGGTGGGCGCACCGAGCGAGCAAGGGAACGGCGACGATGGACGAGATCGGACTCTGGCAGGCACTGGCCGCCCTGGTGGTGGCGGGCTTGGGTGTGATGCTGCATGGCCGTTGGGCCCGCCGGCGCACTGAGCGCAAGCAGCGCGAGGAGGCAGCCAAGCGCGAATCGGTTGAAGAGGCGCTGCACTCGCTGGCCGAGCGCGAGGAAGAAAGCCGCATCGAGCGCGCTGGCGCACGCCGCATGGCCGAAGAGATTGCGCGGCTGAAGGCGCAGCGCGAAGCCGAGCAGGCGCAGCGCGATGCCGATCTGGCCCAGGCACAAGCTCCGGCTGCTGCCGGGGAAGACGGCCCAGCGCCCGCGCCCACCGCCACCGAGGCCCGCGATGCTGAATTGCGCGAGGCGGCGCGTCGCGAAGCCGAGGCCCATGCCGAGGCCCAGCGCGCCGCTCAGGCCGAGGCGCGTGCGCGTGCCGAGCAGGCCCTGCGCGAAGCCCAGGAGGCCGCGCATCGGGCTGAGCAGGACAACCTGCGCAACGAATTCGAGCGGCTGATGGCCGCCCAGCGCGGCGAGGCATCGCCCGCAGTTCAGGCCGAGTCCGACTCGCTGCCCCCGCTGGAGTGGGCCATCACCGGATCGCCTGCGAAATCGCTGGACGCCGGCGCGACGCCGGACGAGCCGGACACGCTGGCTGAACCGGTCGAGCCGGGACTGATGGCAACCGCCGAGGATCTGGAGGCAGAAGCGCTCAAGGCCGAGCGCGTCGAGGCCGAGCGCCTGGAAGCCGAGCGCCTGGAAGAACAGCGCCTGGAAGAACAGCGCCTCCTGGCCGAGCGCGAAGCCGCTGCACGAGAAGTGACTGCGCGAGAGGCCGCGGCCCGCGAGGCCCAGGCGCGGGAGACCGAAGCACGCGAGGCGGCCGCCCGCGAGGCTGCGCAGCGCCACGCCCTGATCGAGGCCGCCCGCCTGGAAGCCGAGCGCCGGCAGGCAGCCGATCGCGCACGAGTGGAGGCCCAGCGCCGCGCGGCGCCGCCGGCTGCCGAAGCACCTGCTTCGACCGTCGATACGCCCATCGTGGTGATGGTGGTCGACGATTCCAAAGTGGTCCGGGTGAAGACCAGTCGGGTTCTCGCGCGTGCCCAGTACCAGGTGTTGCTGGCCGACGATGGGACCGACGCGGTGAAGCAGCTCGAGTCGACCCTGCCGCATGTGCTGATCACCGATGTCGAGATGCCCGGCATGGACGGGTTCACCCTGACGCGTCATGTGCGCGGCCATGCGCGCACTTCCCACATCCCGGTGATCATGATCACGTCGTCTGATGACAAGCACCGCGCCGAAGCGCAGGCCGCAGGTGTCAGCGTGCTGCTGGGCAAGCCCTACGAGGAAGACGATCTGCTCGCACGCATCCAGGCACTGCTGCCGGCGGCTGTGGCCGCCTGACGTCCTGGGCCGTCCGGGCTCAGGCAGGCTCCACTTCGAAGCCTTCGCACAGGCGCTCCAGCAGCAGTGCCAGCTCCGGCGGCTGCTGGCCTGCATGCAGGTGCACGGCGCGTGCGATGCCGCGCAGCCGGTAGCGCAACTCCTCCTCGATACGATCGATTTCGCCGGCCTGGCACTCGCGCAGCGCCGCCTCGCTCCAAAGGCCGCTGGCGTTCCATCCGGTGCGCAGGCGCGCCAGCAGGTAGCGCGCCAGTTCCATCGCCGGATGCAGCGGCAGGGCATGTGGATCGCTGCGCACGGCGTCCACCTGGTGCTGGGCGCAGATCAGCGTGCCATCCAGCGCGGCCAGGCGGGCCAGCAGCGCGCCATCGGGTTCCCCGGTCTCGGCCGCCCCTGTGCGGGGCCGGGCTGCATGTGCCACGGGTCCGATCCAGGTCATGTCGAACTCGCCGGGCACGACCCGCAGCGCCACGCTGGCTCGCTGCAACGCTGCCGCTGCCTCAGGTGCACCGGCTCGGTCGGAACGCAGCACGCCCAGCGTGGCCTCAGTGACGGCCAGCAGGCGGCCCTGGGGCGAAATCTGCTCATTGCGAAGCCGGTGCGGGTAGCCTGAGCCGTCGAGGCGCTCGTGATGCTCGGAGATCGCACGCGCCAGCCGAGGGGGGTAGTCGGTGAGTTGTGACACCAGCAGGTGTCCGACATGCGGGTGCACCACGAGGTGCTCGTAGCTGGCGATGTCGAGCTGGCGATCGGCCTCGGCTTCGCCGTAGACCGGGTCGATGTACATCTCGCCCAGGTCGTGCATCAGCCCGGCCAGCAGGGCCATGCGCAGGTCGACCGTGGTGGCGCCGCGCGCCAGCGCCAGCGACCCGTTGAGCGCCATGGCCTGCACGGCATGCACGAACTGGGCCGGGCGGGACGACTGCGCGGCGGTCAGCAGCAACTGAACCACCGGATGCAACGGCAGGCGCGGCACTTCGTCGGCGATGCGCACGGCTGACGGGCGCAGCAGTTCAGCCAGAGCGGTGTCCAGGCCGAGCAAGGCCTGCACGGTGTCGCGCAGCGTCGTCGCCGTGACGCCGTCCTCGGCCATCAGGCAGGCCTCCAACGGCTGGCGCAGCTTGCGGTCCATCAGCTTGCGCTGCAAGGCCTGCGACACGGGCTGGTCGCGTGCCCAGAGTTTGGTGCCGGACAGGTCGAAGATGTCGCGGCAGGCAATGATGCGCCGGGTTTCAGCGGCGTCCAGGATCGTGGCCAGGGCGTGGGGGTTGGCGGTCTGGAAGACGGCCTGGTGAATGGCGGCGCTCATGTTCGGGCTCCACGGGATGCGCGTATACGCAATGTCGACCGGGGCGCAGTCGTGAATGAGCACACGAACGTGTGTTTCGTATAAGGGATGTGACCGGATGATTCCAGGCGGGTTACAGGCAGAATCCCGCCGCGCGACCCGGTTGTTGCACATCTGTGACAAGGTTTGCGGGCCGCCACGCACAGGAGGTACAGCATGCGTTTTTCCTGGACTGACGCGCCGTGGGCGCGCTCGACCTGGCAGCAGGCCTGGCGGTGGGGGTTCGTGGCGCTGGCGATGGCCGGCCTGGGCGCCTGCTCGCGCGAACCCGATGTCATCAAGATCGGTGTCGGCCAGCCGCTCACCGGCCCGCTGGCGGCGCTGGGCCAGGACATGGTCAACGGCGCGCAGATGGCGGTCGACGAAATCAATGCCAAGGGCGGGGTACGGCTGGGATCTGGCCGGGTGCAGATCGAACTGGTGAAGGCCGACGACAAGGCCAACGCCGATGCCGGCAAGGCGGCGGCTCAGTCGCTCATCGACGCCGGCGTGATCGTGGCGTTGGCGCACCTGAACTCCGGCGTCAGCATTGCCACGGCCAAGATGTACGCGGGCGCAGGCATTCCGCAACTGGCGATTTCCACCAATCCGGCTTACACGCGGCAGGACGTGCCCACCACGCTGCGGCTGGTGGTCAACGACAACCTTCAGGCCAAGGCGCTGGGCTCATATGCCGCGCAGCTCGGCGGGGCGCAGCGCTTCGCGGTGGTCGACGATGGCACGCCCTATGGCAAGGGGCTGGCCGACGATGCCGCCAAGGAGCTTTCGGCGCAGAAGAAGGAAGTGGTGCTGCGCAAGACCATGGACGACAAGACCACCGACTTCGCGGCGCTGGTCGGCGAGTTGGCCAAGGCCAAGACCGATGTGCTGGTGGCCACGCTCAACGACTTCCAGGTCGAGGCGCTGGTGCAGCAGGGCGCCAAGGCGGGCTTGCAGCGGCTGCGCATCGTGGGTGGTGACACCATCAAGACGGACAAGCTGGCCAAGGTCGCCGGACAGGTGGCGGCCATCTATGCCACCTCGCCGATCGTCGAGGCCCGCGAGTTTCCGGCTGGTGCGGCGTTTCTCGAGAACTTCCGCAAGCGATACAAGGGCGACCCGGTCTATGGCGCGCACTATGCCTACGACGCGGTGCATCTGGTGGCCGACGCCATATCGCGCAATGACACCGCCGACCGGGCCAAGTTGCTCGACCGGCTGAAGAGCCCCAACTTCGATGGCGTGGCGCCGGTGACCGGCTCGATGCGCTTCGGTCCCGACGGCGAGCAGCGCTACTCGGCCGTTGCGGTGTACCTGCTGCGTGATGGCGTCTGGCAGCCGCAGTTGCGCAGCGACCGCTGGTGATTTCGTGTAAGTCGGGCGGCCGGGCCGGCTGGGTCCGCCTGCCTTGCGACTGAGCTTGGCGCCTATCGAACCGGCAGCAGCCGCTGCACCAGCGGATGCTGGATGCGCTTTTCGGTGCCGATCGCCCAGAAGTGCTCGAACACACCCTCGCAGGCGCCCAGGCGCACGACGTCGTAGCGGGTCGTGAGCTTGTCCTGCAGCAGGTCTGGTGCCGCGAACGCGCCCATGCCGGCCGAACCAAAAGTCACCATCAGCGCGTGGTCCTCGAACTCGCCGGCCAGGCGAGGCGCGATGCCCTGGCGCTCCAGCCAGGTGTCCAGCCGCGGGCGCACGGCCGCATGCGACGTGGGCAGCAGCACCGGCACGGCCGCCAGGCGGGTGGCCAGCTCATCATCCGCACGCGTGGCCTGCGCCAGCGCCGGCGCGGCGTACCAGGCCAGGGGTGAATCGCCCAGCGCGTGGCTGTAGACCCGAAGGTTCGGGTTCGGCGGCGCCGGCCGGTCGGCCAGGACCACGTCCAGCCGGTGCAGAGCCAGCTCGCCCAGCAGGTCGTCGAAGCGGTCTTCGTGGCACAACAACCGCAGTTGCGGTTCGCTCAGAACCGGTTCCAGCAGTCGCCGCACCGCCAGCTTGGGCAGGCCGTCCGAAATGCCCACTGCCAGCCGCGTGGCGCGGGATTGGCCGGCTTCACGCACCAACTCGGGCATCTGTTCCCCGAGCTGGAAGATCAGGTCGGCCTGCCGCAGCGCGGCCTGGCCGGCTTCCGTGAGCGCCAGGCCGCGGCCGGCGGGTTTGAGCAGCGATACCCCCAGTTCCCGCTCGAGCTCGCGCACCTGGGCGCTGATGGTCTGCACCGCCATGTCGAGACGATCGGCCGCACGCGCCATGCCGCCCTCCTTGGCCACGACCCAGAAGTAGTACAGGTGTCGGTAGCTGAACGACTGGCTCATCTTCAGTTTTTTCCGATATGTCGGTTCGTCCATCTTGCCTTCTTTTGCTGTGCCCGGGGGCCCAACATCCGTTCCTTGTCGGGCCGACGCCACCCGCTGCCATCCGATGCGGGTTCGGCACATGCCTTCTACGGAGCAATACCTTGGACATCCTGCTGAGCCTTCTGCAATCCCCCGTGATCGGCAAGCCCCTGTGGCTGTGGCTGCTGTTCACTTTCATCGTGGTGTCGCTGCTGGCCTTCGATCTGGGCGTGCTGCACAAGGATGACCGCGAGATCGGCGTGCGCGAGAGCCTGGCGCTGTCGGCCGGCTACATCAGCGTGGCGC
>Ga0154020_10004969_pt1 | contig 15796 bp, 9 predicted proteins | sample Klosneuvirus_201_FD_109709 | JGI IMG/M metagenome (GOLD analysis project Ga0154020, IMG submission 109709) | Active sludge microbial communities from wastewater, Klosterneuburg, Austria - Klosneuvirus_20160825_MG | ecosystem: Engineered > WWTP > Aerobic digester > Activated sludge | place...
ACAAACTTCAATAAGTATGTTGAGGCAAATGATACCCAACGGCTTAGTGATGCTCGAACAAATCTTGAGCGTGCCCTCGAGATCAAGCCGGTATATTCAGATCCTCTCGTTCTGCTTGGACAGATCCTGGAGATCAAGGGTGATACTACCAAGGCCATTGAGATCTATCAGCGACGGTGGGAAATGGAGCGTCCGGGATTCGAAATCTTGCGTTCCAAGAACATCACAATGATCTCTACACGCGGAGACGTGATCAAGGCATTGGGCACTCCGGTTACAACAAAGATGGACAGCATCACGAATGGCGTGATCTATAAGGACCGGTTTGACGTTGGTGGACGAGATCTCATCGTCTTTACGATGGCTGAAGGGGCGAGTGAAGCAGTCATCGAAGGATGGACCTACAATGCACCGGCATCGGTGTCAGAGATGGAGAAGTGGCGCACTCGCAGCGCTACGATAAGCCCCCTGAAATCCCTGGCATTCATTGCGTATCAGAGAGGCACCTACACGGATGCACTTACCTGGACCAATCTGGTGATGCAGGCGAAACCTACCGATCAAGAGCTTGTTCCTCTTCGTACGCAGCTTCTTCAGAATCTTGGCAAAACAGATGAAGCAATGGCCGAACTCAAGGCGCAGATCGCGAAGGAACCAACAGTTGTACTGTATCGACTTCAATATGCGGCCATGCTCTCTGGAGCAGGGAAGTACGAAGAGTCCGTGTCAGAGTACAAAAGCGTGATCCAGATGGAGCCTAACAACGAGACTGCTCTGTACAACCTTGCAGCCAACTACAAGAATATTGCGAGTACAAAGCAGAGAACAGAACTGGAGAAGATGGACAAGAGCAAGAACTATCGTCCAGACACAACCTATCTGACCGATCTCAAGACATCTGCAGAGTATTTCGAACGTCTTCGTAAGTCGTCGTTCAAATACCGCGACGATATCGTCGTCCTAGAGCAGCTTGCAAATGTCTATGAAGTCCGAAAAGAGACAGCCAAGGTGAAGATGCTCATCATGGAACTGGAGGCTCTAGAGGACAAATACCGCACAAGCAAGGACTATTACCTCATCATGGAGGGGCTGTATGGCCGCAACAAGATGGTGGACAAAATGAAAGAAGCACAAGAGAAAGGAGCCAAACTATAATGGCAAACAACCCAAATAACCCCAACGATCCGCAAAACCAGCAGCAGATGACCATTGAACTCGGCGAAAAAGAAGCCGAAGGTATCTACTCAAACCTTGCGATCATTTCCCACTCACCCGCCGAATTCGTGGTGGATTTCACACGGATCCTTCCTGGGGTGCCAAAGGCCCGGGTTCACGCTCGGATCGTGATGACCCCCCAGCACGCCAAGCTCCTCCTGCACGCCCTTGCCGATAATATTGGGAAGTATGAGAACCAGTATGGCGAGGTTCAGGTTGACGGGCAACACCAGCCGTTTCCGCCAGGTGTGACGAACATCAACTGATCCTTCGTATCTTTGAAGTCTTGTCAAATCGAGTCAAACCGAAAACCCTGGTGTAATTATGAAGCGTACGTATCAACCAAGTCGTCGTCGCCGCGTCAACGTTCACGGTTTCCGTGCCCGTATGGCAACTAAGAACGGCCGTAAAGTCCTTGCACGCCGTCGTGCTAAGGGCCGCGCCCGTATCGCTGTCAGCTTCGCACGCTAAGAAAAGCCCCCTCCCATGGTCGTTCGACCATTAAAGGGTCAAGGCGCATTCAATGACGTAATGCGGTCCGGTCGTCGTACAACGTCCGGGCCGCTTTCGTTGACGGCAGCCTTTTCCGGCGATCGTTCATCTGTCGAGACGTTCACATTTGGCGTCACGATCGGCAAGCGTACGGCCAAACATGCCGTTGTGCGAAACCGAGTGAAGCGTCTCCTTCGAGAAGCCGTTCGCCGATCGGTTCCGGCACGATCCCAAGCACTCTCTCGGGCCGGCATCCATACAGTCGTTCTCGTGTGGCGTTCTGCACCCAAGTCTCCAATGCTACTGCGCCTCTCGGATGTCCATCCCCATGTAGCCGCAGCCCTAGACCAAGCGATCTCCGTATGCAGCAGAAACGCCTAACCCCGATCGCTGTTGTCCTTGTGGCCATTATTCGGTTCTACCGAGTGGCCATTTCGCCGATGTTCCCATCATCGTGCCGATTCACACCTACCTGCTCTCAATACACGCTCGAGGCCATACGATCCTATGGTGCTATTCGTGGGTCTTGGCTTGGTGTGAAACGTATCTCTAAATGTCATCCCTTCCACCGTGGCGGGCACGATCCTGTTCCCCCGGCTCCTGGTCATTCTCATCACGATCACGTGCATACGATCTAAGGTATCATGGACAGACAATCCCTTATTGGCGTCATCCTCATTTCCGTTGTTGTTGGACTCTGGATCTTCTTCCAAAGTTCGACCACCCAGCGGGACGTAACGCCTCAGAAGACCGCTCAAAAGACCGAGCAACAAGAGGTCAAAAAAGCTGCAGTGGTGCCTGATGCACCGCCGGTGAATTTTCAATCGGCACCCTCCAGGACCATTACTGTTGCCTCAGACCTGTACCGGATCCGTCTCAGTTCCGACGGTGCAACGGTTCGGTCGTGGCAGCTGAAGAAGTACCACCCATGGTACAAGGACACATCGGCACATGTAGACATCGTCCAACCAGGTGCCTATGAATATGGGTTTTCGTTCCGTGCCATGAACGGGAAAAAGGTTGAAGCACGGTCGATTCCTTTCATGTGGGAAACGGATAAGGACAGCATCTACGTTGCTCCCGGTCAAACTCTGACCATTCGGGCTACTGCCATGGTCTCGCCTGGCGGAACCATTACCCGCTCGTATACCTTCTCCGGAGACCACTATGATGTGGGCACAGAGCTGGCACTTGATGGGATGGAAGGCGTGATCCCACAGACCAACCGATACGTCAACCTCGAGTGGTCTCGCGGTATTCGGTATCAAGAGGGGAGCAGCGTTGACGAATCGAATAATGCCGTTGCCATTGTTTCCACAAATGGCGACGTAGATGAATTGGATGCCTCAGAGTTCAATGCTCCGGTTGAGAAGAACGCCAACGGAACGATCGACTATCTGGCAACACGCTCCAAGTACTTCGCTGTAGCGATGATCCCTCCGAAGGGCTTCGATGGGTCTGCCTTCTACAAAGGTGTTCGTTACGGTCTGCCCGATGAAGGGTATGAAGAGCAGTATTCGCTCACCTTCAAACTCCCCTATGCAGGGGGCTTGCAGAAACATGCTATGACGCTGTATGTGGGGCCGATGCAGTACGATACACTGGCATCGTATGGCCTTACCGGGATCATGAATTTCGGCTGGAAATGGATCGTGAAGCCGATCGGCGAATACTTCATGCTGCCAACTCTGAAATTCATCAACTCCGGCATTCCGAACTATGGTATTGCGATCATCCTGTTCGCACTCCTCATGAAGCTCCTACTCTACCCTCTGGGGATCACCCAGATGAAGTCGGCCAGGAAGATGCAACTCGTTGCGCCGCTCATGAATGAGATCCGCGAGAAGCACAAGGATGACAACCAGACCCAGCAACAGGAGATGATGAAGCTCTATAGTGAGTATGGCATCAACCCTGCCGGTGGGTGCTTGCCCCTTCTGCTCCAAATGCCGTTCCTGTACGCTCTGTATGCAGTTCTGAACCTCAATATTGAACTTCGCCAGGCTAGTTTCCTCCCGTTCTGGCTGACCGATCTCAGTGTGCCCGATGTGATCCTGTCCTTGCCGTTCAAACTGCCCCTTTTCAACATCGACAAGTTCTCGGGTCTGGCTCTGCTCATGGGTGCCACACTCTTTATCCAGCAAAAGCAGGCAGTTACGGATCCGCGCCAAAAGGCCATGGTCTACATGATGCCGGTGATGCTCACGTTGATGTTTTCAACCCTTCCGTCGGGTCTAAACCTCTACTATTTCGTCTTCAATGTGGTTGCCATTGGGCAGCAGGTGTATCAGACCAAGTTTGCGAAGAATAAGCTAACCCTGGCCGATCTGAAGAAGATGCCCAAGAAGGAATCCTGGCTCCAGAAGAAGATGCGCGACGCCCAGGAAATGGCCGCAGCTCAGGGAAAAGCGATCCCGGGGCAGCAACAGGGTCGGATCGGTGGAAAAAATGGTCAGCAAAAGGGCAGTACGAAGCCAAAGAAACGCGGTTGACCCATTGAACTGTAACAAAATCTGACACCTTGTGTCGGAACCTCGGATGGCGCATGCTCAGCGTGTTCCGATGAATCCTATATTTAGGGCTTGGAACCTCTGATGACCTTGATTCTAACTGTACAACTTTCCTTTTTTCGTTCCCCGAAAGGACCATGCATGAGTTCTGGTTCACTCTTCCGTTCGCTCATACTTGCCGCCTTATTGGTGCTTGTATCTGCGGGTGCTGCTAATGCCCAATTCACAGGTGCATATAAGCGCATCAAATTGCTCGAACAATTCACAAGCGCTACATGTCCTCCATGTGCTCAAGCAGCTCCGTATATCGAAGCTGTTGTGAAGCTTGAGAATGATATCATCTCTGTGCGCTATCACATGAATTACCCTGCTCCGGGCGATCCATGGAACGTGATGAATGGTAATCATCCACAGGTCCGCCACGATCTCTATGGGATCTCCGGTATTCCGTATCTGCGTGTTGGTGGTACGATGAACATCAATCCAACTGCTGGTGTAGCTGCGATCAACAATCTTGTCTCGCAGATCCCTCCTACGTCGATGGCCAAGATCGATGTGAAGCAAGTTGGCGGCAAGATCGAAGTAACGGTCAAGACAGACCGTGCTCTTTCAGGTGCTCACCTCTTCTTCTCAACCATCCAGCGTTCGGTAACGATCGCTAACCTGCCTTCTACGTTGCCAAACAGCAATGGTGAGCGCACATTCGGTGATATCATGATGTTCATGTATCCGGATGCTGCCGGCACGGCGATCACACAAGCTGCAGGTGAAACGAAGACCTATACGTTCACACCGGCAGTGGGTAGTGATCTTACATGGAATAAGACCAATCTCTACGGTATCGCATTCATCCAAGATGATGCTTCGCTCGAGATCATTCAGGCTGGTGCTTCGGTAACGAACGCCACACCGAACGCCTTCGATTATTTCGAAGGTTCCAAGGCAACGGCGAACCTCTCTGGTATCTACGAGCGCGTAGACCGCGGTTCCACAGACACAAAGACGATCGCCCTGAACAACAGTGGATCCGAGCCTGTGACGGTTGACCTCACAGTTAGCAATTCTGAAGCTCTTGCTCAGATCGGCATGGCTGCAGAGATCGTGCCAGCAACGGTGACCATTCCAGGGAATGGCACGGCTACAACTGAACTCAAGGTCACGGGTCCAGATCGTTCGGTGTTTGTATCGATCGGAACCTCCTTGGCCGCTACGGATGGCCTTGGCGGCATGGTACCGAACGTGTATTACCTCGTCAATGGCGGTAAGGTTGTGAACTATTACGGTCTTGGTAATGAAGGTGCTCCGCTGACGCAGATCGCCGCTCAATCATCTGCCAAGTATCTCAAGGATGTGGTCTATATGCCATATTCAACAGAGATCCTCACGAACTACCCATCAAGTGAATTCGATGCAGCGATCTTTGCATTTGATGCATACTGGCTGAACCTGCGCGGAACAACACTGACAGAAATCGAAAACCTTCTCAAGGCAAAGAAGGGCATTTGGATCCAGTCGCAAGCAGGTATGTACGCTGCATTCGACCGTTATTCCACAAATGCAGCATTCGATCCAACACGTGTTTGGTATCGGACAGTTGCCGGTATTGACCTCAGCAAGTTCGAATTCCGTGCAAACTTCGATGCAAATGGTAACCCAACGTCACTCATCCAGTTCCCTGTAAAGGGCGTTACGGGTGATCCGATCGGTGGCGGTATCACATTCACGGGCAATGCAGCAACGCAAGACTATCCGTACTACGCTCTTGGCACGGACATCATCAAGCTCACGTCGGGCTCCAAGGCCAAGCCGGTGCTGTATTACGACAACAACCAAAACAATGTGGCTATGGTTCGTGTAGAGCCTACCTATGGTGGACGTCTTGTCTACGGTTCGGTTGGTTCCGAGATCATCGCTGCTACTGCGTCTCGCAATGCACTCACAGAAAAGGTCATTGACTGGTTGCTTGGAACTGATGCTGCCGCTCCAAAGATCGCTGTAAGCCTCAGCACGCTCAACTTCGGCGCTGTTGAAGTTGATGCTTCAAAGGAAATGTCCTTCACACTTACCAACACCGGTAATTCTGAACTGAACATCACAGACTACGCTCTTACGGGTGCAGATGCAATGTCGTTCGATATCACAGGTGGCGGGATTGTGAATGGCGTACCGATCAAGGTTGCAGCCGGTGCAACACATGTTGTGAAGGTCACCTTTGCACCTACGTCCAAGAAGACGATCTTCGGTGCTGTTCTTGCCTTTGTTTCAAATGCAGCTGATGCTCCAACTGTTCAGCTTCGTGGTTCGAGCACTGTTACAAGTGTTGAAACAGAAGTTGTCAGCGAAACCGGTGCCATCGGACTCTCGCTTGTCGGAGCCAACCCTGTTGCCGACAACTCCGCTGTTCGTCTCACATCGAACGGAAACGTGACCGTAACAGTTGTTGATGCAGCGGGACGTACGGTTTCGACGCTGTTTGACGGCGCTGTGAACGGCACGGAAACGGTCTCGATCGCTTCCTCAACTCTCACGTCAGGTACATACTCGATCGTAGCGACAAACGGAGCTGATCGTGCTGTCCTTACAGTGGTAGTAGTGCGCTAACCATTCGCGTAAAAACAATAACGGCCGTCTCGCTTTTGGCGAGACGGCCGTTTCTTTTTCTATTCTAGGATCGGAGCAGCTCCGCTATCTGCGATAACTATACTTAGCGTTTGCCGGAAGCGGCGTGCGTAGTCGATAGTCGCCAAATCCTGTATTGTCTTCGAACGTGAACGACAAGTTGTTTGGGTATAGCCACCTCGTAACAATGGAGACTCCGTTCTGTGCCGTGAATCTCTCTGTGTTCATCGGTTCACCGTAGATGATATATACTCGCCCCATATCCGTGAGCCATCCCTCTGTATAGGACTTGAACCTGCGATTGGCCTGCTCAATGCGAGAGTAATATTCTTCTAGAGCCTCGTTTCGTACTGTTGATGACGTGGGATCGAGTTTCTTCCAGTAGTCTTCAAATCTCGTGAGTCGTTCTATCTCCGTTGCTCCGCCTTGGATCACATCGATGTCGCTCTGGTCGGCTACATAGATCAACTGCTTGATTGCCTTTGTAACGTCACTGAGGACTGCCCCAGTCATAGAGCGCGGGACCACATACGGTCGTGTGCGCTCCGCAAGAACGATGTTCGTATCTGCAACCTCGGAACCACCCACCGGGTGAAGCCGCAGTCGCAACGAATACGTGCCTGGGATCATTCGTGGTGGTGTTGTGAGTGGTACAAAGGACTGTATGACGTTCCTCTCGGCGATAAAGGGCTCTCCCGTTCCGGATGCAAGCATACGTCCGTCTGTAGCTTCGATGGTCCATGCGAGGAGACCCTTCGTGGGCACATCCTTGAGGTAGATCTCTACAAAGGCGAATAAGGATACCTCGTTCGACCACACGATGTCTCCAACATAGGGCACAATGGAGAATCGATCACCGCGCTGTTCAATGTCACTTGCTAGCATCACGGAGCTCATGTTCGTTGACCCTGTTGCCAGAGAGGGGACAACGATCTTCCGTGTAACAGTATGATCGCGTCGTCCAAACACGTCGCGTGCAATGATTTCAATGCGATATGTACCCGGTCGAAGCTCATATCGTCGAACAGCATTGTCTGCTTTTCCGGTCTTCCCCCGCGCAACGGCATAATCGTCCTCAACCACGCTCCGCTTATACGTTGAATCGAACAGCTTTCTGCCGGCTGTATCGCGAACGGTAGTTGTAACGGAGTACTCTCCAACCATCGTGCCGTTGTACTCGGAGAACTGCAATGACTCATAGGGCACGGATACATAGACATCGACCCGTGTCATGGCGGGGTTCACGACGCTTCGGAATGACAGCACATCAACCATGAACGGAGCGGGTATCGCTGGCTGTGCAAGCACGTTTGACATTCCACCCGCGAGGGTGCACAATGCAATGAGGGTAGGTGTTTTCATGGTATTGGTCAGATCCGAACCGACACCTTCCATTGGTCGCGTGCCTCTCGTGCGAGGCGTTCCCGTTCGTCGGGATGTGCGATGTGGATCAGCGTCTCCGCACGTTCTCGAAGTGTCTTTCCATGAAGATAGGCGATGCCGTGTTCTGTTACCACATAGTGCACATGCGCTCTTGAGGTAACCACTCCTGCACCGGGCTTCAAGATCGTTGCAATGCGACTCACACCCTTTGCCGTTCGTGAGGGAAGTGCGATGATCGGTTTGCCGCCTCTCGATAATGCAGAACCCCGCATGAAATCTACCTGACCACCAACGCCTGAGAAGGGGGCCGTTCCGATCGAATCGGCACAGACCTGGCCACTGAGATCCACCTCGATGGCGCTGTTGATCGCCGTCATCTTGGGATTCCGTTGGATTACCGTGGGGTTGTTCACGTAGGCCACATCAAGCATGGCCACCATCGGATTATCATCGATGAACTCGTACACCTTCTTGGTTCCCATCACAAACGTTGCCACGATCTTGTTCGGGTGTACCGTTTTACGTCTTCCATTCACAACGCCCTTCTCAAGGAGAGGGATCAGACCATCACTGAACATCTCTGTATGAACGCCAAGGTCCTTGTGTCCGTGAAGTTCGTGAAGAACAGCGTCGGGAATAGCGCCAATGCCCATTTGCAGGGTAGCCCCATCATCAACAAGGGATGCAACGTGACGTCCGATGGCTTGCTCCACCTCTCCCAGCTCCGGCGGCTGTACCTCAAAGATCGGATCATCCACTTCAACCATGTACGTAAGTCGGTTCATGTGAACCAAGGCATCTCCATGCGTACGCGGCATGTTGGGATTGATCTGAGCGATCACGATCTCAGCCGAAAGGAGTGCTTCATGCGCTGCCTCAACCGTAACTCCGAGTGAGCAGAACCCATGTTTGTCAGGGGGCGAGACGTTGATCAATGCAACATCGATGTCGAGAATGTTGCTGCGAAACAGGTGTGGGATCTCGGAGAGAAAGACTGGTGTATAGTCTGCACGACCTTCTTGTACGGCCTTGCGCATGTTCCCGCCGATGAACAGACAGTTCACCCGGAAGCTATTGGCATACTGTGGCTCCGCATACGGAGCAGGTCCCTCTGTGTGGAGATGAATGATCTCTACATCCTGCAACCGAGCTGCCTGACGGACCATCTCCTTGATCAGAGTCTGGGGCGCAGCTGCCACGCTATGAAGATAGATCCGGTGTCCGGACTGAATGGCTGCTATCGCAACTTCGGCACTTACCTGCTGACTCATGGAGTCTCCATTGTGATCGAGACTGCAAAGTTAGCGTTTGGTATCTTCGCTGGAAGCAAGGGAATACAACATGGACATCAAGAACATCATTTTCGTCATCGTCCTGCTCATGGCAGGGGGCTTCTTCCTTCGTAGTGCGATGCGCCTGATCGCGTGGTTGCGGGTAGGAAAGGCCGATGATCGATTTAGCCACATCGGCAAACGCATCCGCACAACTCTTGTTGTTGGATTTGGCCAAAGCAAGATCCTGCGAGACCGCGTGGCCGGACCGATCCACGCGATGATCTTCTGGGGCTTCTTGATCCTGCTGTTCTCCGCGCTGGAAATGGTTCTCGAAGGATTCCATGAAGGTTGGTCATTCAACTTCCTTGGTCCAGTCTACTCGGTAATAACGATCCTCACGGACATCTTCTGCCTGCTGATCATCGTTGGCACGATGATGTCACTCTGGCGCAGGTATGTGACCAAGGTTCGCCGACTCCAAGTTGAACACGAAAAGGTGGAAGCAGGCATGATCCTGCTTACGATCTTCTCGATCGTAACTGCCCTCTTTATCCAGAACTCGCTCAGACTTCATGTGTTCGGCGAGGACTTCTCCTGGGCTGTTCGCCCTGTTGGACGTCCGTTTGGCGCTATGCTTCATGGCGTGCTCGGTGATGCGAGCGGGGTTGTTTTTGAGGTAACCTGGTGGATGCACGCCGTTCTCATCCTGGCCTTCATGAACTACCTCCCGTTCTCTAAACACCTCCACGTTCTTACGTCCATTCCGAATGTCTTTCTAGGACCCCTTTCTCCAACGAACAGCATGGAGAAGATCGATTTTGAGGCTGAAGGTGTTGAGAAGTTCGGCGTGGTGGACATTGAAGATCTGTCGTGGAAGTCGTTGCTCGACGGATATACGTGTACCCATTGCGGACGCTGCACAAGCGTCTGTCCGGCCAATCAAACGGGCAAGGTTCTCGACCCACGTGGCATCATTGTAGCCATTCACGACCGTACCGTAGACAAGGCGCCCCTTATCCTGAAGAAAGAAGCAGGGGGCGAACTTTCTCCGGATGAACAGGCCGTTTGGGATAAGAAGCTCATTGGTGACTATGTAGATCCAGATGCTCTTTGGGCATGTACCACATGCGGTGCGTGTATGCAGGAATGTCCGGTGAACATCGAACACGTCCCGGCCATCGTTGGAATGCGCAGGTCGATGGTAATGATGGAATCCCAATTCAACGATGAGTCGGCGTTGTTGCCGGACATCTACGGGAACATGGAGACGAATTCCGTTCCCTGGGGCGGGTTTGGTCAGGCAGACCGCGCAAACTGGGCCGAAGGGATGGGCATCAAAACGGCCGCAGAAGACCCGTCGATGGAGGTACTGTTCTGGGTCGGCTGTGCCGGATCCTATGACGAACGCGCAAAGAAGACCACAAAGGCCTTCGCCGAACTCATGCAGATCGCCGGAGTGGACTTCCGCATCCTGGGTACGGAGGAAAACTGCACCGGTGATGTGGCACGCAGGACCGGCAATGAGTATTTGGCCGATATGCTCACAAAGACAAACGTAGAGACCTTCCAGCGCTACGATGTGCAGAAGATCGTGGCCACGTGCCCACATTGCTTCAACACCCTCAAAAACGAATACCCACAGTTCGGCTTTTCAGCGGAGATCCTGCACCATACACAGTTCATTCAGGAGCTGATCGAAACGGGTCGTCTTGTGATCGATCGTACGAAGGCTTCTGCCGAAGCTGTGACCTATCATGACTCGTGCTACTTGGGTCGCTACAACGACGAATATGAGGCTCCCAGGGCTACTCTGGAAAATGTGCCGGGCCTTACAGTGCTCGAACCTGCAAGATCGAAGGATCGCGGTCTCTGCTGCGGCGCAGGTGGGGGACGTATGTTCATGGAAGAACACGTGGGAGACCGCGTGAATGAAGTTCGGACGAATGAACTTCTGGAAACTGGCGCTCAGACAATAGCCGTGAACTGTCCGTTCTGCACAACGATGATCACCGACGGCGTAAAGGCCGCGGACAAGGTTGATTCAGTGCAGGTGAAGGACATCGCCGAGATCTTACGGGACCGGGTGAGGGCGTAAGATGGGACGTAAGATGGGACTGAAGATGGGACGTTGGTGCGTTACATTACGCGGGTGCTGAGGGCGAGCTGGCGTGCGAGCTGACTCGTGAGGGTTGTACGGTTGAACTGTTCAACGACGGACTCATCCGGGCGGGGGAGAGCCCCCTTCTTCCATGCATCGATCATTTCATTGATGCAAAGCGCGATCGCCTCAACATCATCCGGGTCTGTGATCCATGAAGCACCGTAGCGCTCGGCGTCTTTCCTGAGTGCTCCGTTGGGGACGCTTACCAGAAGGGGTTTTCTCGTGCCGAAGTACTCGTACAGTTTGGCACTGGAGATGGTGTCTGCATTCCGTGTATTGCCTACCATCATCCACAATACATCACTTTCCATGAGTAGCTTCACAGATTCTTCGTGGGCGCAATATCCATGATCATGGATCACGTCTGAGAGCCCGAGTTTTTTAGCGGCCTTGCTGTATTCCTCGCGCAGTAGTCCCGCAAAGTGGAGTTCGATCGGCACGTCCTTGCGTTCCGACATCACCTTCTTGACAGCTTTGAAGAATGGTATCGGTGTTACAACATCGTAGAAGATGCCTGCATAGGTCAATCGAAATACGCCATCATTGCGCTTGGTAGGGGGCGGAGCAGGAATATCCTCGGGATCGAACCCGTGCGGAAGGATCACCACATCCTCAAAGTTGAGGTGGTTATACGTTGCGATCAGTCGCTCTTTGAGTCTGCGATTGGTAACGGTCACACGTGATGCATGCGTAAGCACGTCGTGCTCCAATGCTTGATGCCGATGTGCATGCCACGGTGTTGGATAGAAATGAAACTGATTTCCATACCAGAGGTCGCGGTAGTCAACAACAAGCGGAATACCTGTCTCTTCACTGAGTTCAGCGGCAGCCATCATCGCAGAGAATGGGGGACCGCTCACAAAGATCGCATCAAAGGTATGCTCCTTCACGAGTTCTCGTGCTAGAGCTAAGGCCTGCTTGGCCCAACTGCGCTTGTTGTCCGGAATGAAGATCGTATCACTTGCCTTACGCATGATCTTGCGCATCCACTCACGCGGCATCTTCACCGTACCCTTGCCTTTGAGGAGGGAATTCGGATCTGCGCCACTGGTACGATGGATGACGATGTCTCGTCCCTCAAGCTCTTCGAGCAGGGACGGATCATGAGCGTAGTAAGCCGTTGGTCCCGTAGTGATGACGTGTGGTTGCCATCCGTTGTCGGGAAGGTATTTGACGAATTTTGAGACGCGCTGAACGCCGCTCAATCCCATCGGCGGGAAATAATACGCGAAGACGAGGACAGAATGTTGTGCCATTACTCCTTACACGATCACAAGTTCGCGCGGGGCGGTTGTAAGGATCTGCGGGCCGTTCGGCGTCACAACCACATCATCTTCGATACGCATGCCGAACTTGCCCGGCAGATAGATCCCGGGCTCGATCGTGATCACACAATTGGATGGAATGGTCTCTCCCTTGTTCGCAGAAGAAACGCGCGGATTCTCGTGTACTTCGTACCCAAGTCCATGGCCAAGGGAATGACGGAAATACTCTCCGTAGCCGGCACGCTCAATAACCGTGCGTGCTGCTTTGTCGAGTTCCGCTGCTCCAACGCCGCTTACGGCTGCATCTAAGGCCGTCATGTGTGCATCATAGAGCACACCGAAGACCTCCATGACCTTCTTGCCCGGCGTGCCAACGCAGAAGGTGCGGGTCATGTCGCTATACAAGCCGTTGACGCAGCAACCAAAGTCCACGGTTACCACGTCGCCACTCTTGATGACGGCAGAACTTGCTCTGCCATGGGGCATGGCACTGCGTACCCCTGCTACCACGATGATGTCGAAAGCATCCTTTTCAGAGCCGAGCTCACGCGTTGTAGAGGCGAGGAAGGTAGAGACCTGTTGTTCGGTCATTCCCGGCTTGAGAATTCCCAACATGCGTTCGTAGGCCGTACTTGCTATCTGAGCAGCATGGCTGATACTTTTGATCTCGGCCGTACTCTTCACTCGTGTGATGTTCTCAACGATGTTTGACGTCTCTACGAGTTTTGCGCTACCGAGCGCCTTCTTCATCACCTTGTGTGAAGCCACGGAGTGTTTTGTAGGATCAAAGCCAACGGACTTCCAGGTCTTGGCCAGCCCCTTCTTTGCCACGGTTCCCCAGGAATCGCGATCGATGATCACTTCAAGACCGTCGACCTTGATCAGTTCCTTGCGAACCTGTACTTCGTAGAGATCATTGGTGAAGAAGTAGGCCTTTCTTCCGGTGACAATGGCTAGTGCCGTTGATCCCGAAAAGCCAAAGAGGTAGCGCAGGCTTGGCACATGCGAGACCACGTATGCATCAAGCTTGTTGACCTTCATTGCAGCGCGAAGTGCGGCAATGCGCAGTTTCGCTGTGTTGGTTTGGGCGGATGTAGCCATGTTCAGCGGGTGTTATAGTTCGGTGATTCTTTTGTGATGATGATGTCATGCGGGTGCGACTCGCGCAGTCCGGCAGATGTCATACGGACGAACCGTGCATCACGTTTCATGTCTTCGATCGTTGAACAGCCACAGTATCCCATTGCTGCTCGGAGACCGCCAACGAGTTGATAGATTGTGTCGGCCACATTTCCTTTATATGGCACGCGGCCTTCAATACCTTCCGGAACGAGCTTTGCGATCTCGTCTTCTACATCTTGGAAGTACCGATCAGCGGACCCTTGGTTCATGGCACCAAGTGAACCCATGCCGCGATACATCTTGTAGGCACGGCCCTCAAGGAGCACTTTCTCTCCCGGAGACTCTTCATGACCGGCAAGCATACCGCCAACCATCACGGTGTCTGCACCGGCAGCGATGGCCTTGGCTACATCACCGGTCTGCTTGATGCCGCCATCGGCGATCACGGGGGTGTTCGTGCGGGACGCAACTTCAGCAACATTCATCACGGCGGTGATCTGAGGAACGCCAACACCGGCCACTACACGTGTAGTGCAGATAGAGCCGGGGCCGATACCAACCTTGACCGCATCTGCACCGGCATCGATGAGCGCTTGTGCTGCTTCACCTGTGCCGATGTTGCCGGCGATCACGCTCAAAGATGAGTAGCGACTCTTGATGGCGCTTACCATCGTGATCACACCCTTTGTATGGCCATGTGCTGTGTCAACCACAACAACGTCAACTCCTGCATCAACAAGTGCCGCCACCCGGTCCATCGTGTCAACGGCAATGCCGAGTCCGGCACCAACGAGTAGGCGACCTTGATCGTCCTTGGCTGCCTTTGGATATTTCTGCTTCTTTGAAATGTCCTTTACGGTCATCAACCCAACAAGTACTCCCGAGGCATCAACGATGGGGAGCTTCTCGATACGATGCTGATGAAGAATGCGCTCAGCATCTTCGAGTGTTGTCCCGATCGATGCAGTGATGAGACCTTCGCTTGTCATGATGTTGGCAACGGGTTCATCACTATTGAGTGCAAATCGCATATCGCGATTGGTAACGATCCCTACAAGCCGGTTCTCACTATCGATCACTGGGAATCCCGAGACCTTGTACTTGGCCATCAGATCCTGTGCATCACGCACCGTGTTCTCTCGACGCATGGTGATAGGCTTACGGATCATGCCGCTCTCTGAGCGCTTCACACGGTCCACTTCCTCTGCCTGGCGTTCGATCGACATGTTCTTATGGATGATCCCCAGGCCCCCTTCACGAGCGAGCGCAATGGACATCGACGACTCCGTTACCGTATCCATCGCAGCGCTGATGATCGGTATCCGAAGCTTGATGTTGCGCGTAAGAAAGGCTGAGGTATCTGCGTCGCGGGGGAGTGTCTCCGAATACCGCGGAACAAGAAGTACATCATCAAATGTGATGCCTTCGCTGAGGATCTTTTCGAGTGCCATAGGCAAAAATAGCCAAATGAACAGCGAATAGCGAATTCAGAATAGCGAATAGCGAATAGCGAATAGTGAATCAAAGGTCACCATCAACCATTCGCTATTCACTATTTGCTATTCGCTATTCGCTATTCGCTATTCGCTATTCGCTATTCGCTGTTCGCTATTCGCTATTCGCTACTCCGCCTGCAATCGTGCGGCGCGGATCCGTGCCTCGGCCCAATGCAATTCTTTGCGAGCGAGTTCGCGTGCATTTCTGTCAGGATCTGAATCTGCCTTGGCGCGTGACGATGCAAGATCATTTTCTGCG
>Ga0154020_10004970_pt1 | contig 15795 bp, 11 predicted proteins | sample Klosneuvirus_201_FD_109709 | JGI IMG/M metagenome (GOLD analysis project Ga0154020, IMG submission 109709) | Active sludge microbial communities from wastewater, Klosterneuburg, Austria - Klosneuvirus_20160825_MG | ecosystem: Engineered > WWTP > Aerobic digester > Activated sludge | place...
AGGGTTGGGTGTGTATCACGCAAAAAAGACAATCGAGAGCTTTGGTGGCACATTTGAAATTGAAAGCAGTGAAGGGCTTGGAACTACAATAACAATATCCTTGCCAGCGGCGGCAGCGCCTGATTGGTTTGTTCAAGAGTTAAAAATATGTAACGCACAGTCTGTTGTTGTAACTGATGATGACAACTCTGTTTTAGAGGTTTGGCGGCAAAGGTTGAGTGATATCATTGCCACCTCAAACATTGAGTTGATTACTTGCTCCACAGGTAGTTGTTTGTCTGACTGGATTACAATGAATCCTGAAAGTGTTAAAACTACAACATTTCTGATGGACTTTGAATTACTTGGTCAACAAAAGAATGGCTTAGATCTCATCGAAGAACTGACGATCGCGGATCGGTCAATACTGGTCACCAGTCGATATGAAGAGAGCCCTATCAAGGACCGATGTAAGAAATTAGGGGTGAGGTTGATTCCCAAAGGCATGGTTCCTCTCGTACCTATCACAGTTCATGAAGCTCCAAAGAAAGTTGATGGCGTGCTAATTGACAATGACCCTTTGGTCGCCATGGTATGGACTTTTAGTGCGAAGGATAAAAATAAAAATATTTTGTGTTTTGAATCTGAGAAAGCTTTCATCGAAGTTGCAACAAGTATTGATCCTCAAAGTCCGATTTATATTGATGTAGATCTCGGGAATGGGGTTAGGGGGCAAGATGTGGCCCAGAGAATTTACTCAAGTGGCTTTAAAAATATTCGTCTGACCACGGGGTATGAATCTGAAAGCATTCAAAAACCTGAATTCATATTCTCAGTTGTTGGAAAGGAATTTCCACTTTAAAAAACTTTCCTCAGAGGGGCTCGCCGTAAACTCACAAGCATCGCTATTGAAGAGGCAATTCTTGATGATCTTAAGGAAATAGCAGAACGCAAGGGCGTTTCTTATCAAGTTTTAATGCGATTGCTTATTGTTGAGGGGTTGAAGAGATTAAAAGTCGCTTAAAGCTGAAGAACAATATTTACGCGGAGTACAAGTCTCCCTCACTCCGGAATGAGAGTTGATCGACTATTTTTGTAGCCTCTAGTAACCTTTTCAAAAATTGTTGGGCCGCCAGCGGCGGTGATGCCCTCTGGACCACCAGCTTTTGCAAGATTTGGATCCTTAGCTCCTCCAGGTAGGTATTGCTGTAGATCGTCTTTGTTTTTATCGCCGGAGCCTCCTCCAATGCTTGCAGTTCCACCAGCATAGCCTGGACTTGCACCATAGTTGGTTCCATCGCTACTAACCCCTCGGGAGCCTCCACCTTTGTTTGGTGCTGCTCCTCCGGCTCCAGGGATGCTCAATCCACCCCCACCGGATCCTCCAGGAACGCCAGCTGACTTTGGTCCGGGTGTATCGGGAATGCTTCCTGGGCCACCAGGACCATCGGCAACACCACCACCTAAACCATCCATATTGAGTCCCTTGAGATTTCCTGTGTTCAAATTAAAGTCGGGAGTTGTAGGCTTTGTGGAGGCCATCCCCCCACCGCTACCGCGCGAATCAAGGGAAGTGGTTGTAGGCGTCTTACAGTAAATTGAATCTTTAAACTGTGGATCTTGGCACTCATTTGGGGTAGGTGTAGTTGCGCATGTTCCCGTTAAGTTACAGTCTGCTAAATTCAGTCCAGTGTCTAGATTCGCAAAATCTTTCGCGCAAGCGGTATTTTTTTGCATCGTCATCATTAGGTTTGATAGGTTCATACCGACCTTGGACTGAACTTCTTGAGCAGTCCTCTCACAAGCCGCCTTAAGCGATCTTGGCGAATCCGGCTCGGAAGTAACTTCAAATGTTGGCGCAATTCCATTGTATCCTTGTAATGCAGTTTTAAATTTATCGGTTTTGAATTTTTCTTCATTTGCAGTTAGTTTTTTCTTTTTTTCGTCTATTGAGGACTGACAATTCCTGATGAGGGTATCATAAGTTTCATGTGAACCATCTCGTAGTGCTTGTTTGGCCTCTGATCTACAATTTATTTCATCCGGAGCATTACTATTTGTACCCACTGTTGGTGAATCTGCTCCTTGAACTAAAATACCAGATCGTTCAAAAGTCGACTTAATTCTACCAAATGTTTTAAGTGCTAATTCACATTTTTCAACGCAATCTGATTTTCTATATGCGCAGGTTCCTCTTATAGCAACTTGTGCAGCTTGTCCTAACTTTAAAGCATTAGCTAGCTTGCTGCAGGATGCGCTCATTGTCATGCTGCCTACATCCGTAAGTGTACCCATCATGCTTGTAAACTGATTCCAGCCTTTATTATTACCTTCGAAGCAACCTGTATCAGTTTCAGTTTTCACTTCTTTACACTTATCTATCTGATCTTTAAAGGCATTTATTAATGGTGTGACAGCCTGCTCGACGTCTCTAAGTTGCTTAACAAGACTTGTGCTATTTGACTCTTCTGCTATTTGAATTGTGTTTGCTAACTGAACTGCTGCATTATTTACAATGTCAAGTTCAGAGCATAAAGTGAAACTTTGTACAAACATTAATAAAATAAAAATTACTAAATGAAGAAAATTGTTAAATATTACTTTAAAATAAGCTTTCATTTAATACCCACTTAATAAAATACACAATAACTAGTTACGATTAATTTATATCCAATTATCCACTATCATTTTTGGGTTTTCAATCATCATATATTAGGAAAACATACCTTTGGTTAGTTTCATTATATTAACATAATTTTATTTAATATGCTTATAAATAATAATTTAGACTATACTTAAGTTATTTATAATAAATAACTTATTGATCTCTACTTGTGAATTCAAATATTTGGATTATTTATGGTAAGTGTTTTAATTTAATACAATTATTTTAAAAATAATTGCCATATTTAAATATGGTTGTAGTTTAACTGTTTATGTATGACATTCTAAAGTAGGGGAGCTTCGAGGCTCTTTTAATCGATCGATGAAAAACTTAGACTCATTTTTTTATCTATTTTGCCGAGATTAGATGCATGTCGTATCTTAATTGTTGGATTAGAAAATGCCATCACATCGTGAATTTGAAAACTTTTGCAAAGTATTTATTTTTCATTAACTTTTACATTATTCTACCTAGTAGCGCTGATGAGATGATAAAGGTTGATGCAAGACCACTAAATATAGCTAATTTGAAAATTCCAACGACTGTTTCTGTATTGGCACGAGTTTGCTGTACCAGTAATAAATTCGCTGGTGAACCAACGTGGACTGAAAGTGAGAAGTATATAGTAACGTTAAAAATAAGAATGAGTAAAGGTAGCAGAATTCGGCTATATAACGAAGATAAGTTACAATCAGAAGAATTCATTTGTGAAAAACCAGGCTGTTTTGGCGACCGGTTGATTAATGTTTACGAAGCTAATGGATTAAAACATAATATTGATAAATTTAAAATTAAATATTACTGCGGAGGTTCGACTTTTCGATCGAAAATTAATGATGAACCGGTAGAAAAATTTGTTGGAATTCAAGTCTTAAAAGGACAAGTGAAGACTGACGATACTTCTGATGATCGTATTTGGTGTATGGAAAAAACTCCAGGAGATAATATCTGGACAGCAGATGAATTCTATAAGTCGAATGGCAAAGGGAATAATCGATCAACTCAAAGAGCCAAGGTTTCAGAGGAGGGTAAACCTACTGGAGGAGAGAAAAGTGAAAAAAAGGACTCTCCTGGGCCAGGTCAACAAGTCGAACTTGAAACAGAGAATAACCCTGCCTAATCTGATTTTAGTTGTAATAATGAAAGGGCGTTTGAAGATGATTGGTTTTAAATTTATTTAATCTCTGAGTTATTGATAAACAGATAAATTTACTTCAGTCAAAAAAATCGCAGATTTTATAGCTGAGGACTCGGCTTAATCCGGAAAATCCTTTAGGTCCAATATCAAGCATATTATAGTATGTAAAACAACATCAGGCTTAGCTGGTAGGTGTTGAATATATTTATTTAGAAAAATCTCATTTTAAAATGGAAACCACTAACAAAGTTTTGTTTTGTATGTGCTAAAGTGAATTTATGCAAATAGAGCTAATATAGTTTCAAAACAAATGTTATTGTTATTAGCTTTTAGAAGCTATATGAGCTTTGTAAATTTTACCTTATTATCAGTTATCAGTGACTAATTTGAGAAATAAATATTCATGTGAAATTTATAATCAAATTGAATTTAAATATTTATTGCGGTATAAAAGACAATAAAAAATATTTTTCAAAGGTAGAAATAAAATTTATGAAAAATTCTGTTTACACTATTCAAACAATTAAAAATTCATTTCGATCTGGAAATAACCCAAGCTACATATATTCTAATGTACTACCCCTATTTGTACCTGGAAGCACTTTATTTAAAAATTACAATGATAGTCTTAAAAGTGAGTTTTTATCAGCTTTGCAAGAAGCTGGTGTAAATGAGGTTGATAGTGTTTTTAGATGGAATACGATTTCAGAAATAATCAATAATGGGTTTCAAAATAAATTAGAGTTAAGCAAAATCGAAGAACAGCTCCTAGCTTTCTATAGGCCATTATTGAAGCCAGAAAGAACTATAATAAATCAAACAGTCAGAAATGAGAGATGTTATCAAATGGTTCAGAATTACATTCTTGGTGATTCTGTTTTGGATTATGGGTGTGGCAAGGGTTTGCTAGGAGAAAAAATCAAGAAAGATTTAAAAAAGAATGTGGTGCTAGTTGATACCATTGATTTTAATAAATCTGAATTACCCCTTAGCTTAATAGATTCAAATGGAATAACTAAATTAGAGAGCAAATCTATAGATACTTCTATAGCCTATTTGGTTCTTCATCATATGGACAATCCATATTCTGGAATAAAAGAACTTTCACGATTAACAAAATCAAGAATTATCCTCATGGAGGGTTATATTGAAAAAGATGAATATCTTTACATTAATCAAACAATAGACTGGTTTTTTAATCGAATTTTATTAGGTGTAAATATGAATGTTCCATTAAATTTTCTTAAGTTGAAAGAGTGGGAACTTCTTATAGAACAAGTTGGATTCAAGATTTCAAAAATTCAATATGTGGGAGCTGATGAAAAATTAGCGCCTGAACATCACGTCTTAATTATAGCCGACAGTTTGAGATGAAATTTATTAAATCATTTTTTTTCATTAGCTCATTGATATTTACATATGTGCGATATTCTTATGCTGATTCAAGCGCAATAGATGAAATGAATTTGGCTCCGTATATAGAAATACTTGGTTCGAGCTTTAACACTTTGAAAGTAGAGGAGCTAGAGAAACAGGATCTATGGACTAATGCATATTCTGAATTGGGCAAGATCAAAATGGAATACGTTGGAAATTGGTATAGATTGAAAATTGGAAGTTGGCTTACGAATGGCAATTGGATTTTAGTTCATCCATTAGCTGCACATTTTTATTTATATAGAAAGTTTGGAAATCAATACATAAGAACTGAACATGGGTTTCAAGACATTAATACAAATCGAATTATTTATAGAAAAACAGCAATTTTATTAGATTCAATCCAAGTTGGAGAAGTACTATATTTTAAAATTATTGGAATGTCTAAAAGATCGAGCCATCATCCATTAATGGAATCTCCAAATCAGTTTTTAAAGACTGTTACACATGAATCTCCCATCAATTTCTTTTTTTATAGCACGATATTAATTGTTGGGCTGATTTCTTTGTTCGCATTTTTTATGCTAAAAGAAAAAATTTATTTAAATTACTCATTATATTTATTTTCTCATATCGGTGTTTTTTTGGGGATACAAGGTTATGCATTTCAATATTTCTCACACTGGAGTCCGGCATACTCGATATCATTTTTTGGTTTGGTTAATTTATTTATTATAATGTTTGTCAGAGAACTATTTGAGGTAAAGTCTAAAGTACAATCAGGAATAACTCTGTTTATTTCAATTGTTAGTCTAATTTTTTCGACTGTTTCGCTTTTTGGATTCACTAATTTTGCTTTTGAGGGGCTCTACTCGGTTGTAATAGCAACTCAATTTTTTATTATTTGCTTCTGTTTAATAAATGCATTTTTACATCATAGTAATCGGCTTATATTAATTTTTATAAGCCTTTCATTCTTTATCAGCTCAATGGGTTTAATCAATGATAGAATATACGTTCCTTATTCAGATTTAATTGATGCTGCCTATCAGCCAATAGCACTTGTTGAAATTTTACTCTTTGGATTCATGTTACTTCGAAGGTTCTATTTTATTAATGTTGAAAGAAAAAAAGCAGTTGAGCTTGCTAGATTAAAAACTATTGAGTCTTTGCAATTGGAGGCTGAAAATCAAAAATTATCAGTTGAAGCAAGAATTGGTTTGCTCGCGGGACAGGTTTCCCACGACATTCGCTCGCCGCTTTCAGCACTAAACATGATTGTTGCGAGTCTTCCGAATTTACCTGAGGAACACAGATCGCTCATTCGAAGCGCTATTCAACGGATAAATGATATAGCGAACAGTTTGCTCCAAAAAAGTAAAAATATGGGCAGTGATAATAATGTAAACAGTAAATTCGAATCACAAGCTGAGTCTCAAGGTCATCAGTTAAAAAATGATCCTATGTTAATTTATGCGATCGTAGATTCACTTGTGTCTGAAAAGAGAATGGAATTTGCGAATAAATCAGGGCTTGAAATACTGCCTGAGTTTGACCTTAGTGAAATGGCATTTGCTGCCGTAAGCTCAAGTGAACTAAAGAGAGTGAGTTCCAACCTTATTAATAACTCTGTTGAGGCTATTGATTCATCCAATGGAAAAATTGAAATTCGATTATCGTATTCAGAGTCAGAAATATTTCTAAAAATTAGTGATAATGGGAGGGGAATTCCTGAGGATGTGCTCAGCCAGCTAAAAAAAGGTACCCCTGGAGTTTCTTATGGAAAATCAAACAACAGAGAAGCGGGAACTGGCATTGGAGTGTCAAGTTCAAGGGCTATTATTGAGTCATTCGGGGGTAAATTTGAAATTCAATCTCAAGTTTCAGTTGGAACGACAATCACAATCACTTTGCCAAAAGTTCAAAAGCCAGATTGGATTTTAGATCGGATTCAGCTAAAAAATAACCAAATAGTGGTTGTTCTGGATGACGATTACTCTATCCATCACCTGTGGCAGGAGAGGCTAGCTGTTGATCCTTTCATATCAAAAGGTGTCGTTCTAAAAAAGTTTGCTTCAGTTAAAGATTTTGAAGATTGGTATTTAGAGGCAAGTCATCAAAACTCCAATTACCTTTTTCTAATTGATTATGAATTAATCGGTCCAAATAAAACTGAAAACGGTTTAAATCTAATAATCAGAAATAATTTAGTTCGATCATCAATTCTAGTAACAAGTCGTTTTGATGAAAGTGAAGTTATCGATCGTTGCAAAAAATTAAACGTACCACTTCTACCAAAGCTTATGGCTGGATTTGTTAGAGTTGCGATCGATTAGAAGTTTTAATTTTTTTAGTTTTATGGAAAATTTTCATGATGGTTCTCATTTTAAAACTGATTTTTGACTAATTTAGAGATTAAATTACTAATTATAGAAACATGTAAACAAAGAAATTAAATTTATAACCTTTATTTAATTTTACTATTTACTTGTGCTAAAGGATCGCACCAGTAGAAGATTTATATTTAAGTGGAAATGATTGAGGTGCATCTAATTAAACAGCAGATAAAAGGTTTCAAGATCTGGTCAGTTTTATTTTGTTTTCTTTAGCGATTATTATATTCTATTTATTGGTAATAATATTTTGGAGAGTCATTTGACAAATCATAATGTAGTTCCTCACGAAGTAATTTTTTTTGATTATGGTCCTCCTGAATCGTATGACCCACTTGATGCAGATATAACAATTAATTTGTTTTCAATGAGGAATTTATATGCAACTCCTCTTGAGATTACTCCATCAAACACCTTAGCTTCATCGCTACTTGATAGTTTTCAGTATGATACAAAAGAAAAAAAGTTAATTTGGATTGTAAAAAAAGATATTTATTTTTCTGATGGTACAGAAATTTCAGTGAATGATATTGTTTTCTCAGTATTGAGGATGGCTTATCGTCGGCCACAATATCCTGTTATTAAGTTTATTCTAGGCCTAGATGCTTGGTTAAGTGAAAAAGACCCTCTAACGAAAATGCCTAAAGGAATTAGAGTAAGTGAAAGAAAAATTGAAATTTTATTCTCAAAACATATGGAAAATGCAATGTTTCGATTTGCGTTGGAGATTTTTTCTATTATACCTAAAAAGTGCGTGGATTTAGTAAGCAACAAAATAAACTGCCAGATTCCACCACAAAGTGGATATTACTCCCTAGTGGAATCGAATGAAAAAAGGCACGTATTTAAAATGAGGAAAGATCCATTTCCATTTCATGGATATTCGGCTCCTAAAAATTTAATATTTAGTTATAAAGAGCCATCAGAACTCCGATCAGAAAATTTTAATTTAGCCCCACATTCTGTAGTTTTTGGTAATGAGTTTCGTTTAAAGACCGATGATTTAATGGACCTGCCTAACAGATTGCATTTCAAATATTTACCGAGCGCCCTATTTAGGTTTTTATTGATAAACCCTAATATACCCCCTTTTGATTCCTTAGGATGTCGTTTAATATTTTCCCATGAAATTAGGCAAGTTGCGAAGAGCTTAATTAATGGTAATTTTAATGTTAGTGGAAGTTTGTTTCCTGCAATATTGCCAGGCTTTATGGATGACGAGCAGTTATCTAATGTAGAGAATCAATCTTTAGATTACGATTGCCTTAAGAAACTCAGAGAAACCGAGTTTCCTTGGGTTAAGACAAAGAAAATAAAAAATAGCTTTGAAGACGAACTAATTAATCAGGTTGTTAAAAGACTAGGTCTCAAAAAAGTTAAAATATTTGAAGTGAGTATAGCTTCAGAAAGAGATCAGCTTTATATGGAAAATAAAAACTCGTTTATTTTTGCGGGATCGGGTTTCTGGGCGCAAGAGCCCTTGGGTGACTTACAAATGTTTTTTTCTCCCGGAATGCATCCTTTACTTAGGGATGTTATTGCTGATTTAGAGGTTAAAAGAGAGTTGAGTAAGCTTGATGAAATAAACGAGGGTAACATAAATAATTATTTTATGAAGTTGAATGAGGTAATTTACAAAACTTCAATTTTATCTGTATTTTTACATACGCGAAGATTTTATGCTGGAACTTCGTCAAAAGAAATAAGAGACTTACCACAAGCTGTAGTGGCTCCTGCTACATGGCAGGTTTTTAATATTGAGGACTAATTATCCTCAGTCTGACAAAAGGGAACAGCATTGATATTAAACTACTCATAATGGTAAATAGTCGTTCCGACCATACTATCCTCCTTGTGGCCCAAATATAAAAATAGCTACGGTTTTATAGATAAAGCGTCCATTCAAATCTAGAACAGAACCAACGTGTTCATTCGTTGGGTTTGGAAACTCACAGGAGTCTTCTGATGTATGGTTGTCGACTCCACAAAGCTCCTTTATAACAGTGTCTGTTCTACCTGCCCCGCGAACTCCGAATAGGAAAAGCTTTTTGATTTAGAATACTTAATCAACTTTTGGATCATATGTCGTAAATGATGCGTAAATAAGACATTTATCTCAACGACCGATTTCCCATTCAGTGGCAGATTCCTGCCATTCAGAAAAAGCCGCTGTATTTTTATCAACTCCTCATTCATAACCATTTTATATCGTTTCAATTAAGGAACGCATAAACAAATGGAGTCTACCATGAAATCAATAATATCATTTTTAACTTTAGTTATAGCTTCACAGTTAAGCTTTTCGCATACACTGCCTGAAGGCACGTATCAAGGGAAAGGGGTGTGGAAATCAATCTCAGAAGGAGGTAATTACACAAATACGACTGTCATTAGTAAGGACCAAATAAAAACACATTACAAACTCCCCAATGGAAAATATATGGATTGGGATTTTACACTTTCCAATGAAAATAATAGCTTCTTTGACCTCACAATTGATGGACAAAAGGTCGGTTCTGGTTATTGTTTAGAAAAAATTACACTCTGCCATTATCAATTCGAAGTTCCTGGAGTAAAATTGGAAGAAAGTCTTGTTCAGCAGGAGAATAATATATATCGTTATGGTTCCAAAATTATTAATGGAAAAACCATTTTTTGGCAGGAACGTCTTGAAAAATAATTCTTCCCTCACTAAAACACTATTTAAACCTATCAAGGGATCAATCATTGCACTTGGACTCGTCCCCTTAATCTTTATTTTGATTAATATCGAGTCCATGGGGCATCCAGAGTTTTACTCCGGACTTCTTATCTCAGCGCGCATTGGTTTGGTCATTTTGTTTTGTAACGGTGTTTTATCCCTTTTAGTCCCAACTTTTTTAATGAGAACTAAACAAAACCTATATTACAATCTTAATCAAAAAATTACCTTCCGTCTCGCGATGGGTTTAAGTGGCATGCTGATGGGATTTGTCCTATCGAATTTTATTGAGAAAAAATATTTTGACAACAGTCTTGGTATTCAACCGATTGTCATTGGGATGTTGATCGGTGGCATTATTTATCTTTCATTTTTACTAAAATCAGATTACCAAAAAGCGGAAGCTCGCAACCTGAAATTAAGAGCCGATTTTGCAGAGAGTAATTTAAATGTTCTCAAAAATCAAATGCAGCCTCACTTTCTCTTTAACTCTCTCAATAGCTTATCAGAACTGATCGATAGTAATCAAAATCATGCGACACTAATGACTCAAAAACTGTCGGACCTGTATCGGGAAATATTGCAAGCTTCTAAAACGCCAAAAATAAATCTTTCCGATGAACTGAGTTTAGTCTCTAAGTATTTAGAGCTTGAGTCGCTTCGTTTTGGATCGAGACTTCATTTTAAAATTGAGGAGGTTCCTGCTAACGCCACGATTTTAGTTCCCAGCCTTATCATTCAAACTTTGGTAGAAAACGCCATTAAACATGGGGTCAGTCAATCCCTTGAAGGGGGATGGATAAATATCTCAGTTAAAAAAGAAAATTATGGTTATCGAATTTTAGTTTCAAATTCTAATGCTAATAGCATTGAAAGCAAATCAATAATTAGTTCTGGCACCGGACTCAGCAATGCACGGTCGCGCTTGGACCTACTTTATGGACCTCAACACGACTTTTCACTAAAGGTTGGAAATAAAAGTACAGAAGCCTCATTTTGGCTTTCTGGAGTTTAAATGAAGTTACCGAGCCCAATAAATATTTTAATTGTCGATGATGAAAATTTAGCGCGAGAGAGAATTAAGCGCTTATTGAAAACTTTTCATTTAGATCATAAAATTTATGAAGCTGAAAATGTTCCTACAGCCATCACTCAAATCAGAGACATCAAACCACAAATTCTCTTGCTCGACATTCAAATGCCTGTGATGAGTGGATTTGATTTACTCCACCAACTCGAGGAGCGTCCCTTTGCTATCATATTTCAAACTGCCTACGATGAATTTGCCATCAAAGCCTTTGAAGAAAGTGCCTGTGACTATCTTCTAAAACCTTTTGCAGAAGAGCGACTGCATCACGCTCTCAATAAAGCTATCAATCTTTTGCAATCACCTCAACACATTGAAAATCTCGCAAAACATTTAGTGCAATCAAACTTATTTTTAAATTCGATACTCACTAAAATTGGCACAGCCACAAAAATTCTACGCATCTCCGATATTGTTGCCTTTAAAAGTGAAGATCACTATACATTCGCCATTACTGAAGCTGGAGATGAATATGTTGTCGACAACTCCCTGCAATGGCTCGAGCAAAAATTAGATCCCAGTCTTTTTATTCGATGCCATAGAAACAATATAATTCAAATAAATTATATTGATAAAGTTGGCGGAACCGAAGATTCGTTTATTTATCTTAAAAATCGAATAAAACTTCCACTCTCTCGCGAAAATAGAAAAAAGCTTAAAGAAATCTTCTTGCCACAATGAAGTAAGTTTTATTTACTATCATTTGTGGTTTATCTATGGATAACTTAAAGAGGGATAGGTCATGATTATTAATAAACCCGTTTGTTTTTGCACTTTTGTTTTTATGACACTACTTTGTAAAGAAGCTTTATTTGCATCTAATTGGACAGCGCCTCGAGAAAATGCTCCAACACTAAAAATGGGGATAGTAGGATCTTCATTCTCTTTGGACATCGAAGATCCTGATGGCAAATCAAAACCACCTATCCAATTCCGTCCCAATACGATGGGACGCATTGCCATTGGAATGGAGTACCTAGGTGCTGGACTTACCATTGGCTTTACCCAAGATAGCACACAAGAAAATCAGACCCGCTATGGAAAAACCACTGGAATTGACTATCAATTTCGTTTTTTAAGAGAAGAAAATTCATTTGATCTCTTTTACCAAAAATACTCTGGATTTTATATTGCTAATTCAAAAGATATTGATTCCACTATCCAAGGAAATGACCCTCTCATTCAGAGAGCAGATCTACATTCTGAGCATTTGGGCTTGCAATATTATCGAACTCTGAACCCAGAAAATCTTTCACTTGCTGCGTGCTTCGATCAAAGTGGCTGGCAAAAAGAAAGCGGTGGTTCTTGGTTTCTTTATAGTGCCTTCGATCAACATCATATAGACTCAGAATCAAGTCTTATTCCATCACAGGTCAGTTCTTCCTATTCTAGTATTCAGGAGTTTCAAGGTGGAAACTTTACTTCCGCAAAGCTTGGTTTCGGAGGTGCTTATGTCTTTGTCTACAATCATTTTTACGTTGCAGGAAAGCTTATTATCGCTGGCGGTCAGCAGAAACAATCATATTCACTTGGCACGGAAAACATTAATCGTATTATTCCAACGGCTGGAGGAAATGCCAAAATAAGTTTTGGTTATAATGGGGACTCTTTCTTTTCAAGCTTTAATCTTTTTAATGACACAACAGATATCACTCTGCGCGATCGACGCCTTCGCCTAGGAACTCTTGAACTCAGCCTTTTTTTAGGTTTGCATTTATAATATTTATTTCATCGCATTACGAGTCATTAAAAGTGAGTTTCATTTCCAGGTCACCCCATCTTTGAAAAGGGTGCGCAAGTTCATTCATTCATTAATCTTTACTGGTCGTGGATCGCTTTTCTTTAACTTTTTACTTCATTTATCCCACCAGACTTAGGACACCGTCTTTAATCTGCACACGGGTCTTAGCATACTCATCAAGGACCGGATCGTGAGTGGCAAACAGAAAAGTCACGCCCTTTTCTTCATTAAGTTGTTTCATAAACTCTAAAATGGAGCGGGTTGTTTTCGAATCCAAGTTTGCCGTAGGTTCATCGGCGATGACAATTTCCGGTTCTGTCACCATCGCTCGTGCTATGGCCACCCGCTGTCGTTGCCCACCAGAGAGTTCATCAGGACGATGATACCTATGTTCAAACAATCCCGTTTTAGTAATCCAATCTAGCACACGTCGCTTTTTTTCTTCACGAGAAATATCTTTGCGGATCATCAAGGGTACCATAACGTTTTCTTCCACAGATAAAACTGGGTTCAAATTGAATGATTGAAAGATAAAGGAGATCGTCTGCGATCGAAGCGTCGCAAGTTCGTCGAAGTCCTCATAGCTGACCTTCTGTCCATTTAAATAAACCTCTCCCGCCGTCGGATTGTCCAAAAGACCCACAATGTTGAGAAGTGTCGATTTACCTGAGCCCGAGGGCCCACGAATAAGCACAAAGTCTGACTTCTTGAAAGTGTAGTTCACCCCTTTTAGCGCTTCAACAAATGTCTTTCCAGTGGCGTAGGTTTTAACAACATTTTTAAGCTCGATCATGGGGCCTCCTTTAAAATGAATATTTAAAATCCAAAGTGGTTTGACTGTTAAAGTTACGATACTGAAACTGTGAGCCAGTGCCACCCTGTAGTTGCGTGTAGCTAAGTCCCACTAAAGCTTTATCACCTGCGATATACTCAAGCCTTGTCAGTCCCAGTACTGAATCATCTTCAAGGCATTTTATCCCAGAAACAGTCACATTGAATTTCTTTTTAAGTTCAGGAAATGACAAACTGCTGATCAAATACTTTTGCCTTATAAAAGGCGACACTGCTGATGCAGTATTTGCAAATTGATTGGGGAAAAGCGACCTCAAGCGCATCATTTGATTGAATTCATCAGAGTTCAGTCCCTGGCCATTTTGAAAATACTCTACTCTGAGTGAAAAATCCTCACTACCCTCATAGCCAAACCCTAAAAGAGTTTGGCTGGGTTGATCTTTCAATGTGTTGTTATAGATAGTCACTTTATTTTGAGTTCCCTGCTCTAAATAAATTTTGTATTTATTTGCCAAAAGTGTTTGAGCGGAGACTCCTACGCGGCTGATCCCTAGATAGCGACCAACCATGAGACTTAAATCAAAACCATTGAACTGATACATTCCGCGAACAGCCCCTTCCGTATAGTTTTGTTTTGACTGCGGCAGGCCTTCAGGCGTTTCACTTTGGACCGGAAGTACAAAGACATCGGCACTCCCAGAAATGACTTGATAGGACATGCGCCCCAACCAAACACCACGACGATCTTCGCGTTGCCCCGGAAGATTGGTATTGGAATAAATAAAATCACTTGGGGAAACAATCAATCCTGGAGATCTTCGGTTCCGTTCCTTACCGATAAAGTACTGAACATTATCGCTGACTCGCGACCGAAAACCCGCTTGGTTTAAGAACTGGGTTCCCACTTTGTTTTTAGCATCATAGTTTACAAAAAAATCCATCAATACAAAGCTGTTATTTTGGATTTTATAATCGCCCGAAAAACTAAATTGCCCGTTGGGAAAGTGAACCCGATCATCATTGCTCCCAGAAGCTTGAGTTCCATCGATCAATACATAGGCGCGTGTGCGAGCCCGCCCCAGATCAGTGTGAGATTCTGATTTTGTAGCATTAGGTTGCAGCTCGGATATATCATTGAGTCCTGTGGCATCCTCGATGTCTTCTCCATTGGCATCAATCGCAAAAGTCATCTTCGGTAAAAGTAGCACACCGATCAAAACAATTATAATAATGTGCTTGGTGTTTTTCATATTTCCTTTCCTAGATTATCGACAACGTATCGTCCGTCGGGAGTTTTACTTTCAAACTGTAAATCCAGAATTTGCATTTCTGATTTGAGTTTGGTGATGACGTTTTCCATGACAAGTTTCGCTGGCCGAGTTACAGCGCCAAAGGTTTTTATTGAACCATACTTGCACACTTTTAATAGCGTTCCCTTTGAGTCGTAAAAATACTGCTGTACGGGCTGAGTGTTTGTCTTGTCGATCCATAAGCGCATTTTTGCGTAAGCTGCTTCTGTATTTTTAGCGACGAGATCAATGATAAATTGATTCTTCGTTTCCTTCGCCATAGAAGGATTATACTGAGCCAACCAGTCAACGCGCATGACATCAGCGTTTGAGAAATCACCTCCCGCGAAACTTTCCCGATCAGCCACACGAACCGCTCGGGCCACACTAGGCATAAAGGTCCAAATGGTGTCCTTTAATCGCAAAATTTCACGGCCTTTCTCGCGCTCTGGCTTTAAGAAATATCCGTGACTGTGATTCACATCTTTTACCAAGAATCGAATTTCGTAGGTCCCAACAGTTCCATCCAATCGGTAATTCGTAAACTGATAGATCGCCTTGAAGTTGGGAGGCGATAAGTTCTTTTCCACCTTCGCGATGACCTCAGATGCTGTATCGGCAACGGCAGGAAAG
>Ga0154020_10004971_pt1 | contig 15794 bp, 15 predicted proteins | sample Klosneuvirus_201_FD_109709 | JGI IMG/M metagenome (GOLD analysis project Ga0154020, IMG submission 109709) | Active sludge microbial communities from wastewater, Klosterneuburg, Austria - Klosneuvirus_20160825_MG | ecosystem: Engineered > WWTP > Aerobic digester > Activated sludge | place...
CAAGCCATCACACCAAAGACTAAAATGTTGCATATCACGCATATCATTAACTGGGTAGGCCAAATTTTACCTGTTAAAAAGATCTGTCAAATGGCGCATCGCAGAGGGTTAGAAGTGATTGTAGACGGAGCACACTCATTTGGTTTGCTCGATTTTGCCATACCCGATTTAGAATGTGATTATTTTGGTACCAGCTTGCATAAGTTTTTAAGTGCACCTATTGGTTCGGGCATGTTATGGATTAAGAAAGAACATATAACCAAGATATGGCCCTTGGTTTGTAATGATAAACCGCAGAGCCCAGACATTCGAAAGTTTGAAACCCTTGGTACGCGTAGCTTTCCAATAGAACAAGGCATTGGAGAAGCCATTGCATTTCATACTGCAATAGGAAGTAAGCGAAAAGAAGCGCGCATTCGGTATTTAAAAAATTATTGGGCCAGTCGAGTTCAACATATACCAGGCGTACAATTACACACTTCTTTGAAGCCCAACTATTCCTGTGCTATTTGTGGAGTAAGTATCAAAGGCTTAACACCTGCTCAATTAGACCAACAGTTGTACAATACCTATAAAATACATACCGTAGGCATTGTATGGGAGAATATTAGTTGTGTAAGAATAACGCCGCATGTGTACACGCGAATAGCAGACTTAGACGTATTAGTGGCTGCCATTGAAAAAATTGCGTTTGGCGTAAAAGGATAATACAATAAGTGGATCAGCAACTCCGCGTAGCGGTACTGACCCACTTGTTATTGAATTAAGAAGCTTTTGTTGCTGCTTTTTTTGCTGCTGCCTTTTTTGCTGCAACAGGATTAGCTGGTCTAGACTTACCGAAAGACCCTTGGAAACGTTTTCCTTTAGCTGTTTTTTTGTCACCTCTACCCATGATAAATAATTGAATAAGTTGTTTAATAAAGTGTAAAAATAGAAAAACCCCGCGAAAGCGGGGTTCAATTCTTTTGGAAGGCAAAAATTATAACTTACCGCTTAATTCTTTACCAGCTTTAAACTTAGCAACTTTCTTTGCTTTAATCTTAATAGTCTCACCAGTTTGAGGGTTACGACCAGTACGAGCAGCACGCTTAGATACAGAGAAAGTACCGAAACCTACTAAAGTTACTTTATCACCTTTCTTTAATGTTTTAGTTACAGCATCAATAAAAGAATCCAAAGTAGCGTTTGCTTGTGTTTTGGTGATACCCGCATCATCAGCTAAGTGTGCGATCAATTCAGCTTTGTTCATAGAATGTATTTTTTAAAGTGTTTTTTGATAACAGAACAAATTTATTGGCTTTTAGCTACCAACAAAATTTTTATTCTTTTTTTTGATTAGTTTGTTTGGCTTAAAAGCCTTATTAATAAAGGGTTGACGAGGAATTGAAGCCAAAATAAAAAGTGTATGATTTACATGGTAAATCGCTGAAAGCCTTGGTATCAAAGCGTTTCAGCTGTTTTTTATGCAATTCAATGCCATAAAGGGTTTCAAAGGAATATAAGGAAGATTTTTAAATACCAAATTTGTTTTCTAAAACTATCCACACTCAATTCACAACCTGCATAATTGACCTAAAAGCCATCATTTGGTTGCCCCATTTCTGCATAGTATCATTGCGCAGAGCAGTTGCGTGCAATTCAATGTAGCGGTTATAATCGGCCTTGGCTTCGGCATGGTACTGCACGGCATAAGTAACGCCATCTTCTTCATCTGTTTCTAATAAACGTACAAATTGAAAATGGGTAAAGCATCCAGTAGCCATAACAGCTGGAATATGTTCGTTTTTCATCCAATGAAACCAATCGGTATGAATGGTGTGTGCTACTTTGGTAGTTACATTATATATAAACATGATTATTTTATTTCAGCATAAATAGGACAGTGGTCACTGTGTTTGATATCGGGATAAATAGCCGCTGCTTTTAGTTTTTTGCCCAGTTCTTGGGTTAAACAGATATAATCAATTCTCCAACCTTTATTCTGTAAACGAACAGAAGGAAAACGCTGACTCCACCAACTATAAGCACCCGTTTTTTCTGGATGCAATTGCCTAAAACTGTCTATCCAACCATTGTTTAAAAACTGGGTCATCCATGCTCTTTCTTCTGGTAAAAAACCAGATGATTTTTTATTGCCTTTAGGATCATGAATATCAATTGCTTCGTGCGCAATATTATAATCGCCTACTACAATTAAATTCGGCCTGGTTTTTTTTAACTCATCTAAAAACGTTTTGAACTGGTTTAGCCATATATATTTATAAGCTTGTCTTTCATCACCACTGGTGCCAGAAGGATAATAGGCATTCACGATAGTGATGTCTCCAAAATCTGCACGGATTACACGACCTTCCAAATCACTTTGTTCCATATTGCTGCCAAAATGCACTGCATCGGGTTTAATTTTTGTGAGTATGACTACCCCACTGTAACCTTTTTTTTGTGCAGTAAACCAATAGCTATGATAACCTGCTTTGTCAAAAACAGTATGATCAACATCTTCTTTGGTGGCTTTGCTTTCTTGCAAGCAAATAATATCTGCGGGATCAGACAGCAACCATTCGTCAAAGCCTTTTTTTATGGCAGCCCTGATGCCATTAACGTTGTATGAAATAATGCGCATAAAAATTATTGAAAGAAACGATTGTAACTGAGTAAAATTAATTCGTTAATCAACTCAGTTGAAATATTGGGGTTAAAGATAACCATCCTTTCGGGTTGTTCCATACCGCTCAGTAGCACAATTCTTTCATTGTTTATATAAATGGCTCGAAAAAATTCACCCACTTCTATACTAAAAGCTTGGTTGCGAATTTTCCCTTTTAAATAATAGAGTGAAGAAAAATTCACTGCATTATCCAAGTCGTTTATTCTGGTGAGCGAACTGCTATCAAATCCATTACTCGATAAAAATGGATATATTTTTTTAGTGCTGTCTAATTGATCGGTTTCAATACTAAACTGGGCTATGGTGTCTTTTTCATTGAACAAAAAGTTATTGTTGCCTTCTAAGGGTTCTACAATTGGCATATTGCTGATTCTGGAACTAGTATTTCCTGAAACCCTTGCAGGGATTACTAATTGATAATTGCGGTTTAAAACAATATTCCTGGCTTCTTGCATCAGAAAAACAAATACTGCTTGTGGATTTTCTTTCTCCATTTCCACAATGATGCTACTCAACCCTGGTTGTAATATGGTTTTATTTTTACCCTTTAAAATTATTTCTTGGTAACGTTGTTCATCCCACCTAATTAATTCTGTTTTACCATTGTATGCATATTTACTGAATAGCCCTTTGCCTTCAATGGCAATTTTAGACAAGTTGGTAATAGCCCCAATAATGAAATTATCACCCATTGTTGGAGGAGATGCTTTTAATTCAATTTGTTCGCTTTGGTTATTGCTGTCTAAAATAATCTCCACTGATTTTTTCATCAGCTCACTAAATCCTTTGGCACTTAAATGCAAATTATTAAACGGAAAGCCAAAGCCAATTGCATTGCTTTTCTTGATAAACACTTCTAAGCTTCTATTGAAAACTACGGCAGCACTGTTATTTTGAATGCTCAATTCTACCAACAGCACAGACTGAATGCCTTGTTGACTTGAATCGTTTAACTGATCTGGATAAAACTGTTTGAGGTATAAGCTGGCAGGGTATTCCGCCAGTTTCATATGAATGCTAGGAAAGCTTGTGGTATTGCTATTGCTGGTGTTGAATTCCTTGATGTTTTTTAAAATAGAAAAACGAATTGGGTTGGTTCCTAAGGAATATCCTTTTTTAGCAAGTAGTTGTTGGTTTAGGTCCTGCCTAAACTGTGCAACAATAGTTGGATTGTTCCAGTAATACATTAATGGACCATGCAAAGAAATGCATTGAAAGTTTCCAGGTTGAATAATCGTTTGTGATTGAGCAACAACCATGCTGGCTAACGCTATACAAAATGTGAAAATTAATTTTTGCATACAACTAATGATACAATTATTAAGCTAGACTTGTAAGAAAGTATTAATTTGAATTCAGTATTAAATGTAAGTCAAAATGAAGACAAGGTTAGATAGAATCATTCCTCCAGAAGCAGCAGTGTATTTAGATGGTCCCAAACCAAGGGCTTATGAATTAAAATTTGCCTGGAATGTATTTTCTGAATTTATCAAGTCTTTTCGTTTTCTACATTTTCTAGGTCCCTGTGTAACGGTATTTGGGAGTGCAAGATTCAAAGAAGATCATCCTTATTATAAGGCGGCACAGGATATAGGAAAGCATATAGCTGAACTCGGTTTTACAACAATTACAGGTGGAGGCCCGGGTATTATGGAAGCAGCCAATAGGGGAGCTTTTGAAAACGGTGGGCAATCGGTAGGTATTAATATTAAACTGCCCTTTGAACAACACGAAAACCCATACGTACACAAATCAATTACGCTTAAATATTTCTTTGTACGAAAAGTGATGTTGGTGAAATACTCTTACGCATTTGTGTGTATGCCAGGCGGATTTGGCACTATGGATGAATTCTATGAAGCATTAACCCTAATACAAACCAAGACCATCAATGATTTTCCGATGGTATTGTTTGGGAAAGAATACTACCAGCCCCTCATGGATTATTGTGCATTCATGGCAGAGCAAGGCACTATTTCTAAAGAAGATTTAAAGCTGGTTCTGTTAACCGATGATGTACACGAAGCAGGCCACCATATCAGCACTTATGTAAGAAAGAATTATACTGTAAAACCCCGCAAACGTTTGTGGTGGTTTTTTGAGAAAAGATAATTTATTGAATGATACCCACTTTTTTTAAAAAATTAATTACCCCAAGGGTCGTTTTCTGATTGGTTTTTTTAAAGACCCGTTCCATTTTTTTATTAATGGAAGAGGCAGAAACACCCATATCTGCTGCCACTTGTTTTCTTGAAAAATCATAAGCGAGTAACTGTGCAGTTTGAATTTCCTTTTCCGTTAATTGTTCAGCCCAAGAAAAATTTTGCTGCTTAATGGTTTCTATTTCTTCAGGGCTAAAAATAAATTCAGGTGGATAGTATTCTTGACCGCTTAATATTTTTCGAATAATTTCAGCAAGTTCATAATCGTTAATATTTTTAAAAGCAAAACCATTCACACCAATTCGAATCATTGCCTTAACCGCATTTTCATCGGTTATCATTGAAAAGATTAATATCTTGGTATTTGGATAATGCTTCTTTACATGTTGTGCCACAATATAGCCAGGCATTTCGGGCATATTAATATCTAAAATTAATACATCTGGAATTAGTCCACTCTGAATGGCTTCAATACAAGCTTTACCAGATAGTGTAGTGGCGATAACCTTAAAATTCACCTTTCTTAATAAATCCCCCATTGCGTTCATGACCAAAGCATGGTCATCACACATCATTATTGATGTCATGTTTTTACTTTTTACAGTCTATTAATACGAAACACTTGGGGGTATTTGTATTGATGCAAAATAGGTATTAAGGCAATACAAAAACAAATACTTATGTTAATTTATTTTAATAGTTTTTTTCGGGGGCATTTAAATAAGGTTGGATTTTTTTAAAATCATATTACTATTGCGCCCCCACCTGACTTTATATGATAAGTAGGTACTGTGGTCGGGTATTTGCTTTAGAGAAGTTAAGGGAGTTAAAAGAGATAGGTAAAGAAGGTTTTTTTTATTAGGTATTAGTGATGCCGCCGAAAAGATAGGTTTTCAAACATCTGGGTTAAAGTTGAGTTTTGCAAAAACTAATAGGAGAAGCTCCAAAGCTTGTAATTCTTCATTGGGGTTTAAACCTTCAATTGTTGAGCAAATGTTCATTACATGAAATTTAATAATTGCAGAATTGCTAGGGGGTATTTTTACCCCCTTAGTTGATTTTTACGTCTGAAAAATGCTTTCAAGAATGCCGGGGGGTAAAAATACCCCCCGAGTAAATTTGGAGTCCTGATAGTGTACTTCTAATTTTAACTTATCAAAATTTACGCAGTATGTTTGAAAGTTTGCTTAAAAGTTGATATAACCATCATCTAATTTTTCATATGGAATTCGCCTCTTCAACAATTAAATATCTAAAAACGAACAAAATTATTTTTAGCGAATCGTTTATTAAAACTAGGATTCTTAGTCATCCTGACTATCCAGCTTTAACCTCATTAACCGATACTTTAGATGAAATTGGTTTGCCTTACTCAGCAATAATTGTAGATAAAGAAAGATATTCAGAATTGAAATATCCTCTATTAGCACATTTCAATAATAATGGTAAAGAAGGGTTCATAAATGTAAAATCGAAAGAACAATTTGAACAGCAAGACGATAATTTAATACAAATATGGGATGGGGTTGCCATAATGGTTGAAGTGGGGGCTTTAATCAAACATGAAGCACATAATAAAAAATTAAAAAATGAAAACAAAGAAAATCGAATTTATCATATCACTCTGTTAACTTTTCTTGGGTTAATACTAATAATTAATTTTTTTAGTTTCAATATTCTTACATTCATATTAACAATTCTTAGTATTGGTGGTGTGCTAATTTCAGGGCTTATTATGCTTCATAGCATGGGTAAATCAAATGCCCTAACAGAACAATTATGCTCTGCAGATGGCACTAGTGGTTGCGAAAAAATTATTAAATCTAAGTCTGGTAAGTTTTCTAAAAATATTGGATGGGATGATATTGGTGTAAGCTATTTTGTTGGCTTGACAGCCTTTTTAGCTTTCTCATCATTTTTGAAAGTACCAACTAATGAGATAATATCCATCCTAATTATACCATTTAGTATTGCAAGTATTTTAGTATTTGTAAGTATTTACTATCAATGGAAAATTGCAAAAAGTTGGTGTAAAATGTGTTTAATAACAGCAACGGTCGTTACGCTGGAAACTATTTTTCTTTTTTTTATAATATCATCGAATGATTTTTTTATTACTAGTTCTTTAAAATTAGTCCTTCTTTTTTTTCTTACTTTTATAGCTCCATTACTCCTGATTTTATCTATAAAACCTCTTTTTTTAAAAGATAGAGAGATATTTAATTCTGATCTTTCTCTTTTAAAATGGAAAAGAAATCATTCTACATTATCCTCATTATTTAAAATACAGCGCAAAATTGATATTGAAGTTTGGGAAGATGATCTAGTAATTGGTAATCTGAATGCCCCAGTACAGATTATGGTTGCGTGTAATCCATTCTGCGGTCCTTGCGCGGCTGCTCATAAATTATTACACAATATTTTAGAAACTCACACAACTAATATTGCATTAACAATTCGATTTGCAATAAAATACAATGAAAAAAGTAACAAAAGAAATATCGCAGTCGAAAAAATTTTAAAAGCGGCAAAAGCATATTATAAAACTGATATGCATAATAATCCAATAGATGTCTGGTTTAATTTAATGAATTTAGATGAATTCGATAATATATATAAAACTAGCAATATTGATAATGTAGATAAAATATTGGAAAAGCATTCAATTTGGTCTGAAGAGTCAAGAATCGATTTCACACCAACCATTTTTATAAATGGATACCAATTGCCTTCACAATATAATTTTAACGATTTGCCAATTATAATGCCTCAAATAATTGAAATTTTTACACAAAATTCATTAGTGTACAATAGTGAGTTTTAATGTAAGTACGGCCGTACAAAAGGTGATTGAGCTTTGTACCTAAAATCAAAGCCATTTAAAAATTAAATTTACTAAAATGAAAAATCTAAGTAGAGAACAAATGAAAATGATAATTGGGGGTGATGGGGTACAAGGACTTGGTAGTGCATGTGCCTCATGCGGAACAAAACCCCAGGTATGTTGCGAAGGCGAAAGTTGTCATGCTGAAGACGGAGTTGGTTGCTCTTGCGCAAGCACTCTTCCTGGTGCGACAAAATCTTGCTAAAATAAGGGGAGGCAAGTATTGCAATTTTAAAACTTAAAAAATTTGATTATGAAAATTTCTGGTGCTATTGTTTTAGACAGAGTTTCAATGAAAGCCATAAGTGGTGGATTTGGAACCTGTTCTACTAATTGCCCCAATGGGGGCTCAATAACTTGTTCCGGACCTGTATGTGATTTAAGGGAAGGAGTGGACGGTTTTTGGGACTGTTCTTCGCATGAAGTAGCAGGACCTGGTGGAGTCGAAGGTCCGCTAATTGAATATCATTTTTGCGGCGAAGGGCCTACGCCGTAAAGGTTGAGTTTTATCAAGCCAGTTAAGCATTTAACTGGTTTGTTTGTTTTATTGGAACCTTTCTATCAAATTGGTAATGAAGTATTTTACTTTCTTTTTAATTTTTATATTTAGGGGTTACTTTGGTTTAAACTAGTGTCAAAAAATGATTAAAATATATACTGTTTTCTTAATATTTTCACTTTTTTTTTATAAATCCTACGGTCAAATAAATGCTACAATTAGAGGAAGAATTATTGACAGTACTGATAAAAAAAGTATAGCATTAGCAACAATAACTCTGTACAGTGCAATTGATAGTTCTATAATTACCTATCGTTTATCTGATGGTAATGGAAACTTTAAAGTGCCATCATTGCCCATAGGTTTACCAATGCGAATTATTGTTTCTGTATCTGGTTATCAAGTTTATAGGAAAAATTTAGAGTTTAGTAAGGGAGAATTTGTTAGAGAACTTGGACAAATTGCACTTAAGCAAAGCTTTAACTCGCTAGATGAAGTAGTAGTGATTTCTGAAATCCCACCTGTTATATTTAGAAAAGATACTATTGAATTTAACGCTGCATCTTTTAAAACATTACCTACGGCTTTAGTAGAGGATTTATTGAGAAAATTGCCCAGTGTTGAGGTGGCCGTTGACGGTAGTATACGTGTACAAGGAAAACCTGTAAGTAGAATTCTGGTAGATGGTAAACGCTTTTTTGGTGATAACTATAAAATGGCTACTAAGAATTTACCTGCAAATATTATAGATAAAGTTCAAGTAGTTGATGATTTAGAGCAATTTGAATTTCGTCGCGTAGATGCAGACCTAAACCCCAATAAAGTGATTAATCTTACTTTTAAAAAAGGGGTGAAGAAAGGATGGTTTGGTAGGGTGTATGGCGGCGGCGGCAGTAAAGAAAGGTATGAATTAGGTGGTATTGCAAATTTGTTTAGAGATACACTTCAATTAAGTTTAATTGGCTATGAGAATAATGTAAATAGGAGTTCGTTTTCATTACAAGATATGCGCGATGCTGGTGGGTTTAATAGAAGTGGAACTGGTTCAATAAGTATATCAAGAGGAGTTTCAGGGGAAAAATTTAATATTAATGGTATCTCATTTGGGGGAGGAACTACTGGAGTCAATAGAAGTAATGGGTTTGGTGGAAATTTAAACCATGCCCCTTCTAAAAATTTATCACTTTTCGCTCAGTACTTTTATGGGTTTAATAAGAATGAAGTTTTATCTAATTCTAATACTTCAATTCCTTTAGTGAATGGGATAAATTTAAATAGAACTACTTCTGCTATAGAAGACAATAGTGTATCACATAATTTAAATGCGGGATTAAATTGGAAAATTGATTCTCTATCTAGGATTCAGTTTAGTATTGGGTATGTTCGACAATTAACTGATATTGGAACTCAATTGAGCCAAGAAGTTAGCAATGATAAATCAGGACTTCTAAGTAGAAATACTGGAGCTTTATTTATCAACGATTCAATACAAAACTTACGATATACTTTTTCATATTCTCATAGGTTTGCCCGAACAAAGAAATCCTTTTCTCTATATCATGCTTATAATAAAAACAATAACCCACTTGCCCAAATAACAGAATCCACTAACATTTTTTTCTACCCACAAAGTTATAATGAAATATTTGCTCAGTTTCGGAACACCAATTCTCCTACATCTAATAAAAATTTTAGTTTATACTTTGAAGATGAGTTAAATAAAACTTGGGGTTATAATTTTAATTCTAATTATGAAGCGTCAATTTCTGAGAAAAACATTCAAACTTTTTTAAAAAGTAACAATGGAATACTTTACGATAGTCTTGTTTTACCTGGTACTAGTCACTTAAATCGCAAGTTGGATAAATGGAATACTGATTTTAACCTTGTATATAAAAAAAATAAATTTAGACTTAGATCTGGGATTAGTTTTATACAACAATGGATAAATGATGAATACAAAACCCTAAACAAAACGTCTTCTCAGCATTTCTCAAATATTTTATTAAACCTATCGATGACATTAAACAAAATTAATATTCAATATTTTGAGAGAGTTCAGCCTCCGTCAATTCAAACTTTAATTCCAGTCCCTGATAATAGTAACCCATTCATAATTATTAAGGGAAATCCCGATCTACAACCAACTAAATCTCGCTATTTCAACACTTATGGTAATTTTACTAATAATCGAACAGGTGCTAGTTTATATTTTGTTACAAATTCTTCTTTTTTTTCAAATTCTATTGTAAGGAGGCTCACAATAGATTCTTTCGGTTTGCAAACTAATACACCCGAAAATGTGGAATTAACCTATGAGCATACAATGTCTTTGAATTATAATAGAAAGTATAAAAATAAAAATAATTTTACTTTTGGTTATACAGTCGGCATTTTCGGAGCGTATTCATTTAATCCAGTATTAATAAATTCTAATAGTGTTAATTCAAACACTTTTTCCCGAAACTTAAATTTTTCACTAAGTTTTAATTGGCATAATAAATTGGAAATCACACCTCGCTATACGTATAGTTTAAGTCAAAACAGGTATACAAAAAATAATGGAATTTTGAATGATATTGATTTTGTCACACAAAATTTTGAAGGGTCAGTTGTTTTCAAACCAACAAATAGATGGACAATCACTACAAATTATAAATATTTTAAGCAATCTGTTTTCTCTCCTATAATACCTCCCACAAGCTTCATAGCCAATGCTGATATTACTTATTCCTTTTTAGAAAATAAACGCGGACAACTTAAGTTTTATGTAAATGATCTTTTTAACACAAATCGTGGTGTAATTGGTTCGTTATCGGGTACAGCAACAACTATTACGACTGTAAATATTTTAAATCGATATTTTTTAGTTTCTTTTTTCTACGATATAAAAGATTGGAGCAAGCGTAAGGCTGAAAGCAATAGTAACCTTGATAAGTTATTAAGGTTCTAATTTCTGTAAATAATTCTAAAATTAATTGCCAATATTTTTGATGTTTTTCCCTTTCCAACCCCAACAAAGCCAAATGGACTGCGGTCCTACTTGTTTGTATATGATAAGTAGGTACTATGGTCGTGTATTTGCATTAGAGAAGTTAAGGGAGTTAACCGAGATTGGTAAAGAGGGTGTTAATTTATTAGGTATTAGTGATGCCGCAGAAAAGATAGGTTTTCAAACATCAGGGTTAAAGTTGAGTTTTGAAAAACTAATTGAAGAAGCCCCAAAAACCGCCATACTACATTGGGGTCAAAATCACTTTATTGTTTTACCACCACAAATAGGGGTTTTTTTTCTAAGCCAAAAAACATAACAATTGCTGATCCAGCAAAAGGGATTATTACCATCAGCAAAGAACTGTTCTTACAAAAATGGATAAGTGATAAAAATGAGGATTGGGAGTCCGCAATCAACAATTGTATGTTATTATATTAATGTGAAGTACTTCTTTTTTTGGTTAAGATTTGTACATATCCTTTGTATGATATGACTTCGTAGGCAAATCATTAAAAATGATCTGGGGGGTATTTTTACCCCCTTAGTTAATTTTTACGTCTGAAAATAGCTTTCAAGAATGCGCCGGGGGGTAAAATTACCCCCCGGTGTTTTTTTTTAATATGAAATTTTAAGATGAAGTTTACTCAATAATTAGAAATTATGTTATTGGGTGTCTTATTTAATAGTTTACATGAAAATCAACCATTAATTGTTGCCGCTTTTTTAAAGGGATTAAAAGTGAACGTAAGCATCGAAACGATTAATGATACTTTACAATCGCATCCCGACTATCCAAGCTTTTTATCTATTTCAGATACTTTGAATAATTGGAAGGTTGAAAATCTGGTTATACAAACTTCGGAAGAAAAATTATCAGAGATTCCAATACCATTTATTACAAGCTTTAAACAAGGTGTTTTTGTAGCAGTATTAGACGTTCTAGAAAATGAGATAGTTATTGTAAACCAACAGGGCAAAAAAGAAACGATTGCTAAAAATGTATTTTTATCTCAGTGGACTGAAAATATCTTAGTTGCTGAAGCAAATGAATTTTCTGGCGAAATCAATTACCAACAAAAGATTAAGGATGCAATTGTTAAGACTGTGATTTATAGTTTAATCCCACTAGGAATTTTGACTTCTTTATTCATTCCATACTTGAATGGTTCCATTACCCTTTTGCCCACATTGTATTTATTGGTTAAGTTAATTGGATTAACTGCATCTGTTTTATTATTATGGTATGATATAGATAAAGGCAACCCTTTATTGAAACAAATTTGTTCAGGCATACAAAAAGCCAATTGCAGTGCTGTCTTAAATACCAAAGCTGCAACGCTAGGAGGCATGGTAACCTGGAGTGAAGTTGGCTTTGTATATTTTGCAGGGTCATTACTATTCTCAGCGCTCGCAGGTATTTATGCAGTATTACCCATTTTGAGTCTATTCACCTTATTAGCCTTGCCTTATATCATTTTCTCTATTTATTACCAGTGGAAAGTAGCTAAACAATGGTGTGTACTCTGCTTAATGGTTCAGGCTGTTTTATTGGCTGAAGGAATATTGGTTATAGCAAATAACAGTTTATCATTTTCTGAGACAACTTTAGCATTTGCAAACAATTTCATTTTTGCACTTTACGCTTTATTCATTCCCACAATATCTTGGTTTTTGTTAAAACCTTTGTTGAAAAGATTACAGGTTGCTAAGTATGAAAAGAGAAGTTATTCAATGCTAAAGTTTAACGATCAAGTATTTTGGTCATTGCTTAAAACTCAGCCATCTATTGTTGATCATTCTACGAGTGAATTAGGTATAACAATTGGTAACCCCAATGCAAAACATACTATTATCAAAGTTTGCAATCCTTATTGTGGGCCATGTGCTAAGTCGCATCTAGAATTGGAGAAAATTATTAAGCAAAATCCAGAAGTCAAAGCACAAATAATTTTTCATGTATCGGAAGATGAAAGAGATTTTAGGGCAAAACCCGTAAGACATTTCCTTGCTATTGCAGAAATGGATAATCCTCAATTTACAGCCAAAATATTGGACGATTGGTATTTGTCTAAAGAAAAAGATTATAAATCTTTCGCAATAAAATATCCATTATATGAAGAATTGAAAACTCAAAACGAAAAAATTATAAAGATGAGAGAGTGGTGTGAAAATGTTAAGATTAAGTATACGCCCACTATATTTATTGATGGGTTTGAGCTGCCAAAACATTTTCTACTTAGCGATATAAATTATTTTATTTCTTAATCAAGATGAAGGAATTTCTTTTCAATTAGTACCTGAAAGGGATAGCTCAACGGTACTACACTTGTTGACGAACATGTGGTTGAGTGAGCCAAAAATCTGCTGATGCTTAAAGCTGCAGGAAACTTATAAACTATTCATAATTTAAAATTTAACAAAATGGAAAAGAAGTTTTCAACCCTTGGCGTGATTTTGTCTCGTAAAGATATTAAATCTGTTAAAGGAGGAGACGGTGCCAACAAATGCGCTGTCGCATGTACTAAAAATACTGATTGTGATACAGTTTGCCCAAGTTGCGAAAAAGGTGCTTGGGGTGATCAAAAGTTCTGTTTTAATGGCGGACTAACACCTTCTGAATCTTAATTGAAATCAGTCTAAAATATTGAATCCCATTTATTGGGGTTCAATATTCTTTTCTTTTTAACTAGGGTAAATTGTATTCTATGAAAGTCCTTTTTTTATTTTTATTTATTTTTTTAACCACCTTCACTATTGCCCAATTTCCCCCAAAGCTATTTACTATATATGGTAAAATAAAAAATCAATTTTCAGGTTTTATTAAACTAGAATATATAAATTATGAAGGCAATTTTATAACTGACAGTTCAGAGGTTATTAACGAGTCTTTTGTTTTCAAAGGGTTTATCCCACATCCTATAAATGCAGATATTTATGGGGATATAGTTTTTAATAACACTAATGATATAAATTTTAATTCTATTTTTATAGAACCGGGTATAATGCACCTTGTTTTGGAAAAAGATAAATTTAAAGATTTAAAACTTAGGGGCTCAAACACACAAAATAAAATTGATTCTCTTAATAATACTTATATCAACAAGAAAATAGTAGATTCTTTGGAGAAATCCATATTTCATTTTGATTTGGCCTATAAATACAATCCAACATCAAATCAATTTAAAGATAGTGCAAAAATAATTCGACTGCAATTAGACCCATATTACCGTGAAATTAATTTACGAAATGAAAATTTTGTCCTTAAAAATATTGATTCATACTATAGCGTTTTTAAGTTAGAGATTCTCCTTCACCGACTTTCACTTGACATTGTATCAAAAACATTCAGTTCATATTCTGATGAAATTCAAAATAGTTATTATGGTAAAAGAATCGCAGCTAATATAAGAGGGATTAAAGGAGGTAGCCCAGGATCAAAAGCAAAGAATTTCACTGCTATTGATATAAAGGGAAATTCTATCTCTTTAGAGCAGTTTAAGGGTAAAAAATATGTTTTGTTAGACTTTTGGGCTACTTGGTGTAAACCATGCAGAGATGAATCTCCATTTTTAATTGATTTAAATACAAAATTTAAATCAAAGGGACTTGAAATTATCAGCATTGCTAATGATGATGAGCGAAAGGAAGCATGGGTAAAAGCTATTCAAGACGACAAAACGGATTCATGGACACATGTATTGCAAGGTTCAGGAACAGTAAATGATTTAGGTTTACTTTATAATATTCAACCAATTCCAGCTAAAATTCTTATTAGTAAAGATGGCACTATACTGATGCGATATGAAGGTTCGGATGGAAATAAGTCTTTGTTTGATGCATTAAGTAAAAATTTGAAATAATTTATTTATTTGCTACATCAATATTTTACTATTTAAAGCTCTAAATCAAATAATATTATAGCCAATTTCATTTTCCAACCTCAACAAAATCAAATGGACTGCGGTCCTACTTGTTTGTATATGATAAGTAGGTACTACGGTCGTGTATTTGCATTACAGAAGTTAAGGGAGTTAACTGAGATAGGTAAAGAAGGGGTTAATTTACTAGGTATTAGTGATGCTGCTGAAAAGATAGGTTTTCAAACATCTGGGTTAAAGTTGAGTTTTGAAAAACTAATTGAAGAAGCCCCAAAACCCGCCATACTACATTGGGGTCAAAATCATTTCATTGTTTTACCACCACAAAAGAGGGCTTTTTTTTCAAAGCCAAAAAACATAACAATAGCTGATCCAGCTAAAGGGATTATAACCATCAGCAAAGAGCTGTTCTTACAAAAATGGATAAGTGATAAAAATGAGGATGGAGAGTCTTCCGGTATTGCCTTAATTCTAGAACCTGGTCAAAACTTTTATAATGCCAATTACGGGCATGATTTTAAAGAGTCAACAACCAATCATGCTAACCAACTTTGGGGTTATATAAAGCCACATAAAAAACTGGTATTCCAACTTTTCTTAGGGGTCATGCTGGGTAGTTTATTGCAATTGGTATTTCCTTTTCTCACACAAAGTGTTGTTGATGTAGGTATCAACACTCAAAATATTCAATTTGTATATATTGTTTTA
>Ga0154020_10004972_pt1 | contig 15793 bp, 12 predicted proteins | sample Klosneuvirus_201_FD_109709 | JGI IMG/M metagenome (GOLD analysis project Ga0154020, IMG submission 109709) | Active sludge microbial communities from wastewater, Klosterneuburg, Austria - Klosneuvirus_20160825_MG | ecosystem: Engineered > WWTP > Aerobic digester > Activated sludge | place...
GGGAACCACCGCAACGAAGGCGAAAGACGAGAGAGCGGCAGCGATGAGGCAGCCAGCGCCGAGCTGGGTCGAGTCTTGGGTGACTCAGCTGCATGAACCGGAACTGGATGAGAGCGTCCTGGCTTCAGTCAGCTTGCGGCATTTCGCGTTCTACTGGCCGCATCGAAAGTCGGGGGTCGCGAGGACGCTTGAGAACGCGAAAGCTGCGGCCCTTCGTGCAGCAAGAGAACACGAGCGGCGGCATTCACTGGCCCGAGGTGATGACCAAGCGATGATCCTCGGCAACCGCAGTAGGGAGGAACCATGGCTTCCAAAAAAGAGAAGGCCGTAGCGTCGGATTCCTGCGAGTTGTGCGGAGCGTGGGCCGAGTTTTCCGCCATACCACTATGGCCGGAAGGGGGCAGTCCCCCACCGCCTGACCTGACCCGCGTTGCGCTCTGCGCGAGTTGTCTCGCAGATGGCGTCCCACCGGGCTGGCACATCGTTCCGCTTGCGGTGGCCGGTGCAAAGAAACGGGCGATGTCGACACCACAGACGGAGGAGTTGCCAAGAACCTATCGCTGGAACCTATGGCAGAGGCAGGACGGGACCACCTTTCTGTCGTTGGGCCATCCACGCGATCCCGTCGAGCGGGAACAGCTTTTGCGCACCTTTGAATCCGAGAACTGGCAGACAGCTGCACAAGAGGCGTTCGGGTCTGCACCCGAGATAGACGCGGCGCTCGGACCTCTCGTGGGCGTACTTCATCAGTTTCCGAGTGTGCTCATGACAACCGCCAAGCTGGAAGACACCCAGACTGGCCCGCGCCATGCCGTGATCGGGTTGACGATCGATACGGTGTTTTGTCTCAGGTGGCTCCTTCGGGCGCTGGCGGCGATCACTCCGCGCCATCGCAGCACGCCGTGGGAACTCGTAGTGCAAGCGGACCAAGAGTGGATGCGCAAGCTTCCGCCGAATGGGATCCCACTGACGCTGAAGCTCTGCCTTCACGACGCGGATCTAGCGAGCCTGGCTGACTTTGCCGATGACCTATCCGAGCAAACGCCCCTCGCAGAAATTCTGCGCAACGCACAGAGACAATCGGCACAGGACTACGCTTGCGTGACGGCCCTCCCCAGCACTGACGCCCAAGAATCCGACGCCAGCCAGCCAACCAGGAAGGAAGACATCATGGACAATCGCGAGCAACCAGCTCCCGAGGTCACGGCTCAAGACATCGAGCGGTGGCTTGATTCTGACCGAGAGCGTCTCCGTCGCTTGGAAGCACGGGGTTTGCCTCTGCCAGACGAATTACTGGAGGCTGAGATCGCGATGGTGAGGGCAACGATTGGTCAGTTCGAGGCGGAACTTCGCTACCTGGCTGTCGTCGCACGGCAGCGACGCATCAAGGCATGATCCAGAGGCACCTACGGACCTGCTTGACCGCGTGCCAGCTTGAGAGTAGGTAGTCGGCTCTGTGGTCTGCGCGGCTCGGGAGCGTGCGCGCACTGCCCATGTCACCGCTCCGCCAATCTCCAGCGCGCCGGATTCGGCAAATGTCAGCTCGGCGTCGCTGACCTGCCGCCCAGGCGCCAGCCTAACACCCGATTCCCGCAGTGGTCAGCGCTCCACCGCCCACCACAAGACCGAACGCCAGCGGGGCGACTTGTCTCTCGGTGCCTTCTCTTTGGCGACGCGTACACCTCGCTGGGTGGGTTTGGGAGCACGCAGGACGGAACTGGGGCCGATGCGGGACTGGCGATCGGCGAGCTGGGCGCGGTCGTGGGTTCGCTTGCGCCGCTGACTTGGACGGTCGAGCAACTCTCGCGAGCCCTCGGCTGCAAGGCCGGGCGGCTCGCCTTTGGTGCCGAGAAGGCGAGAACTTCCGAACTACACGCGTTCACCGCTCACATCACCGCCCGGCCAGTCGCCACTGCGCTGCCCGTCACCGCGCAGCCGGTCGCATTCCGCACGTCAATGTGGTTGGAGGTACGGGAATCGTTAGGATGGGAATTGGGTGTTCGGAGAGGAACAAGGGATCCTCTTCGCTCCATTTGAAACTCCGTCGCTAGTGCTGTTGTTGCAGTGGTTTGGAAGTTGCGATTTGGCCTGCTTGCGCACACCAGAACACAGCGTCGTCGATGTGTCAAGTTGGACGTTTTTTGTGGGTATTTATCGAGAACTATAGCTCGTGTATATGTCGCTATTTGTTACGGTGGATTTTTATCTGCATAATCAACCGAGTTCGGTGAGAACGCGAGCGGTGCCAATCGGGCTAGCTGTTGCTCGTTTTTTGCGCATAGCGATGCCGTCGCTCGGTTGGCTGTGGTCAGTACGTGAGGTGGGGCGATCTTCTCGGTCCGGTTCCGAATTGCTGGTCTGGGTCAGTGGTCCCACATCGGGGGCAGATGCAAGCTCACGCTGCTGGCAAGTTCAGAGATCGCAAGAACGGGGTTGGGTCAGCGGTCCTAACATCGGAGGTTTCGGCAAGCGCGGGATGCTGGCATGGAAGCAGTTGGGAGCACGGTGGTTGGTCCTCCGGTTGCTCGCTCCGATTGGAACGTCCGTCCTGCTTTGTCCGTTTCGATGTCGTGCAGCGCGGACGCGCGAGCTGCGCGCAAACTGCGCGGTGTGCTTGTGCATGCACAGGGCCGTGTACTACGCGCGCTACGTTGCGACGTGATTGCAGTGCGAGGGGGCGGAATTTGGACGTCTACCTGACGTCCCAGAATCCCTCTTTGGTGCGCAACTTACCGACGAGGAATTGACCCAGCGCAAGTGGCACCGACGATCAAGGGCTGGACGTCTATTGGACGTCACTGTGGACGTCCAATAGACGTCCGTATATGGACGTCCACGAAGCACTCAAAACCGGCATCAGCTCGGTTCCACGACCAGCGGACAAAGCCGCCAGCGAACCCTTCCTGATGTCCTGTTCAGGCCGCTCGAACGCGGCACGTACATGGTAGGTAGGCGGGCCTTGGTCAACTAACCGGATCGGACAAGTGAGGGCGAGGAGCTGAGCGAGTGCGATTCCGCGTTGTAATGGGGAGGTCAGACGCCTACCCGGAAGGCGACAGCTGCCGGACGCCTGTGCTTAGTCGGCGGAGCTGTGGTCGGGCTTCTCGGCTTTGAGGCTGGCGGTCAGGCCCGCGAGGATGAGGCGTCGCACGACTTCGCTGCGGCTGCGAATCCGATGCTTGAAGCCCCAGTCGTCGATTCGCTCGACCTCCGTCGGTGACATCACGACTTGGACCCGTACCGTTTTCTTCTCGTCCATCACTGCTCCCGGTGGAGCAACTTACTGTTGTGCCTCCATCATCTCAAATGGATTGACATACCAAGCTGAGCAAGTTACTCAACTTGTGCAAGTTACTCAGTTTTTGGTTGGCCCCCGCCGCGCTACCAACACGGCGGAGGCCGGTGCCCCATGGAGTGCCCGTGGGACGGCCACAGCCTACCCACGGAACTCCTCGCTCGCAATGTAAAGGAGTGCCCGATGTCCCCGACGAAGCCTGTAACACATGCATCTCAACGGTTGCGTCCGATACCCGACGCACGACGCGTCAGTGCATCACTCCCGCAGTGCGCTGCCAGCGACCTGCTCCGACGCTTCTGCTCGGGGCGATGGCCGCTGTGGCGGTTGCTCGCAGTCCGCGTGGGCAGCGGCGCACTACTGACCGCCGTAGAGTGGTGCCGAACTGGCCAACGCAAGCGCTTCGCAGTCGCTGAGTTGACGCTCGACGGTCTGGAGGTCCGCTGGCGCAGCTTCACCAGCGCCCGAGCCACCCGTACCGCACTCCGACTGATGGTCGAACCGACCCCAAGCCCAATTCCCGTCGCTGCCCAGTCTGTCGTGACCGCGTAGCCGCCGAGAACAACTTACCCGTCCCCGCCACCCGGCTTGGTCAGCCGGTGGTGGTGGACGGAGATGCAGACTGCGATGGCGGCGTTCATGTCGATGCCCAGAATTTCGGCTACCGCTTGCAGCTTCCGCTCCGTTTTCGGATCGAGCCGAACGGTGTGGCGGAAGCGGCCTCGCTCATCCAGATCGGCCTTCCGCTTTGGTTTGCTTATGCGCTGTAGCTTGGTACTGCGCGCTGGGCGTTCGACGGTCATTGTGATGGGAGAGGGAGACATCTGGACGTCCATGTGACGCCCAGACAGCGAAGTTTCGGGTACAGATCCAGCAACGGGAACCTGCGGACTAGCTGGAAGCAGCGACGCACCCGCAGCGGACGTCTTTTCGACGTCACTGCGGACGTCAGGTGGACGTCCTGATGTGGACGTCTGCGGAGTGCTCGGAATCGGCACTGGAGTGGTCTGCGTGACTGTGCCGAGCGTTCCCTGAGATGGTTCGGATGGTCGCGACACACGGAGTGGAATCGTTCGCTGGACTGACTGCGCGGGCAGCGGCTCAGCGGTCGGACCCGATCCTGAAGGAGCGGCTGGCTTGCGTGCATCTTGGGTAGGTACAAACACCACGGGCGGTTTCGGGGGCCTGGCTTGGTCGGTCATCGCCCACGGACTCCACAAGGCAAAAGTTGCACGCGCTGGAACGGATAAAGACTATCGCCGTGAGCGCCGACGAGTCGAGATTGCATGCGGCTGCTCTTCGGATTCCTGGCCACGAAGTTGGGGATAAGGAACAACCGGCGTCACTTTGACCAGCCGTCCTCCCTTCGATACGTTAGCTCCTGCATTGGCGAGCCCAGCGAACAGAGTCTGCGCTACAGCCGCTGTTTCAGGGGACGACGATGCAGTAGAAATGGCGACGGCAGCCAGACCCGCACCGCCTCCGATCATTGCCCCGGCAACGGCTCCTCGCGATCCATCGAAGGCAGCACCAAGAGCGGCTCCCGCGAGTGTCAATCCCGCCACCATGGCTGCGTTCATTTGTGGCGAGAACGTATCTGGGTCTGCCTCTCGTCGTGGCACACGACGAGCCTCCAGCACTTCAACTGTCACCGAACTCTCGCCGGAACGACTCGCCGACTTTGGTGGCGCAGGCGGCGCTTTGGGAGTGGCCGGTGCAGAACGAGCCGCGTTCGTGGCCGAAGCCGCAGCGCCGAAGCAATGTCGCTTCACCTGATACTCGGTGCCGATGTGATGAACGACAAACCCCGACGTCGCATCCAGAAACGCCCCATACACAGGCCGTTCGTCATCGGAGGGAAGTGGCATCCTCGTCATTCCTGATTGACGAGGCAACTCGACCAAGTGGTCATCGACGTGGACCGTCGAACCATCTGGTTCCGACAGAAGCTGTGCGATGACTTGGTCCCACGCTGGTCCATACGACTCTTTCGGCATTCGTCCATCCCCCAAGCGAAACGTCCTCTCGCCAGAACCAAGGTAGGCTCCCTTGCGGTGCGATTGAATCTGACGACGCCGCTTCAGTTTACGCCTACGTCTGCCCCAATGTGAAGCGGAACGGGCAAACTCGCGACACTCCTTCTGTTTCGGAGCGTCGGGCAGTCCCAATCAGCCAGGCACGCCGGGCTACTGCCGGACTTCGGTGGGAACATCGCGGCGTCCGTGAATCACGCGGACCACTTGGATTCCTGATGCGGAGGGTGAGTAGAAGATGTGATGCTGCTCGACGACGAAACGTCGAACAGAGGGTAGCCCGAGGTCGGCGCAACTCCGTCCCATTCCGGGCATCCGCGCGAGCGTCTGCATCGCGTGTAGGAGTCGCTCGATCAGACGCTCTGCCGCGAGGGGATTGCGCTCGGCCAGGTAGGAATCAATCGCAAACAAGTCCGCCCGCGCCCTCGGCGCAAGCACCACGCGCGCCGCCATGGCTACCGCGACGCACGACGAGCACGAAGCTCACTGCGCAGACGGTCCCACTCCGCATCATCCATCTCGATGCCCTCGCCACGCGCAAGCTCGGTAAGTCCTTCGTCGAGCATGCGACGCAGCTCCACTTTGGGAATGCCCGTCTCTGCATCGATGTGGTCAGCAGTCAAGACCGCTTGCGCAAGCGCCATGGGGAAGACGCTAGCGCAGCTTCGACCCTAAGCACAAGGGATTGATGGTCATAACGGAGTGCCCAAACGATTCGACTGTTCGTATGATGCGCCAACTTTTCCGAGGTGAATCATGGTCAGCTCATCGAATACGGCTCGTTCCTCGTCACAAACCACTGAACAGGAAGTCCAGTTCTTCGTCGCGTACAATCTTCGGGAGGCACGCAAGCTACCATCGCAGCGGATGCCTGCGGCACACCAGAGTGCAGCTCTCGGTAAGCTCAGGAGCTGGTTTGAGTCTTCCACGGCGGACTCACGCGGTGGACTGATGGTTCTGCCGACGGGTGGCGGTAAGACATTCACGGCGATTCGCTTTCTGTGCGCTGGACCGCTCGCACAAGGTTACAAAGTGCTGTGGCTCGCGCACACGCATCACCTACTCGAGCAGGCATTCAAAGAACTCGGCCCGCAAGATGAGTCGCAGCGCTCTGCGGTCGGTCACATCCCCGAACCACGAGAGACGCTGCGGGTGCGGGTTGTGTCTGGGACAGAAGGCCACTATCGCGTCGCTGGCATTGATCCGGCTGATGACGTGGTCATCGCGACGCTCCAGACCATCTGCAAAGCATTTTCTGACCAGACGCGCGGTGATGGCCACCCCAGCCTCATGCGTTTTCTGGACAGCTGCGAGGGGAAGCTATGTGTTGTGTTCGATGAAGCGCACCACGCTCCTGCCCCAAGCTACCGACGGTTCATCGAGAAACTGCGCCTCCGCTATTCCAAGCTGTGCCTGCTTGGACTGACCGCAACACCGACCTACACCGACCAGCGAAAGCGCGGCTGGTTTGGCAAGCTGTTTCCGCAGGGCACTCTCTATCAGGTGTCTCCGTCGGAGTTGCAGGCTGCTGGCATCCTGGCGAAGCCCATCTACGAAGAGCCAAGAACGCACGTCCCGGCAGTATTTGACGACGACGAATATCAAAAGTGGCTGGGAACTTATGGAGACATTCCAGAGCACATCATCAAGAAGCTGGCAGAGAACCGCGAGCGTAACGAACTGATTGCCAACTGGTATGTGAACCACAAGGAGCAGTACGGCAAGACGATCATCTTCGCGGATCGCTGGACTCAGTGCGAAGCCATCGCAGCGCTACTAAAAAATCGAGGCATCGAGGCGGAATCGGTCTATTCCCACGTCGATGCAAGCTTGCCGACCGTTGAGTCCCGCAATCGACGGACTCGGGATGAAAATGCCAGGGTTTTGGCCAGATTCCGTGCGGCCAAGTCGGGAGTCCTGCTCAACGTTCGCATGCTCACCGAGGGAACCGATCTACCGGATGTGCAGAGCGTGTTCCTGACGAGGCAGACCACCAGCGAGATCCTGCTCACACAGATGGTCGGAAGGGCGCTGCGGGGACTAAAGTTTGGCGGTACAGAGGAAGCCCGGATTGTCTGCTTTATCGACGACTGGAAGCAGATGATCAACTGGGCTGGCTTTCACGACCTGCGTGGAGGCGCAGACGACGACGCAACGAAGAAGGTCGAGCATCCACCACTTCAGCTTATCTCCATTGAGCTGGTTTCACGCCTTGCCCGTCAGATGGACAGTGGGCAGCTCATCGCCGAGCATCCATTCCTTTCGCTCCTTCCTATCGGCTGGTACAGGGTCGAATATCAGGTGGTCAAAGCAGGATCGGATGACGTAGAAGACAAGCACGAAATGATCTTGGTCTTCGACGCTCAAGCGGAATCCTACAAGAAGCTGATTCAGTTCCTTCGCGGGCAGAAGCTCGATGAATTTGAAGGGACTGAAGTCAGCATGAACGCGGTGCAGAAGACACTTGAGGACTGGAAAGCTGCGTACTTCTCCGATGAGAATGCAGGCATCGGCGGCGATCTCCTGTGGAATCTGTTCCGCATCGCTCGCCACATCGCGCAACAGGAAAGTGAACCCACGTTTCATGCGTTTCCTGAACGGAAATCCCACGACCTCGACGGCTTGGTCGAACGGCTTCTCGACTTACCGGAAAGAAAGGTTGCAGAGCGTCTGCACCTCGAGTTTGTCCAGCAAGATCGATTTTGGCGTGTCCTGTACGGCAACTACAATGCCTTCAAGTCACAGTTTGACGCCTGCCGCAACCGAATCATCGAGGCGGAGACGCTCGGCAAGGACCCAGCGACCCACGCGCCGATCCGAGTCGTAGAGCGCGCGGAGACTGCTGCGGCTCATGAGCCGCCCGAAGAAGTGAAGGAGAGCGTCAAGCAGCGTGATGGATGGCGCTGCTTGTGCTGCCACGAGGGCAAACGAGGACTCCTCCAGATCGATCACATCGACCCGAGATACCACGGCGGCACCAACGCACTGGACAACCTCCAGACACTCTGTCGGAGCTGCAACCAGAATCGCGGAACCAAGGGCAACACAAGCGAGTGGAACTATCGGAACAACAGGACGAGCCTGACGGGAGCACCCGCATTCCCGACACTGGAATGGAGCAAGGCGATTCCCAAAGATGTGCGGGATACCGAGGAGTGGGAGAAGTTCTTGCGCCGCACCATCAACACATTCTATCGCTGCGCTGCCGTCGAGTCGGTCAAGATCGGAAAGCGCGGACCGCTGTTCTATCGCTGGGAGGTGCGACTATTCCCAGGAAACAATCCGTCTTGGCTCGAAGCGCACCTCGACGGTCTGGCGCAGAACATTCGCAGCACCAGACAGTCAGATGGCGTGGGCGGACCGGATAGCATCGTCATCCTCTGATCTTCGTGGGGGAACCGTGTCGGCGCTGAGCAGCCGACTCACCGCTCCGTTGTGCCAGGCGTTCGCGTTCTCGGGGCGGTAGCCTTCGGTCCAGAGGGTGCTCCCGATGACGCGGAAGCTGTAGCCTTGCTTATGGAGCTGTCTGGCGCGGACCTGGACGTCGGGGAGGTCCGATTTGTCCGACGGTTGTGGATCGAGGAGTCGCAGAATGATCGCTGCGTGCCACTCGCCACCCCGCGCCGGAGCGAGTCCGGCCTCGTCGAGTTTTCGACCAATCTCGCGGAGTGACATCCCCATGCGTCGGTATTCCGTCGCAAGCCGGAGCGTTCGTTCCTTGTCAAAGGTTCGGACCTGCCCGACGAACTTTCGACGGTTCCGTGGCGTCACGTCGTATCCTTCTCGAATAAGAATCCGCCGCACCGATGCCCTACACCACTCGCCGCCTCTCGGTGACGGTACGTTCTCACTCCGTAGCTTGTGCGCGATTCTCGACGGTGAAATGTCGGCTTTGTGCATCTCGACGATTCGCCTCAGCGTCGCCAGCGCCTCGGGTGACTCGACCATCTGCCGACGCCCAGCGCTGTCAACCTCCGTCGAGTACACATACCCAAACGGCGCCGATCCAAGCTGTACGCCTCGCTGCTTGAGGTGCTGCATGGCTTCCCTCGTTCGGTCGCTGATGGCCTCGCGCTCCCACTGCGCCACCGACGTCAACACGTTCAGAATCAGCTTGCCGCTCGCCGAGCGCGTGTCAATCGAGTCCGTCACTGATAGCAGCGACCACGGCTTCCCGTCAGTGAAATACTGCTCGCAGAGGAAACCCAAGTCTTTCACGCTCCGCGTGAGCCGGTCGAGCTTGACGACGATGATCGCCTGCGCCTCGCCACGGTCCAGCAGCCGCAGCGCCGCAGCCAGCCCCGGACGCTTGAGCGTATTGGCCGATAGCCCTTCGTCGCAGCATACACGGATAAGCTCGATATCATGCAGTTTACAAAACGCAGAGAGCTTCGCTTTTTGCGCCTCCAGACTGACCCCTTCCGAAACCTGAACCTCCGTACTCACGCGAACGTAACCCACCGCCCGCATGTGGGCCGAACCGCGCCCTGTAGTCACCTGTGCCGAGGCTGTTGTCTTGTTCTGGGACGATCGTCAACCTGCCAAGTGACATGCTGTGGGAACTGGTCGATATTTTCATCCGCGGCATGGCAGTGGAGATGCCCGCTTTTCGCTCATCCCTGTCCTTAACGCCAGCCGAGCAAGGCGAACACCTTCTCGATAATCTGGCGCTGAATGTGCTCATCGTAGGGCATCGAGTTGTGTAGAATCCGTCGCTGCTTGTGGCCGCGGCGCGGGGGGAAGAGGCTGTACCCTGGACATGTGACCTCGTCCCAGCCGCATGTGTCACGAAGCGGCGAGCCATCTGCGTGGCGGGCGATGTTCTGCGAGTCCTGATCGCAGTATCGGGCGCGGCAGTCACCGATCAATCCACTGAGTGCGCTATCAAAGGGGACGATGTTCGCGGTGGCCAGGCGGTTCTCTTGCCAGCGGTTGAAGAAGTAATGCACGCTGGCAGGAACCAGGTGTGAGGTGACCGGATATCTCCTTCCCGCCATTGCTACCGGATCGATCACTCCCACGAACAAGATCGATCGCCTGATCCTCGGCAGTAACTTCAGGACGGAGTCTCCGCCATAGCTGTGACCGATCAGAATGAGCGGACTATTCGGATTCAGCCGGTTATTGATGAAGTCCGCTCCCTGCTGAAGAAATGGCCCGTCGTTCGATGTCCGACCTCGCTGTTTGGCATCTTGAATGAAGCTGTCCCAGGGCACCCCCATGAGCACCGCGCCGTGGGAGCGCATCGCCTCGATGACGTCGCCCATGCCCCACGCGCAGCAGTCCTCATATCCGTTCACGAAGACCACCAGAGGAGGAGCTGGATTGGCGTGCCCGGCTCTCGGCGTCAACTGAAACAGAAATGCGATCAAAAGACCCATCATGACTTTCATGCGACCCAGGAATCTCGGCATGGTGACACCTCTTGCATCTACGCATTGCAATGCCCTCAAACACTCAACCACCAACCTCGCAGGGCATCCGCTTGCTGTGTTGCTCAAGCAGACGACATGCCAATGCTGGCGCGGATCATCGGTTGGACGACATTGGCAATCCGCGTAGCGGTCCCGCCTGTCCAACAGAGATAAAGGGAGCCCAGTAATAGGGATGACTCTTTAGCGGGTCCTCGCGAACCGACCGCGCCGCCTGCTGTAGCGCTTGCACGCGCCCTTGACCATTCATCAGTCGCTGGAAGTATCGCGTGATCAGGGTTTTCGTCGTCGTATCATCAACAAACCACAAGCTGGTGACGACAGTCTCGGCGCCGGCGGTCAGTGTCGCGCGCTGAAGTCCGTAGACGCCCTGCCCCATGTAAATCGCGCCGAGTCCGGTCTGACACGCGGAGAGGACGGCGAGTTGCGTACCGCGCAAGTCCATGCTCTGAACATCCAAATCCGTGACGATGCCATCCGCAGATAGCCTGCGAGCGTACTGATTGGCACCCGCCATCGCGAGTCCTGCATGGAGCAGAAGCTGAGAAGGCGCCACGAACTTTTCCTCGAGCCACCGCGTACCTCGCGCACCAGACGGCACGATCCCCTTCTGATTGAGCAAAAATCCGTGCGTGCTGACCAGCAGGATGCCTGGCCCCCGCACTCTGAGCAATGCCTTACGCGTCGCGTCGGAACCCATGCGCAGGCAATCACAGCCCAGCAGGTTCTGTACTTCCTTCGCTTCCTGTTCGGAACCAATAAGCGATGAGAACTCCGATGTGCATCGCTGGCTCGCTTCATCCTTGATGAAGCTGCCCACGCCCACGCGCTGTGCGCAGGCAGGATCCGGCGTGGCGTTGAGATCGTAAGCGGGGTTAGCGAACAGCGCTGCGTCGACGTGACCGACCCCGAGCGGTCGCAACAGGTCGCGTCCCGAATTCACATACCCGATCTCGATGTCGCTGGCGAGAAGATAGTCCCGCCCATCGTGTAGGGCCCAGAAGGGAAGCATGGTCAACCACCCGTCGAGCGCCAGGAACCACTTCGAGTTGCCCGCCAAGATGGGAGCAAGCGGCTTGATGATCGCGTCGTAAACTCTTTGTGCCGAGGGTATCGGATCGCTCTTCGGATCGCCCAGGGCCATTTGCAGACTGTTCACGTCCTTGTCGATCTCAGAGACTGCGCCAAGATCCTTGACGATGAGCTGGCCGGCGGAGGTCAGAACGAGCGCCAGATAGTACTCACTATAAGACTGCTCGCGATTCGTGCTCCTCAAGTCGCGCTTTCGATACGCGACGATAGATACGAAGGCAGAATTGGGCGGCAGCGCGCTCTGCATCTTTTCGACCAGGTCCTCGGACTTGATCAACAGGCCAGGCTGGATCAGCGGGCCCTCGCGGCGGGCCAACTCCTGCTCGAGTTCTGCGATTCGCTTGGTGAATGGTTGTAGCTCCCGCACGAGATCGCCTGTGCTCACCTTGCCGGGAGAGTAGTACGTGGCGCGAGCCTGGTAGGCCAGCCGGGCCGCGTACAGTGCATCAACTTTTGCCCTCTCCTCGGGCGCAAGTTCCATATGCTCGAGGCGCACTTGTTCGCTCTGAATATCGAGGGCTCGCCCCTGACGCAAGATTGCGACAGCCATCCCGAGTCGCCACCACGGTGCAGCGCGCTCCGGATAGCCCGCCAGCACGGAGTACAGATTCTCTTCATCGCGCCGCAGCAGATCGAGTAGCGAGAGCAGTCGAGTACGCGGCAGTGTCGGTGCCTCGTTGCGCAGCCGGTGCTCGCTAACTGCCAGAATGCGCCAAGCCAGATCGAGTGCGCTTGTCATATCTTTTTGCCGCACTCGCAACAGAACGAGGTTACTAAGCGGCGCGATCAAAAATCCTGAATCCACGCCGCGCAGGCGCTCATATCGGGCGACGCTGTCACGCAGCAGCTTCTCCGCCCGCTCTTGGTCGTCACGATCCTGGGTGTCTGCGAGGAACAGGCCAAAGCTGGTTTCAACCGCGGCCACGTCATCTTCGTACTCGCCCGCCTGAAACGCAGAGAGAGATTTCTCGAAGTACAAGCGCGCCTTGTCCAGTTGCTTGGGATCAGCTGCAAGCGCGATGGCATAGGTATGATCGATACTGGGCATTCGCCAGCCACTTGGCTCGTTGAGCTGGAGCAAGAGCTTCCTGGCCCGCTCAATATGCGGAATCGCCAACGCCGCGTGCTGTTGATCGTTCTCGAGCGAGCCGAGGAGACGCTCCACCTCGACGAGATGGCTCTTATTCGCGCGCGTCTGCGGCGCATTATCGAGCAGGCCGCGCGCGCATAGCAGCTGGTTTCGGGCCTCGTCGGCATTTCCTTGCGCAAGGGCAGTCACAGCGAGCCCCAGAAGCAGCGGCGCCAGAGACGGAGATTGTGCTCCATCAGCGCGGATGCGCAGCGCCATGCCCCGCACAAGCCGCGCATCCGCATCATTATAAAGCGACTTGTCGGCGAGATCCACGGCTTCTTGGAGCAGCTGCTCGGGCTTCTTTTTTTCTTTCGCCGATGCGGCGATCTGCTCCTTCGAGGGCAGCGCCGCATCGCAGGCCTGCTGCTCCTGAGAACGACCGGAAAGAACTTGGGCACTCGGCGGTTGCGGCCGAACATCTCTTCGGCAGCCAACGACAAAGACATTGAGAGAATGACAGAGCAACATGAGCAGAAACGAGTAATTCCTCATCATTCTTTCGCTCTCCGCATCTATAGAACCGCGCTCCCTGGGAAGAGAGGGAGCGCATGAGAGAATTTCCCAACCTAGCATCTAGCGTTCCATGTCGCTAGAGCCGCAAGCAGCCCCCTGCCTTCCGCGTAGATGGGGGACGGACTTCATGCGGGCCGCCCGATCGGGCCTTTACGGCGGCCCACGCCCGCATGCAGTGGTAGACGAGAGCCGCTCGCACATTGCACAATCTCGATAGAATCGAGCGTCCTAGGATGGCGTCCGCAAAAGACACGCAACCGACCGAAACCGATGAGAATGCGTCTTCGGTCCCCGATCTGGCGCCGATGCTGCGTCTTTTGCACCCGCCGCCGCAAGACGGACATCCGCAGACCTTCGTGCTTTCGAACACGGGTTTGTATATCGGCCGCGATTCGGCGGACGCCGAGCATGAACGAATTTCGCTTATTGGCGACAACCGCGCCTCGCGCCGTCATGCTCACATCACTGTCAAGAACGGGACGGTCCATGTCGAGGATCTCGACAGCAAAAACGGCACTTATCTCAACGGTAAGCGCATCAAGGCGGCGCGAATGGCAGACGGTGATGTTCTGCGAATCGGCGATTCTCTGCTGCTTCTGCGCTACGAATCAGAGTCGCTCCTGGCTGTCCCCGAGGTGCCGTTTCTCGTCGACTCCACAGCGATGCGAAAGATCGTCCGCCGGCTCGAGACACTGGGCCCGCGCGAAGATACGGTGCTGCTGCTCGGAGAAAGCGGCGTTGGCAAGGAAGTCATGGCGCGGGCGCTGCACCGGTTCAGCGGTCGGCCTGCCGCGGATTTTTTGGCCCTGAACTGCGCGACCATTCCCAGCGAGCTGGCAGAGAGTCATTTGTTCGGTCACGTCGCCGGCGCGTTCAGCGGCGCTCGTGCAGCGCAGGAAGGCTACCTGCGCGCCGCGGGTCAAGGAACGATATTTCTCGATGAGATCGGCGAGCTTGTGCCGGCCCTTCAACCCAAGCTGCTGCGGGCGCTTGAAGAGAGGATGGTGACGCCGGTGGGTAGCACGCGGGCGTTGCCAGTCAAGGCGCGCATCATCGCCGCCACCAACGTCGATCTGCGCCGCGCAATCCAGATTGGATGCTTTCGCGGCGATCTGTACGCTCGGTTGAGCAGCGTGGTCATTGACATTCCCCCGCTGCGCACCCGGCGCGAAGAGATTCTGCCACTATTTCGTCGCGCGCTACGACCGCCGCGTCCGCTGAGCGCGCGACTGGCAGAGGCGATGCTGCTTTATGCCTGGCCTCTCAACGTTCGCGAGTTGCTTCAGCTGGCTGCCGAGCTCAACGCTAATCATGCCGACAAAGCGCGGCTCGATCTGCCGCATGCCAAGGAGCGCTTGCATCTGTCATTTGCCGAAAGCCTCGCTCCACCAAGCGCGACCGAGAAAGAGGCTCCCGCTCCATCCGAAGTTGCGGAGCTCGGCCTGCCGCGCGAAACGCTTCAGCGGCTACTGAATGACCATCGGGGCATCATTTCTCGCGTTGCGGCGGCGGTCCACCGTTCGCCGCGTCAGGTGCGCCGGTGGATGACCCACTATGGGCTGCGAAAGAAGGACTACCAGGATTGAAGATCGGCGTAGCTTTGGCGCCGCAAAGCCTTCATGCACGAGAGCAGCGACATGATCGGCCAGGAGCTCGGACCGTATCGCATCCTTCGCGAGATCGGACGTGGTGGCACGAGCGTCGTGTATGAGGCCATGCACAAGACCATCGGTCAGCGTGTCGCGATCAAGCAGCTACTCATTCGTCTGCCGGCCGATGCGCGCAAGCGCGCGATGCGCGAGGCGCGAGCGCTTGGCATGGTCGAGCACGCGGGGTTGGTTCGGGTGATCGATTGCCTGGAGTTGGCAGATGGAACACCCTGTCTCGTGCTCGAACTTCTCGAGGGTCGGCTGCTGCGTCGGCAGCTCGGCTCGCCACTGCCGCTGGCGACCGTGCTGCACGTTGGCATTCAGCTCGCCTCTGCCCTGGCGGCAACGCATCGGCACGGGATCGTCCACCGAGACATGAAGCCGGACAACCTGATGCTAGTTCGCGATCCCATCGCTCCTGGTGGGGAACGGGTGAAGATCCTCGACTTCGGGATCGCGAAGCTGATGAAGAGTGGAGCGAAGCGGACCGCAACGAGCGCAGTGATGGGCACACCGCTCTATATGTCCCCGGAGCAGTGTCGTGGCGCGGGCGAGGTGGACGAGCGCAGTGATGTCTATTCACTGGGCGTGGTCTTGTACGAGATGCTGGCAGGCCGCTGTCCCTTCGATGCGGAGGGTGGTGGTGA
>Ga0154020_10004973_pt1 | contig 15792 bp, 14 predicted proteins | sample Klosneuvirus_201_FD_109709 | JGI IMG/M metagenome (GOLD analysis project Ga0154020, IMG submission 109709) | Active sludge microbial communities from wastewater, Klosterneuburg, Austria - Klosneuvirus_20160825_MG | ecosystem: Engineered > WWTP > Aerobic digester > Activated sludge | place...
ATCCTCGTCGGCGACGACCGCACGCGGATCGTCGATTTCGGGCTCGCATTCACATCGTATGCGTCGGAGACCGTCGACGCCGAGGACGAAGCGCGCTCGGGTGCGGGGACGCCGACCTATATGGCGCCCGAGGTCCTCAGCGGCGCGCCGGCGACACCCGCCGCCGATCAGTTCTCGTTCGGCGTGACGCTGTTCGAGGCGCTCTACGGAGTCCGCCCGCACAGCGGTGCGTCACGGGACGAGCTGCGCGTCGCGGCGCTCACCGCTGCGAACGCGAAGCCGTCTCGCGAGTCTGCGAGGACCCGATCACGCGCGGCGGCATCGAGGATCGAGGACGCGCCCACGGTCCCGTCGCACGAGACGGACAGCGCGAACGATGCGCTCGGCGAGACCGCACCGTCCCATTCGAGTCGGACGCGGTCGCTACCGAGTCCAGGCGCAGGAGCGGGCCTGCGCTCGGTGCGTCCGCCGGCCTGGCTGCACGCGATCGCCGCTCGCGCCCTCGCGGGCGAGCCGCGCGATCGCTTCGCGTCCATGAGCGACCTCGCCGCGGCGTTGGGGCGCGATCGTCGTCGACAGCGCTGGCTCGCGATCGCGGTCGCCGGTGCGATCGCGGCCACCGGCGTCGGCGCGTTCGTGGCGACGCGGGTACGCGATGCGCCGGATCCGTGCGCGGGTGCCGGCGTTCGAATCGCCGGCGTGTGGCCTGTCGAGCGTGCGCATCAGATCCAGGCGCAGCTCGGCGCCGTGGAATGGGGAGCGACCGCGATCGAGGGACTCGCGGCCCGCAGCACGGCGTGGACCGCGAGCTATCGCACCGTGTGCGAAGCGACGCGCGTGCGCGGCGAGCAGTCGGACACGCTCTTCGATCTGCGCATGCGCTGCCTCGATCGCGTGCTCGAGCGATTCGATGCCCTCGCGGCGGCGCTCGCATCGCCGCTCGACGGCGGCGCGCGCATCGAAGCTGTCAGCGCGGTTGCGGAGCTGCCGGATGCGGCGGTGTGCGAGACGCTCGTCGATGCGGGCGAGCTCGCGTTGCCCGCGGATCCCGCGGGACGACAACGGGCGATCAGCGCGCGGTACGATATCGCGCGAGCCTGGGCCGCGTTCTCGCTGTCGCGGTATCGCGAGGCGCGCGACGTCGGCGAGCGCATCGAGCGCGATGTCGCGGGTCTCGATGCCCCGAGCGTGATCGCGGAGCTCGCAGCGCTGCGGGCGGCGGTCGAGGCGCGGATCGGGACGAAACAAACGGCGAGGCCCGCGCTCGATCGAGCACTCGTGGCTGCGAGCCGCGCGAATGCACCGGAGCTGGAGACTCGGGTGTGGGCCATGCGGATGCGCCAAGAGCTGTTCGCGGGGGATCCCGCGCGCGTGGCGGAGCTACTACCGCTGGCACGGGCCGCCGCCGCCCGCGCTCGTCACGATGGAGCGGAGCTCGACGGTATCGCGGGCGAAGCGCTGCGCGATGCCGGCGACCTCGACGAAGCGCGGCGCCTGTTGGAGCGCGCGTGGGCATCGAACGATCCGCTGCGTGCGGATCAGCGGGCCGTGATCGCGATGAACCTCGGGGCGGTTCACCTGCTCGCAGGCGATCTCGGCAAGGCGGAAGGCGCGTTCACGCGTGCTAACGAGCTCGCCGCGAGCGTGCTCGGCAACGGACATCCGTCCCTCGCGCTGTATCTCGACAAGCTCGCCGCGGTCGATCGCGCGCGCGGGCGCGTGACGTCGGCGCTCGCGCGAAGCAACGCGAGCCTCGCGATGCGCACGGCGGCCTATGGCGAGACCGATCGCTCCGTCGCGACGAGCCTCCTCGGGCGTGCGCGCACCCATCTCGAGATGGGCGATGTTGCCGCCGCGAAGGCGGACGCGTTTCGCGCGCACGACATCCGCGCGGCCGTGTTCGGCGAGACGAGTCCGCGGCTCGGCGAGATCGAGGCGGTTCTCGGCGACATCGCTCTCGCCTCGGGCGATGTGACGTCCGCGGCAGGACGATTCACGCGCGCACGCGAGCTCGACGACCGCGTCCCGCTCACGCTGCGCCGATGGTCGACAAATCCGAGCGAGCGCTTCGACGACGGTCCCGAGCGGCGAACCGAGTCCTCATCGGTCGAGTCCGTGTCGGTCGCGTCCGCCGCCCGCACATGCGTGCTCGTGTACCAAGTGCTCGACCGCTTGCCGCCCGACCTGATGCGCGCGCCGATGGCCAAGCTCGTCGATCGATGGCGCCGGCTCGGGCGGCCCGTCGATCCGACGCTGACCTACATCCTCGGCCTGACGATGCAGCGGATGGGCGAGAAGACGGTCGCGGCCGAGCTGTTCGCCGCGGGCTTCGCGGATCTCGCCGACGAGCCCACGCGCACGCGCCTTCGCTTCGCTCGCCAGCTCCTCGCGCTCGACGAGCATGACGAATCGCTGCGCGAGACGATCCGCGCGGTCCGAGCCGCGATGCCGCAGCTCACGGGCGACCCCGATCAGCCGGGACCGGACTAGAGCTTCTACAGCTCTTTGCGAATGCTCGCGATCACTTCGGCGTAGCTCGTACTCTCGACGACGAGCGCCATCTCCGCGGTGTAACGCGACACGAGATCCTCGCGATTCCGCGCCGCCGCATCGCGACGTGCGTTGTGCAGCGTCACGAACGCACGCTCCGCGTTCACGAAGTACATGACGATCTTGAGGACCGCGCGGGCGATCGAGATCGTGACCGAGCGCGACTTGTCGCTGAACGTGAAGACGCGACCCTCGCTGTTCGTGATGTCGAGCGTCACGAGGCCGACGGCGTCGACACCCATGTCCTTCTTCTTCGTCGCGAGCTCGGCCCCGACATGGAAGCCCGTCAGGTGCAGCGTGTTGAGCGACTGGTACTCGCGCGCGTACCGATCGAGCAGTGCGTGGAAGATCGCGTCGACGACGCCGACGCCCTTCGCTTCCATCTCGATCGTCTGCTCGCCTTCGATCACGCTCACCTTACACGTGGTGGTGTGGTCGGCCTCCTCGAACGCGAGGCGGCCGAGCTTGAGCTCGAGAACGTTGGTTCCGAGGACCCGCTTGATCAGCTCTTCGTGGGGTGGCTGGTGCGTCACGAAGCAGAGTCTAGCCTCTTCGGCGATGTTCGCAGCGTGATCCTGATCGTTAGATCTCGTACGGACTTGCGCCAACTCCGGAGGAGCAACGTCACACCCGCGTGGCATCGTGTGCGCCGTGACCATGCTCGTCCAGCTCCGGCGCCACGTGACCCGCCTCCAGGCGTGTACGGCGTGCCCTCAGATGATCGGCCCCGTCGTGACCGGCGTGCCCGTCATCTCGCCGGTCATGTTGATCGGTCAGGCGCCCGGTGACAAGGAAGGTCCCGCCGGCAAGCCATTCGCGTGGACCGCGGGCAAGACGCTGTTTCACTGGTTCGCGTCGATCGGCATGACGGAGGAGCAGTTCCGCGAGCGAGTCTACATGGCCGCGGTCGCGCGCTGCTTTCCCGGCAAGGCCGAGGCCGGTGGCGATCGCGTTCCGGATGCCGAGGAGATCGAGCGGTGCGGCAAGCATCTCCAGGCGGAGGCCAAGATGATCCGGCCGCGCCTCGTGATCCCCGTCGGCAAGCTCGCGATCACGCAGCTCCTCCCTCCCCCACCTCCCCCGCCGCCCACCAAGCCGGGCGGCCGCCGGCGCGCCGCGAAGCCCACGATCGACAAGTTGATCGAAGTGATCGGCGAGGCGCGCCGCATCACCTACGCGGGCGTGGAGATGGACATGATCGCGCTCCCGCATCCCTCGGGCGCATCCACCTGGCATCGCACCGAGCCGGGCAAGACGTTGTTGTCTCGCGCGCTCGCGCTGATCGCGCAGCACGACGCATGGCGGTCGATCATCGATGCACCGTCGCGCTCACTCGAGTCTGTCGCCGCCCCGATGTAGCGCGCCGATGCGACGGGCCCGGGCCCGGCGGGTATGATGCCTGCGATGTCCGCCGTCGCTGATCTGCTCGTCGAGCTCGTTCGCTTCCCCACGCACCAGGGCAACGCGCAGCGCGGACCGGGTGACGAGCGCGCGCTGTGCGAGCACCTCGCCCCGATGTTGCGTGCGCGCGGCGCCGACGACGTCATCGTCGAGAGCTCGCCGCGCACCGATGGCAGCCCCGGCGCGTTTGTCTTCGCGCGATGGGGCACTCCACGCCGCGTGATCAACGCGCACGTCGATACGGTGCCCGCGAACACCGGGTGGTCACGCGAGCCATGGGACGCGCACATCGCGGGCGGCAAGCTGTTCGGGTTGGGCAGCGCCGATACCAAAGGCGCGATCGCAGCCACGCTCGTCGCCCTCGACGATCGCAAGCCGCGCGACGTGGGGGTGCTGTTCAGCGGCGACGAAGAAGCCGGCAGTCGCATCATGGAGGCGTTCCTCGCGTCGCCGCATGCGCAGCCGATCGAGGAGGTCGTCGTGTGCGAGCCGACCGCGCGCGTCGCCGGCGTCGCACATCGCGGGATCTTCGGGCAGACCGCGACGCTCGTCGGTCCGGGCGGGCACTCGTCGCGCGCCGACTTCGAGACGAAGCCGATCGCGCAGCTCGCACGGCTCGCCGTCGCGATCGACGATCTCGGCATCCGCCGCCTCGAGAGCGGCCCCGAGGGCATGAAGGGCCTGTGCCTGAACATCGCGGGCCTCGCCGGTGGCGTGGCGTTCAACGTGATCCCCGCGCGCGGCGATCTGACGTACTCGATCCGCCCGTACCCCGGCTTCGATCGCGCCGGGTGGGATCGCGAGGTCGCCGCGCTCGCGCACGCGATCGATCCCGCGATCACGTTCACCGACACGATCGAGAACGTTCCGTTCGCGTGCAACGACATGGCCGAGCTCGTGACGCCGTTCGCGCAGCGCGTGGGCATCCTCGACTTCTGGACCGAGGCCGCGATGTGGTCACGTGCCGGCAAGAAGGCGATCGTGATCGGCCCCGGCGATATCGCGCAAGCGCACGCGGCCGACGAGTGGGTCACGCTCGCCGACCTCGACTGGGCCGTCGATCTGTTTCGCTCGCTACTGGCTCGCTGACGAGTCGTAGCCACCGCGCGCTTCGGTGTCGGCCTTGTGCGGCGTCACGTCGTAGCCGTCGCGCACCGGCTCGCCGACGTAGTCGATGTTGTCCTGCATGAACTTCTTGAGCCCGCGCTCGGGGCTGATCGTCAGCTGGTCGTCGCCTTCCCAATCGGGCAGCGTGTCGTCGGTCCAGGTCACGCGACCGATCTCCTGGCGAAAGCAGGTCTCGAGCGCGGGCTGCGAGATCGACGACCGGTTCACCGTCACGTCGCTGATCGTGACGACGCCGCCCTTCACCTTGGTTTTGAAGTCGTAGACGACGTTCTCGTTGCGAGAGACGCGCTTCGCGATCCCCTCGTAACATTTCGCAGCGGCCTTCCCGAGCATCTTGGGAACGCGCTCGGGCAGCTTGTAGAAGAACTCGTCGCTCATCGCGTCGACCTTCTTCGGTGCGCTGTCGTCGACCTTTGCGTCGGCTGCGTTCGCCTCGCTGGCGAGCTTCGCTGCGACCTTCATGCGCTCCTCGCGGGCGCGCTCCGTCGGCGTCGACGACATCACGGTCGGCTTCGCCGCGGTCGCCGTCGGAATGACCTCGCTGTCCGATCCCATCTGCTTCCAGAGGAGAATCACGGCGGCGATGATCACCACCGCGGCGACAGCGAGCCACTTCATGCCCCCGATTGTACTCGGCTCTGGTGCCTCGACGAGTGGGAGTTGACACCCCGAAATCCCCGCGCGCGGCCCCAGGTGACGACGACGAGAACCCAGCGTACGCTCGTGTCATGAGAACTACGGGCCTACTTCTCAGCTCGCTGTTGTTCATCGGTGCGTGTGGCGTCGGCGACGAGGAGACGAACACACCCGACGAGCGGCTGTGCGCGGCACAACTCGGGCTCACGGGCACGTTCACGATGAGCGCGCCGGCTCCCGACGTCGTCGACAACGACACGAACATGCCGCCCTCCGACGGACAGCCCGACTTCACCGGTTGCTGGCCGACGGGAACATGGGCGTTCACAGCGAACATCGAGAGCACGACGTGCTCGTCGGCGCCCGTCCAGCCCGCGACGGAATATCGCTTCACGACCACCTACACGCAAAGCCCCGACGGCGCGGGCGGCGAGTACACCTACACCCTGGTTTCGCCAGCGCTCCAGATGGGCGAGTACCGCTTGAAGGTCTCGTCGGGTGGCGGTGGCGAGTGCGAAGGCGTGATGGAGCTCTACCTCGACGGCGCGAAGAAGGCCTGGATCCTTCATCCGGCGCTGAACGTGTTCAATCAGAGCGGTCCCCTCACCGGCGTCGGCGAATACGGCGAGTTCGACGAACCGATCTACCCCTGATCGGGCGATCCTCGAGCATGACCCGCCTCGCAGCGATTCTCCTCGCGCTCTCCGTCGGAACCACGGCGTGTAGTGATGCGCACAGCAGCGACAAGCTGCAGCCGTCGGGGCTGACCAAGAAGAAGGTCGCGCCCAAGCCAGTCGATGCGACGCCGCATCCGATCGAGACGACGTACGACAAGATGCTCGCGAATCGCGCCGAGCGTCAGGCCGCGCAAGCGGTGAAAGCCGGCGAGCAAAACCCGGATTGGGTGCCGAACGAGTTCAAGAGCGGCGCCGCGAAGTGGAAAGACGTCGGTGTCTATGTCGATGGAAAACCCGCGGGCTTCCTGAACTGGGGCGAGCTCCCGATCTCGCTTCCGGTCACGTGGATCGAGGACGAAGTGTCCGCCGAGAAAGAGCCGGGCACCGACCAACCCGCGACGCGCAAGGTGAAGCAGCGCTTCTATCGCTTCGACCAGTACCTGACGGCGATCGGCGTCGATATCCGGAAGGTGAAAGCGCTCCACGTCTACGGACCGAAATTCACGAACTCGAACGTGTCGACGGCGAAGGACCTGCTGTCGCCCGCGGCGAAGGACTTCACGTTCCGCTTCGGCTCCAACGTCAGCGGCAAGCCGATCCCGCACGTCCCCGGCAACTTCGGCAACGGCCGGAGCGCGGACAAGATCGCCGGCGTGATGGTCTACCTCCACAAGAAGCCGCCGACGCTCGACACGCAGCGCGGCTTCATCCTCGACGGCGTCGAGCAACGAGGCGTCCCCTACTACGGCGATCCCGTGCGCGGTGGCGTTCGCGTCTATATGGACGACAAGCTCGTCGCGATCATCAAGCGCCAAGAGCTCGATGGATCCCGCGCGACGAAAGCCGCCGATGGAACTCTCTATTGGAAGCTCGTCGACGAGCTGAAGCTGCAAGGCGTCGACACCTCGAAGGTGAAAGAGGTGTGGGCGATCCGCGATGACCTGCGCAAGGAGCACTGGTCGGGCGCGGATCTGTCCACGATGATGTTCGGTGCGAACGCGCAAGCGAAGGGCGGCGTGCTGCTGACCGAGAAGCACGTGCGCGCGAACGTGATCGCGATGCACTCGAAGCCGCTGACGCCGGATCAGATTCCGACGCCGACGCCCGACGACGACTGACGGAGATGGGGACTCGCGAGCGATCGGGGTCGCCGTCCCCGTGTCGCCGCACCTCGACGCGCGAGCCCCCGCTCGTGGGGAGTGCACACCCATCGTTGCGTATGGGGATCGAGTCTCCCATCTCGCTCCTCGCACGTGACGGCAACTCGATCTGCCTTCGCATGAAGTGCAGCGTCGTGCGGTTTCTCGTCGAGAATCGGGGCGATGCTGCAAGCTTCGTAGTGCGGATCGCGTGCGGTACTTCGTGCGCTTTCGAACACTGGAGTGTCGCTCCCCCAGATGGGGGAGAACCCCCCACGCAGCCTGAGTTGATCGGGGTCCGCACGAACCTGTCAGCGAGCGGTCAGCGAGCTGTTAGACCCCGGGATCACACGGGAATCGGATGACTCTCCCCCAGGGTGGAACCTCGTTCCCCATGTTTCACCTGCATCACATCTGATGATTCCTGCAGGTTACAGCGTGCGCGTCGCGGCACATCGCTTGCTCATTCGGTCACATCATGACGAGCACCAAGAAGCTTCTGATGTTCGCGGCTAGTGGGCTTCTCCTCCCGCTCGCGGTTGGCGATGACACGGCCCGCGCCGAAGTCCCGCTGGCTGCCGAGACCGCGGAGGTGGTGCCTTCTCCAGAAAACGATCTCGCGCCGATCAACAACGGTCGGTTGAAGCGCACCGATGAAGAGCAGCCCGGCGCCGAGATGCCGACCGCCGCCTTCTTCGATGGCTACAAGTCGGGCCTCTACTTCGTGATGAGCACCGAGCTCCCCGCGACCACCGTGGGTGGCCCGGTCCGCCCGGCGACGCATCGCATGCAGCTCGCGGCGATTCCGTTCCAGCTCACGCAGGGCCCGATGGGTCACGTGAAGGTCACGGCGGACGCCACGACCGGCAAGTTCGTCACCAGCAACATCGGCGACGAGTACCGCAACGCGAACGCGCCGGTCGCCTTCAAGCTGAAGGGCGTCGACAAGGTCTGCGTCAAGTACAACTACCAAGTGAACGGCGGGAACGACACCAAGGCGTACCTGCAGTGCTTCAACCCCGACGCCTCGGTCGCGATGCCGCAGACCGAGCTGTTCGCGAAGAACAACGACGACGCGTTCATGACCCAGGACGGAGCGTTCTCGGGCCAGGTCCTGCGCGCCGCCAACAAGGTTCGCCTCGCGTTCTACGCCGGTGCGAACGGCAACGGCTCGGATGACGGCTGGGCCGGCATCGTCGACATCGACTGCACGGCGGGCACGACGTGCTCGCTCGCGAAGGTCGCGGACGTCTCGGTCTGCCCGCGCGAGGAGCGCTCGCGCGGTAACTGCACCGTCGGCACCGACCCGAACACCGCGATCTGCACCTGGACCGAAGGCAACACGCAGCCGCAGCGCGACGGCGTGTGGATGGCGGCGGTGAACATCGGTGACGGCCAGAACGGCGCGAACGCGCAGAGCCGCATCCTGTGGAAGAAGCAGATCGCCGGCCGCACCGACGAGAACGGCATCCGCACCTACGCGATGCGCATGAGCCACTCGCGCATCCAGAAGATCGACACGACCACCGGACAGCTCGTCGACACCGACGACATCATCCTCCGCTGGGGCGGTCTCGAGGGTAACAACAACACCAACGGCAAGGGCGGCACGTACTACAAGAACATGATGGGCGTCGTGAACGCGACGGCCGCAGGCATGACGTACGTCGCGCAACCCATCGACATCGCCGACAAGGTCGTCGGCCTCGACGGTACGCACCTCGGTATGGCGTACGGCATGTTCGGCACCACGGACAACCTGATGCCCGGCATCACGTTCGTCGGCGGTAGCCACACCGGTGGTGGCACGTCCGCGCAGGCTCGCATCGTGACCTACGACCCGACGTCGAAGGTGTTCAGCGACGCCGCGATGGTCGCCATCGCGCCGCACGACCGCCACCTCTACCCGAACTACACCGGTAACAACCCGGGTAACCAGGGCCGTAACCACACGTTCTCGACGATGATCCCGAACCCGTACGTCGGCATGAACGGCAACACGGATGCATACCTGCAGATCTTCGCGACGTCCGGCAAGAACGCGACGACGATGATGAACCCGGCGAAGAAGCTCTCCGCGTTCCTCTCGGTCCTCCCCATCGCGCAGACCCCGAAGGTCGTCACGCCTCCGGGCGGCGGCTCGGGTTCGGGCTCCGGCTCGGGTGGCGACCTGCCGCCGACCGGTGGCGACGAGGGTACCGACTCCGGCACGGCGCTCGGTGGATGCTCCACCGGTGGCAGCACGGGCGGCGCCTTCGGCCTCCTCCTCATCGGCCTGGCAGCCTTCATCCGCCGCCGCCGCTAGTAACACCACACCAACCCGACACGCCCTTCACACTCAGGAGTCACATGCGTATCTCTCTCCTAGCGGCGATTGCGACGGTTGGCTTGGTCGGCTGCATCGGCAGCGTCGAGCAGGGTGGTAACCCACTCGAGACCGGCGATGGCGATGGCAACGACAGCGGCGACAACCCCGCGGGTGGCGACCTGACTGCAGCCAAGCAGCTGTTCGACACGAACGTCTACGGCATCCTCACGGCGAAGTGCACGGGCTCGGCATGTCACGCCGAGACCTCGCAGGGCGCGACGCTGACGCGCTTCGTGGCCACCGACGCAGCGATGGGCTGGCAGACGGCGACGAACTACCAGGCGCTCGTCGGCAACTTCACCGCGACGGCCGCTCCGATCCTCACGAAGGTCAAGCCGGGCACCCACCAGGGTCTCGTCTACACCAGCGACGAGGAAGCGAAGATCACGGCGTGGCTGACGAAGGAAGTCGAGCTCCGCAACGGTCAGACGACTCCGACCCAGCCCGGCGTCGAGACGCTGGCGCAAGCGAGCGAGCGCGTCCTCGCGGAGTTCGCGGGCTGCATGTCGCTGACGGAGTTCCAGACGGCGAACATGGCCGATGCCTGGGGCGACATGAACGCGCAGAACAACCAGCAGTGCGAGAACTGCCACTCGACCGGTGGTGAAGGGTTCGTCGCGTCGCGCAACGAATCGTTCATGTGGAACGTGTTCTCGAACCGCAAGTACTACTTCCTGCAGTACCTCACCGTGGACCTCCTCGGTGGTGCGGCAGCGGCGAAGGTCATCGTCAACGAGACGTCGTTCCGCGGCGTCGCGACGGCGCAGGCCCCGCATGGCGAGCACCCGACGTTCAACGCGGGTGCGAACAGCCAGGGCATGGTCGCCTTGAAGCAGTTCTACGATTCGGTGATGGCGAAGAAGACGGCCGGCACCTGCGGCGCTCCGCGCATGTTCCCGATGTGATCCAATACTCCCCCGTGTGAAGGAAGGCGCTGGTGTCCACGGCGCCTTTCGTCATTTTCGGAGGTAAGGTGGAAGCCTCATGTCCAATGCTCGTTCGCCGCTCGTCACCGGCGATGGCCGCACGCACATCACCTCCCCGCTCATGCGCGAGTCACTTCAGGATCGAAAGGTCCTGTCGAAGACCGACAGCGACAAAGACCTCCAGATCTTCCCCGACGTCTCGATGGTGTCGATCGGCGGGCAGAGCATCTTCGACCGCGGGAAGGACGCGATCCTTCCGTTGGTTGACGAGCTGGTGGAGATCAAGCGCGACAAGGGCGTGAAGATGGTCATCGGCGTCGGCGGCGGCACGCGCGTGCGCCACACGATCTCGATCGCGGTCGACCTCGGCCTACCCGTCGGCGGCATGGCGCAGCTCGTCGGTGCGATGGAGGAGCTCAACGCGATCCTCCTCAACACGCTACTCGCGCCGCACGGCTCGATGCCGATGCAGCGCGACCACTTCTGGGATCTCCCGCTCTACTTCGACGCGGGCATCACGCCGATCGCGATCAGCGTGCCGCCGTATCACTTCTGGGAGCCGCCGCCGGACGTGGGCCACCTGCCGATGCACGGGTCCGACTTCGGCCTGTTCCAGATGGCCGAGGTGCTCGGCATGAAGCAGGTGATCTTCGTCAAGGACGAGAACGGTCTCTACGACAAGGATCCGAAGAAGCACGCCGACGCGAAGCACATCCCGAAGATCACGCTCGCCGAGCTGCTCGCGAACATGCCCGCCGAGAACATCCTCGACGCGGAGCTATTCCACGCGTGGAAGCACGCGAAGAACCTCAAGCGCATCGTCATCGTCAACGGACTCGAGCGCGGCCAGCTCACGCGAGCGCTGCGCGGCGAGGATGTCGGCACGGTGATCACCAAGGAGGCCGCGTGAACGAGCGGCGTACGATCGCGTCGATGCTCTCGGGCTCGACGCTCACCGGCGGAGCAGAGACGTTTGACTACCGGCCGACGGCCGTGATGCCGGACGTCAAGGTCGTCAAGATCGGCGGCCAGAGCGTCCTCGATCGCGGCCGCGCGGCGCTGTTCCCGATCCTCGACGAGATCGTCGAAGCGCGACGCCTCGGCATCCAGGTCGTGCTCCTCGCGGGTGGCGGAACCCGCGCGCGCCACATCTACTCGATCGCGAGCGAGCTCGATGTCCCGACGGGCGTGGTCGCGACGCTCGGCAAGTACATCCCGATGCAGAACGCGCGCATGCTGCAGATGCTGCTCGCCAAGCACGGCGGCATCTACATCCTCCCCGATGACTTCGAGAAGCTGCCGCTGTACATGCAAATGGGTTGCATCCCGATCATGAGCGGCATGCCACCGTTCGGATACTGGGAGAAGCGCGAGGAAGGCAGCCGCATCCCGCCGCACCGCACCGACGCGGGCGTGTTCCTGTCCGCGGAGTTCCTCGGATCGCGCCGCGCGATCTTCATCAAGGACGAGGACGGGCTCTACACCGACGATCCGAAGAAGAACCCCGCCGCGACCCACATCCCGCGCATCACGGCGAAGGAGCTCGTCGAGCGCAACCTCGACGACGTCATCATCGAGCGCATGGTGCTCGAGTACTTACCGCGCGCGCAGTGGTGCAAGGAGCTCCAGATCGTCAACGGCCTCAAGCCCGGCACCGTGCTCGCCGCGCTCAAAGGAGAAGATGTCGGGTCGATCATCACGGCATAGCCTCGCGCTCGGGCTCGCGCTCGCGCTCGGCCTCGTCGGTGCGTGCACCAAGAAGGCGCCCGAAGCGGATCCCGAGAAGGTCCGCGCGCTCGCAGATCGCTTGCTCCGCATCACGCCGCCGCTCGCGGGGGTGCGTGCGTGCGCCGAGGCCGACTACGAGAACCCGGCGCTGTCGCTCGTCACCGCCGTCGAGCTCGCGAAGGAAACGATGCCCGATCGCCCCGAGTTCGAGCGGTGGATCAATCCGCCCGAGATCGACTCGCCGGCGTTTCGCACGCTGCTCGACAGCAACGACGAGACCGCGCGCCGGCGCGCCGCGTATCAGCTGCTCCACGCGAAGGGCTACATCCTGTATCGCGTCGACATGGTCAACGTGCCGCTCGCGCTCGAGGTCAAAGAGCTCAAGCGCGGCGCCGTCGGCGTGCGTGCGGTGGGCTTCGACAAGCAGGACAACGTGATCTGCGTGCGCAACTTCACCGTCCAGAACGACAACGACAAGGCGGAGTGGGCGATGAAGATCACCACGCGCCCCATCGTCGATCCGATGGTGGCCAAAGCGCTGCGCGACGATCTGACCGTTCAGATCAAGGAGCGCATCTCCGAGATCATGGGCGGTTCGTAACTACTCGCAGGCAGTACGCTCGCCGCTCGCGAGCGCGGCGCTCTTGACCAGTCCGTCCTGGATGCCGGCGTTGGTCTGCCGAGTACACAACAGCCCCGGATCCTGCGCGTCGCCGTCGAAGTTGGTCGTGTAGTCGAGCGCGAACACCGCTTTGCGGAGCTCGAGCACGGGCCGGACCATGTCGCAGACGTTGTCCTCGCCGCAGCGGTCGATGAGCGCCCAGTCGTAACCCGCGGCCTGCGTTTGATAGAGCTCGGATCCGTTCCGCATGCCGACCGAGAGGTCGCGCTCGTGTACCTGGAGAGCGACCCGCGCGTACCAGTTGCTCTGTTGCTCGAGCGTCAGCAGCGGGTCCAAGCCGAAGTGATCGACGCGGTACGGCTCGATGCCGTCGCAGCCGATCTGCTTCGCGAGGTCGACGCGCGCGAACGCGGCGTCCTGCCACGCATCCGTCCCCCCGAGATCGAGGATGAATTCGTCGGACGGCACCTTCGCATCGATCGGCTGCCGCGATCCCTCGGGGAACTTCGCCGCGTCCGGATCGGTCGTCTTCATGCCGCCGAGCCCGACCCGGCAGATGACCACGGTCGACTTCGCGTGCAGCGTCGCGATGGTCTGCGGCTGCGATCCCGCCGGCACGCTGACCGACGAGCCATCGTCGTACTCGATCGTCGTGGCGGCCGGAACCGACGTCCACAGATCGACGATCATCATCGCGCGCTCCGTCGAGAAATCGAACGGCGCGTTGATCTGGATGTCCCAGTTCTTCGTCTCGCCCGGCTTCGGCTGCCAGTACTCGGGGCCGATCGGACCGTCGTGATGCTCGTGCATCTTGTCGTTGCCGCACGCGCCGAGCACGAGCAGTCCGGCGAGGAAACCACAGCGATGCATCTCGAAGAGTCTAGACGACGAACACCGCACGCGGTGTGATCCATCGCGCGAACACGCGGTTCGATCGGCGGTGATCGAATGGCACGCACCAACGACGAGCTGACACTCGCCGTCAGAATGGCGCGTCGTCGACCGCGTCGAGCGCTCGTACGTTCGATGGCCTCGTTCGATGGCCTCGTTCGATGGCCTCGTTGGCCTCGTTCGATGGCCTCGTTCTACTTCGTCGCGCTTCCGCCACCTTTGCCGTCGCCCTTGCCGTCGCCGCCGCCCGTCCCGCCTCCGCCGCCACCGCCCGTGCCTTTGCCGCCGCCCTTGCCGTCGCCCTTCTTGTCCTCCTTGCCCTTCCCGTCGCCGTCGCCCGAGTGGTTCATGCCGTGGTCGCCTTCGCCGCCGCCGACACCGCCCTGCGTGCCCTTCTCGCCATCCTTGATGTTCGCCTTCACCCACTCCGCCGCCTTGGCGATGCGCGCATCGACCTCGGTCTTGAGCAGCTCGGGCTTCTCCGTCGGCGTGATCGTGACGACCACGCCGTTCTTCTCGTTCTTCACGTCGGCCTTCGCACCGCCGGAGACATGCACCGGGCACAGGCCCATGCCGCCGCCGTGCGTGCCTTTCTGATCGTGCGCGTCGCCGGGCGAGCCACCGTCCGTCTTCTCTTTCACGAGCTCGGCGCTGCGCTTCTGGATCGCGAGGATCGCGTCCTTGTCGGTCGACGTGACCGTCACGAGGATCTTGCCGTCCTTGAGCTCGGACTTCGTGGTCGAGCCGAACACCGTGCTCGGACAGTTACCGCCGCGCTTCGACATCTGCTCGCTCGCGGACGAGCCCGAGCCCGCGGCGGCCGAGCCCGCCGATCCGGATCCCGTATCGGAGCCCGTCGCGGCCGAGCCCATGTCCGAGCCGGATCCCGCCGAGCCAGATCCCGTCGCTGATCCCGAGTCCGAGCCCGATCCGGTCGTCGCCGAACCGGAGCCTTCCGGCGTTCCCGATCCGCCCTTGTCCTTCTTGCACGCAGGGCCGATCAGCAAGCAAAGTCCGAGTACCGCCGTCGCGATTCGCATGCCGCGCATGTTACCCGCAATTACTGCCTGGAGCCTCGCCCTCGCGATCGCTGTCCAGGTCCACGCCGCCGCCGCGCCCGATGTCGAGCTGCCTCCCGGTACGCGCGCCGATGCGACGGGCCAGCTCGTCTCGAGCCGTGGCCTGCGCGACACCACGGACTTCATCGCGAAGCGGCTCGACCGTCGCGGGATCGTCGTGAAGCAGGTCGGTCCGGTCCGCATCCGCGGCGTCGAGCTGACGCGGTTCCTGAGCGAGACACCGTCGACGCCGTGGCTCGCGATTCACGTCATGCGGACCGCTGGCAAGACCGTGATCTTCTTCGTGCCTCGTCCTGTCACGAAGGCCCCTTGACGAACGAGTCCCTTGCGTTTAATCAGTCTCCTCCCATTCGGGGATCGTCTAATGGCAGGACGCAAGACTCTGACTCTTGCTATCTAGGTTCGAATCCTAGTCCCCGAACTACGAAGGCTTGACCGTTCCCACCTCACCAGGTAGAACGTCGGTCCTTCCCGGCCCCATAGTCTAGCGGTTAGGACGTCTGCCTCTCACGCAGAAAACTCGAGTTCAAGTCTCGATGGGGTCACCAAGTAGTCCGCGCTCTCGATCTCGCTAGTTGTTCAGCCAGATCGTGAGCCCCGCGGCATCGCCGCACGCGCGAAAGCGCCCGAGCTCCGCGTTGTAGGCG
>Ga0154020_10004974_pt1 | contig 15789 bp, 5 predicted proteins | sample Klosneuvirus_201_FD_109709 | JGI IMG/M metagenome (GOLD analysis project Ga0154020, IMG submission 109709) | Active sludge microbial communities from wastewater, Klosterneuburg, Austria - Klosneuvirus_20160825_MG | ecosystem: Engineered > WWTP > Aerobic digester > Activated sludge | place...
ATGGGGGACAGCGGCAGCGGAAAGTCCACGGTACTGGACGCTGTCCAGCTTGCTCTCGTCGCGGATCTCACCGAGGTCCGCTTCAACAAGGCGGCCAACGAGAACAGCCGTCGTTCTCTGTATGGGTACGTGCGCCACAAGCTCGGCTCTGAGGACGAAGGGAATCCCGGTCAGCAGCGCTTTGGACGTGGCTCGTGCTCGGGCTACGTGTTGATTGAGTTCCGCGACGATGATGACCCTGGCAACTGTTTTGTCGCCGGCATCGCTATGGATGCGACCGAAGGCGACACCCAAGTGACTCGCGCCCACTTCGTGATGCCACGAAGCCATGTGCATGAAGTCCCCGTCATCGATGACGAAGGGTTCGTTCGTTCGACCAAGAGTATTCGTGCGGTCCTTCGGACGCGAACCGAGGTCAAGATCGCACCCGATGTGAACTCATACCGAGATGAGCTTCGTCATCGACTCGGCGTGCTACCGCTCTCCTTTCATCGGCTGATCGTCAAGGCGCTCGACTTCAAGCCGATTGGTCAGGTGCGTCAGTTTGTATTTGACTACCTCCTAGACGAGCATCGCGTCGATACCGAGGCTCTGCAGGCCAACTTGGAGAACTACAAGCGGTTGGAGGGCGAAGCTCGCGATGCAACGCGACGTCTTGACGCTCTCGACAAGCTGTGTGAACAGGGCGGGCGAATCGCAAATACACGCCGCACGATCCAGAGTCACCGCTACGTTACGGTTCGCGCCACATCAGAGCGTGCGGAACAGGACGAGGCGCGGACCGCCGAGGAGGTCGCCCAAACTGCACAGGAACTGGCTGACGCCTACGTCGCGAAGGTTCGCGCCGAACGGCAAATGGAATTTCTCGATCAGGAGCGACTTCGCATTCTCGGACTACTTCAACAGCAAGCGGGATACCAGCAGCTGCAGCAACTCGAGGCAGAGCTCGCACGCGTTGAGGAGGCGCTTGGTCACGCGCGTGATGCCGACAAGGAAGCCAGGCGAGTCTTGTCGTTGCAGACTGCTGCGCTGGATTCGCTCCTCGCAGAACCGATGCGAGATCTTCGGCGCCGCCGTCCCGAATTGTTTGGTGACGACGAGATTGTGGGCGCGTCAAAGCCTCCCGAGCTCGTCAACCGACTGCGAACGACGCTCGAGGAAGCCGGAGCGCTAGGCGGTCGGGACGTGAACACCTGGAATGGACGTTTGGCGTCCGCATTCCAACTGCTGACCCTTGCGACGCTTCGACTCAAGGATCTAGTGGAGGCAGTGAAGAAGGAAGGCGCCGAACTGGAGGCCGAGCAGAAGGAGCTCGATCGAGGCGGACGCCAGCGCTATTCGAACGCCGTGGCCGCACTCCTGCACCTGCTACGCGCCAAGCTCAAGGGGGTACGCGAGCCTCAGCCGCTGTGCGAGCTAGTCGATGTTCCGAATGACCGATGGCGGATTGCTGTTGAGGGTTACCTCAATACGCGCCGCTTCGATGTGATCGTTGCAGCTCAGGACTTTGACCGCGCCTTGTCCCTCTATGAGCGGAACAAGTCGGGGTATGCGTTGCCCGGGCAGGGCGAGGTCTTCATCGGAGGAGTCGGTCTAGTGGACATCGAAAAGATCGAGTCCCGCGCCAAGCGCGTCGAGCGACAGTCGCTCGCCCAACAGGTCCAAACGGACGACCCCCTCGCTAGGGCCTATTGCGACTTCCTGATGGGCGATGTGATCTGTTGCGAGAACGAGCAAGAGCTGCGTAGGCACGCGCGCGCGATCACCGATACCGTGATGGTCTATCAGAACTACGTCGCGCGTCAGACGCCTCGGGAAGCGTTCAATCGACTGTTCTTAGGGCAGAGAGCGGTGATCCATAGGCGCGAGATGATCGAGCAGCGCCTCAAGGAACTCGGCGATGTGTTCGTGGCCGTCGCGCCCGATATGGTCATATTCGGGAACTCATCGAAGGCTTGTGACCGCGCGCGTCTCGAGGTGGCAGGGCTCGCCACCTTGATCGCTGAGGCCGAGGACATCCCGGATCTGCAGAAGCGAGCTTCGACTCTGCAGAGGCAGATCGACGGTGTCGACAAGAAACAGATCGAGACGATCGAGCAGGCAAGGCTGTCAGTGGAAGCGGATCTCAAGGTGGAGAAGGTCCAGTTGGATGCCCTGAACACCAAGATCGGTTCGTTGGAGACAGTGCTCAAGACTAAGCAGGAAGCCTTGGCGGTTTGCGCGGATGCAGCGGAAGCCGGTCGCGCGATTGTGCGCGATGAGCTGGTCACGATTCCAGACGACCGCCGGCTTGAGCTAGAGCAACACTATGCGGAGCTTCGCGCGGTAGAGGAACCGGTTGTTCTCGAGAAGAAGTACGAGACGCAGCGGAAGAACATCGAGAGTCGAGTCGAGGGCTTGATCCGCGACCTCGTCAAGATGAAAGCCGACTACGCGAACGCCTATGGGTTCGCGGGCGAAGTCACGAGCGAGGACTGGCAGGACTTCGCCAACGAGCGCGATGTCTGGCGCGAGAGTCATCTGCCTGCGTACCAATCCAAGATTTCAAAGGCGAAGGACGAAGCTATCCAGCAGCTGGCTGAGGACATCATCTTTCGGCTGCGCGAGAACCTCTTGGACGTCAAGAGACAGCTCGACGACCTTAACGCCGCGCTCAAGGAAGTATCGTTTGGCTCCGATCGCTACAGCTTTGAGCGCGAGGTAGCGCGCGAGCACAAGCAGTTCTACGACCTCATCATGGAGGCCAGTCACTTCGAGAAGGAGTCTCTGTTCACAGCGGCCGCATCGTCTGAAGCACGTCGGACGCTGGAGGACCTATTTGATCGCCTTGTAGCCGGCGATGCCCAAGATGTTCGAAGTGAGCTGGAGGCTCGTGCCGACTATCGCGAGTACTTCAACTACGACATCCGCATCCACCACGCCAACCAGACGTATTCGTCATTCGACAGAGTCGCGGGCGACAAGTCCGGAGGTGAGACGCAGACGCCGTACTACATCGCGGTTTTTGCCTCGCTGTATCGAATGTATCGACGACGAACGCTCGACCGTGGCCCGAGTTGCGGTCTTGTTCTTCTGGACGAGGCCTTCGCGAAGATGGACGAATCACGGACACGCGCCACGTTGAAGTTCGCGCGCGAGCTCGGTCTGCAGCTCGTCGTCGCCGCGGCTCAAGGCAAGAGCGAGTTCGTGGCCCCAGGCGTTGAAACGACGCTGCTGGTGGTGAAGGACCCCCAGTCTGGCATTCCAACCGTTCTAGACTTCACGAAGGAGTTCGATTCCTATGACGCTGGATCTGCGGAGCGCCAAGCTGGCGATGACTCGGCGCCTGCTGGAAGCGCATGAGCGCAGCAGCTCGTTCGGGCAGCCAGGACCGTGGCCGAGGGACGTGATCGTTGCGATCGACGAGAAGGGTTTTCCGTCCGCCTTTGCGCCTGACGGACGCGAGGAACTCGAATCGCTGTGTGCCGCAATCGATGAGCTTCGCAGGGTAGGAGCCTGTCGGGTCGTCTATGAGAAGTCCAAGGGGACGACCGCCGATAGGTTGCCTCGTCAAGTTCGGGTCGGTCCCGATGAGATCGCTCACACGTACCAGATCGGCGTTGATGATGGTTTCGTACCGCTCTCTGATGCGATCGACGCGGTGCGACAACAGATAGGTTCGATGAACGGGTTGCCGATGGCTACATGGGTTCGCGAGTACTTGGCGCGCGTGGACGACGGACTCGCGGGCGCGGATCCTGGACACCTCGGGATGGGACGCGAGCGCTTCAAGCGCGATGCGCTCGACGTGCGTGATGCGCTGACGGCGATAGCCGCGATCAGCGTCGGCGTCGATTCGTGGGAGCGGATGCTCAGCGAACGGATCTTTGGACGGTCGAAGCGTCTGTCTGCAATCCGCTCGAGCGTGGCAAGACTCCTGGTCCGAAGCGATCCGAGCTGGGCAGGTTTCGAGCTCGACGACACCTTCGACGTACTTGAGGCGTACGGTATTCGTCGAAAGCCAGGAACCCTGCGCTGCGCCGGTGGCGGCGTTCTCGCGGTTAATGGGCGAGATTATCGGTTGGAGGACTTCGTCCCGACTGCATCGCTTCCCGAGGCATGGGGGCCCGCGTGGTGTGAATCAGCGGTCACGTCCGGCGTTTCTTGCATTACGACCGTCGAGAACGAGTTCTCATTCCTTGCCTATGTGGACGAGAGCGGCGGGGTCAGTGGGCTTGCCGACCGGCGTGAGATGGTCGTTTACGTCGCCGGGTTTCCAGGGCCGTGGCTCACGAAGCTACTTGCAGAAACTCAGCGCCGCACCGGAGCGGCCATGCGCCACTGGGGAGATGCGGACGTTGGTGGGCTGCTGATCTGGCAGCTGCTCCGTGCCCGCATCGGAACCAACATCGACTTGTTCCGCACTACCGACGGGTGGGTTCGCGAGCAAGCAGTCGGAGGGGGGCAGCCATTGAGCGCGAGAGAACGTGCCGCGCTTCACAGACTGCGCGAGACCTTCGACGCGATGAAGTTGCCCGATTACGCTCAAGCCGCCTCCGTGGCGCGGGCACTTCTGGACACCAACGTCAAACTCGAGCAGGAGCGCTACTAACCGGCGTTGCGATGAACTGGTCGCGCACGATGCGGCCCAGCGTCGCTGACGTCGCGTCGTCGACGACTCAGCCAAGCAGCTCTTGAACACAACGGTTGATGGCTTTTCCTGTCTCGCTCTCGAGAAGGTGTCGGCGAATGTACTGCCGATGCCAAACGAATCCCTTGTCGGATGGGAGTTCGATGGCTGCCACTTCGACCTCGGCGGTCGCAGCAAGATCGGAGAGGTCGCGATGTAGTGGCAACGCGCGGTCATAAGTTGGAATCGGGAGCTTCCACACGTGCTTGTGAAAGTCGCGCTCATCCTTGCTGTACGACATGAGCGGGCGAACTGCAGTTGTTGTTACCTCAGCATTGAGAACGGCGCAGAGATATAGCGCTTCCTCATTCGAGGCCACGCTCGCCCAGTAGAGGCTGTGATCGACGACCGCTCGCTGATCGGCGATTCGAGCCCCGCAGAGGTGCATCCCGGATTTTGGATAGACGACGCGCTGCATCTGAACGGGAAACTGGACGGTGAACGTATGCATGTAGTCGAGGCGCTCCTGCAGCGTCAGGCGTTCGCTCGATCGGTTTGCTTGCCACAGACCCTCCGCCTTACGCCACCACGCAGCGAGTCCCGGGAAGAGTTCAATTCTTTCTGAGGCGCCGTTCATCAACCCAGTAGCGTCATATGGGATGACTGCTCGCGACGACGTCTTCGCCTTGTACGGCACCACCGAGTCGCCGAGGAAGACAGGGCGAATGAACTCGCTCTCGATCACGCCTTCCTGCCGATCAAGGTTGCGCCAAGGGGGCTTCTCGGTTGAGCTAGTCGTGGAACGAACGGCCTCATGTCCTTTGGGAACGCCCAGCGGGGACGATGGGAGGCGCTCGACAAAGAAGAGGACCCGGGGAAGCACCGTCGCTCCCTGCGTGAATCGTGGATGGTATGGCGACGCCGCTGTGGTGATGTCCTTTGGCGTGTGGTCGTCGATCGTGATCTGACCCTCAACTTCGGCCCAGCCTCGACTGTTCGGCCGAAGGTCGCCCACCCAGCGCTGAGTCTTCTTGGGCATCGCACCCGGCATCGAGGTTCGAGATCCAAAGACAACCGAGGCTGTGATTGGGAAGAAGTGTGGCCTCACAAGGCGCAAATCCCACGGCTCTTCGAATACGAGATCGACGCGATCCCTTGGGTCAGGGAAAGTCGCCTTGCGAAAGCCCTCATACTGACCGCCGCCAAGGACACTGCTCGGCATTACGAACGCGAAGTGTCCGCCGCGCTTTAGGTACAGCTGAATGGTGCGCGCGACGAAGAGCGCCGATAGGTCCTGTTGCGTTGCGAGCTTCTTCCCCGCCCAGAGCTCGCGCGTTTCGCTCATCTCCTTGAAGGCCTCTTGCATGTCTTCCGGCATGTGGCGGTACGCGAGCCACGGCGGGTTTCCTATCAGGCAATCCACTCGATTCTCTGGTCGGGCCATCCAGACCGGCCGCGCTAAGTTGCGAACGTAGTACCCCCAAATGTGATCACGGCCCTGGTCATGTAGGCGACACATGTTCGTGAACGTCGCCTTGATCACTTCGTGCGCCGAATCTGCGATCGCGAGGCGTGTGAACACGGCCTTCAAGGAAGGAATCGCCGCGCCCATAGATCGCGTTGCCGCCTTGTTCGCAAGCTCTTTGACGAGTTGGTCGAAGATGCGTGAGTTCTGAAGCACTTCATCAGGAAAGTTGAGGCGTGTCGCCAACCCGGGAAGTTCGTGGTCGTCGTCAGCTTCGATGACGAGCTGCCCTCCCGAAAGCAGGTCGTGCCCCTTCTTGCGCCACTGCATGCTGTCGCCCAAGAAAACGGGAATCTGAATCGGGCCTCGATCAGGATTCGTAATTCGTTCGCGACCGATCGCGAGCAGGTACGTAACGCGTGCAAGTGCGACTGCAACTGGATGGAGATCAAGACCCATCACCGAGTCCGTTACGCTGTCTAGCGTCGCCGCCAGGGGGCGCCCCTCCTTCTCCGCTGCAGCGATATGCTTGCGCACCGCGTGAAACAGAAACGTGCCCGATCCGCACGCAGGATCGAGTACGCGCTCTGTGAGCGGTGATCGGATCGCTTGTGCGACGACCTGCTCGGCCAACCAGTCTGGGGTGTAGTACTCCCCCAGTTTCTTGCGAGTGGCAGCCACAATGATCGATTCGTAGAGGACCTTGAGGACATCGTGCTCGACCGTCTCCCACGCGAAGCGTGTGAGCCGGCGAGCGAGGGTTCTCACAAACGGCGGTCCACCCGGAACTTCGACAACCCAGTCGAAGAAGTCCTGCTCCACGACCCCGTGGACGCCTGCTGCCTCGAAGTGAGAGCCCGAAAGCAAAGAAGCAGGATTGATGCTCTCGACAGGAAGGCCCAACACAGCATGCGCGATGATCTCGGCGCTGTTGACGAGTAGCGTGTGCTCGACGAAAAGCTCGTCGTTGTCCTCGAACTGGGTTCCAAGTGCCGTACGCAAGAGTTTCGACCAGAGGTGCCGTTTCATGCGAACGGACGGCTTCGATCGATTCGCCTGGTACAGGGCATTGAGCGTTGCTCGATCAAGAAGATGGGCGCTGCTCTGTGCACCGAGTCGAGCCTGAATCTGCTCCGGCAATGGCGGGATGTTTTGCGTGGTAGCCATCACGCCTTCCAGCCAAAGCAGAAGGCCTTCGACGTCAGGCTTCGAGGCCTTCACCTCGAACGCAGACACCTCGCGCAATTCCCCGTCAGCCACGTGGTAGCACCGCCACTCAGCGCCATCGGTGAGAACGCCAACATACCGAAGGCCCGCTTGGCTCTGACGCTGCACCACGTAGCCCGTAAGCTGCTCGACCGCTTTCGTACGGACATTCCCTTTGCGGAGATCCCGCTTGATTTCGATGACAGCGGCTCCAACCTCGATGTCGATGTACCCAGCACCAGCGTTGGCTTCGAGGACCACCTCCTCAAGATTCAAAGGCTCGAGATTGAAAGGAGCGTCGAGAAGCAGTTGACGCACGTCCGCTTGAACCTGCGCCTCGCTTCGCGGCGCATCCCGAGCCGCAAGTGTGGCTACAAGCTTGCGAAGCGCCTGGGCATTCATGCACCGCATCCTACAAGCTGGCACTGACCATCGAGACGCAGGGATCGGCACGCACCGGCGTCCGGATTTCGGTTGACTGAATCGTTGCGAGGGCGCGGTCGTTATCGGCTCGAAGTCAGGCCGAGGTTCACAACGTGTGGCGGCGGCAATTCGGCCGGCTCGAGGTAGTCGTCCGGTCGGCAAGTAAGCACGACGATCTGCACACCCGTCTTCGCCGTTTCGCGAAGCGCTCGGCGAAACCAACGAAGGCGGTCTGGATCGCTCTGAACGAGTTGGTCATCAAGGAGCAGCGCCGATCCCAACTTCTCGGCGAGACACAGGCGGAATAGGGTCGACAGCTGCTCTCGCGTTCCGATGGACAACCTCTCAAGGTCGCGTCGTGCACCACCAGACTCGATCCCGTCGAGGCTTAGGTGCGGACCGAGTCCGACCCCGTCATAACGTACGCCCGCGAGAGATTTGAACCGGGCCGCAAGGTCCGGCGCGAGCACGTTTCCGAGATGCGTCGCCTGGTTGCGCTCCGCTTCCTTGAGGGTGTCCGCAAGAAGTCGCCATGCCTCGTACTCGTCCTCGAGTGCGGCCTGTTTCTCGTGGGCTCGTTTCAAGGCCAATTCGTGATCGTGTACCAACTCGTCGGCCGCCGCACCGCCGCTGGCGAGTAGCGCTCCCTCTGCTTTGCGCAACTCGCCAACAGCCGCTTCGAGTTGCTTCCTGCCGCCGTCTTCTGCGATGCGTGCTTTCTCGATCGACGTGTCATCCACTGCACGATCATCGCCGCCAAGAGCAGCTCGTGCTTCCGTCTCCGCCTTTGTGAGGGCTTCGAGATCGAGGCCCTTGGCGGCTCCAACTCGCTCCTGAAGTCGGGCGCGCCAGACATCGCGCTCGCTCGTCGCCGTTGCGACCTGCGTGATCGCGTCGTCGTGAGCCTTCTTAGCGACATCCGCAGCTTCCTCAAGAGCATCCCGTTTGCCACGAGGCGCATCGAGCACGCTGCGGTCTGCAACGAGTTTCGCGGTACGTGCATCCAGTTCGCGACCCACGGCTTCAAGCGCGGCCTTTTCCGTGGCTGTGTCAGCAATCTCGGGCCCCTCGACCTGTGCACTGGCTCGGTCGCGAAGGCTCGCCTCCTGGGCTCGCATCGTCGCAACCGCCTCTCGCTTTGAGTCTCGCTCCGAGCTTTTCTTCACAAGCGCTGCGTGGGCGCCCGAGCCGTGCGCAGTCGCAAGCGACTCCACGGTGGCAAGGTCTGCGCTTCGAAGGCGCCGCTCGAACTCCGCGATCCGGGCGACCAATAGCTGTGGGTCTTCACCTGGCTTTGCGAGCGCAAGGCGCCTTGTGTCGACGAGCTGAGCTTCACGTTCCAGCGATTCGGCACGAACCTTACGGTCGTGATCCGCACGGCACGCCTCCTCAAGCCCGTCGAGGTCGCTCACCCGTGTCATGGCAAAGAGGTCCGCAGTCGCTTCCCGCCAGTCCTTGGCAAGGACGTCGGCGATGGCGCGATCCTCGCCTCGACCACCACGAACCATGATTTCAGTTCCGTCGTCGAGTCTCACACGCGCGGTGGTTTTCGCATCGAGGGCAAACGGAGGCGTCTTCGAGCCCGCGTCCTCGCCGTCCACGACGATTGATGCAGCTCGGGTACCAGTGACCTCAATTGAAAGGCCGACGGCTAGTTTTCCAGCGGCTACGTCGAGCTTTCCCCTGATGCGGCGAAGTTCGGTGATGCGCTTGGCGTCGGGAAGACTCGGCGAGTCTGTCGTTGGCCATTCCTTCAGCGCTCGCTCACGAAGGTCCTTTGCCTTCGCGATGAGTTCGACGCCCTCCTGTTCGCGCTGCTGGGCCGCCACGAGCGCAGTCCTCGCCACGCGAAGTTGAAGCCAGGGCTCAACGCTCTCGAGGTTGAGAACTTCGCCGTCGAGCCGTCTCACGTGATCCGAAGCGCGGCCGATCTGGTCCCGCAAGTCGTTTGCCTTGAGAAGCTCGAGGGCTGTCTCGAGACGCGCACTCCTGGTCCGTAGTGCATCGCGATCGCGCAGGATCGACGCCTCTTCGTGCGCGAGTTCTCCGCGCCGCTTCTCCTTCGCTGCAGAGGCGCGAGCCGTCGTCGCCTCGAAGGTCTTCCGTGCATCTTCCTCTGCCTTCTTGAGGGCCGGAAGGCGAGGCTCAAACTTGCGCAGCGTCTCCTCGGCGACTCCGACCTTCGTTGTCGCCTCCGTAACTGCGTCGGCGAGGGCTTGTCCACCCTTGCGTGCGATCATCGCGGCGGCCAGGGCGTCCGAACGGGTCTTGTGTAACTCAAGCGCCGCTCGTCGCTCGTTCGCCTCCTGAAGATCACCTTCGCCTCGCGCCACCTCACGCTGAAGCTCTCCGACGCGGAGCGCCAACGCTCGACTCGCGTCAGCCTCGAGCGTCGCAGCATCTCGCTCACTCTGTCGAACGGCAACCTCGTCTGCCATCCGGCGGAATGGGTCTTTGGCACCTCGCTTTCTCCCGCCACTTGGGTTGAATGCATCGTCGACGCGCGCCTGCGCGGCATCGAGCGCGGACTTGAAGATCGGGTCTTGCGCGATGGCTGAGAGCGCAGCACGAATCCGCGCGCGGCCTGAGTCCGCGCCGTCGGCGTCTAGATCCTGTTCGAAGATGCCGGTGACCGCATCCTGGTCGGCGAGCAAGGCACTCGCAAGGAAGCTTTCGGGCAGGCCCTTTGGCGCTTTGGGTCCTCCCGGTTCCGGGATTCCCCACTGGAGGAGCGAGCGAAGGCGCCCCTCTACATCGCGAGCGCGCGCCAGACTCGACCATCCAACACCGTCGGAGGACTTCTCGAGTGAAGCCGTGGTCGTTCCGAAGACCTTCCTGACGCGGTAGTACTCGGTCGGACTGTTCCTGAACGTTAGGGAAACGGTTGGATCGCCGCCACCGGTCCAGGGAATCCAATCCTCAGCAGCGTTCGACGACGCGGGAAGAAGGAGCGCGAAACGAATCGCCCGAGCAATCGACGACTTTCCGACCTCGTTGGAACCGTAGAGGACGTTCAAGCCTGGCTTGAACGCGATCGAGGTGCGAGACACGCATCCAAAACTCTCGACCTCGAGGGATACAAACTCCATCAGCGCGAGCCTCGTGGCTGCGTCAGCGTCGAAAGCTTGTAAAGCGCGATACGCGCGTGGCGTGCCGTCGCGGGCTCCGTGCTGCGTGCGAGCGCCTGCAAGCTATCGACCGCAGTTCGTAAGACGGGCGGCAAGTCTGGCGGAAATGCGCCCGCCAACGAGGTGATCTGGATGCGAACCCCAGCAGTGTCGGATTCGACCACTCCAGCGCGTCCATGCTTGGCTTCAGTCCCGATGAGATCGTCCAGGATCTGCTGAACTTCGTCGCGATCCCGCAAGTCGACGTCGATGTCGAACGTTAGTCGCAAGACGGTCGAACGCAGATCCTCGGAGGCGAGCGCCCTGAGGGACGGGAGGTCGCGAATGTTCTCTTCGCGCCACCGCCAACGCGCGACGGGGAGCTTCCGAAGAAGGGGCCGTCCTCGGGTTCGTGAGAAACAGACGAGGACGACGTGTCCCGGATCGACCTCGTCGAAGGCCGTCGGTTCTGGCGCGCCCGGATAGACGACCGGTGGGTTCTCTTGAACTACGCGGTAGCCATGCGTGTCACCGATTGCGAGGTAGTCGAGGCCGTGTGCACGAGCACCGTCGGCGCGAATCGGAAAGTTCATCTCGCAGTTCGGGAGGTCGAACGTTTGCCCATGCACCAAGCCCACGCGTACCGACTCATCGCCCGGAGCGCGCAATGGGATCTTCTCAACAGGGTCGCCAGCGCCAGCTTTGGATGTACAAGGCACGCCGTAGAGCACGAGGCCCGGCTTGATCTCTTCCGAGAAGGTGTCGCGGTCCACTACACGGACAAACGGAGGAAGGCTCTTGCGAAATGAGTGTCCCGGCGCCCAGACGGACTCCGCGAGCAGGGGATCGTGGTTTCCGGGCAGCAGGAAGACGGGAGGAAAGTTCGCCGGTTGCTTCGCGAGAATCTCGAGCAGACCGCGCCACCAGTCGGGACCTGGGTCCGGAGAGTCGAAGAGATCGCCTGCACAGATCACAGCGTCAACTAGACTCCGCGTGGCGGCCGCGAACACCTCGTTGATGACATCGAGACGAGCGCGTCGAAGCTTCCTCTGCGCCTCTCCCTCGAAGGATGGGAATGGTTTCCCCAAATGCCAGTCGGCAGTGTGCAGGAGTCGAAACGCCACATCATCCTCCCCGTTCACGAGAGCTCGAACTCCACATCGATGATTCGCTCGATTAATGGTGCGGGCGCCCGCCGGCGTGTCAGTGCATCACGGCGCTTCCCATACGCTTCCTCGGTTCGCTGCTCGAGATCGAGGAGTCCCATCTCAAGCTCACGCGCCTCCGCGTCCCACTTGCTGAGCGTTCGCTCCGCGGATTCGCGGGCGTCGACCGAGAGCGCCTTGTCACGATCTGCGAGCGCGTTCGCTTTCTTCCGCTCGATCTCGGCGTGACGCCTACGGAGGATGAGGACTCGATCCTCGACAGATCGTTCCAGACGCGACAAAGCCTCGTCGAAACGAACTCGTTCGGCTTCCTCGACTTCCTCTTGATCGAGGAAGACTGACTCGTCAAGTAGGTCTGTAATGCGATCATCGGTCACGACGTCGCCTGACCATGCGATCGTCTGCATCGGCAGATCGACCAATTCTCGAGCAAGGTGTGGATCGAGCACCCCGCGCCCCGTTGCGGCAAATGTGACAAGGCGATCGACTGGCTCGAAACCGCCGTATCCGACCTTGGCGACCACAAGTCGTCCTCGACTTGTTCTCAGAGCCTGAAGGCCGGGAGACGCGCGTGAAACATCAATGCGCACAGCCTTCGATTCGGAGGCTGGAACGCGCGCGTCGTCGATTGCCGCCGCTACCAGTGTGTGTCCGAGATGAAGCGGCTCAACGCCCTCCATCCCCCTTGCGCTGCCGATCACGAGTCGGATTCCGCCCGTTGCGAAGAGGATCTTCCCGTTGTCCTCGGTTCGTGTGTGCTCGATGTTTCGCGCCTGAAGGTAGCTGGTCACTACATCGTCCACGGCGCGATCGACTTTCGCGAGACTGGCTGGGAGGTCGTCGCGGATACGGCGAAAGACTCGCTGAACCTCGCCATCAAGTCGGCTTTGAATGAGGCCGGCTGCACGGCGCCACCCGTCCTCTACCGATTTTCTGCGGGCGTCGACATCGTCACGCAACTCTTCGAGCTCGCGAACCATCTGGTCCTTCGATCGCGCTTGCTCGTGAATCCGCTGGAGCGCCCGTTCGACTGCGAGGCCAAGCGAACCGGCAATGGCCTCAGGGGCATCGGTCGTCGGTTCGTGGAGGACATGGTCGGAAGCGTCGAGCACGCGACCGAAAAGGTCGAGCTTGCGCGCGAGGATCTCGAACATGACCCGATCAGCCTCGTTGTCGGCGGAGATAAAGTTGACGACCGTGACGTCGTGTTCTTGCCCATAGCGGTGGCATCGGCCGATGCGCTGCTCGATCCGTTGCGGGTTCCAGGGCAAATCATAGTTTACGACCACGTTGCAGAACTGAAGGTTGAGTCCCTTCGCGCCGGCTTCAGTGGCGATCATGATGCGCGAACGCGTCTTGAACTCGTGGACGAGGGCCAGGCGAACGGCGATGTCCCGGGCGAGCTTCTCGCGCGGTGGATTCTCGACGTTCCATCGGTCAAGCGCCTCCCGTGCACGGGGCGAGTCGTTCGTCCCGCGAAACAGCGTGACATCGCCCGAAGCGACCCCGTTCGCTGCAAGGAGATCCGAGAGGAAGTTCTGCGTCGATATCAGCTCGGTGAAGACGAGGATTTTGCGATCTCCGATTCGCGTGAGCGCTTGCATTAGCGCATCGGCCTTTGCACCCGGACCAAGTCGGCGGGCACGGCCAGCGAAGGTTCGTACTCGCTCCAGCTCGGCGCGGACTCGTGCCGGATCCACTTTCGACGGCGCGGGGGTGGATGGCGGAATCTCGACGTCATCCGGATCCTGCTCGAGATCGGCCAAGATCTCGCTGACCGCCGCCTCACTTGTTGTCTCGCCCCGAATCATCCGCTCGAGGTTCGCGCAGACGCGCTCCAAGCTCGTGGCAAGAGCAGCCGTGGACGACGCCATCCGTCGGTGGAAGCCGAGGAGGAGTAGATGCCTGGCTCCACCTGCGAATGAACAGAGGTCGGGCTCGAGAAGCCAGTGGGTCACGTCGTCGTACAGCGCTCGCTCGTCGGGCGCCATTGTGTATTCGAACAACTGGCAGTGGCGATGTACGAACGGTCTCTCCAAGAATTCCTGCGCCTGCCGCCGAAGCGTGCGTCGGCAGACCGCGGCCATACGACTGCGAAGCTCTTCTTCCTGGCCATCGGTGATCTTTGCGTCGTCACCGGGGCAGAAGACTTTTCGGAACGTCTCGAGAGTTCCGAGCAAGGTGCCTGTGGGCTCGACGTACTGAACAAGGCCCCACAGCTCCGCGAGAGAGTTTTGGAGCGGTGTCGCCGTCAGAAGAAGAACCGGGGCCGAACCGATTGCATCGCGAACGCGCTGTGCGATGAGTGCGTCCCTGGACTCCTCTTTGTAGCTGCCGATCTTGTCGTAGCGCCGGTAGATGCCAGCAAAAAGCTCGTGCGCCTCGTCGATGACGACAAGGTCGAACGGGTCGCCGGCTGCAAGCATCTGCGAGACGGTCTCGGTGCCCGCGAGCTCGCGGCCTACAAGGAAAATGCCCGGTCCTTCGAAGGAGTCCGGCCGGGCGGTACCGATCCGGCCTTCGATTCCGAACAGCGAGAACAGCTCGTCCTGCCATTGGCCGATGAGCGGCTTGGGGACCACGATGAGGAGGCGCTGTTTTCCTTCTGCGCGTAGCTGCGCAAGCACGAGACCTGCCTCGATCGTCTTTCCTAGACCAACCTCGTCCGCGAGAATGCACCCGCCCTCGGGGATACGGCCGAGAGCGAACATGACTGCGTCGATCTGGTGCGGGTTTGGATCGATTCGACCCTGACGCTGTGACGACGCGGTACGCGCCTGTTCGTCTGAGCGGCGGCGGCGGACCAGATCCTCCGCATTGAAGCGCCGCTGGATCGCGTGAAGCACGTCGGTAGAATGCCACGGAGTTTCAACATGATGTGGGGCGGTCGGTCAGCATGGGCGCGGCCGACACCGGTCGTCAGCTCCACAACCGGGTCCGATGTCGTCCCCCGCTGCTAGCGTTCGATCCTAGGCAGCAATCCTGACTGGAATGCCTGACCTCTGTCGCGGCGAACCTTCACGCCGTTGCAACTGAGATCGGTAACAGCCAGCAAGATCGAGCCAACTGCCATGTACCTCTCAGAACTGTTCATCGAGAACTTCCGCGGGTTCGGAGCGGAGAAGGATGGCCAGCACCTCAACCTCACGTTGGCGCGGGGTCTCAACGTGCTTGTTGGAGAGAACGACTCGGGCAAATCGACGATCGTCGACGCGCTTCGTCTCGTCCTCTCGACACGAGCGCAGGACGGTCAACGGCTGTCCGACGACGACTTCCACGTCAAGGGACCCGATCGTGCGAGCACGCTAACGATTCGCTGCACGTTTCGTGATTTGTCTGATGGGGAGGTGAGCCGCTTTCTCGAATGGCTCACCCTCGACGATGAGAAGCCGTCGCTCGTTGTCACGTTCCAAGCATCACGGCGTGATGCTGTGGCTTCCCGGTTCCGCAGGGTGTCGACGACGACACGCGCCGGACGCGTTGCGGACGGCCCTCAGCTTGAGGGTGAAATCCGCGAGTTCCTGCAGGCAACGTATCTTCGGCCGCTGCGCGATGCCGAGGCGGAACTGTCAGGAGGGAGAAACTCCCGCCTCGCGCAGATCCTCGATGCACACCCGGAGTTCAAGAAGCACAGCGTGGACGACTCCGCCGACCCATCGCCGAAGACGATCGTGGGGATCATGCGCAAGGCCGAGCGTGACGTTCAGGAGAGCACCCTCGTGAAGAGCACGGCCGATGCGCTCAACAAGGACTATCTCGGACACCTCTCTCTCGGCGATCAACTCCTCGCGGGTGACATGGGAATCGCACGCA
>Ga0154020_10004975_pt1 | contig 15787 bp, 7 predicted proteins | sample Klosneuvirus_201_FD_109709 | JGI IMG/M metagenome (GOLD analysis project Ga0154020, IMG submission 109709) | Active sludge microbial communities from wastewater, Klosterneuburg, Austria - Klosneuvirus_20160825_MG | ecosystem: Engineered > WWTP > Aerobic digester > Activated sludge | place...
ATTTAAAACGATGTAAAATTATGAATATTTTTACACTTCTTGCTGAAAATCAGCAAAAACCGCATTTTGCCTATCATTTAAGGCAACTTTTTGACAAATTATTAATGATAATTATGCAGCTCAGATTAGCATTTTTTATTGTTTTAACCACTTCAATTCAGCTGTTCTCGGCACCGCCGGTAAATAGCCAGGCAATTGATAAGGTTGAAATAAAACTTGAACTTAAAAACGAGTCATTGGTGAAGGCTTTTCAAAAAATTGAGAAGCAAAGTCCGTTTCAATTCATGTATCGTTATGCCGATGTAAAGGATATTAACAAATTGGAGTTGTCGGCAGAAAAAATGTCTGTTTCTGATATTTTGAAAGAATTGTTATCTAATACTTCACTTGATTTTAAGCAGGTAGATAATCGGATCATGATTGTCAACAGTCAAAAGGGAGGGCTTGAACTTAATACCAGTAAATTAAAGGGGAATGAGGTTTCTAACTTACTCGATATTGTCGTAAGAGGCCAGGTTAAAGACTCTAAAGGTGAGACACTTCCCGGAGTAAGTATTAAGGTTAAGGGAACCGAGATTGGCGCATCAACTGATGTTGACGGAAGATATACATTAAGTGTTCCAGATAATGCAACCCTTGTATTTACCTATATAGGTTATGTCACCAAAGAGGTACTTGTGAATAATCAGACAACTATCAATGTTAGTTTAGATGAGTCTTCAACATCTTTGAGTGAAGTAGTAGTAACTGCATTGGGTATTCAACGTGAGTCAAAATCTCTTACTTATGCTACTCAGGGTGTAAGTGCAGAAGAACTAACTGAAACGCGTACCTTAAACGTTGTAAATGCCTTGCAGGGTAAAGTTGCAGGTATGAGTATTGAAACTGCCGGAACCGGTTTAGGTGGCCAGGCTCGTGTCGTTCTGAGAGGAAATCGTTCGATTGCCGGAAACAGTGGTCCGCTATATGTTGTAGATGGAGTACCTATGAGTACAGCAATTGCAAACTTCAGCCCGGATAATATTGAATCGATCAACGTTTTGAAAGGTCCAAATGCCGCAGCTTTGTATGGTAGTGCAGCTCAGAATGGGGTTATAATTATTGAAACCAAGAAAGGTAAAGAAGGACAGGTTCAAATCAATGTCAATGAAACATTCCAGACAGGTAGACCATTGCATTATTATGTGCCTCAGAATGAGTATGGACAAGGAGTTACGGGCGTTTATAATGCAACATCTGAAGAATCATGGGGCCCAAAAATGACAGGCCAAATGGTTAATCACTGGTCAGCCGCTCCCGGTAAAGCAGGAACTCAGGTTGCTTTTTCTCCTCAGCCAAATAATTATAAAGATGCTTTCCAGAACTCAACTTACATTACACATAACGTAAATGCAACAGCAGGTTCTGCAACTACACAAACAGCATTTTCTTATACCAGGGAAGATGCAAAGGGATTAATGCAGAATAATGAATTAAGAAGGGATAATGCTTCAGTCAGGGTGACCAGTAAGTTGAAGAAATGGCTTTCTCTGGATACAAAAATTAATTATATCCGTAACGAAATAGATAATCAAAACGGAACAGGCGATAATGCGGCTAATAATCCTTATATGAATATTTACCGCATGCCACGTAATATTTTAATTGACGATTTGAAGCAATTCGAATATACCGATGCGGCAGGTGCTAACAAGCAAAATTACTGGAATCCTGGATCTACAATTGGAAGGAATCCATTCTGGATCATGAACCGTGTTGTTAATTTTGAAACAACTGATCGTGTAATTGCTTTGGGTTCCCTGACAATTGATTTTACTGATAAGTTAAAATTAATGGCTAGGACATCTTTTGATGGTGGATCAAGTACTACTGAACGGAAAGCCTGGATTGATTCTTATGGTGGTGGTCAGGATAACTTCGGTAGTTACAGTGCAAGCATTGCTGGTCCGGGTCAAATCTGGAACCATGATGCACTTTTGTCTTATAATAGCAATATTACAAAAAATCTGAATGTTTCAGCTTTGGTTGGTGGTACCTTAAGAAAGACAGATGGTTCAGGCAGTATCAGTGCAAGTACACAACAAGGACTGATCATTCCTAATTTCTTCTCATTTGGTAATACTGCCCTAACACAGGGTGCATTCACTCCAAGTACCCAGCAAGAACTACAATCCGTGTATTTTTCTGGTAATTTTGGTTGGAAGAATTATCTATATCTGGATGTTACCGGTCGTAATGACTGGAGTTCAACACTTCCGGCAAATAGCCGCTCCTATTTTTACCCATCCGTAGGTATTTCGACAATTCTTACAGATATGATCCAGGGGCTTCCTGAAGTGATTTCATATGCAAAGCTAAGAGCATCATACGCTAAAGTAGGTAGCAGTGCTTCACCTTATCAGTTAAACAGATCTGCTTCATTTGCAGGAACCGGTGGAAACTTTGGATTCATTACTCTGGGTGGTATTTTGCCAAATGCAGATCTTAAACCTGAAACTACTGAAGGTTATGAGTTGGGATTGGATACCCGTTTGTTCAATGGTCGTTTAGGACTGGATATCACAGCTTACAAAACAAATACTTTTGATCAGTTATTCACAATTGGTTTACCTTCAGGTTCGGGTGCTGCATCTTTCTTTACGAATGGAGGGGATGTACAGAATACAGGTATTGAACTTGTTTTATCGGCTACACCAATTGAAAATGCGAATGGTTTAACCTGGGATATCAGCAGTAACTTCGGAAAAAACAAGAACTGGGTTAACAAGATCTCTGATGAGCGTCCAAGAATTGTTGTAGGTGGTGATCCGTATATGTCTGATTTTGTTGTTGCACAGGGAGAGGAATTCGGTAATATATATACAAGAGGTTGGGCAAGAGATGCTCAGGGAAGAGTTATAGTTGCTGCTAATGGTATGCCAACCCTTACTCCTGGAAGAACAGTTTTAGCTGCAAATTTCAATCCTGACTGGATGGGTGCCATTACAAATAATTTCAGTTACAAGAACTTTAATTTTAATTTCCTGATTGAGCACAGACAAGGTGGTAGCATGGTATCGATAACAGATGGGCTCCTGTATGGTGAAGGTATGACTCAACAGACTCTTGCCGGTAGAGAGGGTGGATTAATATTTGGAGAGAATTTATTTCCAAATGAAACAGGTGTCCTTGCTAATGGATCACCTAACACTACTGCAATAACTTCACAAACGTTTTGGAGAACAGTAGGAGGCAGAAACGCACCTATTGGTGAGGGATTTATTGTGAGTGCCACTAATACCAGGGTTAGGGAAGCTTCAATTGGATATACATTCCCTAAATCCATGTTAAGTAAAGTTGGATTTATTTCTGGCGCTAAATTATCATTGGTAGGAAGGAACTTGTTTTTCTTGAAAAGAACAGGTAACTGGGATCCGGAAATTCTTTCAGGTGCCGGTACATCATCTGCAGGCTTTCAAACCTATGTCCCACCAACTGAGCGTACGTTTGGTTTAAACCTTAAGGTAGATTTTTAGTAAATTTTATCATTAGTAATATTTAAATTGAGATAATATTAATATCATGAAAATAAAACATTATATAAAAAGAAGCATAGCTTGTACGGCAATCCTTCTTACCTTGGGTACAGTTTCCTGCACCGACCATTTCGATGAACTCAACACACCCAGAGCTGCTCTAACGGTTGAACAAATGGATAAAAGTATGATCGGTTTTGCCTTCGCTGAGGCCCAGCATTTCGGAATGAGGGCCTGGTATCAGGGGAACAACCTCTTTGCCGGTGAGTATTCACAGTTTCATGCGATCATACATCCTAACTTTGCTTCAGCTAATTTTAATGGGCCTGGTAGCTGGTTAAATTTGTTGATGGAAGGATTTTATTCCAATACAGCTTATGGAGCTGCTGCAAATCAGCTTGATTTAGTACTTAAAAATACTGCAGCTAATAATCTGAAACCTGAGAATGCGCTTGCTAAGATTTGGAAAGTTGCATTATATCATCGCCAGACGGATTATTTTGGTCCAATTATTTATTCAAATTTTGGTAATGGTAAAACCAGTGTGGCTTTTGATTCTCAAAAGGATATCTATTTTGATTTCTTTAAGATATTAGATGAGGCTGCAGCAGATTTAAGAGCAACAAATCCGGCAACCAAAATTTTTGCAATAAGTGGTGGATCCCATGATCTTGTTTATGATGGAAATGTGTTAAAGAATCTTAAATTCCTTAACTCTTTACGTCTTAGACTTGCTATCAGGATATCTTATATCGAACCTGCAAAAGCAAAGCAGGAAGCTGAGAAAGCAGCTGCAGCTCCAGAAGGTTTTATAGTAAGTAACGCGGATAATGCACTTTCAAAGGTTAAAGTAGATGGTACAAATGTGAATAAACTAAGCACGATTACATATATCAGTGAATTTGTACTTAGCTCTACTCTTGCGAGTCTCATGAATGGATATCAGGATCCGAGACTGCCTGTGTACACTCAGCCATGCTGCGGTCGTTTAACTCCATCCACTGCCGTTTTTGGTGGTTTGGTAGGATTTAGAAACGGTTATCCATCAGCTCAACGCGGAAACAACCTTGATTTGCAATATTCCTACGTGGGTAAAAGGTGGTTACCAATAAATAACGGAGGTACCAACGAACCAGATCATATTATGGAAGCTGCAGAAGTATTTTTCCTGAGAGCTGAAGGTGCATTGAGAGGATGGAATATGGGAGGAACTGCGCAGTTCTTTTATAATGAAGGAATTAAGGCATCCATTAAATTCAGGACTGCCGCTTCTGATGCTGTAATTGATGCTTATGTTAACAGTACTAACAAGCCTTCAAAACCATTGGATAGATTCGGTAATCCGGATGCACGTAATAGTCCTCCTGTAACTGATATTCCGGTTCTTTATGAAACCGCCGGAAGCTTTGAGAGACAGTTGGAGCAGATCATCACTCAGAAATGGCTTGCCCTTTTCCCAATGAATGATACTGAAGCATGGGCTGAACGCCGTAGAACAGGATATCCTAGAGGATATGCGATTATTCAGTCTGATAATCCTGCTCTTACCAGAACTCAACTGGCTAGAAGACTGATCTATCCGCCAAATTCATATTCAACTAACAAAGCAGCAACTGATGCAGCTTTGGCATTGTTAGGTGGCCCGGATACTTATGCAACCCGGTTATGGTGGGATGCTAAACCATTGGCATCTTATCCAACTCCAACAGATTGATGTTTTTAATAGCAGTTATTGATTTTAATAATCAATAACTGCTATTTTATTTTCATAATAATTTTTATTGAAATTTTCTTTAAAAGAAAATTTGTGTTCTTTAAACAACCATTCCTGTATCTGTAATTTAAATTGTGGATATAACATAGATTGCATGGTTACCGATTCAAACTTTTTAGGATTTAATCGATCCTGAAATTAGATACCAGATCCCTGATTAAGAACTTAAGAGGCTCCAATTGAATTCCCGGCTGTTTATTATGTTGTATGAGCTTCCCTGTTAATTTTCTTTTATCAAACTCTATATAATTTGATTGCTTATGAAAAAAGTTTTTTCCCTTCTTGCAGTGTTGGTAATAAACTGTTTTACTATAATCTCATTATTTGGCCAGCTCACAGAAGAAAGAAAGTCGGGCTATAAGGTTCTTGCCGGACTTGTTAATGATAATGATCCAAAAAACAGTTCAAAGTTCAGATTTAATGAGATCAAACTTGATGCTTCTGGTATTGAGAAAGACGCACAATTGATTAAATTAAAGTTTGATCAAAAAAAGGGAATAATCAGGCTTCAGGAAACTGAACTTGTGGAGGATGATGCTCCTGCTGCCGGTCTTCCCGAAGGTTATAAAACTTATACTAAAGGTCCTGTAGAATGGGTTGAGGATCTGAGAAAGGAAATTGTAATCAAAAAAATTCTGGAGATTGAAAATCCAATTGCAGCTTCTGCCAGACTGGTGTTTAAAGGGATGGAGGTTAAAGGTAACAGAGCACCGCTTCATTTATCCCTGAATGGTGAAAAGTTTGTCAGACCGGCTTCTGTCATCGCCTATCCGCATGCACGCCAATACATTGATATGGCCGGACTTGACCGATGGTATTACATCGACCTTCCGCATGAAAAACTTCGTAAAGGGAATAATGAGATCCTGATGTGGACTGAGACCGATTCCACTTCCTGGCGCGTATTGATTGCGCATATCAATGAGTTTAAACGTGGTTCTTTAACCCGTACAAGTCCGAATCGTTCTATGAAAAGCAAAAATGCCGGAAGTACATGGAGCGATACAAAACTCGGAGCAATGGATCAGATTGATGGAGAATACTCTATACGGTTTAGCATTGATAGATTCCTTCCAGCCGGTGAATATGTTTCTCCTTTAATTGACCTGGTGGATAGTGAAAGCCCTCTAAAACGTAACTCAGGTAATTTGAAAGCGACTTTTTGGGCTGATCTTGAAGAACCATTAATGACTTCTGCAAAAGTTCTTATTCGTTATGGTTCAGGTCCTTTTATCGGTGATAACACATGGACAGCCTGGCAGCCACTTGAAAGAGGCCGCGAATATTCCCTTGGCGATAAACGCTATTTCCAGTGGAAAGCCGAACTAAGGACCACTGATCTTTTGAAAACTCCGCTGATCAGAGGTTTCCGTTATTCAAGTTCATGGGAAGGTAATTCACTGAACACAAAAGCCGGACTTCAGGCTCATGTCATAAACAATGGAAGGATATTACAATCTTCCTATCCTTTCTCTTATGAGAATTTAAATCACCTTGATCTAAAAAAGTACAGGGAAGATCATAAGCTTGATCAGATTGTTAAGGGCGCTAATACTGAGTTTGAAGTGATGATGCGCCTGCTCAATTGGGCCTATCGTGTACCATTAAGGAGTGAAGCCTATTCCTGGAACTGGAATGATGTTACTGTTAACCCCGTAATTGATGAAGGAACTGGTATGCCACGACTAAATGGCCCCTTTTTCAAAGGCCGTCGTATGGTTGAAATGTGCCTTTATCCAAATCAGGCTTTGATTGGAGCACTTCTGTCAATGGGATATCAGGCACGGCATATCAATATCCATAGTGAAGGGGAGAGTGGGCATGAAGTGACCGAGGTATGGTCAAATCAGCTTAATAAGTGGATCTATATGGACTCAACCCGCGACTATTATTATTTTGATCCGGAAACGGGTATTCCATTCAATCTGCTTGAAATTCATAAAATACTGGCCGCCGCAATGCCCCGTGTCGAAACCTGGGAACGCCCTTTTGCACCTGAGTTTGGCGAAGAACTCGTAAAAACATTAAAGGTTGGACAGCGTCAGGGCAATAATCCCTTCTCAATTCAGGGAGGTGGTGGCACCCATATTCTCGAAATAATGGGTCATTTCCGCATAATCCCACGCAACGACTTCCTGTCAAAGCCCCTGCCTGTACCTGTGCATACCGGTGATACGATGTGGGGATGGGATGGATTTTTAAACTGGTACGATGATGTATTTCCAAAGCGTGATGAATATCAGCGATATACTAACCGTGAATCGGATTTTTACCAGCCTCTGAATCAGGCTAAAATTTATCTCAATGAGACCAATAAATCCGGGATTCTGAAAGTAGAAGTTGATGATTTTACGCCCGGAGGATCCGATGGTTTTCTCGTTGCAACTAAAGATGGAGAATGGCAAAATCAAAGTCAGAAGTCCTGGGATTGGACATTACAAAGTGGTTTGAATACAATTAAGGTACGTACTAAAAATATTAGAGGAATACTGGGTCCTGTTAGTGAGTTAAACGTAACCTATAATCCTTGATTGATTTTAGGTAATCTGTGCATTTGACTGGACAAAATTGATTGGAATGATGATGAATTATAAAAAGCTTCAGCGGGCTGAGTTTATTAAAATGACCGGAGGACTGGCATTTTTAATGCTCAGCAATAAATGGTCTTTCGCTGAAAGCAGAATATCATCTGATCTTGTTTCCACAGCGCAAAAACGTCAGGAATATACCATCTCCTTATTAAAACAACTGGTGACGGATATTGGTCCGAGGCCGAGTGGAAGTAAAGCTTATGCAAGGGCTGCAAAGATTGTGCTAAAGGAAATGCAGCGCACTCTTCCTGATGTCAGTCATGATAAATATGATTTTGATGACTGGGGGCCAATAAGCAGTTCTGATTTGATTGTTGCCGGACAGCATATTGAGGCTATACCTCAGAAGAGAGGCTATGGAACCCCGGCCGAAGGTGTAAAGGGAATATTTGCTAAAAATGGATCCGGCTACGCAATTATTGATGAGCAAAGTGCTCAGATACAAGCCTATTTTTCTGTCAATCAGTATGGTAGAGCAATTGCAGGATCGGGTAGCGGAAAGCTGGACAAATCAGTCCCTGTTTTTGGACTTGGGAAACAGGATATACTCTTGCTTGACCGTATGGCAAAAAATAAAAGCCAGGCCTGGATTAAATCTGAATATAAGCCCGTTCATAAAGCCCCCGGAATCAATGTGATTGGTCGCATACCGGGAAAAAGTAAAAACGAAATTTTGATTATTGCCCATCTTGACTCCATTTTCAATACACCCGGTGCCAATGATAATGCAGCTTCAGTTATTGTCATGCTAATGCTGGCGCATGCTGCATCCGCAAGGCAAAATAATCACACCCTGACTTTTGTTGCCTCTGATTCGGAAGAATATGTTTTTGAAGGGGCATATCATTATGCTAATAGCCGGATTGCCGGTAATACTATGCAGGATATTAAGTATGTTCTGAATTTTGATTCCCTGACCTATGGACCAAATCTATGGATCAATTCGAAAGATCAGGGCGTCAAAGATATGATCATGGATATTCATAAGGATTTGAATATTGAATCAACACCGATCTATGGAGAGAATGATGGATTTGTAATGGATTCCTTGCCCTTCAAACCATCAGGTGCCAGAGCATTGCATGCAAACAGCAGGGGTTATGATGAAAAGACCTTACCGGTTTATCACCGGCCGGATGATACTGCCGATAAAGTCCCGCTTGATTGTGTGGAGATCAGTTTTCAGGTCTTTGATGAGTTTATAAAAAGGGTGGACCGACTGTAGAAACCTATATTTAAATAGTAATTACAAAGAATAAATAATAAAAACCAATATAATTAAATTAAGAATACATGAAAATCGCCGCACTTGTTGCCTTACTTTTTACAGCCGGAATGGCTAATGCCCAATCGGGATCCGGTTGGTACACCGAAGGGAAGGATTACAATCCCACCCGTAGAATTAAGATCACTGTTACCAATCCTTTAAATGTAGCCATTAAAGCTTGCCCAATCGTTGTTCCACGGACCAGCCTGCCAATGCAAAATATTCCTGAACGCTGGATAGGTATTGTAGACCCTAAACTTCCGTCGGATCCTGAACCTACGGTTGAACAACTTAAGACCAATAGTGGTTATGTAAGAAGAAAAGAGACCAATGGTCATTATGTAGAACTTCAGGTAGACGATAAAAATAAAGATGGAATTTGGGATGAGATCTTTTTCATGTCAGATCTGGCAGCTAAAGAATCCAGAGATTTTTACATCTATATCGACCACTATGAGCGGGGAATGTATGAGCATCAGGTTCATGGATCAATCGCCAATTACGGTCGTCATATAGTTCCATTATGGGAGTCAAAGGATATGGGCTGGAAACTATGGTATCCTCACGAAGTAGATCTTCATGGTAAGAGAGCTCCAATGCTGACCGCTTATTATGAGTATTCAACCAATAAGTCGGGTTATTATATGCCATGGGAAATGGGAACAGATATCATGACCGTTGCCAGCACTTTTGGTGCAGGAGGTATGTGTGTGTTTGAAAACCCAATGGATATGGAGAACCCTGCACGCGCCTACCACTCTCCATTCAAAAATAAAGGTCCCTTTGATGACAGCCGCTTTGCGTTTGATTTAGTGTATAATGGTCCGCTTAGAAGTATGATAAAGGTTAAAACAACCAATTGGAATTCCGGAAAGGGATTTTATGAATTGGATCAGTATTATACCGCCTATGCAGGTAAAAGCTGGAGTACAGTTGAGACCAAATTCTCTGAGTTTAATGCACCAAATGCCAGTGTGATGTTTGGAGCAGGTATTCGCAGAATCATGAATGAATACACTTCGGTTAATAAAAATGGTATCGCCATTTCAATGGGTAAAAATGTTGAAGCCAGAATTCCGGATGAGGATATCGGTGATGAAGTATTAATGGTGCCATGGCAGGGAATTGGTATGGTCGTAAAAGATAAATACAGACCTCAATATCAGGCTATTAAGAACTATGGTGGTAACCATGTTTTCAAAATGCCGGTAACCGCTGACCTTAGTTATGAGTACATGATATTTGGTGCATGGAGTTTCGGTGAAGTAAATAATAATGAAAAGGATTTTGTAAAGTATGTGGAAGACGAGGCATTGAAATACAATTATCCCCCTCAAATTGCAGTTCATGCGCTTGAGACAAAAGCCAAATAAAACAGATGGGATGTGCTGGTCCGCTTATAAAAGCGGACCGGTTTCCCCTCTAAATTTTATCAATTGAGAAGAATGTCTGCCCTTGACCATCTTCTGCTCTAAATTTTTAACAAAGGCTATGAAAAACATGCATTTTTTAAAGGTATCCTCAGTCATGCTGATGGTATTGCTCGGTTTATTTGAAACCTTAAGCGCACAAATAAAAGTGGGTGTGGCTGAGACGGTAATTACACCACCAAATCCAATCGGCGTGAGGATGGCGGGATACGACAGAGGGGCTAATACATCTACCGGTGTACATGATGATCTCTTTGCCCGTAGCCTGGTTGTCGAAGCTGCTGATGGGACCAGTTCTGCGATGATTACTGTCGCTGTGGTTAATATGTCTGAACTGGTAATGGATCAGATCCGTACCGGGGTAAATAAAGAGACCGGTATTCCCTTTAAAAATGTGATTGTTTCCTCTACTCACACCCATTCCGGTCCGGTGATGGGTAATCTTGAGGATGCTTATATAAAGTTTTTCATCAGCAGGACTGTTCAAAGTGCTGTAAATGCATGGAAGGGTAGAGTTAATGGGAAGATTGGAGCTGGTTCAACCGAAGTGTTTGGAATGGCAATGAACGACCGAAGAATGGAACATGGTGGTGTTCCACCTGATCCGGAAGCAGCGGTTATCAAGGTTGAGAATGCACAGGGTAAACTATTGGGGGTATTTTTTAATTATGGCTGCCACCCTTCTGCATTGGATCTTCACAATTTAAAATTTACAGAAGACTGGCCGTATTTTTCAATCAAAGGAATCAAGGATAAATTACCCAAAGGAGTTATTGTAGGCTATTTTCAATCAGCTCAGGGTGATGCCAAAGTGGGCTACCAGGCAGAACTGTCTGCAGTAGGTGCTTTTATGCAGGGAATAAGGAGCTTTGAATTCGCCGAAAAGAAGGGTCTTGTTCTTTCTGAAGCTGTACTTAAGGTATTGCCTGAGATTAAAACTGCTGCAAACCTGGATGTAAAAGTTACCTATGATAAATTCAAGATCCCAATCCGGACAACTTTCCCATATACTCATGCAGAAGCCCTTCGCTGGCAGGAGCAGGCAAAAAAGACTTTAGATGAAAAGGAAAAACTGGTCATTTATTATCCCAAAGATCTTGAAGGTGTTGAACGATTAAAGGAAGCTGCCCGTGAATTGGTTGCTAAAGGTGATATTGGGAAGACTATCGGACCAAGAACACTGGATAAGTACAAAGTTGATTACTGGCTAGCTACACAGGCGGTAAATCAGTCGAAGCGGATTGAATCCCTGCCTGCAAATCCTGCACCCTATTTAATGCCAATGCAGGCGATACGGATTGGAACAACGGTTTTTGTAACCTTTCCGGCAGAAGTCTTTACTGAAATTGGTTTAAGCGTTAAACAGAAATCTCCCTATACAAATACCTTTATTTTGGGTGTAGCGGGTGGTTTTAATGGGTATATCGCTACGGCTGCAGAATATATTGAAGGAGGTTATGCCGTTAATGGAAGTCCTTATGCACCTCAGGCAGAACAGGTATTGATTGATGCGTCGATGGAATTGATTGGGAGGGTGAAGTGAGTTGACAATTGACAGTTGACAGTTGACAGTTGACAGTTGACAGTTGACAGTTGACAAATGTCAAATAAGATAGTAAAACCTATTGTAAAATGAACTACCAAATTTCAGACAACAGGTAACAGATAACAGACAACAGAATCAGATTATGAGAATAAAATCAATCCTCCCTTTCCTGTCACTTTTCCTCTTTGTAAGCACCTTAAATGCACAAACATCAGGAAGCAGAATGCCTTATGTCATTTATGATAATTTCGATACCGGCGAAATGTTTACCTGGGAGCCTTATCCCTATCAGCAGGATACTGGTTATGACCCTTTATTTGGTACGAAGAAAGAGCCTGCTTTTGGAGGAAAGGGGAGTTCACTTTCCCGCATAACCAAGCCTAATGATGCCAATGATCTGACACAGGGATTTACCAAGCGGATTGATATGTATTCCTTGAATTCTACCCGACTCAAGTTTGCATATTATTTCATGAGCGACAGAAAACCTGAGAAACTGGATGTTTCACTCGGGACTTTTGACGGGAAATTATTCACTCATACAATTTTATCTCCTAAAGCAAATACCTGGGTTGAGCTTGATATCCCACTTAGTTCTTTTAGTCTGAATGGAACAATATTAAATGAAGGGGCTCATTTACAGGTTGTTGTATTGAAGGCCTTTTATCCTCTTGTTAATCATTTACCAAGCTACAGCATTCTGATTGATGAGTTTAAACTGAACGGTGAAAGATCGCGGCAGTTTATTGCACAATCTCCCAAATCAACCTGGTTTGAGCAGTTTGGCCATGCTATATTAAACAAGCATTACTCAAATGGCGAAACAATTAACCTGAGCATATCAGCAGAGCAGGGTAAAGCCCTGAATGAAGTGATTGCCGAACTTATCAGTCCGCAGAATAAGACTGTATTAAGCAATATTAAATTTTATGATGATGGAAGCCATGGTGATTTAAAGGCTGCAGATGGTATCTGGTCAAATAATGCAGTTTATACAGTCAAAGCAACAGATCCGCGGGGGCAATGGAAGATCAGGGCTAAGTCGGGCACCGGTACAGAGCAATTTTCATGGGATCTCTGGTTCATCGTTCCTGCTTCTGATCATGCATCTGGCATTCACCCAAGAGTATTTCATTCACAGGCTCAACTGGAAGCCCGTATGGCAGGACCTGAGCCTGAGTCTGCAAAAAAACTTCTGAATAATTTAATTCAAAGCTATAAACCATCAGCACTTGATATTGATAAGCTTCCTGCGCAGAATATGGTCGCACCTGAGTCAGTAACCGGCGGACCATATGCAAGTGCGGGTATGGGAGGTTGGTACAATACCCAGAATGCTCTCGCCAGAGTGATAACCAGCGAAGCCTGGCAATACGCATTAACCAAAAATAAAGATGCTGCTAATAAAGCCAAGGCAGCTCTTTTAAAACTTAGCCAATTGCCTTCATGGAATCATCCCTGGATGGAAGCTAATGGTAATCATACCTATTATCCCGGAGCTCCTGCAGCATTTGCAGCCGGAATAGGTTACGATATTTTATATAATTTACTCAGTGCTGAAGAGCAAAAGACAGTCCGTAATGGCATAATGGAAAAGTCCATTAAACCATTTTACCGCGATATGGTTGAACTGAATCGAATGCCTTCCAGTAATTCCAATCATATTGGGGTGATACTTTCAGGAGTTGGGGTTGCCGCTATGGCCATCGCAAATGATGATCCGAATTTACCGGGTTTGGAGCCCTATTTGTCCGGAATTCTTGCAAAGACTAAACAGTTCATAGACCGTACAATGTTGCCCGAAGGCAGCTACAATGAACCATATACCTATCAGGAAATGGGCTATCGTGAACTGGTTGAATTTCTCTATTCATTAGAGCGGAATTTCGGGGTTGATTATACCTCCACAACTTATCTGAAGGAGTTCTATCAGTATCCGATCTATGTTACGCAGGCTAAGGATGGAGCTTATCAGGATTTGGGGGATGTTTCCCACACTTATAATTTTACTCAGCAGCCTATGCAATGGCTGGTTTATAAAATGAAAGACCCTTTCATGTATAAATATGTAAAACCATCATGGGATTCAGGTAGGGCAAGGGGAGGTATCATTCCATATTTGTGGTACACAGAAGGGATCACGCCGATTGGCAGGGAAACGCTTCCATTGTCAAAACATTTTGAAGGCAAGGGGCATATGGTTACCCGAACTTCATGGGAAGATTCAGGTACTGTGATGATATTCAAGGCCGGACCAAACGGAAATCATTACCATGCCGATCAGGGGACTATTCTGCTGACTCATAACGGTGAAGAACTGTTAAGTGATGCTGGCCATAGCAGTGATTATTATGGGAATCTGTATTTCCCGGGTTATTATACTCAGGCGATAGGTCATAATGTGATGCTGGTTGATATGAATGCCGAAAGTCAGGCGGTAGGTGATTTTGAAAACGGAATTGCTGCTCTCAGAACCTACCCTAAAATGATTCACTCCTTTGCCGGAAACAATGCGATGGCTGCTGTGGGTGATCTGACAAGCGTTTATAAAAATAAAGTCTCAAAATATACCCGAACTTTATTAAGCTCAAAGAATGGTCCTGTTTTTCTGTTTGATCAGGTGAAAAGCACTGAGGCACATTCATACAACTGGATCTTTCATGCCGAACATACCAATGGCAAGAGTTCAATTTCTTATTCAGATAATCGGATGACTATAAATCGTCCGGTAGCTCGTTTAACTATGGATATTCTTTCTCCGCAACCTTTCAGCAGCAGGATCAGAAATTCAGACCGCGATGAGAGTTTTATTGCCATTTCATCCGAAAAGATGAAAGATGCTGATTTTCTCGCCGTTATGCAGCCTGAAAGTAAACCTGCCAATGCTGATTATGCATCCGCAACAAAACCAAAGCGGATCGATTCAAATGGATGGATTGGAGCTGTGCTGAACGAAGGAAGTTCTATTCATTATGGATTTTTCAGGATAAATGAAAGCTCAGATTCTGGTGTTGAAGGCTTTAAAACGGATGCTTCGAAATTTTCGGCAATGCTTGCAGATAATAAGCTTATGGAAGCCTATTTTGATGGAAAGACCTTTGAAGGCTATGGCTCAGATCTGAAGTTCAGTGCTCCTGTTGCCGCTTCTCTTGCGATTTCTTCTTCGGAAACTGTTCTTGAACTAAGATCTGATAATCCTGTTGAATTAACTATGGCTATTGATTTAAAACCCAAGTCTATTATTCATAATAGTGTTTTGTTAAAAGGCTGGAAGTATAATCAGAAAACAAAAGCATTGAGTATTAGTCTGCCTAAGGGTCAGTCAAAACTTACTATAAATTAAACTAAGTACCTGATATTAACCACATAGAAACATAGAATTTATATATCAATCTATGTGGTTATAATTGATTGTCTTATTTATTTGTCACATTCAGGTTCAATTAATTCAAGAAAATGAAGCATCTAGTCTTATTGTTTGGAATTTTAATTGGAATTGGTTCGAATTCCTTTGCACAGAAGAACACTCTGAACTGGGTTCAGGAGACCAAAGAAGCAGCCTGGCAGGCCCGTGATTCTCAGGGTGAGTTTGTGTTTAAAGGCCATATGTGGATTCTTGGGGGATGGTTTACACCTCAATTACCTAATCCGCGGGATGTCTGGA
>Ga0154020_10004977_pt1 | contig 15783 bp, 13 predicted proteins | sample Klosneuvirus_201_FD_109709 | JGI IMG/M metagenome (GOLD analysis project Ga0154020, IMG submission 109709) | Active sludge microbial communities from wastewater, Klosterneuburg, Austria - Klosneuvirus_20160825_MG | ecosystem: Engineered > WWTP > Aerobic digester > Activated sludge | place...
CCTTTTCTTTCGCGACACTGTTTATCTACGTTGCGGGCTCACCCGCGATCTTCATGGATCATTTTGGCATTTCTGCCACGGCCTATGGGGGGATCTTCGCGTTGCTGTCGGTTTCGTTCATCACGAGCAGCCAGCTCAGCATTCCATTGACCCGCCGGTTCGGTTCACGCGCGGTTTTCCGCGCAGCACTCTTCGCTCAGGTGGTCTGCAGCAGTGCGTTTCTGCTCGCGGCGCTGTTGGGCTGGTTGAACATCTATGTCACCTTCGCCTTCTTCTTTGGCTGCCTTGCCTGTATTGGGCTCACCAACCCGAACGCCACGGCATTGGCGCTTGCCTCGTTCACACGCAATGTCGGCAGCGCGTCAGCCCTGCTCGGCTTTACGCAGATCGGCGTCTCTGCATTGGCATCGGCCGGGGTAGGATTTTTCGCGTCGGGAAATCTGGTGCCGATTGTGGGATTGCTGACAGGCACAACCTGGCTGGCAGTACTTGTGTTACTCGTAGGGCAGAAGCGAATCGGCAGTGAGCACGGCGTCGCCGGCGAAGCAACTGTGCAATTGCACGTTTAAGTTTATAAAAAGTTTCTCCCCATTAAGTATATAGGCAATTGCGTCTTAATTCAGCCAATGCCTGGTTTCAACATGCGTTCTCACATTCTACCTTTTTGCGACCGAGATCTGCATCGCACTCTGTTATTTGAGCATCGCTGCAAGACCCGGGCCTGAAGCACAGACATTCGGTTGGCGGAGTCAGGCTGCTGCAATTTGCCATACATTCCTTCTTTACTTCATCACTGGAGTCTCCTGGGTTTTCAGATTCTACCCCGGCAGATCGGCTCGATTCATAAGAGGAGGGTTCCGAGTACCACAAAAATCCCCCAAACACCCAACCTGTTTTGTCATTGTATGATACTTTCGTCCATTTACCTTCAGTTTTACCGATGGTGAAGGTTTCCGGCTTTGTTTCCAATACTTGTACCATTGCGCCATGGCGTATCGTCATTATTTTTTTGCCCGTCTGCGAAGGCTCTTCGCGCATATTGAGACCGTCTTTTACCCCAACGTAGCGATATTCCCTATTTGCATTGGATACGGTAGTCTTTGGCTTGCAGGCGGCGGCGAGCAAACCCATTGCTGCCAGAGTTATGATAATTCTCAGAGTTGTTTTCTTCATGAGCTCATTGTACCATATTCTTAGTGATTGTCCATAGGGCATCTTGCCCTATGGAATAAATAGCAAGTTGTTTCCCATTAGAACCAGAAGATACCCTAATCTCTCAGAAGCAAAGACAGAATCGTCAGGATTTCTCCGACGGCGCTCTGGTCGACAGCAGGCTTTCGAGTCTTTTTTCGACCGTCTCTACCTGATCCATCATAATCTTTTGCAGGTAGGCACAGGCTTCTTCTATCGGCAGGTTGCGGTCGAGATAGATTGGCGCACCATAGGACAAGACCGTCTTGCTAAATAGTTTCGGGACGATGAATTTATCCCATGAGCGCATGATACGCTTTTTCTGCGCGGCGTAGCAGATCGGCACAATCGGCAGATTCGTCAGCCGCGCCATCGCGGGCAAACCTTCTTTGACCACATAGACAGGCCCACGCGGGCCATCGGGAGTGATCAGCGGATGGAAATGCAGCTTCGTGTATTTGAGAATTTTTTTGAGCGCAGCGGTGCCGCCGCGCGACGACGAGCCGCGCGCAGTGTAGGCACCCCACATCTTCGTCGCGCGGGCTATAAGCTCTCCATCCGACGACTGCGAAATGATTGCTAATACGTCATGCCCCCGCCCTGCCACATTGTCTGCCAGGCTATAGACCGAAAGCATCAGCCGATTGTGCCAGATCGCGATGATGAACTGCCCTTTGGGGTCGGCGATCAGCTTCTCGGCATCGGGATGCACATCGAATGCCAGCACTTTCGATGTGCGGTAAGCCAGCTGGATATACCACTTCAGCAGGTAGGAACCGATGAAGAGGCCGAGACGCTTCTTGAGAGACAACGGCGTTCTCTCGGGATCGGGCGCTTTGAGTTCCTGAATCGCCTTGCCGCGTTCGGCAAGATCGATGTGCGGCGGCGGTGGATAGTAGCCTGGGTAGCCCTTCGGTACCTTATATCGCTTCGGCATTGACGGTATTATCTGCGAGGCACGCGAGCGCGACAACCCGCAAACGAAACACGGTGCGCCGGAGTTAGATTAATTCGCGACGCCCGTCAGTGATGCACTTCACGTTTTACGTATTCCAGAAGTGCAGCGGCATTGCGCGGCCGCCATTGAGCAGAACATTCCACCGGTTCTTTGCCGATAAAGCGGCGGTGCACACTTTTTTGTTTATGCTGGTCGGGCAGGCGTTCGTGTGTCGCGCTGCCCTCAACGATATCGCCGCTGGATACGACAAATTGCTGCTGCCGGTTCTCGCATGCGAGTGCCCCGAAACTCTGCGTGCACGAAGGTATGCCGCCAGATGCCTGCCCGCTCAAAACTTTTCCGCTCGCAGAACACACCTGCCCAGTCGAAATTTTAATTGTCTCACCTACCTGCTGCCAGTTGCCAATGCTGATCGGCACTGTGCACGCGGCATCGTCTTTGGGCTGGCCCGGTGCCGGCATGACGATTCGGTGTGCAACGCCGTTGTCGCAGAGTATTGTGTAAGTTTGTCCACCCAGTTCATGGGTCTGCGTCAGATAGCCGACAAAAGGCCTGGCGCCAGCCATTTTGGGCTCCGAGCACGACACCAGTAAAAACAGACTCACTGCTGCAGAGATCAGCGGGATTTTCTTCATGTCTGCCATGCAATCTGCAGAGCAGTCAGCGTACAGGCTTAAACCCCGCGCCGGTGCAGCACAAGTAGTGGATTCAAAACTGCTTCACAAAATTTTCCTGATCGGAATTTTCTATCGCGCGTGGCGATCTGACCTGCCTCACAGCCTCTATCGCGGCGTCACCACTAAGGCCGGCATATTTTTTCAGATACAGCGCCGCGACGAGGCCGGTACGGCCAAGACCGCCGACGCAGTGCACCAGCACTTTCTGTCCTGCGTCCACCTTGGCTTTCATGAAGGCCAGTATCTCGGCCGACTGTGCCTGAGTAGGCACGCCCTGATCGATCACCGGCGTATGCAGCACATCGAAGCCCGCAGCGCGGTACTGCCCGATCAGGTTGGTCACACCGTACGCGGTGAATTCGGCGTTACTGAGCAGCGTCACGACAGACGAAATACCGGCGCGGTTCATTTCGGCAATGTCTGCCACAAGATCACGCCCGCGGTCTTTGCGCCCTGGCAAGATGGTAAGCCCAATCGCAGCGGAGTTATCGCCGGCATGCGGAGCGCCACTCGTCGACATAAAATCGATGCGCAATCGCGCCGACTGCGTCAGATATTCACGCACGCGGCCGAGGGCTTTGGCGCCGGTATAAAGCGCCCATTTGCGCTGCCAGAGATTGCATTCGTCAAAAGACAGAGTGTGCATCGCGTAGCGCGCGGCGGCGACAAAAAACTGGTAAGGATCGCGATCGAGCTCAATAATGTGTTTGTAGAGAGAGCGCAAATAAAGAATGACCAGCAATGACTTATGGAATCGCGCATCGGCATACAATGCCGGCGGAATTGTTCCGGGCGGATTTGCCAGGTCAGTCACGCCGTAGAGGTAGTCGGTCGCCTGTGTCGCGAGGCGAAGATCCTCTTCATTCTGGATCTTTGTAAAGATAAAAAGAATATCATTCTCGAGTTTGATAAGATCTTTCAGAGCATGCCCGCGGTGCGTGTGGAAAAAATCAATCAGCCAGACATTCTGCGCTTCGTCAATCATGATGTTCGCACCGTTCAGATCTCCGTGCAGCCATGAGATGTAGCGCGGGTTCGCGACACTCTCTTTCAGCGTCAGTAAGTCGCGCGAATAGAACAGCGAGACGTCTTCGATGACGATACCCGGTGCAATCGTCAGGCTGCCATCAGGGTTCACGGTCGCCAGTTCGGCGGATTTGCGCTTCACCGAATCGGCATACTTGGGCTTGAAATCATAATAATCGAGGAGGTTAAGCGACTCCTGCACGGCGGCTTCGTAGAACCTGCCCAGTTGTTTATTAAAGACAATGCCCAAAAATCTGGTCAACAGCGGTACATCGTCGCATTCGGAGAAATATTTCTGGAAGGTCTTTACCTTTCCGTCGATCATAGCGGCATAACGGTATTTGATACCACCGCGTGCCCCGAATTCAGCAAAATCAACAATGGCGGGGGCACTGTTGCCCAACACCTCTTGCACCCTTTCAAACGCCGCACGCTCGCGTGATATCGGGTCACGCTCACCGATCTTCACCACGGTCGGCGTCTGCTTCTGGCCGTATTGATCTTTGGACTCCGCTTTAAGCACCACGTTGCCGCTGAAGCCGCCGTCGAGACAAATGAACTCCGCTGTCTTACTGTCACGAAAGAGGTAGTGCAGAATTTTGCTGTCTTCGGGCTTAAGCTGGTAGGGTATATTAAAATGGAATTTGCGATCGTCGAGAATCGCTGTTTCTGCGTAGCGCGATGCAGTCAGACCGTGGCCCGTGCCACCCAAATATTCGGCGAAACTCGCGACAGAATCAAACACCCTGATACCGAGAATCTTCTGCAGATGGTCCAGCGCGATAAAATGCTGGCTACGCGATGAACTCGCGGTGAGCGCGCTGCAGGTCACAAGTTCGATTTTGGGATAGCGTGTGACGAGTTCGTACGCAAGGTAGGTAATCTTCGCTTCCGTCCACACGCCGATTAGCCCAACGCGCACGGCCACCGGCAAAGCGGACATCCTGTCCGCCGCGGGCATGGCGACATCGTGCCGCTTTGATGCGCCTGGGTCGGGCGCTGCCAAAGTCGCCGATAAGTGATCCGCGAGATCTGTCTTGTAGAAGTCGTTTAGCCCCGAGGCATTCACGATCGCATGCTGCCTGCCGGGCTTCACCTGCTTGCTGAAAATGAAATCCGCACCTTCGCTGTCTTTCAGGCAGTGCATGCCAAACTGCGAAAGGTGCGCCGCCCGATCGGCATCGTCTTTGTCGTGCCAGTCACGGATGTGGATAATCTGCAGCCGTTCTTCATTTTGCTCATAAGCCCAGCGCATGATCTGCGAAACCGGACCCTCTTCGGCGCGTTCACCGTTCAGACGCTTCGCTTCCTCGTAGCCAACGTGCAGATAATTCGGCAGCGGATCAAACTTATCGAGCAACCGCACAAAGTCATTTTGCAGGCATTGTGTTATGAGAATGGAATTCATGAAGAGCGATCGTAAGTTACGTTAACCGTGTCGCGCGTAAAGCGTGATTCGCTGATTGCAATCCTGAATTCAGATCCTCAATCTCCCGGCGTGTCGTCGATGATGCGGACAGTTTTGTCTTGCTGGCGCTTGAGACAGGCCTGGTAATTCGTGTCACAGCGGATATCGCACTGGCTGATACTCTGGTGCGCAGTTTTCGAATTATCAAACCCCGAGTTGCTACTGGCGCAGCCCCGGTGACAGCTGCGGTTATTCTCTTCGCAGATTGCCGTGGCCTTGTCTGCACTGCGGCAACCGGCGATTATTGCGAATGCAGCCGCGATCGCAAGGGTAACCCACAAATTCTTTTTCATGGCTCTTGGTTATGGTTTCAGGTATGCTGGCAACCAGAAGTAAGCCTACGGCTTGTTATACAAACTCGGCATCAACTTGCCTGTCCACTTGGCGCGCACGACTGCATTGCTGTTGTTGTTACCGGGCTCACTATCCCAAAAGCTGAGCCCAAATTTTTCACGGTGAAACCACGGGCCCACATGCCCGCCCCAGAAACCTTCGGCGGCGAGCGTGTTGCAAAATGCGCGCGACCATTTAATTGACCACGGAATATTTGACTTGGGCCCGCTGAAAACTCCCTCTGCGCCCTGCTGCGAGCTGCAACCGGGGTGGCCCGCTGGCAGGTATGCCGCCTGGTCGGCTTTGTCGGGAATAAAAGTCGCACCGCAGTGCGCATTCTTAGAACCAAGGCAAGGGCCCGCTGCAGAGCCGAGCTTGCCGGGGTATTTTGTATCCCACTTGTTCGTGAATCTGCGCTCATCGCCCCACAGAGCGCGCGCGAACATGCAGTGGTCTTTCTTCACCTGCCGGTCTTGACCCGTGTAGCCGACAAGCGCGCGCACGTGATTGATCGCGATGCGGTGCCACTCATCGATTTCAGCCTTCGTGGGATTCTTGCTGTCAGCAAAAGGCTTGTGTTTATAAAAAACTTCACGCAGCCCTCTGACGCGATCCACACCGGGGCAGATGGCCGCTGTAAATTGCGCCTTGGTCATTTTAGTAGGATCGTAAATCGTGCCGTCCCATTTGGCCGCGTCCCACTGGTCGCGCTTTATCCAACCTACGCCATCAGGGTCATGCGCGGTATTCGTGCCGCCCACAAATGGTTTGGTCCCGAAGGTTTTCCAGTTCGCCTGATTCGGCGTGTACTGCTGCGCCTTACCGAGGCCGTTGTCGTTGGCGTAGGTGGTGATGCCGATGAGGGCGGAGAGGGTGAGAAATTTGAGAGAAAGGTGTTTCATGAAAGCACCTCGGTAGCAAAGCCGGGTTGGTCAATTAGATTGTGGGAAAAGGTGGGCCAAACTATCGAAGGGCGTCGTAAGGGTAGACTTAAATCTACCCCTACGACGCGGGTTCTTATGAAACAATCCCAGCGTCAAAACTATCGATTTCTCGAACAGTAATCACCGTTCGCCCAATCGCCAAGGTCACTGTACGAGCTGCGTTGGTAAGTGTCCCGACCGCCTATACAATTCGTGGTCAGCGTATCCCCATCCACCGAAAAAGTGCATTGGGTCGACCCGACGGAACCGGAAAAGCTGTCACCTGAAACAGACAGGTTCTGCAACTTGTTTTCACCATTCGTACCCCGACAATTGGATTCGGTGTAAGAATTTTCGCTGAACGCGATTGCCTCACCCGCGTGTGCTTTTCTTATCCATACATTCCCACGAGCACTGGCGGGTATGGTGTCTTCCTGGCTGTGAGATTCTCCAGCGGAATCTCCCCCCGAATCGCTCGCGGCTCCGGATGTCGGCGGCGGCATGTGCCACAGAAATCCCCCAAACACCCAACCCATTTTGTTTTTATACGAGACTTTCGTCCATTTGCCGTCGATTTTATCGATGGTGAAGACCTCTGGCTTTTCTTCCAATTTGTATACGCTCGAGCCATGCGGTATTGTCAGCATTTTTTTGCCCGTCGGCGAAGGTGTCTCGCGCATGTTCAGACCGTCTTTGACGCCGACGTAACGAATACCGCTACCGACTGACGTCGGTTGGTCGGGCTTTGGTTTGCACGCGCTGGCCAGCAGGCCCAGCGCCGTCAGTGACAAAGTTGTCATCAAAATTCCTGTTCTCATATGCTTTTTTTCCTCATCTTTCAGGGTTTGTCCATAGGGCATGCTGCCCTATACTCTCGCAAGCGAAAATTCCTTCTCATTGACGCCGCTATTCGTTCTGCAAATATGCGGCAATGCCGCGAGTTGGCCCTTAAGTTATGCCGCAACAGTATTCCGTCGCAGAAATCTGCCGCATCATCGAATATAAAATCAAAAATTCGCCCGAGCTGCAGGATGTCTGGGTGCGCGGCGAAATCACCTCTTACCAGAAACACGCCTCCTCTGGCCACATCTACATCACGCTATCTGACATGAGCCAGAAAACGCAGAACGCCAGAAGCACGATCCGCTGCACCTACTTCCGTTTTGCACAGACTGCGCTGAATTTTGAACTCAAGGCCGGCCTCGAAGTTGAAATTCTTGGCTCAACCGGCATCTATGCGCCGCAATCAACTTACAGCCTGACGGTGAAGAAAATCCAAAAAGTAGGTGCGGGTGATCTGTTACAAAAATTGCAACAGATCCGTGAGCGCCTGTTAAAAGAAGGATTGATCAAGACGGATAACCGGCGCGAACTACCGGCGCTGCCGCGCCGCGTAGGCATTGTGACGGGTGCCGGCACTGCCGCCTACCGCGATATTCTCAAACAGGTACAGGAACGCTACCCAAACGCAGAAATTGTATTAGCCCCCGCACAGGTACAAGGCGAAGCAGCACCGCAATCTATTGTCGCGGCACTCACCGAAATTCAAAAGCCAATCTGGAAATGCGACGCCGTCATTGTCGGCCGCGGTGGCGGCTCGGCTGAAGATCTTATGGCCTTCAACGACGAAGCTGTCTGCCGTGCGATCGCAGCCTGCCGTATTCCCGTGGTGTCGGCTGTCGGGCACCAGATCGACCACCCGATCTCAGACGATGTCGCCGACTATGCCGCGGCGACACCCACCGACGCCGCCCGTGCGGTATTTCCTGTGATTGATGAACTGCGGTATAAAGCAGAAAACTTCCACAAGCGCGCATTGGCCAGCGTCGAGTCGCGGCTGAAACTGCTGCAAGAAAGATTTCTGCGCTCATCAGAAAAAGAATTCTGGGAAAAACCCTATCTGCTCGTCAAAGATCAGGCGCACTGGCTCGACGAACTCGAATCAAAGCTGCGCTTCACGTTTCGCAATATCGTCAACACCTCGGCCAATTCTCTGAACCGTTTGACGCCGCTCGACATTCTGATCGGCCAGCAATTGAAACTCACGGGAGCGCGCCTGTCGAGCACCGTCGGTCGTTTCGACGCCTATTCGCCCCTCGCAACACTCAGCCGCGGCTACTCTGTGACCTATGCCGATAACAAAATTGTGACCGACAGCAAGCAGGTTAAAAAAGGCAGCACGCTAGCGATCCGTCTTGCGAAGGGCAACCTCACGGCAGAAGTCACTGAGATTAGCTGACGTAGGGGTAGGTTTAAACCTACCCCTACGTTGGTGATGACCGCCTTTCAAGAGCTCGCAGATCGCGCAAGAATCGAAGTCGTCGAATATCCCTTTCGGAAAGGCAAAATCACAATCTCACCGCCAAGCTTTTGCATCACCGCAAATTCAGGCAGCTTTTCTTTGACGTAATCGCCGCCCTTCACGTGAATTGCCGGGCGCACCTTTTCCATGAGCTCAACCGGTGTATCTTCATCAAAGATCACAACGGCATCGACGTAAGGCAGCTGCGCTAAAATACGCGCCCGATCGGTTTGTGAATTCACCGGCCGCGACGGGCCCTTGAGCGCGCTCACGCTGCGGTCAGAATTGAGCCCCAGCACCAGAAAATCGCCGAGGGCACGCGCCTGTGCCAAGAGCTGTACATGGCCGCTGTGCAGCAGGTCAAAGCAGCCATTGGTGAACACAACCTTGCGGCCTTCACTCTTTAACCGGTCAAAGAGCGGCACTGCAGCATTGGCATCGGTAAAGACATGCTCGCGCGATTCGCGTTCAAAAATCTCTTCGAGTACGAAAGATGCAACCTCGCGCAAATCGGCTGCGCGAAAGACCAGATTTGCCGGCATAATTTCATCTGACCGGCCGACCAGAATACCGCGCAGTCCGAATTCCTGGCCGCATTCGAGGTCACGCGCGCGGTCGCCAGCGATATAAGTTTTCTGAGAGTCGACACCGTTCTCAGCGATAATCTGGTGGATCAGCCCCGACTTGGGTTTGCGGCAGTCGCAGTTGTCATCATCACCGTGCGTACACACATAGATCTTGCCAATTTGCGAACCCTGCGCCTGCAAAAGTTCTGTGATACGTGCATTGACAGCCGCCAGCTGCTCATGCGAGATTAATCCGCGCGCAACACCTGACTGGTTTGACGCTACAAAAATGCGCACGCCAAAATGATTTAACAGCGCAATACCCTCGGCAGCGCCCGGCATCAGCTCGACGCGCGAAGCATCATTCAGATAACCCGGATCTTCATTGATGGTTTTGTCGCGGTCGAGAATAACGGTGTATAAAGAGGCGGATGTCATGGCGATCAGAGACCGCAATCGGCCATTCAGGCCATCTGCGCGTCTTTCAGCGCATGGTTTTTGTCGATGATCAGACGTATCGCCTGCATTTTTCGTGTCAGACAACTGCGGCAAATGCCGTGTTGGTAGACGTGTTCAACAATCGACGAGCATTCCTGACACTCAAAAAATTTCTGTTGCTTATCGATTGCCATTGCGGAACGAGTGATAATCCAATGAGTCGAACGCAACGTAAAGACGAAATCGAAAAAAATGCGCAAATTTTTTTAGCGCAAAAAATTAATATGTCACTTGATAGACAGTTAGTTATGCACATCAATCCACAATGTGCAAATAATTTTTTGTTTTTGGTGTCAAACTTGCATACAATGAGACTTAATCGGTGACGCCGATCAATAAAATCCGCGGATCGCCGCCGTGATTTTTTCTACCGCAGCCTTGTTCAGCATCGGATACAATGGCAACACCAGACCACGCTGGAACAATCGCTCAGCATTCGGATAATCGAGCGGATTAAGTCCCATGATGTGATGCAGTGGCCCGTTCGGAAACAACCGCCGCGTTTCAATTTGCAGCGAAGAAAAATAACGCTGCATATGAGTGATATCTGTTTCGCTCACCACGGGAAATCCACCGCAGACATCAAACTCAGGCGCGCCAAAAAATGAGCGCAGACGGCTGTTGGCAATCGCTTCATTATAAAGCACGCCCATGCGCCGGCGGCGTTCGATCATCGCTGAGAGATTGCCCAACTGCTCCAGACCCATGGCGGCCTGATAATCAGTAATCGCATAATCAAAACGAATGCGGTAAGGCCGGTTACCGCCCTGCACGCGCAGGTCTTTAATCACCGCATAAGAATTTTGCGAATCGGTCATCACGACCGCACCCTTGCCAATTGTCATCAAATGATCTTCATTCAGACCCAAAATGGCAATATCACAATCGCTGCCAGGATGACGGCCCGCGAAGTCGTGACCAGCCACATGTGAAATATCTTCAATCACACGAATGCGGCGCTCTTTGCCCTTTCTGACACCCATCGCTTCGAGTTGCTCATAGACAGGACGAAAATCTTTGAACGAACCGAATGTATAAGGAAGGAATATAACCTTAGTCTTGTCTGTAATAGCCCCAATCAACGACTCTGCCTCAGCATGAAGAGAATCTTTTGCGAGATCGACGAGAGTTACCCGCGCACCGATATATCCGGCAGCATCTAAAAGACTGAGCGGCGCCGAAACCGGCACCACAATCTCATCGTCTTTTTCCACCTCTGCCGCCAGCAGTGCAAGGTGAAAGGCCGAAGTATACGAATCTACAGCTGCAGCATGCTGAAAATCAAACGTGCGCGCAAATGCCCGCTCGAAATTGACGACGCCCTGGCCAAAGGTAACCTCTTCCATAACAAGAGATTCCAGTACCGATTTGAGCTCATTGCGCGACAGCGTCGGCCTCAGGTACTGTATCGCCCCTTTTCCGCTCACTCTCGGCATCGGCTGCGCCGTCTGCATCATCGCTTCTGCTGCCATATTATGTCTCATCAGGATGATGCGACATAATACGACAAGCTAAAAAAGAAAATCTGACAGGCCCTGAGAAAAATCCGCCCTTTTCTGGTATTTAATATATAGAGGCCCCATGAGCAAACTCAAAACCAGCATCTCGCTGCCTTCCAATGCTGAAAATCTTTGGAAACAGTACCGCAAAACCATACAGCAGTTTCTCTCCGCGCACCTGCAGAGATACCAGACCGAAAAGATGCGCCGCATCGGCCTGCTGTCCTTCAATGACTGCAATGAGGGCTTGGTTCGTGTAAATGTATATTGGGATCAAGCAACCTATGACCAGCTGCACGCGGTTGCACATGCGCTGCGCATGAGTGTTTCACATTTACTTTGGCAAATCCTGAATTTTGTACTCTCAGGAGAACATATCGAGTCTATTTTCAGTAATTATGCATTTATCAAAAAAGAATGGAGTGAAGATCGATTTATGTATACCGAGGTCATCCAATTCAGCCAAAGGCCAACGACGAAAACCAGGAAAAACTACGACAACAATATACCATAGCGCTTTACGCGCTGAGTTTTTGCCCCTTTTCTACCCAACTATGGCAAAAAAAGCCGCCCCCGCACGCAAATCCACAACGCGCAAAAAGAGCCAGGGGCCATCACGATCCAACACCGGCAGAGACGGCAAAGGCGCCGCGACTGGCCCGATCATTCGCACACTGCCGCAATCGATGTCAGGCAGCACAGAAAACGGCCAACCGCGCAAACGCAGTTGGCTGAAAAAAATTCTGATCGGCATTGTGCTCGCGGCGATCATCGGTTTTGCATACCTCTATTATAAGGGGAAAGCCTCGGTCGTTGTTGAATCAGGCACCATCAAGCTCGAAGGTGTGCGCGGCAGCGTGACGATTGCACGCGATGAGCTCGGCGTTCCTTTTGTGAAGGCCGACAATGAATACGACGCATTCTACGGCGCGGGCTACGCTGCGGCGACTGACAGGCTGTGGCAGATGTATTCTACAAAACTCGCAGTGACTGGCCGCCTGGCAGAAGTAGCCGGATCAAAAATGCTGCCGGTCGACGTGTACATGCGCAGCGTCGGCATTAAGCGTAACGTCGATCGCGCGATCGACAAAATGCCCGCGAAAAACCGCGAGCCACTCGAAGCCTATGCGGCAGGAGTAAACGCGTTTCTGAAAACGCACCGCAATCTACCTCTGGAATTTGTACTAACGGGCTACACGCCTGAGCCTTGGACTGTCTACGACTGCGGTTATGTTTTTGGGGCACTGTCGTTCGGTCTCGCGCTCAATATTAATGAAGAACTCTTTTTTCTCGATGCTGCCAATAAGCTGGGCGCCGAAAAAGCCGCGTGGCTTGTGCCGACTTACCAGGACGAACCGATTCCTTTTGCCGAAGCGCAGAAGATCGACAAAAAAGTGGCATCCGCCATTACACCGCATGCCGATCGCGTGCGCGATACGCTGACAGAGGTCGAAAAAGTTTTCCGCACCGGCATGCCCGCGTCGAATAACTGGGTGATTGCAGGTAAAAAAACCAAAGGTGGCAAAGCGATTCTCGCCAACGACACGCACCTGCCGCTGACGATCCCGTCGATTTGGGGGATGATGAGTATCGAATCGCCGACCTATAAGGCCGCCGGAGTGACGATTGCGGGACAGCCATACATTCAGTTGGGTTACAACGGTAATATCGCGTGGGGCGCCACGATGGTCGAGGCCGACTGCCAGGATCTCTTTATCGAGACCATCAAATCAGAAAATAACCAGACTCTTTATCTGAAGGCTGACAATTCATGGGCGCCAGTGCGCGAAGTGAAAGAACACTTCAAAGTGCGTTTCGGCCGCGACAAAGATGTTGTTCTGCGCTTCACCGGCAACGGTCCACTGGTGAGCGACGCATTGAACCAGCTCGACAGTAAGCAGCTGACACCACTCGTGCCAGTAGGATTTAAAACCGAGAAACATTTGGCGATGCGCTGGACGCTGCAAGACGGCGACACCGCCGGCATCGGCATTTATGAGATGGGCAGCGCGGCAACGATGACCGAATTCCGCAAGGCGACGAGCAAGATCCATTCGATCTATCTGAATCTGGTGTATAGCGACGGCGAAAATATCGCGTGGCAGACCACGGGTAAAATCCCCGTGCGTTCAAAGGGGAATGGCCAACTACCCTCAATCGCCGCGGAAGGCTACCGCTGGAAATCCTTCTTACCTTTCGAGCAGCAACCACACCGCGAAAATCCCGACAGCGGTTTTCTCGTGACCGCCAACGAACGCACTGTACCCAAAGACGACAAGCGCAAGATTAGCTCGGTCTGGTACAGCCCCGAGCGTTCAGAGCGTATTTCTGATTTGCTGACGGCAAAAGACGACTGGCAGGGTGCCGATGTGCAAAAGATGCAGCTCGATCTGTTTTCCAAAATGGCTGAGAAAACACAGCTCGTTTTTAAGTCGATCGAAGGCGAGCTCAATGCGGCAATCGCGAAGCTACCGGCGAAAAAACAAGAACGAGCAAAAGCAGCGCTCGCAATCTTCCAGAAATTCGACAACACAATGGCAAAGAACTCACAGGGCGGCGCGCTCATGGGTGCGTTCTACCATGTGTTCACACGCAATGTGTTCGGCGACGAACTCGTGATCGATTCGCCGCTGTGGAAGGGTTTCATCGACACCAACCTGCGTTCGTACAACGCGCCGCAAGACCATATTCTGGGTCGCGAAGAAAGCCCCTACTTCGACAACATCAAAACACCAGAGAAAGAGACAAAGGCGGATATGCTCGCGCTGGCTCTTGCCGATGCGTATGAATTCTGCGGCGACGAAATGGGCGCGCCCGAAAGATGGCGTTGGGAAAAGCTGCACAAGATTTACTGGAAGAATGACATTACTAAAGACCTGCGCATCGCTTCATGGTACTGGAACCACGGCCCAGTCTCATACCAGGGCGACAGCCACACCATCAACGTAGCACACTACGCATGGGGTGAGAATTTTGATACGTTTGTGATCCCCGCGATGCGCTTCGTGGTTGACTTCAACGAAAAGGAGCCGGCGCAGCTGATGGTGCATACCGGTGTATCGGGCAATGCATCCTCAAAGCATTACCGCGATCAGATTAAACTGTTTCTTGAGGGCACAAATAATCCACTGCCGATAGGTGATGAGGCGAAGAAGAAGCAGTACCAGTCGGTGTTATCTCTGGTCAAACCATGAAGGCCGCTCGTTAGCTGGCTGACTACGGACACACCGGCGCCGGAGCCCCCATCAGCGGGATTCCATATTTACTCGAAAGATAACATTCGACTCTGAGCCGGTCTGAGGTTGTCAGACTGGCGTTGAAATACATCAGGTCAGCAATCATGCCACCAAAGTCATCGATACCATTGCGGCCGCCGAGCATGAGTGGTGATGTGCAGCCATAAGTGGTCACGCCTTTGGAACTACTCACCACACTGGTGCCATTCTTGTGTATGTCGCCGATGGCTCCATCGTGTGATACGGCAAAGATCATGTTCGGGTCAATGCGGCCATAATTGACGAAACCCGCAACGGAATTGGCTTTGATTTCGCCCGGAGGTGTTGGCTCAGAACTATGATATAAAGCCAGCTGCTGATTGGAAGCCCCGTGCAAATATATAAGTTTGTCTCCTTGTTCAAAAACGCCCCTATTCCCCCCTCCGGTACCAGTCTGCCGCATAACGCCAATGACTGTCATTGCCGTGGAGTTCAGATTGACGTTACAGCCACCGCGTGTCAGCCGGTGGCCTGAACCGAACGAAATTGCCGGTCGGTCATTGATGCCGCCGCGCGAATATTGTGGTTGTTGCGCGAGAACAAACTGGGTCGCGTGCAGAGAACCGCCGCTACTGTCATTCCACTGGCTGACCGGGTCGCCATCGCCCAGACCGGTCAGGGTTTCGGGCAGGTAGTGCAACTTCAGCGAGCTCGAAGCCGGGGTCGGGTTGTAGCCGCTCACCTGCATCGGGTGATACCCCGCCAGCACGCGGATTTCCTGCGACGACAGAACCCGGTTGTAAATGCGCACGTCGTCGATGTCGCCGGTAAATCGCTGGTTACTGTCGTAATCCGGCTGACCGATCCATATCGCGTCGGGAGTTGTTCCCCAGGTACTGCCGGGTACGAATGTCCCGAACGAGGCGCCGTTAATAAAAATCTGCGAAGTGGTGCCGCTATAACTGCCACAAATATGCGTCCAGCTATGCAGCGGCACGGCATAACTCACTTCATGGTCATAGGTACTCGAATCGTACGCGGTGTGTACCACGGTGTTGGCGTTCTTCAGCGCGAGCCCGCTCATGCGGCCGCTCGCCCCTATACCGTACTTGAAGATAATGCTATAC
>Ga0154020_10004978_pt1 | contig 15781 bp, 13 predicted proteins | sample Klosneuvirus_201_FD_109709 | JGI IMG/M metagenome (GOLD analysis project Ga0154020, IMG submission 109709) | Active sludge microbial communities from wastewater, Klosterneuburg, Austria - Klosneuvirus_20160825_MG | ecosystem: Engineered > WWTP > Aerobic digester > Activated sludge | place...
GGGGTTGATGCCGACCGCGTTGTCGCCTGGCTGGTCAAAGTACCAGGCATTGAGCTCGAGGGAGAACTCAACATCCTTGACGATGAACTGGCTCCACGCGGCGCGGATGCTGAAGTCGGTTGCGTCGACGAAGTTGCTTGCCAGGCCGCCGCCGACGGTCCACCACTGGGTGCCCTTTTCGCCGAACTCTTTGGGCTCATCGACGCGGGCCAGCGGGTCCGGGACATTGAGCGTATAGGAGTCCGGGGCTTTCCAGTTGCCCAGCTCATCATCGGCCGCGGCGTGGGAAGCGAAGATCAAACACAGAGAAGTTGCCGCAAGCCTTGGACTCATGGTGGTCAGGGTACCCGATGCGATAGGATCCGTCATCATGGCGTCTGAAGAACGAATCCAGAAGCTGGAAGAGGCCCAGGCGTTCTCCGAACGGACGGTTGAAGAGCTCGAGGAAGAGGTCCGGGCGCTTTCGCGGAGGGTGGTTGAACTGGCCGCGGCTCTGGCAAGGCTTGAGGCGAAGCAAACGGCGGAGCCCGGCCCCTCCGCCGGTATCGATCCTGGGCGGTAGTTGCAACTTTGCTGAACCCGTGTGATCCGAAGTGAGCCCAGTTGACGCATTGAAGTGCGAAGGTCCCCCAAACGCCGGGTTGTCGAGCGTACAGGGCCTGGTTTGCCCGGATGGTCTCCGGGCGCGCTTCCAAGTTGCACTCGAGAACAGGAGATTCCTATGAACCGCAGGCTCCCCCTTATCGTCTCTGCCCTTCTTTTGTCCGTAGGGACTGCCGCCAGTTTCGCCGGGCCCCTCGACCCGCCCGCGGGGCCGGTTGCCGTGACAGGCCGAACCGCCATCCTCAGACCGCTCGCCCAGGCCGCGGAAGATCGGCAGCCCCGCATCCGTCGTTTCATCAAGCAACGCGATGATCGCGTCAAAGGATGGACGGCTTATCGAGCGGTATCAGCGGCAGTTGTGCCTGGACACCGGCGCGATTGCGAGGTTGCTGGGGCCCAAGATCATTTCGTCGGTCGCGGTGACGGGCTCTGACCCGTACTTCCCGCTGGGGACCGATGTTGCGGTGCTCTTTCAGGGTGCGGATTCGTCGGCTCTGCGGGAGCTGCTGGCGACGCAGATCAAGGTCATGGCGAGCGCGACGCTTGGAGCTGCGGCCAAGTCGGGGGAGATTGATGGAGTTGCGTATTCGGGCATGGTTTCCGAGGACCGCACGGTTTGCTCGTACTTGTGCGTGATCGGACGGGCGGTGGTTGTCACCAACTCGCTGATCCAGGTGCAGCGGCTGGCGGCGGTGAAGGCGGGCAAGGCTCCGGCGATGGCGACACTGCCGGAGTATCAGTTTTTCCGCTCGCGGTATCCGCTCGGAACCGAGGGGCAGACTGGGATGGTGTTGATCAGCGATGCGGCCATCCGAAGGTGGTGCAGTGCGGAGTGGCGGATCGGGGCATCGCGAAGGTTGCGGGCGGCGGCGATTCTGGCGGATGTGACAGCCGCGCACATGGATGACTTGGTCACGGGTGTCAAGGAACCCCGGGGCGTGGAGTCCGACACTCCCATGCGGACGATCGGGACGCTGACGATCGGGGCGGGAGGTGTGCGGTCATCTGTTTACGGGACTTCCGGGTTCATGACTCCCATTGCCGAGTTGGGGATCACCGAAGTTGCGCCAGATGAGGCCGCGGGGTATAAACGGTGGCGCGATACGTATCAGCGCAACTGGAGCTGGGCGTTTGACCCGATCGCGGCCACGTTTTCGGTTCAGAAGTCCAAGTTGAGCGCGGACCTGACGGTCATGCCGTTGATCGTCGGTTCGCAGTATCGCACGTGGATTGACGCGGCCCGCGGGGCGAGCATCGCGGTAGATGCGGGCGATCCGCACGATTCCATCGCCCACGCGGTGTTCGCCCTCAACATCGAGTCTCCCGCGATGAAGAACTCGGCGGGCATGGTCCAGATGTTTGTCCCGGGAGTCGAGATCGACCCGCTGGGATGGCTGGGGCAATCGGTTTCGATCTACGCAGACCCCGATCCATTCTGGGGAAAGATGGCCGCGGCCGCGGGCAAGGCTGAGGACTCGCACTTCCTCGACGAAGAGTTGGCTCACCTCCCTGTCGCCGTTTACGCAGAGGTCGGCAGTGCGCTGAAGATGACGGCCTTTGTGGCCGCGGCTCGGGGAGCGATTGAGCAGGCGGCGCCGGGCATGGCTGCATGGGAGACGCGTGCGCACAACGGGCAGGCGTACGTCCGGGTGGGACTGACGGAGAAGGCCAAGGCGGAGAGTCGGGGGGAGGGGTGGGACAAAGCGGCGCTGTATTACGCAGCGACGCCGCGGGCGTTGATCTTGTCGCTGAGGGAGGATGTGCTCAAGCGGGCGATCGATCGGCAGACGGCGAGGGTGGCCAAGCCCGGGGCAGTACCGGCGCAACCGTGGCTGGGATCGAGCATGTGCCTGCGGGTGACGCGGCAGGGTTTGGAGTTGCTGGGGATCGCGGGGAAGGACAGTTATCGCGAGGAGGGGCAGCGGAAGGCCTGGTGCAACATTGCGATCCTGAACGAGTGGAAGCGCAGGTATCCGGAGCGGGACCCGGTGGAGGTGCACATGGCGCACTTTGGGACGCGGCCGATCTGCCCGGGTGGCGGCAAGTATGAGTGGAACGAGAAGTTCAAGACGATGGAGTCCACGGTGTACGGGCATCCGGGTGAGCCCAAGCCGGGGCCGGATGGGCTTGGACCGTTGGAGGCAATCCACGCGGGGGACTTCGGGTTGACGTTTGAGAATCAGGGATTGCGGGCGAGGGCGGTGATTGAGAGAGGGACGGGGAAGTAGAGGCTGTAGCGTGCGCAAACCAAAGATCGTCATCGGCAGTCCAAAAGTGTTTTACGAGCATCTGGCACGAAACGCCTTGGTGGCTCTCGGGCTGGTGGCATGCTCTCTGCTGGTCGGCGCGGTGGGGTATCACTTCACCGAAGGGTTGCCGTGGCTGGATGCGGTGCTGAACGCGTCGATGATTTTGACGGGGATGGGCCCTGTGGACAAGGTGTTGACCGTGTCGGGCAAGCTGTTTGCGACGGCGTACTCGCTCTTTTCCGGGATTGTGTTTTTGTCTACGGCGGCGCTGGTGTACATGCCGGTGGCGCATCGGGTGCTGCACAGGTTTCACTTGGAGGCGGAGGGGGATAAGGGGAAGTGAGGCCACTCAGGGCCCAGCGCCCGCATCGCGCTTTGTTGAATTCTCAATCCCGATCGGTGCAAAGCGGCAAACTTGCGGAACGGTGAGCGGTCAACGACAATCCTGCGATGTTCTGGATGGGCGGTATCGCCATCACGTTTGGGCTCGCCGTGCTCATCATCGGGTTGAGGGGCCGGCGGGTCAGCGACCATCCGTGTTGCCGCGGATGTGGGTTTGACCTGTGCGGGACGCTGCCGGCGCACTCAAGATGCCCTGAGTGTGGCGTGGATCTTGCCGAGAAGCGGGCTGTTCGTTTCGGGCAGAGGCGGCGACGTCCTCGCGTATTAGCGATCGGCATCTTTGTATTCGGAGCGGGAGTGATCCTTGTGGGGGCGGCGGGATGGGGCTCGGCGACCAGATTTGATTGGAACACGATCAAGCCTTCTTGGCTGCTGGTGTTTCAGATGCCTTCTCCCCATGGGCTTGTGGAGACGGCCATCGTGCGGGAACTGACGCGCCGATTGGATGCTGGATCGCTGCCCACATCGGCGGCCAAGGGGGTGATCGATCGCGCGCTGGATCTTCAGGCATGGGCCGGTGATCCGGCCAATCGCACGGGGGGCGATCTCACAGTGGCTGATTGGAACCAGTTTCACACTCGGCTCATGGACTGGCTGGCGGTGATCGAATCAGGCATGAGCGCACATGTAGTGTCGCCGGAGCAGGCGGTTCGGTACGTGAAACAGTCGATGGGCGTCGGGGCGACAATGCGACCGCGCACACCGTCGGGTGATTGGTTGCCACTCCACTGTTACTTTGCCGACAACCGAGGCGTTCTTCCTGAGAACACGTCGATCGGCATGCGGTGTGAACTGCGCTCGGTCGAGCTTGATGGGAAGCCCGTGGCGTTCTCAGAAGATGAACCAATGCAAAGGCCGATTTGGGGCAGCCGAGGCCGATGGGCGAGAGCAAACGCACTGATCGACAGTCCACCAGGGGCGCACCAGCTTTCGTGTACGTGGGCCATAGAGGTGTATGTGCCGGGAGATGATCGCTCAGTTGGGAGCTATTCAGCGTCTTGCACCCAACTGCTGACTGTCACGCCATCGGGCAGTCCGGTCGTAGAGCTGATTGCCGACTCGGCCATGAGCGAAGCGGCAGAAGGCGCCATTCATGTTCGAGGCATTGTGGGTGAAGGCACCGACGAGCATCGGCAGTTGAGATTCTACATGGAATACGGGTCCTCCCCGATCGCAGTCGTCGGCAACTTGTTCTTGGCTTCGGAGGGTCGCCGTTGGAATGCCGGATGGGTGCAACACGTCCCGCATGCGGACTCTCCGGGACCGACGTGGTCGGAATGGTCCGTACCGTGGCCGGAAGGATTTGACGCCGCGACCCCCTTCGACGTCGTCATCGTGCCAGATGCAACCATTGCAGCATGGTGGACCGATGCCTTTCAGATCTGGGGTCATGAGATCGTGATCCCGAACGCAAAGGTCGACCTCAATCCGAGTTCACGTCGCAGAATCCTCCTGGATGTTCCGGGCATCAAGTTGCCTGAAGATCAGTTTCCGCCGGAGTGAAAGCCCGGCTCATCGTGTCGCGCGGTTTAACTCTGTCTTGACTGATGGATGACTCAACATCGGCCACGAAGCGTGATCGATGCCACCAGAGCGGGATCCTCGCGGGCGCTTCGGGCTCGTTCAGGAAGTGAGCAGAGAAGTGCCGGTCATTTCTGGTGGCTTGGGGATGCCGAGCATGTCCAGGGCGGTGGGGAGGATGTCGGCGAGGCGGCCTCGGTTTTCGCGGGCTTGGGGTTTGAACCAGTTTTGGCCGTCAAAGTCGCCGCGGAGCTTGCGGCCTTTGAAGGGGGCACCGACGATGTAGATGGGAACGTCGTACACGGTGTGAGAGGTGTGGGGTGAGTTGGTGATGGGGTCGAACATCTGCTCGCAGTTGCCGTGGTCGGCGGTGACGATGAGGGAGCCGTTTTTTGCGAGTGTGGCGTCCATGATGGCGCCGACGCATTGATCCACGACGGTGCAGGCCTTGATGACGGCTTCGAGGTTGCCGGTGTGGCCGACCATGTCGGGGTTGGCGAAGTTGACGATGAGGACATCTTCGCAGTCGGCCGCGGCGAGTCGGCGAAGCACGGCATCTCGCACCAGCGCGGCGGACATTTCGGGCTTGAGGTCGTAGGTGGCGACCTTGGGGCTCTGAGGATTCTCGCGGACCTCGCCGGGGAAGGGCGGGTCGCGGTAGTCATTGAAGAAGAAGGTGACGTGGGGGTACTTCTCGGTCTCAGCACAGCGGAACTGGCGGAGGCCCAGTGATGAGATGTACTCGCCTCCGATGTTCTTCATTTTGGGTGGGCGGGGGAAGGCGACCTTGGTGAGGGGAAGAAGGGCCTCCCAGTATTCGGTCATGATGACGTATTCGAGGCTGAGTTTCTTGCCGCGATCGAAGCCGTGCTTGCCGGAGTCGGGGCTGGGGTTGATCTTGGCCCACTGGTCATCGGGGAAGACGAACGCGGCGGAGATTTCGCGGGGGCGGTCGCCGCGGTAGTTGTAGAAGATGACGGTGTCACCGTCGGTGATACGGGATTCGCACTGCTCCTGGGGCGTGCCGATCATGGTCGGGATGATGAACTCATCGCCGGTCTGGCTGGAGTTGGTGGGTGTGTCGTAGTAGGTCTGAACGGCGGCGGATGCGGTAGCGGATTGGCGGACTTCATGGGCCGCGGCGTCGCGACCGGTCATGGCGGCGAAGGCCTTGTTGACTCGTTCCCAGCGGTAGTCACGGTCCATCGCGTAATAGCGGCCCATGATGCTGGCGATGCGGCCGACGCCGAGCTCTTTGCACTTGGCCTCAACCTGGCGGATGAACTCGATGCCGGTGAAGGGGCCGGTGTCGCGGCCGTCGGTGAAGAGGTGGAGGAAGACGCGGGTTTGGCCGAGCTTTTTGCAGGCTTCGAGGCAGGCGTAAAGGTGGGTGAGCACACCGTGGACGCCGGCGTCGGAGGCCAGGCCCAGGAGGTGGACGGACTTGTTGGTGGACTTGGACTTGGTGATCGCGGCCGCGATGACTTGGTTCTTTTCGAGTCCGGCGCGGCAGGCTTTGGTGATGGCAACGGATTCCTGGTCCACGATGCGGCCGGCGCCGATGTTCTGGTGGCCGACTTCGGAGTTGCCCATGGTGCCTTCGGGGATGCCGACATCCTCGCCGGAGGTCTTGATGAGCGTGCGGGGCCAGTCGCGGTCGAGGCGGTCGGCGGTGGGCGTGAGGCCGCGGTTGTGGGCGATGAGGGCGGCGTTGAAGGTGTCGTGAGAGGGGTTGGGGTTGAGGCCCCAGCCGTCGCGGATGATGAGGATGAGCGGAACGTTTTTCGGAGGCATCCAAGAGTGTAGAGGGGCCTACTCGGCGGGAAACGGTTCAAGACACTTCGTGGGATGGTGTTTGCGAGGCGCCGCGCTGATCAACGTCTTGAAAGACATCTTCGATGCGCAAGCCGAAGAGTCGCGCGAGTGAAAAAGCCAAAGGGAGACTGGGGTCGTAACGACTGGTTTCAATGGAGTTAATAGTCTGACGCGAGACGCCAAGCTTGTCGGCGAGTTCGGCTTGGGACCAGTTGCGTTCGGCACGGAGGATGCGGAGTCGGTTATTCACGCGTATCGCTTCCGGGCAATGGTGAGACCCGCGAGATAGAAGAGTGGGAGCATGGCCCAAACGTGGCGGTAACTCAGATCTTCGGGTGGGAGCTTGATGACGCGTTCGAGCAGGCCCAAGGCCATCAAGAGGGCAAAGGCGCAGGGGAAGGCGAAGGCGAGGGCTTCCAGTTGGACGCGACGTTCGAGTTCATCGGCGACGTTGCGGGCAGCGCGGACGCAGACGGTGATCCAGATGATGAAAATGGCTCCCGGAAGTACGGCGGCCAGAATGCGGAGCGGCAGGGGGATCGAGGCAATTTCGACGATGGCTCTGCCGGCGATGAAGGAACCTATGAGAGCGAGCCCAGCGATGAGGGGGAGACGTCGGGTCCAGCGGCGAGCGACAGCGGGGTTCATTGCAAGCTCCATTGGACAAAATGGTCAAACACGCTTTACAAAATGTACCGTTTAACGATCTATTTGTCAAGTGTGCTTTCCATATTTTCCGCGAAAAAGCCCGGCGCCTGGTGTTTTGAGGGCCGGAAAGGGGCCGCGTCCGCGTACTTGAACGTTTTAGGAGGCAGACAGCCATGAAAGGACCTGGTCCCAGTTCATGGCCTTGCCCGGTTCGCGGGCTTGGATTTGTTTAATCGTGCCCTGGCCATCGGGAGATTTTCCGATGACAACGGTGCCGCGGCTGGAGACGTTGAGATCTTTCCAATACAAGCCGTAGGCCTTGCAGACGTCGCGGTGCATGTCGGCCAGGAACGTTTGCTTGTAACCCTCTTTGTCGGCCCAGGCCTTCAGCGCGGCGAAGGAGTCGCAAGAGATCCCGATGACCTGGGCACCCTGCTTCTGCCACTGAGCCATTTCATCGTTAACGCACTTCATTTCGGTGCCACAGACGCTCGTGAAGGCCAAGGGAAAAAAGCAGAGGACAACATCACCCTTTTTGAGGGCGTCAGAGAGTTTCCACTCGACTCGGTGTTGATCCTTGAGCGTGAAATCAGGAGCTGGCTCGCCAACGGTAATGGGGATCTGACGGGGGGTGAGGGCTGATATGGACACCAGTAATCCTTCCGGGGTCTTCACCTGCCGGGTTTCTTCCGGGGTGCGAGTGATTATCCTAGTCTCTGGTCGAACCAAGGAGGGTCTATGGCCATCAAGGAGCCCATCATGTCCGGTGCGGAGTCGCTGGAGGGGCGCTACAAGAGCGTGAAAGAGCGGATCGCGGCCGCGGCCAAGAAGGCCGGGCGGTCGGCGTCCGACATCATGCTGGTCGCCGTTACCAAGTTTGCTGAGCCTGAGCAAGTGAGGTCGCTCATCCAGATGGGGCACCGGGACTTTGGCGAAAACAAGGTTCAGAACCTGCTGCAGCGGGCCGCGATGGTGGAGGAATACATGTCGCGCCGGCGGGTGATGCCGCACGCGCGTCACCGCGACCAAGGCGAAGAACTGCTGGGTGGCAAGGAAGATGCCGTGCGGTGGCACATGATCGGCCACTTGCAACGGAACAAGGCCAAGAAGGCGATCGAGTATTGCCGGCTGGTTCACTCGGTGGATTCGCTGCGGCTGGCCGAAGAGGTTCAGCAAGTGGCCGTGAAACGCGAGCAGCCGGTGGAAGTGCTGGTGCAGGTCAACTGCTCGGGCGAAGAGAGCAAGTTCGGCTGCCCGGTGCCCGCGGCCATTCACCTGGCTGAGCAGATCGACACCATGGTGTACGTGCGGGTACGAGGGCTGATGACCATGGCCCCGTACAGCGACAATCCGGAGGCTTCGAGAGCGACCTTTGAACGCTGCCGCGAGCTGTTTGACGAGGTGAAAAAGACGGGGGTCGGTGAGGGTCGGTTCAACATCCTGTCGATGGGGATGTCAGGCGACTTTGAAGTCGCGATCGCGGAGGGGGCCAACCTGGTACGGGTGGGGTCGGCGATCTTTGGGGAGAACAAGCACATCCAGGATGCGGATGAGGATGACGACGAATAGGGATATTCGGACGGTTTGATCGTGAAAAATCGTGACGGATGGGGGTTGGTTGTTCGTCTCAGCGCGTAGCGGACAACGCAAAGGGGATCTCATGGAACAAAGGCTCTGCCGTTCGTTGGTGCTCATCGCCGCTCTGGCTGGAGGCTGCGGCCTTTCCACCACCGCTTGGGCCCGGCAGGATGCCGCTCAGATCGAGGTTGAGAAGGCGGCGCTTCCGCACCTGGTGGTGACGGATGTGATTTCGCAGACGTTGGGGGAGAAGGCTCCGGAGGCTCTCCGCCTGTCGGCGACGCAGGCCGCGGATGTGAAGAAGCAGCAGGCCGCCTTTGAGCAGGAGGTTCGCGAGTTCCTCAAGAAGGGAATGAACCAGTCCGGGGATGTGAAAGTTCCGGATCGGGATGCGGCGATCAAGAAGGTGCTGGCGGGGTTCAACAAGGACCAGGCGCAGGCGCTTGACAAGGCACTGAAGAACACGGCGACCAAACGGTTCCACGAGAAGCACTCTTCGACGACGACGTCGCCGGATGGCAAGTCGCAGACCTCGACGAGCTCGGAGACTTCGAGTGAGTCGAGCCACAGCTCGCAGAGCCAGCACAAGTCTGATTCGAAGCACGACTCCAAGAATGACAAGCACAGCGATTCGCAGAAATCGAGGCAGAACAACTCTGACAGCTCGAAGCACTCGGATGGGAAGAAGACCAGCTGGGCAAAGATGGATGCCAAGCAGCGGGACGCCGTGGTGCGTTCACTGCTCGAAGAGCTTCCGGCCAAGGAGCGGGCGGATCTGACCAAAGAGCTGAAGCTTGAGCCCTCGGCCACGAAAACCAAGTAACGGTTAACTCGGCGATGCCTTGTTACGAGCTGCGCATCAACGCCTGAATGACGTTGATCACGATGCTGCTGGCCGCGACCACGATCAGGGCGATGACCAGGGGTTCGCGAACCAAGGGCCGTTCACCTTTGCTGGCATCGGTGACGAGTTCGGTCGGGGCCGCGGCCTCGGCGGCGACGATGGTGGCTAGGTCAGTCTCGAAAACTTCCTTGTGGGCGATCGGGGGCTTTTCGCCCTTGCGAAGGGCCCGCAGATCCACAAGGAGGTCCTTGCAGTTCTGGTAGCGCTTGCGGGGCTCCTTGTTCATCATCATTTCGATGACTTCGGAGATGCCGCCGGAGAGCTTGGGGTTGACATGGTCGGGCGGGACCAGTTCGGCCTTGAGGTGCTTGTGCATCACGGCCGAGGGGTTCTTGCCGTCGAAGGGGACGTTGCCGGTGACCATGTGGTAGAGGGTGGCCCCGAGGCTGTAGATGTCGGACGGTGGGCCGATGACCTTTTCGCCGCGGATCTGCTCGGGGGAGATGTAGTACGGAGTGCCGAAGGCTTTGCCGGCCTCGGCCTCGGCGGCTTCCTTGTCGGAGATGGCGCGGGCCAGGCCCATGTCGGCGAGTTTGGCCACGCCGTCCTGGTTGATCATGATGTTCTTGGGCTTGACGTCGCGGTGGATCAGGCCGCGGTCGTGGGCGTGGAGAAGGGCCTCGGTGGTCTGGATCGCGATGTCGATGGCTTCATTTTCGGTGAAGCGTTTGTGCTTGACGATGTCGTCGAACACCGTGCGGCCATCGACGAACTCCATGACGAAGTAGTGGTAGTCGCCGGCCTTACCGACGTCGAAGGCCTGGACGATGTTGGGATGGTTGAGCTGGGCGGCCGCGCGGCCTTCGGCGTAGAAGCGTTCGATGAACTGGGCGTTGCTGGAGAACTTGCGGGGGAGGACCTTGATGGCGACGATGCGGTCCAGGGAAAGCTGTTTGGCCTTAAAGACGGTGGCCATGGCTCCGGCGCCGAGCTTGCCCATGACCTTGTAGCCGGGGATCTTCTGGCCGCTGCGTTCGGCGTCGATGATCTGTTTGAGGCGGGCGACCTGGCGGCGGGTCACGTATTCATTGTCTACGAGGAGTTGGACCAAGGAGGCCTGGCTGTTCTCATCGCGAAGGGAGCGGGCCTTCTCGAGGCAGTGCTGGACCTCCTCCGGCATCGCCAGGCCGTTGTCCACGACCAGGCGAGCGACGAGCGTATCAATGTTGGTACCGCCCTTGGCAGCCTCCTGGAGGGCCTCCTCGGCGGCCTGAAGGGTCGGGGCGGGCACGGCCGGGGTCGGAGCCATAGGCATCCTGCTCTCGCCACTGGGCGGAGGGACAGCCTGAGTGTCTTCAGCCCGGGAGAGCGGGGAAGTTTCGGTCAGATCGGAATCTCGGGGCGTATTGGTCATCGTCCTGCTGCACCCCCACCCTCTGGCCCGCCTTCCTAGCAACCCTGTCCTTAAGGGTCGGCAACGCTAAGGGCCAGTCCTACCCCTGTCAATGTACCCCAGAAGGGCGGATGGGCCCACTGGGAGGTTCAAGGAATGGGCAGTTCGCCAGCCGCGAAGGGTATCAGACTTTCCTATCGGTATTACGGATGCGGGGGTTGGGCGGTTCTGGGACGAGGTGGCCACGCGTGGTCAGGATTGCTGCAGTTGGGCCTTCACATGACCTTGACGGAGGGGCTTCGAGGTTGTCTACTCTTTGGAAGCTGGCTGCTGAGTTGCGGCCTTGGCCCCGGATTCCCGGGATGCCCATCGGGTTGGGAATCGATAGTCCCATGGAGCGAGTCATGAATCTCCGCCGCGGATTCACGCTGATTGAGCTTTTGGTGGTCATCGCGATCATCGCGCTCCTGATCGGGATTCTGTTGCCGAGCTTGGCGGAGGCACGCCGAGCAGGCCAGCGGGCAGCGAGCCTGTCGAACCTGCGATCGAACGTGACGATTCAGTACGTTTACGGGCAGGACAACAAGGACCAACTCATCAATCCGTTCACGTCGACACCCAAGTGCGGAGGGCCGAACAACTTTGCGAACATCCCGCGCATCTGGGTGGATCCTCCACCCCCGGGAAGCGGAAACTGCGTGTGGGCTTGGTGGTACAACGGTTCTCAATCTGATCTATATGGATGCCACTGGGTTGCGCACACGTTTTATGCGGACAAGGACACGACGTCGCGTTACAAGTCCAACTACGCGCCCAACGACAAGGCGCTGCAGAGCTGGCTGGCCTCGGGCGCGGGGAACGGGTCCGGGTCATTCGACTTCACTTGGATTTTTCCGAGTTCGTACTGGTATCCGCCGGTGTTTTGGGAGGCTCCGGAGCGATTTGCCGGTCCCAACCGCATCAACGACCCGACGGGGCGGTTTTTCATCAAGCGTCAGAAGCTGTCGGATATCAGTTGGCCGGACAAAAAAGTGATTCTGTTTGAGGGCAAGGAATACGACAATCCGAAGCAGCCCATGTGGAACGAGGTTTCGGCCAAGCCGTTGGCCGCATTCCCCGATGGGAGTGCCAAGCGGATGCGGATGACCGACATCACCAATGACAGCGCCACAAACCCGACGACCGGACAGATCTACGGGCCCTCGGGAAACTTCGACTACGGCGATGCGCTGATGACAGGCGGCGAGTATGAATACGGCTCGCAGCAGGGCTTCTACTGGACATTCAACAAGCCAGCGTACTTCTGGTTCACCCGGAATGGAATCCGCGGGCGCGATATCAAATAGGTTGCTGGAGGCGGCATGACCCTGTTCCGCACCCGGGCAAAACGGCTGACGCTGGTGGCGTTGGCTGTTGCGCTTGGAGGGGCCATCGCGTGGAGGGTGCTGCATACCGAGTCGGATGAAGTGGACCCCGCAATCGACGCGAAAGCCGAGCGGCTGCGGTCGGACATCCAGGACTACACACCGCCAGAAAATAACGTGCCGGATACGCCTGATTTGCCTACTCCGACGCAAATTCAACCCAGCACGCGGAAACCCAAACAGGGGACATGACGCCACCCGAGCTAACGCCGACCGAACGCAATTGACAGGCTGGCGCTGATCGCGATAGCGGACTCATATACTGCTGCTCTGCGCAGGCCTCGGCCTCGCTGGTGCGAACGGGTGGGGGCGGCCTCAGGGGCCGCAACTGTCCGGTGGAATCGCGGGCCGCTGAACCCATGCTTGTAGCCCAGAGCCGACCCCGCAACCTTCACTGGTACCACGCCGGCCCTCTGCTCTTTGGGGACTGGGGGACGAGCCGGCTTTACGTGCTGGGGTTGGCCTTTTACTACACGGGGCACGCCTCGGTTGGGTATCTGGCGGTCATGTCGCTGGTGATGGCGGCGGTGGCGTGGGCGTACACGGTGATCTGCCGGTGCTTTCCGGAGGGCGGGGGCGTGTACGCCGCGGCCCGGCAACTCAGCCCTACCTTGTCGGTTGTCGGGGCGACGCTGCTGCTTTGCGACTACATCGTGACGGCGGCGTTGTCGGCCGTGGAGGGGTTCCACTATTTCGGGGTGCCGGGGCCGGTCGTTGTTCCCCTTTGCTGCGTGACGATTTTGCTCATCGGGGTGATCAACTGGCTGGGGGCCAGGAGCGCGGGACGGTTTGCCTTGGGGATTGCGGTGGTGGCGATTATCGCCTCGGCGATCATCGGGGTGCTGTGCGTGCCGTACCTGGCCAAGGGGCTCGGGACGGTCAAGGCGACGGTGGAAGGGGTCTCATCTCCGTGGGCTCGATGGGAGTCGTTGGTGCGGATCGTGCTGGCACTCTCGGGCGTTGAGGCCGTGGCGAACATGACTGGCCTGATGAGGACGCCGGTGGCCAAGACAGCCAAGCGGACGATCTGGCCGGTGCTGATCGAGGTGGTCGCGCTCAACCTGGTGTTCGGGGTGGCCTTGAACGCGATGCCGCGGCTGCAGGATCAGCACACGCCGGACTACGTGGTGTACGAGCAGGGGCACAACACGCTGGGACCCGGAGGTGAAGGGATCAAGTACGCTCCGGAAGATGTGCCTGAGGAGGTGCGTCAATATCGAGACACGGCGGTGAAGTTGTTGGCAACGGAAGCGGGCAAGAACGCGCTGGGACCGGCCTTGGGTAAGACCTTCGGACTGGTCATCGGGATCGTTTTCGGGCTGCTGCTGCTATCCGCGGTGAACACTGCCGTGATGGCGAAGGTGTCGGTGCTGTATTCCATGGCCCACGACAAGGAGATGCCGCGGCCGTTCAGCAAGCTGAACTATTCGGGTGTGCCATGGGTGGGGCTGATTGTCGCTTGCGCACTGCCCATGGGGGTGCTGGTTCTGATTGGCAGTGATGCGAAGATGCTTGGGGAGCTTTACGCCATCGGCGTGGTGGGTGCCATCGCGATCAACGTGATGAGCTGCGCGGCGAACACGGCGCTGGACATCGCCAAGTGGGAGCGGATCGGACTTTGGTCGCTGGGCGGACTCATGACGGTCGTCGAAGCGACGATCGTGATCGCCAAACCCAATGCGACGATCTTTGCGGGGTCGATTGTCGCCGTGGTGCTTGTGATGCGGTTTGCGGTGGGCACGCGGGCCAAGGCCCGGGCGGAGGCACCCCGGCTGCCCACACCGGCGGAGGGGTGGCTGGCGGAGGTGCGGAAGGCGTCGGTGACGCTGGACCCCAGCCGGCCGCGGATCATGCTGGCGGCCAGAGGGCGGTATCAGTCGGAGTTTGCCGTGGATCTGGCGAAGCGGCGTGGGGCGGCGCTGTTTGCGATTTACGTTCGTACGTTGCGACTGATCGACGTGCAGCCCGGGGCGATCCCCAAGATAGAGGATGACCCCATGGCGCAAGAGGCCCTGGGGACGACGGCCATGCTGGCCCAGCAGGCGGGGGTGCCGTTTGTGCCGGTGTATGTGACGAGCACGGACATTCCCGGGGAGATTCTGGACTACACGGTGACCTACGGATGCGACACGCTCATCATGGGTAAGTCGCGGCGGTCGGTGTTCTCGCGGAAGGTGACGGGCGATGTGGTCGCGGGTGTGGCGGAGCATCTGCCGGACAACGTGGCGTTGATCACGCGGGCGGCGGATGCGCCGTATGTGCCGGGGCAGCCGCGGGGGGATTGAGGGAAGGCAGAGTGCCGAGTCCCGAGTAGGGTCGGGACTTGGGACTAGGGACTTGGCACTTCTCTGGCTCACGCGCGGGGCAGAACGGACGACCCTGCATAGGCTTGGCTCATGCCGCTCATGGAAGAGAGAGACGTTCAATCTGATGGTGCTCAGGCCGAGGTGGATCCGCTCTTGGCGGGGCTTACTGCGCCTCAGCAGAAGGCGGTGAAGCACACCGAGGGGCCGCTGCTGATTTTGGCGGCCGCGGGGTCGGGGAAGACCCGGACTTTGACGCGGCGGATTGGGTTCTTGGTGCGAGCGGGGATTCCGCCCTGGTCGATCCTGGCGGTGACGTTCACGAACAAGGCCGCGGCGGAGATGCGGGAGCGGGTGGCGGTGGTGCTTGGAGAGGGCCGGGCGACACGCGGGCTGACGGTGACGACGTTTCACTCGCTGTGTGCGCGGCTGCTCAGGCGGTACGCCGAGGCGGCGGGGCTGAAGCCGGACTTTTCGATTTATGACATGGCGGACCAGAACGCCTTGATGAAGAAGGTGCTGGCGGGGTTGAGTTTGTCGAGCACGAACTGGCCGCCGCGGTCGGTTTTGGGAGCGATCAGCACGGCGAAGAACGACCTGATGGATGCGGCGGCGTACGCGGCCGATGCAACGGACTTTTATGCCAAGACGATCGCCAAGGCGTACACGAACTATGAGCGGGCGCTACGGGCGTCGAACGCGGTGGACTTTGATGACCTCCTGCTGCTGACGGCGAAGATCCTCAAAGACAATGCGACGGTGCGCGAGGAATGCCAGCGGCGGTGGCAGTATCTGTCGGTGGATGAATACCAGGACACGAACCGCGCCCAGTTTGTCATCGCGGCGATGATCGCGGGGACGGGCGCGGAGCGAGGGAGCAAGGCGGGGCCGAATATCTGCGTGGTCGGGGATCCGGACCAATCGATTTACGCTTGGCGCGGCGCGGATATCTCGAACATCCTGGACTTTGAAAAGCAATACCCGACCGCGGCGGTGATCAC
>Ga0154020_10004980_pt1 | contig 15779 bp, 11 predicted proteins | sample Klosneuvirus_201_FD_109709 | JGI IMG/M metagenome (GOLD analysis project Ga0154020, IMG submission 109709) | Active sludge microbial communities from wastewater, Klosterneuburg, Austria - Klosneuvirus_20160825_MG | ecosystem: Engineered > WWTP > Aerobic digester > Activated sludge | place...
ATTTAAAAATAAAATTACTGAAGAGTTAGGTATGATGTTCAACCAGGACAGCGACCGTGACTTAAGAAAGGAAATTGAAAAAACCCTGGTTTCTAAAATTAACATCCAGCTTCCTGATGCATTTTTAAAGCGTTGGTTAATGGCAGTTAATGACAAGCCGTTGACACAAGAACAAATTGACAACGAGTATCCGGAATATGCTACCTCAATGAAATGGAGAATAATTGAAGGGAAAATCATTAAAGATAATAATGTGGTTGTAAGTCCTGAAGAAGCAGCCGAAGAAGCTAAAGGCTTTATCAGAGGAGAATATGCCCGTTATGGTCAAACTCCAAATGAAGAAGAGGTAAATAAAATTGCTTATGATTTATTAAGAAAGGAAAAAGAGGCACAAAAGATTTTTGAAAATCTTTATACCAAAAAAGTACTTGAGTTGATTAAAACTAATTGTAAGTTGGAGAGCAAGGAAGTTTCTTACAATGAATTTTTCGGAATCAGTAATTAATAAACATTATTAAACTTAAGCCCCGCAATGATAGAATCTTATGCGGGGCTTTTTTATTATGAAAATATTTTTATTTAAAATATTTTATTTTCTAATTTCTGTAGCCGTTATTGGCCAGCCGTTATCATCGGAAATTATGGACTTCGGAACAAACCCCGGGAATATCAGTCTGTTTTATTACGCACCCGAAAATGCGAAGCCTAATTCCCCAATGGTTGTAGTGCTTCATGGCTGTTCACAGGGCGCAGTTGCTGTGGCTGAATTAACCGGATGGAATAAACTTGCTAAAGAGTACGGGTTTTATGTAATGTACCCTCAACAACATTTTCCAAATAATCCTTCGCACTGCTTTAATTGGTTTAAAAAAAATGAAATTGAAAGAGGAAATGGAGAATGTGAAAGCATAAAACAAATGGTGGATTACATGGGTAAAAAATTTGGAATAGATCAAAATAGAATTTTCGTTACGGGACTTTCGGCAGGTGCAGCCATGGGTGTAGTAATGATAGCCACACAGCCGGCAATGTTTAAAGCCGCCGCAATATTTGCAGGCGGACCATACAAACCCGGCAGTAATATTTTTGCTTCGTCAGGAACAATGGTTTGGGGGGTTAACAAAACACCTGAGCAATGGAAAGATTTAGTATGGCGTGAAAACCCGGCATTCAAAAGCAAATACCCTAAAGTGTATGTTTATCACGGAACCAATGACCCTGTCGTTAATGTCAGGAATGCCGTTGAATTAGTTGAGCAATGGACTGCACTTCATAAAACGGATACATTGCCTTCAAGAATTGATTCGGCCTATCTTGGCGCTAAAGACATTACCAGAATGGCCTATCTTGATAAAGATAACGAAGAAGCTGTTGTGTTTTATAAAATTAAAGATATGGGTCATGCAATTCCTGTTAATCCGGGGCATTGTAAAAATGAAGGGGGCAGAACGGCTTTATTTGCTACCGACAAAGATCTTTATTCTACTTTTCATGTAGCCTGTGAATTTGGATTAATTCCCGAATGGGAACCAACCGGACCAATAGAAGTTGATGCAGAGCAAAAGAATATTGTGTTTAAAATTCAGCCAAAGGATAATTATAAATACGAATGGATTTTGCCGGAAGGATGCCTTGTTGCTGAGGGGAAAAACAGTCCATCAGTTTCGGTGAATTGGAACAAACAAAACGGAAAAATTATTTTGGTTGAAACAGCATCTGATGGCTGTGTGTACAAACATGCGCCTTTAGAGGTAAAAGTAAAATCACGCTAACTCGTTTCTTTAATAACCTTATCAAGCAAATAAGTTTGGCCAAGAATTTCGCCCGCAGTTACGAATGAATTTACAGTCACGCCCATCACACCATGCAGGTTGATGTTTTGCCCGGTAAGAAATAAATTTTTCACCTTCGTACGTGGAGTAATAAATGATTTCATTGGCTCGTTGTAATCTTTTATTACGCCGTATAATGTTCCGTCGCGCGAACCGATATAATCACGGTAAGTTAATGGCGTAGCACAGGTATATGATTTAATTTTTCCTTTAAAATCGGGCATACGTTCATAAAGTACACTTAGAATTTTTTCTGCTTTCTCCTGCTTAAACTCTTCATAATCGGCCCCTCTGCTGTCTGAATGATGTGGAATTGTTTGAAAAGTATTTTCCCATTTTTTGCATTCTTCGTAACGCATATAAGCCATTGCCGTGAAATTCTCTGTTTTATCAGGTTTTTTGGAAGAAGTAGTTCCGAAAACACCAATAGTCTCGGGCCAGCTTTTTTGAGTGTAGTTAGGACTGCTCCAAACATTATCAGTTGTGTAATGGTAAATGTTGTAATTAAGATGAGGTAAACTGTCTTCTTTAACTACAGCATTAACTATAAAAGATGAAATGGAATTTTCCAGACTTTTAATTCTGTTTTTATAAGCGGACCTTAATTGATGTCCTTCCACCATGTCAATTGTTTTTGCCAGATCAATTGCAGATATAAATATTTTTCCCTGTATCCGCTCACCGTTAGTTAACTCTACTGATTCAATATCATCACCCTCAAAATTAAATTTTACCGCTTCAGAATAATTAAAAATTTCTGCACCCATTTGTTTTAAGGTCTCAGATAAATGTTTGGCAATTTGTGAACTGCCATCAATACATCTATAAGAACTTTCTATATAAGAATTCACAACAAGTGCGTGTACATAAAAAGGTGTTTTACCTTCTAATCCGGCGTAAAGCATATTGCTTCCGCCAAGAACCATCCGTAGTTTTTCGTTTTTAATTATACTTTCAATAAATGATTTAGAATCAATTCCGAGATACCAGGCGTTTTCAAAATCTTTTTTCTTGTTTTCTAAATTATATAATGGAAATGCTTTGCATACCTCACGGACTTTATCAATATATAATTGCAACGCAGCCCTTTCCTGAGGAAAGTAGCGGCATAGCTGCTCAATAAAGTTATTGTATCCCTGGGCGTGAGGATAGTGATTAGGATCGCCATTAAATGAAATAACATCATAACCGTTTTCGTCAAGTTTATTCAGCTTAAGTACATCCATTAAGCCAAAATACTTGAAATAGCGGTTTAAATTTTGCCCTTCATCTAATCCGCCAATATAATGCACGCCTGTATCGAATACTGTTTTATCACGGCTGAAAATCTGTAACGAACCGCCTATCTGACGGTTCTTTTCAAGAATACAAACCTTCATTCCTTCTTTAGCCAGAATGTATGCAGTAGTTAAGCCCCCCATACCACTTCCTATTACTACCACATCGTATTTGCTCATATAAGGCAATAAAATTAGCTAAATTGAAGCCTTTAGCAAATTAAATTGTAAATTTTACTTCACGCATCGATATATTCTTGCAGTAAATTAACCAATGAAAATTGCAACATCATCAGCTATTTATTATCTTTAAGGCTTACTATGTATTTATTCAGAATACGGTTTTTAACGTTTTTTTTAATAGCCCTATCTGTCCAATCGTTTGGCCAGCAATTTACTATTAAAGGAAAAGTATTTAATTCTGAAAACAAAGAAGGTCTCCCATTTGTACCTGTTATCATAAAGGGAACAACCATAGGCACCCAAACAGATTTTGACGGTAATTTCACAATTAAGACAGCTAAATTGGGAGACTCTTTAATTGCAAGTTATGTTGGCTTTAAACGGACATCAAGAAAAATAAATAAAACGCTCGCCATTCAGGAAATTAATATGCCCATGGTAAATGAAGGATTATCGTTGGATGAGGTGACCGTTAAAGCAGGGGAAAATCCGGCACATAGAATCATCAGAAATGTGATTGCCAATAAACCTGTTAACAACCGTGATAAGCTTGAAGCCTATGAGTACGAAACTTATAATAAAATTGAATTCGATTTAACCCGGATACCTAAAGAAATGCGGGATAAAAAAGTACTCAAACCTATTAAATTCGTTTTTGAGAATGTTGATAGTACTTATAGCGGCGAAAAACCATCGCTGCCTTTTTTTATGATTGAAAATATTTCTGATTTTTATTTTCTGAAAAATCCAAAACGCAAACGTGAAGTTGTGCGTGCGAGTAAAATCACAGGAATTGAAAACACAAGCATATCCCAGGTTATGGGCGATATGTATCAAAACATAAATATTTACGATAACAACATTTTAATTTTTAATAAGCAATTCTCAAGCCCTATCTCTAATGATGGCTTTTTTTATTATAAATATTATCTCGAAGACAGTTCTTTCATCGGGAACCATTGGTGCTATCACATCAGGTTTAAACCTAAGCGTACACAAGAGTTGTCATTCACCGGCAATATTTGGATTGCTGATACGACTTGGGGCGTGAAGCGGCTTGAAATGACGATGCCAAAAGACGCCAACATCAATTTTATAAATACCGCCAATGTTGTTCAGGAATTTGTTTATTCCGACAGTACCTGGATGATGAATAAAGACAGATTAGTAATTGATTTTGCGCCAACAAAAAAAGCGCTGGGTTTTTATGGTAGGAAAACCACTTCTTACAAGAAAATAAAACTCAACACGCCGCGTGAAGTTAAATTTTATGATTTAGGAGATAAAATTGATGTGTCGGATGATGCGACCAAACAAAGCGATGAGTTCTGGCAACAGAATAGGCATGATAGCTTAACTGCCCGGGAAATGAAAATTTATAAAATGATTGACACAATTCAATCATTACCTATTTATAAAACCTGGATAGATATTTTTTATGTTTTTGTTGCGGGATATGGCAAAGTTAATAATTTCGAAATTGGCCCTTACTACAATTTGATTAGTTATAACAAAGTAGAAGGTACGCGTTTACGATTTGGCGGCAGAACAAGCAGAAAATTCAGCCGTTGGTATGAACTAAATGGCTATGTAGCTTACGGAACCCTTGACCAAAAATATAAATATAGTTTAGGCTTTAAATCTTTTATAACAAAAAAACCGCACAGGCAATTGGTGGGGATGAGTTATAAAAGCGATTATGAAATTTTAGGACAAAGCACCAATGGTTTTTCACAGGATAATATTTTCGCTTCTTTTTTCCGTACTAGTCCGCTCACTAATCTTACCAGGGTAGATAACACACAAGCATGGTACGAACGCGAGTGGTTGCCGGGTTTAATTACCAGAGTTACTTTAGCAGGAAATCTTTACACACCTTTAGGTACTGCCAGATATAATTATTATAAAAAAGACGGAGCCATAGGAGAGAAAGAGAATTTGCGTAATACAGAAGTAAGATTAAATGTCCGCTTTGCGTATAAAGAAAAATTTGTCAGTGGCGATTTTGAACGCGTTTCTTTAGGTACACGTTATCCGGTTATTCAGTTAAATTATGCAAAATCACTTCAAAACGCATTTGGCGGCGAGTACGATTATCAGAAATTCGCCGTTAATTTATCAGACAGAATAAGGATCACTCCGATTTTAGGATATACTGATTATATGATTCAAGGCGGAAAAATATGGGGAACTGTACCATTTCCATTGTTGGAATTACATGGCGGTAACGAGACTTATGTTTATGATTACATGGCTTACAACATGATGCGCTATTACGAATTTGGAAGTGACCAGTATGTAGCTGCAGGAATTATCCATCACTTCGAAGGACTGTTATTTAATAAAGTACCATTGTTAAAGAAATTAAAATGGCGTGAGGTAATCAGCGGAAAAGCGGTATGGGGTACTGTAGAGCCCAACAACAGAAAAACATTTATTTTCCCTACTTCACTTAATGCACTTGATAAAGGGCCATATGTTGAAGCAACAGCAGGCATTGAGAATATTTTTAAAGTTTTCAGAGTGGATGCTTTGTGGCGCTTAACTTACCCAAGAGCAAACCCAATAGAAAATTTCGGATTTAAATTTAGTTTCCAACTCGCATTATAAAATGATATTACGTTCAGAAAACCTCGTAAAGAAATATAAAAGCCGTACTGTTGCTAATAACGTATCGGTAGAAGTCCGCCAAGGTGAGATTGTAGGGTTGCTTGGGCCAAATGGTGCAGGTAAAACAACTTCTTTTTATATGATCGTTGGGATGATTAAACCTAACAGCGGAAAAATATTCTTAGATGATTTAGAAATCACAAACGAACCTATGTACCGCCGTGCGCAATTGGGCATTGGTTATTTACCTCAGGAAGCATCGGTGTTCAGAAAATTGAGTATTGAGGATAATTTGCGCGCTGTGCTGGAAATGACGAAGCTTACCAAAAAAGAACAGGACAATAAAGTAGAAGTGTTATTAGATGAGTTTCATTTGCACCATGTCCGCAAGAATCTTGGCGATCAATTGTCGGGTGGTGAAAGAAGACGGACCGAAATTGCAAGAGCATTAGCTACCGACCCGAAATTTATTTTATTGGATGAGCCTTTTGCCGGGGTTGACCCGATTGCCGTTGAAGACATTCAAAGCGTCATCCGGACTTTAAAAAATAAAAATATTGGCATATTAATTACCGATCATAATGTGCACGAAACATTAAGCATCACCGACAGGGCATATTTGTTATATTCCGGAAGTGTAATTAAATCAGGCAGCGCTGAGGATTTGGCGAATGATGAGCAGGTAAGGAAAGTTTATCTCGGACAAAATTTCGAGTTGCGTAAATAAACAACAGATGCTAAAAACAGCGCCATTCAAAAAAGGAAACATCAAATTTTCCGACACAGGAAAGGGACGGGCCGTTGTTTTGCTGCATGGCTTTTTAGGCTCGCATGAGATATGGGAACAAACCATAAAAAATTTGTCGAAGTCGTATCGTGTCATTGCCATTGACTTGCCGGGGCATGGTGCTTCCGATAATTTTGGTTACGTACACACAATGGAATTGATTGCGAAAAGTGTAAAAGCAGTACTCGATCATTTGCATTTAAAAAAATACGTACTGGTGGGACATAGCATGGGCGGTTATGCTGCTTTGGCATTTGCCGATTTATTTCCTGATAACATCAGAGGAATTTGCATGTTTCATTCGAGTGCTTATGCTGATACTGAAGATAAAAAACGTGACCGTACCCGTTCCATTAAAGTGGTAAAAGCCAATCACCGCATTTATACAACCGAAGTGATCAGAAATTTGTTCGCCACCAAAAACATTAAGTATTTAAAAAAGGAATTGGCTTTCGCTTCTAAAATTGCCGGTAAAACAAAAAAGCAAGGTATTATTGCTGCCCTTGAAGGCATGAAAGACCGCCCCGACCGCAGTGTTATTTTAGGCTTGGTGCATTATCCCATTATGATGGTGATCGGTCAGCACGACAACGTATTGCCTGCCGAACAATTGCTGAAGCAGTCGGAAAAAATTGAGAATAAACAGGTTTTGTATTTGGAGCACGACGGGCACATGGGCTTTTTGGAGTCGCCCAAAGCCACACATAAAGCCTTACGCCAATTTTTAAGAGGGTGTTTTAAGTAGACTTAACCGCAAAGAGCGCAAAGAAGGCGCTATGGTCGCTAAGCAGATGTTTTTAAATAGAGGTTTCAGGGCTAAAGCCCACTTCTACCTATGTTATAAACGCCAGCCTTAAGGCTGGCGTTTTTTAGTATCATTAAGCCTTGGGCTTTAGCCCTGAAATTGACATTTATTCTCTGTTTAACGGGTGATATAAAATAAGCAAAGGTCACGGAGTAAGCGTTTAGCCAAGTCTTATTCTCTTTGCGAAAACTTAGCGGTCTTTGCGTGCGGATTAACCTGTTCCTTTAGGCTCAGGTTAATAAATTTTAGGACACATGGGCTTTAGCCCTGAAATTTGTATCTTTATAAAATGTCACGCATCGAAGTAAACCAACTCCTGGCTTCAGCCTGGAGCTATCAAATAAAATGAGAGAATGGGCTTTAGCCCTGAAACAAATGAAAGTAATATGTCACGAATAGAAGTTTTAAAAACCTACAAATTATATATAGGAGGTCAGTTTCCCCGCACCGAGAGTGGCCGCTATTATCCGCTTATGAATTCAAAGAAAGAAATTATAGCCAACGTAAGTTTATCGTCGCGCAAAGATTTTCGTAATGCCGAAGTTGCAGCGCGCTCGGCTTTTGGCGGTTGGAGCAGTAAGACCCATTTTAACCGCGGACAGATCTTATACCGCATTGCGGAGATGATGGAAGGCCGCAAAGAGCAATTTGTGAATGAATTGATGCAACAAGGCCTGACAAAAAAACAAGCTGATACTGAAGTGCAGCTATCTGTTGACCGTTGGGTGTATTACGCGGGGTGGTGCGACAAGTATTCAGCTTTGTTCTCGAGCGTAAATCCTGTGTCATCATCACACTTTAATTTTTCTGTGCCTGAACCCATGGGCGTTGTTAGTATCATTGCTTCTGAAAAGTCTTCGTTACTTGGACTCGTATCCGTTATTGCGCCTGTGATCGCAGGTGGGAATACCTGCATTGTATTGGCCTCCGAAAAAATGCCTTTATGCAGCATTACCTTAGGTGAAGTTATGGCAACATCTGATTTACCGGGTGGCGTAGTTAATATTCTTACCGGTACATCTGCCGAATTGCATTCGCATTTTTCATCACACATGGATGTGAATGCTTTAATCTATTGCCGCAACAACAAGGAAGAAATTAAATTGATCGGCGAGAACGCCTCATTAAATGTGAAGCGTGTTTTTTATTGGGATAGAGACTGGACCAAAGCCGATTCACAAAATCCGTATTTGATCTTAGACCTTCAGGAAATTAAAACCACCTGGCATCCGGTAGAGAATATCGGCACGAGTGGAAGTAAGTATTGATCCTATTAATTCGCGCGAGGGATTGAGCCTTTGTTTGAGCTCTTTTTTGCGCCGCGGAGCAAAGCAAAAAAAGCGAGTGGCGAAAGCCCGGCCGCAAGGCGTGCCCAAATTACTTAGCTTGTTGAATTAATCTTTACATTTTAGTTTAATATAATAGTGATTCACTAAAGTGCATTCAAGAAAACATTCCTTTTTTGTAAGTTTTCTTATTTCCCATTTTGTGCTTGAACATTCTGGAGTAAAGAAAAGTCTGTAACAGCCAGTATAATACTTAGAATAACAAGTGGACCCTATTAGAACGGAATCACTTGTAATATGAAATTCAAGGCGTTTATTGTCATCGCGAAATTTTATAGTAATTGATGTGATAGGATATGTTTGACTAGTGATATTGCCGGAATATTTAGAGCCGGCTAAAAAATAGACTTTTTTGTATTTATCTTCAGAGTCATTATTAAAGTCAATTAAGTTAGTTGAATCTATCCCATTTACCTGATATAAATCTAAATACCAACTCCCTAAAATTGTTTTTGGCCCACGGTTTTCGTATCCACCCTCTGGATATTTTTTGCAGGTTTCAAAAAGCAAAAAAACAGAGAACAAAGTGAAATATATGGCTAGTTTCTTCATTTAAATTAGTTTGAAAGCGGTAGCATTGTCTCTTCAAAAATAGTTTGCTTTTACTAAAATGACCTTATAGCTAATATATAAAAGATAAATTTAAGAACCAACTTAAATGATGGAAATAAAAAAACTTAGCTTGTGTTTGATCTAGTTATTTACTATTCATTTTCTTTATAGCTATAAGTACAATTGAAGGAGCTGCGCGAGGGATTGAGCCTTTGTTTGAGCTCTTTTTTGCGTCGCGAAGCAGAGCAAAAAAAGCGAGTGGCGAAAGCCCGGCCGCAAGGCGCGCCCAAATTACTTCTTATTATAAAACTCCTTCACGATCAAATCACTTTTACTAATAGAAGCTTTTAACCACTCCACATAAATTTCCTGTTTCTCGTTTTCACTTAAATGATACGGAATATTCTGTTCGCGGATGCGTGTTGTTAATTCGTACATGCACAAAGCGGCACTCACACTAATATTAAAACTCTCGGTGAAACCATACATGGGTATTTTCACAAACTCATCGGCCACATCAAATACCTCCTGCGAAATACCATCGATCTCGGTACCAAACACCAAAGCAAATGGTTTTGTTACATCCAGCTCGGCAATGGTGCAATCGTTTTTATGAGGTGTGGTAGCCACAATGCGATAGCCTTTGTTCTTTAATTGCTGCAAACAATTGATGGTGTTATTCTCCTCGGCATTATATTTAGTAATGCTCAGCCATTGGGTAGAGCCCATCGACACATCTTCGCTGATCTTGAATTTATTTCTGTTCTCAATAAAATGCACATCCTGCACGCCAAAGCAGTCGCAGCTGCGTAAAACAGCACTTGCATTGTGCGCCTGATACACGTCTTCTAAAACCACCGTCATGTGGCGCGTACGCTCGGCCAAAACCTCAGTTAATCGCTGTTTTCTTCTATCGCTAACAAAACCAGACAAATAGTTTGTCAACCCTTCTATGTTTTCTTGCATTATGCAAAGATACTTTTATTTAAATTTACTGTATGCAAACTAAAAAAATAGATTTGGCTTTACAGGGCGGAGGGGCGCATGGGGCTTTTACCTGGGGTGTTATTGACCGCTTGCTGGATGATGAACGGATAGATATCGAAGGAATTTGTGGTACCAGCGCCGGAGCCATGAATGGGGTTTGTACCATTTATGGATTGAATAAAGGCGGCCGAAATATGGCCAAGCATTTACTCGTAAAATTCTGGCATAAAATTTCTGAAGCCGGTAAATTATCCGGACTGCAACCATCGTGGTTCGATAAAATGATGAGCAAGGGGAATATGGATTTTTCACCTACCTATAAATTTTTTAGTATGGCTACCGAAAATCTGGCGCCTGCTCAATTAAATCCTTTAGGTATTAATCCGCTCGAAAAAATACTAAACGAATTAATCGATTTTAACGAACTGCATAAATTTAATCCGCCAAAGCTTTTTGTTTGTGCTACCAATGTGCGTACCTGTCAGCCACGAATTTTTGGTCCGAAAGAAATTTCAGCTAAAGCTATTTTGGCATCTGCTTGTTTACCGTATTTGTATGCTGCCGTAGAAATTGAAGGTGAGTTTTATTGGGACGGAGGGTATATGGGTAATCCGCCACTGGAACCATTAATTGAACATACCGAAGATGCGGATGATATTTTATTAGTGCAGATTAATCCAATCAGAATTAAAGAAGTGCCATCGAACATTGAAGAAATAAAAGACCGTGTAAACGAAATAAGTTTTAACTCAGCTTTAATGCACGAATTAAAACACATTCAGTTTAAGCAAGACCTTATTGCCAAAGGTATTAAGATAGATGATAAAGCGCAGAGGGTTCATATACATCATATCAGTGCCGATAATCAATTGGGCGAATTAAATTTATCGAGTAAGCTAAACACCTCATGGGATTTTTTAATGCACATGAAAGAATTAGGCTACAAAGCCTGTGAAGAATGGCTAAAAGAAAATTACGAAAAGATCGGCAAGGAATCTACATTTAAAATATAACCTTGTTATTCCCTCTCCTACTAGGAGAGGGGGGACCGCTTGCGGTGGGTGAGGTCGAGAAGAAACAAAACACTTATGAAAAGAAATTTTATACCAGGCAACTTCACCATTACAACATGGGAATTGCTACAGCCTTATTTTAAGGATTTACAAGACCGTCAACTAAATTCAGAAGCTGAATTAGAAAAATGGCTGAAAGATTATAATGAGTTGGGCGCTGTTGTCAGCGAGAACATGGCCTGGCGTTATATTAAAATGACCTGCGATACAGCCAATGAAGAATTGCGCAACAGCTTTAACGATTTTGTGGTGAATATCGAGCCACACATTTCGCCCATCAGCAATGAGCTCAATAAAAAATTGGTGGACTCTCCATTTATAAACAGTTTGAACAAGGATAAATATTTTGTTTATCTGCGTGGGATAAAAAACAGCATCGAATTATTCAGGGAGAAAAATATTTCCTTAATGACGGAGATGCAACAGAAAGAACAAAACTTTGGCGAGATTTCAGGCGCACAAAGTATAGAATACAAAGGCGAGAAAATGACACTGCAAAAAGCAGCGGTGTTCTTAAAAGATCTTGACCGTAGTGTACGTGAAGACGTGTATCGTAAAATACAAGAGCGCCGTGCCCAGGATGAAACTGCATTAAATGATTTGTACACTGAGCTCATTCAATTGCGTCACACCATTGCACAAAACACAGGCTTTAATAATTTCCGCGATTATAAGCATCAGTCATTAGGCCGTTTTGATTACAGTGTAAAAGACTGTTTGAACTTTCATGATGCGGTGCAAAAACACGTAGTGCCATTAGTAACTGCACAGGAAAAAAAGCGCAAGGAATTATTGAAACTGGATGATTACCGTCCATGGGATAAAGAAGTAGATGTGGAAGGCAAAGCACCTTTGAAACCATTTACTACCGGAAAAGATTTAACTGAAAAAACGATTGATTGTTTTAACAGAATTGACCCTTGGTTTGCAGATTGCATCAAGACCATGGAGAAAATGGGGCGCTTAGATTTAGAATCGCGTTTGGGAAAAGCACCGGGCGGTTATCAATATCCTTTGTACGAGACCGAGATCCCGTTCATTTTTATGAATGCGGTGGGTTTGCATAGAGATATGGTGACCATGGTGCACGAAGGAGGCCATGCCATCCATTCGTTCTTGGATATTCCTTTGGACCTGGTGGATTTTAAATCACCACCGAGCGAAGTGGCCGAGTTGGCGAGCATGAGCATGGAATTAATTTCGATGGAACACTGGGATTCTTTTTTTGGAAATGCAGAAGAGTTGAAGCGCGCGAAACGTCAGCAATTAGAAAGTGTGTTAGATGCTTTGCCATGGATAGCGGCGGTAGATAAATTTCAGCATTGGGTTTACGAGAACCCAAAGCATAGTGTTGCTGACCGTTATGCTACCTGGACCGGGATCATGAAGGATTTCGGGACCGGTGTGGTAAATTACGAAGGCCTAGAAGCCAATTTAAAACGCCGCTGGCAGGTGCAATTGCATTTGTTTGAAGTGCCCTTTTATTATATTGAATACGGCTTTGCCCAATTAGGCGCCATTGCTGTTTGGCGTAATTACAAGAAAAACCCGAAGCAAGCCATTGAGCAATACAAAACCGCCTTAGCTTTAGGCTACACCAAAACCATTCCTGAAATTTATAAAACCGCCGGCATAGAATTTAATTTCTCACCGGAGTATGTAAAGGAATTAGCTGATTTTGTAAAAGGGGAGTACGATAAGTTGTAGACCAAAACTATAGTAAATAAAAAAGGAAAAGACAATCGCTTTTCCTTTTTTATGGGCTTAAACTCGATCTTATTGTGTAATCATCAGCTTTTTAGTCACTAAGTTCCCGTTAGCAGTTCTTAACTGAACAAAATAGATACCATTTACCAGACTGCTGGTGTTTATAACCGTTTGCTTTGTAGTAATTGCAGCACTATGCATAGTTCTTCCGTTTATATCGCTAATAGTTAATTGAGCATCTGAATAATTATCATTCAGCTGAAGGGTAATAAAATCGTTCGCCGGATTTGGAAATAATTCAAATTTATTCTCTAAAGTGACGGCTTCAATAGTGTTAATGACAAAGTTAGTGCACGCTGATGTGTCACTACAAGAATTGTAATTAATAATTACTGCATAATTACCATTTTGTGATGGCGAGTAAGTTTGAGAAGTTGCACTACTAATCGGTGAATAATTTGTTGCACAATTCACCCACTGATAAGTAGCACTGCTTTGATTGCACATTAAAGTATTTCCTGTAACAGAAACTAAATTATTTATGGGGTTTACCGTGAGCAATACGCTGTCTTTTTTTGTGCATCCGTTCACATCTTTTACACTAAACACATAATAACCATTATTTAAAAGATTGACATTTGTTATTGTATTTGATAAATTCGCCGAACTAAAGCTATTTGGTCCAACCCATTGATTGGTGTAAGTAGAATTGGCATAAAATGTGGTTTGATAATTTGCACTTAAAACAACAGAACTTCCCGCGCAAGCGGTAATTGCTCCACCTACATTTAAATTGTTGATAGAACATTGACTACTGGATATTTTTCTGATTTTTCCGGAATAAGACTCAGTAAGGTATTTTACTCCGAGCGGATCATTGCAAATGTAATAGGGGTTGCTAAATTGCGCGGTTGATATTCCTCCGTCTAAACCACCTGCAACGCCGGTTCCGGCATAATTTGTAACCACGCCTGTAAGTCCGTTTAAGACTTCAATAGTATTTCCTCCCCAATTAGCAAAGTAAAATTGATTGCCTTGTCCAATTGAAATATCTATCGGATCGTAACTTAATGGTCCGGTAATTAAAGTGCTAGTTAAGGTTGATGGATTTAATCTATATGCATAAAATGAATAGACATTAATTACTAGAATATCTTTATTGGGATAAATACCTAATCCACCACCTCTGGTTCCCCCTGATGGATTTGCAAGTAGAGGAACAGAAGATGTTCCTGCTGCACCACCCCCAGGTAAGATTTTATAGACTTTTTTACTAAAATATTCCTGTACAATTAATGTATCAGCATCATATTGTTTTATTACAGTAGGTACACTTAATCCGGAAGTGTAATTTGTTGCATTACCACCACCCGGAGGAATTACAGTAACCTGTCCGGAATAATTTGCAACATATAATTTTCCTTGGCTATCGAATGCCAATCCCATTGGATCGTTCAAACCTGAATTGCAATAAACTGTAATATTACCTGCGGGATCTATTTTTTTTATCTCGTGTGTACTTCTTATTGAAACATATTTATTACCTGCGTTATCCATTATTATTCCTCCTAACGATGAACCTAAACCGGCGGTTACGGTACTCACTGTTTGAGAAAATGCTGTAAAAGAAAGTAAAGCTAGAATGAATGAAAATATTGATTTTGTTTGACTTGTTGACATAACTATTGAATGGATTAGTGAATGATTAGTTTCTGAATGGAATTATTTATTTTATCATACATAAAGTAAACTCCGGCGGGAATATTTTCTGATATTTGATTTTCACCAACGTCTGTTTTATACGTACTGATAAGTCGGCCTGTTAAGTCAGTAATTTCTATTAAACCGGGTGTTGTACCAAGTATTGTAAATTCTCCGTGATTAGGATTTGGATACAGCTTTATTTCTTTTTTACCGTTTGTTTCCAATATTCCCGATGCTCCATCCTGGTTTTGATATCGTAGTAAAACGAAATCACAGGATCCTGTGCATTTACTGCCGGCCACCACAATTTTTCCGTCTGACTGTAGCTTTACCGCCTTGCCTCTGTCTTCATCAGTTGTAGCTACAGATGTGATGACAGTTCCGTTGGAAGTGGCGCCAAAAGTATTATCTATTGTCCCGTTACTGTTATATCTTGCTACCACAAAATCAGAAATCGTAGATGTGCTGTAGCTCGATCCGGCCACTATAATTTTACCATTGGTTTGAATGGCCAGATCAAGCGCAAAATCATAGGTTGATGGCGTGCCAAGTGCTGTGGAAACTTTACCGCTTGTGCCAAATCCTGTATCCATTGTGCCATTAGAATTCAAGCGTATCACAATGATGGATGTTTGACTGGCGTGAGAATAAGTAGCTAGCAATTTACCGTCACTCTGCAGATAAATTCTACTGGCAGAAGACATGTCGGTTCCCGAAAAAATGCCGCTTGTGCCATACGTATTATCCAGTGAGCCGTCCGTGTTCAAACGCGCAACCGCAAAGTTGTTGTTTTTTGAACCGGCAATTAAAATTTTTCCGTCACTTTGTAGGGCAAGTGAAAGCGGAGAAGATAAAGTGAACGAACCGAACGAAAATGCTTTTAGAATACCATCACCATCAAAAGTATTATCTAAAG
>Ga0154020_10004982_pt1 | contig 15776 bp, 11 predicted proteins | sample Klosneuvirus_201_FD_109709 | JGI IMG/M metagenome (GOLD analysis project Ga0154020, IMG submission 109709) | Active sludge microbial communities from wastewater, Klosterneuburg, Austria - Klosneuvirus_20160825_MG | ecosystem: Engineered > WWTP > Aerobic digester > Activated sludge | place...
AAATTGCGTAACGAGAATCATAAAAATTAATCCAACTGCAACCATAGCGGCTACACCAAGAAACGCGCCTGTTTCGGCCTGATCTTCCTGCTCACCAGTCATTTTAATAGTTACTCCATCTGGAGTACTGAAATCTCTAAGCTTATCTTGAATTGCAGCTACCACTTCGTTTGGGTTGGCATCGCCTAATACGTTGGAAGAAATAGTGATAACTCGCTTCTCATTAATCCGGTTAATTCCAGCAAAGCTATTCGCATATTCAATTTTAGCTATGGCAGACATAGGCACTTGCCTAACCAGACCACCACTCGCCATATCGCGATACGTTAATGGCAAGTTCATCAGTGTATTGATATCGTTTCGCTGCGATTCATTTATTTGAAGCGTAATGTCATAATCATCATTGGCATCTCTAAACTTCGAGATTTCACGACCATTGATGGCGGTGTTCAATGCCATTCCAATCTGTGCCGTAGAAATTCCTTCGCGGTTTGCTTTTTCACGATCAATCTTTACTACAATTTCAGGCTTATCATTCTGAAAGTCTGACTTCAACTCCTCCACACCAGGAACCTGAAGTGAATCCAAATAGCGTTTTACACGACTTGCTGTTGCGACCAGATCGTCAAAGTTTTCGGCTGCTACTTCAATATTTACGGGCTTCCCTGTTGGAGGGCCGTTAGCTTCTTGATTTACGGAAACCTCGGCTCCTTTAAGGCCTTTTACAGCTTCCCGAATCTTAGCTAAATATTCTTTAGTCGATTGCCCATCACGCTCTGCAAAAGTTACAAAAGCAACACTAACTTTTCCTAAGTGTGGTTGTGCATTAGTAGCTGCAAATTGATCTTCAGAAGCACCAACCGCCACGTTGGATATAATTGATTTAACAATCTTATTATCCTTGCCCACTACTTCGGTAACGCGTTTCTCAACAACACGGGTTACCGAATCAGTCACGCGTTGATCAGTTCCAATTGGCATGCGAACGAATGCAAAAATAAAATTTGGATCGCCTTTCGGGAAAAATACAACGGGTGGTTTGCGAACACTAGTGAACCAGATTGAGAAAAAGAAAAGCGCCACTACACTAACCAATATCATTACCGGACGCTTCCCCTCAAGGCACCAGCTAACCATTTTCTTATATCCCTCCTGAACCCGAGGCCAACCAACGGTTTGAAATGATGAGATTACTCTTGATAGATAAAAGTGATACAATGCATATACAGCAAAAAGAAAAACAGTAAAATTCCCTAATCCATTAATGCCTGTTAAATAAGCCATCAGCGCAAGCGAAGCAAATACAACAGCCGTTACTTTAAATCCTTTCGAGAATTTAGATTTATCATGATCGTGGTCATGCGCAGTCATAAAATCCGCTGCGAATACCGGATTCATTATATAGGCTACAATTAGCGATGCGAGTAAGGTTACAATTAACGTAACCGGAAGAAAGAACATAAACTTTCCAATAACCCCAGGCCAAAATGCCAGCGGAACAAATGGAGCAAGTACCACCAGCGTACCCGAAAGAACAGGCATAAATACTTCGCCCGCAGCAATCTTTGCAGCTTTACGAATCGGAACTTTTCCATTATCAAACACTCTGTGTGTATTTTCAATTACCACAATGGCATCGTCCACAACAATACCGAGTGCCAGCAAGAAAGAAAACAACGTCATTAAATTAAGTGTAAATCCAATTGAGGGAAATACCAGGAAGGCTATAAAGCTTGAAATCGGAACAGACAGACCAACAAAAATTGCATTGGTAACACCCATGAAGAACATGAGGATTACCGTTACCAAAATAAAACCGATAATGATGGTGTTGATCAAATCATGTAGGGTAATTCTAGTATTTTCTGATTGATCGGCAGTGATTGTCACGTTTACACCGGGCGGTAAAACATCGGCTTGATACTGGGCTACAATCTTATTGATTTCATCAGATGCAATAATCAAGTTCTCGCCACTACGTTTAATTACGTTCAGTGTGATTACGTTTTTTTCATCTAACCGGGCAAAGCTTTCTTGCTCTTTGTGTGAATCAACTACTTGAGCTATGTCTTTCAAATAGATTTTACCACCCATCGTTGAGCCTATTACAATGTTAGCGATTTGCGAGGCTGACGTAAACTCACCATTCACAGTTAGCGATCGCTTCATACCATCTACGGAGATCTGCCCGCCCGGAATGATCACGTTTTCACTGCTCACAGCCATAGAAATATCATCTAAGCTTACCCCTGCAGCAGCAAGCTTAAACATATCTATGTTGATCTGTATTTCACGGGTAAGGGCTCCAACAATATCAACACGCCTTATTTCACGAATGCTTTCGATAGCATCCTGCATTTGCTCGGCATATTTCTTTAATGTTTGAAGATCATAATCTCCCGAAAGGTTGACATTCATAATTGGAACCTCTGAAATATCAATCTCGCGCACAATTGGGTCGTCCGGCAAGTCGCTGGGAAGATTAGGCTTTGCACGATCAACCGCATCACTTACTTCTTGCTTAGCCTTATCAACATCAATATCTGTTTCAAACTCTACAATTACATTAGAAAAGCTTTGAACTGAATTACTCTTGACTTTCTTTACACCCGAGATAGACTTTACCTCCTTTTCGATTTCCTTGGTAATCAGGTTTTCAATATCGGCCGGTGATGCTCCAGGGTAAACGGTGGCAATAAAAATTTGTGGAAAGACAACTTCAGGAAAATTTTCCTTAGGTAGCCCAATATAGGTTAGGATACCTGCCAAGCAGATAATAATCGTACCTACATAAATACTTACTTTATTATCAATGGACCAACTGGTCGGTTTGAATTCTTTTTCAATGTCTTGCATAACAATAGTTAGTGATTAATTCGTTAGAGCTGATAATTACAAATCCTTTTTGGCTCCAACCTTATATCTTAACAAACTCTCCGTCATTTAATCCCTGATAACCAACAGTGATTACTTTGTCACCCGTTTTAAGGCCGCTTTTTACTTCAGCCAAATTATCATACACACCCCCCACTTCAATTTCCTTTCTTCGCGCTACCAATTGTTGACCATCCATTTCGGCTACGTAAACTATCTTCTTACCATTTATTTCTTGCACAACATTAATGGGCACACATAACGCTTTCTGCTCAGTATTAAAAATTACACGAAGCACTGCCGTCATACTTGGACGGAGTTCAGTAAGCGAGGGCAAATCTATTTCAACAGGAAAAGATCTTGAAAGTGGATTAATGTTGCGGCCAACAAAGGTAACACGCGCTTCAATTTCCTTATCCAAATCAGGAAAACTCACTTTCACCTTATCACCGTTTTCGATATTAGTAACGTAAGCTTCAGAAACACTTGCAACAATTTTCAAATCCGTAGTATTAATCACCCTAAATGCAGGAGCGCCCGGTGCAGCATTCTGACCTATCTTAACATTTACCTGTTCAATCGTTCCATTGATAGGCGATTTAATTCGCGTCATCGCTAGCTGTTCATTCAGGGTAGCTAATCTTTTCTCAAGACTCTCCTTGTTATTCTTAGCCTGAAGAAATTGCACCTCGGTTCCTATCTTCTGATCCCACAAATTCTTCTGCTTCTCATAAATAGTTGTAGCCAAATGCAATCCTGATTTAACTTCATCTATAGAACGCAACGTAATCTTATTGTCGATCTGCGCAAGCACTTCTCCTTTTCGTACACTTTGACCTTCTTTAACAAAGACAGCAGTGATTACACCCATCGACTCAGCGCTAACTAAAATGTTATCTTCAGACTGAACCATGCCTTGAGTCTGAACAAAGTAGTCAAATTTTCTTGGCGCCAACGTTGTGGTAATAATATCCTTCTTGCGAACGGTTACCGCTTCAGGATTAGCCTGCGCAATTTCCTTCTCAAGGACAGAAATTTCCTTTGCTAATTCAGCTTGTTTTGTTTTGAGTTTATCGAGTTTGGCTGTGTCCGAAGACTCGCCACCACAACTGGCTAACGTGATGACTGCAAAAGCAAATGCTATTAATTGAATTGTATATCTTGATTTCATAGTATAATGAGGTTGTTTGTTATTATTTGGTTGGGAGTAATTTTCCATATGCTTTTTCCAGTTCCACGGAAGCGATCAAAGCATCATAAAGGGCTGCATAATAATTTGTTTGGGCTTCTTTGTAGTCAGCATCTGCATTAATAACCTCCAGGTTTGATCCCACGCCCTCCTGGTATTTAATAACGGTAACCTTATACACCTCTTCAGATAGTTTCATATTTTCGCCTTGCGTACGGAAGGTATTCATGTAACTCTTAAATGTTTTGCTTGCTTGATCCTGTTGAAGATCGATTTGGTTTTTCACCAGTTCAATGGAATTTCCAATCTGATTCAGCTTTGATTTTTTTTGCTGAATTATCCGGCTCTTCTGCATACCATCGAATATGGGCATGCTCGCACTTAAACCCACCGTACCCAGCGTACGCCAGTTTTCACCAAATTGAAACATGCTGTTAAAGGCCGAAGTACCATAGCTTGCTCCATAGCTTCCGAACAAATTAAGATTGGGCAGGTATTGGGACTTAGTATTTTTTATGTCCAACTCAACCATTGATTTATTAACCTGTAATTGGTTGTACTCAATACGGTTGCTGTATTGAAAATCTTTTCCAAATTCATCATCCAAGGCTTGAAACTTCATGGTTTCAAGTTGATCTGTAAGCTCAATCATTTCAGAAATCGGCAACCCCATTTGAAATTTGAGGAGATCATAACTCACTTCGAGACCGATGGATGCATTATTTTTAAGGTTTGTGATATTATTGTATTGAACCTGTACTCGATTTAAATCAATCTTCTCGGCAAAACCATTTTCATACAGAGCTTTGGTTTGCTTAAGCAGGGTATCCAGGCGCTGAAAGTTTTTTTCAACCAGCTCGGTGCGCTCCTTATTAACTAATACAGAGTAGTAAGCCTTCTTTATAGCCTCTACAACATCCGTTTGGGTTTTTATCAAATCTTTGCGCGACAAATCAATGAATGTCTTGCTGGCCTTTAAGCCAACAATGTAAGAGCCATTGAAAATCATTTGTTGCAAATTAATTGCTGCGTTACCGGTGTATTGCGTTCCAAATTTCACTCCAATCAATTCACCTGGCTGCGCATTAGGATCAAATATCAATGCCGGGATGAATGATGTTGGAATTATATAATTGTCAATAATTGAGCCTGTTGCATTTAATTGTGGAAGGCCCATTCCCATAACTTCTTTTGCACGCGCTTCAGAAGCTTCAACAGACTCTTTGGAGTTCTTCAGGCTTATATTATTATCTAAAGCAAAATCAATCGCTTCCTGCAAAGTAAAGGCGCGGGAAGTCGATTGCTGTGCATATCCATTCGCGGTAAATAATACCCATAGGAAAAGAATGGGTGCTATGTTCCCAATAGGGTTTGTCATTTTTAAGTTTATCATAATGAGGGTTGATAATTGGCTTCTTTATACTTCTGATATATTTTCTTTCCCTTGTCGGAGCAAAGGCCATAGACAAACAATTCGAAAAGCTGAGTTTGAACTTCAACAAAATTGAACCTATCTTTTGGAAAGGTGGCGGGGTTAAACGCAGCTTCAATCAAGACCAATCGGGCCATTGCCATTACATCGGGGTTGATTTCGGGACGGAAGTAACCATCGGCAATACCTTGCTGAATATTTCTTACTACAGCCTCTCCTATTTTTTCTTTATGGACATTCCATAAGTTCCAAGCCTTGGGATGATACTTCTGAAGATCAAAAAGTAACGAAGAATTTAAGTTTTCCATTTCAACCTTCATGCAAACTGAAATTTTGCTGAGTTCTTCTAAGGAATTTTTAGAATCCTTCTCTATCTGATCATATTGTTTAAAACTTTGCTCGAGATACATTTCCGACATCCTAAAGACCAATTCATCTTTATCGGCAAAATGCTGGTATAGCGTTTTTTTAGATACCGACAGGTGACGCGCAATATCATCCATGCTCACGCTTCTAATCCCATATCTCATGAAAAGCTCTTCCGTGCCCTCCAAAATCTTCTTTCTTAATTCTGTTTCTTCCATAACGGGCGCAAAACTATGGAAACTATTTACTTTACCAAAGTTTCCATAGTTTCCTTAAACGCCTGTTTCAGGTATTTGTTTAGGGTTTTAAGAAAATAAATTGATTAATTTTTGATTATCCCGTTCTCAACCGTTTGCAGAACCCGATCCCTCAGAGGATTTGTCAGCGCCTGTGTAGCACCACTTTTCTTTCATCTTCTGCTTAAAGCGTTCACGATCTTCAGGGGACATGGTACTCAATTTTTCCTTCCAATAGGGTCTCCATGGACCTCCCGAAGGACCACTGTGTCTGTTACATCTTCCACCAAAATTCCAAAAGAAGATTTTACTTAAAGCGAGTAATCCCAGGGTTTGCCAAAAGTTGATAATAGGACCATTAAAAACTTCGGGTATTACCCAATTCCACAAATACATGGTGCCTATCACTACACCAAAAGCAATAAGTAAAGCTACCATTGCGAACATTAAAATCTTTCCAACCCATACACTGCGTTCCATACTATTTAATTTTTTGTTATAATTCTTTATCGTAAAGCGATCAGGTCGCTATCAAATCATCATAAAAACTCTGTAGCCGTTTTCTAAGAGCCATAATAGCATAGCGCTTGCGTGAGAGTAACGTATTAATAGAAACCCCTGTCTTTTCGGCTATGTCTCTAAAGCTCTGCTCTTCAATTTCATTTAGAATAAAAATCTCTCGCTGTTCGGCAGGCAATTCAGCCAACGCATCGGTTATCTCATCCCAAATGGCCTCGCGCAACAGCGTTGCCTCTGGAGTATTATCCAGATCCGGTAAAATCTCCTGCAAGGTTAGCGGAGCATCGTCATCAATACCTGCGAGCAATTCAAAATCAGTGCGTTGTGGCCTGCTGGCATCTCTCCGATACCGATCAATTATTTTATTGCGTGCTACACTATACAACCAGGATGTAACGCGATCCAACGATTCGATCGTTTGAAACCCAGCGATGAATTGATAAAACACATCCTGAAGGATATCTTCTGCTTCCTCGACTGTAGACACCCGGCTACGGATAAATCCAAGCAATTTGTCTTTTTCCTTTAGGAATGTGTTTTGTTTTAGCTCTTGCATTACCAGATCCATTCCATCATACGGTTATTATACACCTATAGTCGGGTGTCGTGATGGAATTATTTTATCAAAGGTGAAAAAAAGAATGGAGATTGAGCCAGTGCGACTCGGGCTACAGGATTAAAGCCATTTTTTTCGCTTGAATTAAACGATCATGCCTTGGTATATCTGCCTACAAATTTCCCTTGCTTAATTCTGTAACCGCATAATCCGTAGCCCGGGCAGTAAGTGCCATATACGTTATGGATGGGTTTTGACAAGCCGATGAAGTCATACACGCCCCATCTGTGATAAACACATTTTTAACTTCATGCATTTGGTTCCATTTATTTAGCACAGAAGTCTTTGGGTCTTTGCCCATACGTGCGGTTCCCATTTCATGAATGCAAAGACCCGGATAGGATTTCGTATCATCGAACGTATTGATATTTTTCAGGCCCGCGCTATCCAGCATTTCAGCTGCGCTATTCATCATATCTTTGCGCATGGCCCATTCATTATCCTTAAACTCACAATCAATGTCCACCAAAGGCATTCCCCACTTATCTTTCTTCTCTTTATTCAGGGTTACTTTATTATCATAATTAGGAAGTTGCTCACCCCAACTGCCTAACCACATACCCCAATCGCCCAAGCTGGCCGCCTCTTGTTTTAATTCAATACCAATTTTCTCAGAGCCTTCAAACCGACCGCGCGAAGCACTACCCTGATACCCAAAGCCACGTACGTAGTCTTTCTGCTTAGACTTATCATCAAGATTTCTAAATCGCGGAATATAAATTCCGTTGGCTCTGCGCCCCGAGGTATATTGATCTTTAAATCCATCATAATTACCGGTGGCTCCCACGCGATAATGATGATCCATCAGGTTGTGTCCAACCTGACCACTACTATTACCAAGTCCGTCAGGAAAAGCATCCGAAACTGAGTTAAGTAAAATAGAAGTTGTTCCAATTGTAGAAGCATTCAGAAAAATAATTTTTGCATAATACTCTTCCGACTGCATGGTAGTGGCATCAATAATGCGAACTCCTATTGCTCGTTTTTTCTCCTTATCGTAAATAACTTCAGCCACCACCGAATCAGGCCTTATTGTTAAGTTACCTGTGGCACGCGCTGCTGGTAGCGTAGCGCTGTTGCTACTGAAGTATCCTGAAAAGGGACAACCCCGATCGCAGGCGTTTCTAAATTGACACGGACCGCGTTGATTTAACCCGCGGGTTAGGTTTGCTACGCGACCAATAATCATTGTACGCTCTGCAAACGTAGATTTAATACTGCCTGCAATATGTTGTTCCAGGCAATTCATTTCCATGGGTGGGAGAAAATCGCCATCCGGAAGTTGTGACAGTCCTTCCAGCGATCCACTAACGCCTACAAATTTCTCGACATAACTATACCAAGGCTCAATATCCTTATAGCGTATTGGCCAATCCACTCCAAAGCCATCTTTAGCATTCGCTTCAAAATCAAGATCGCTCCAGCGATAGCATTGCCGCCCCCACGTAAGACTACGGCCACCCACGTGATAGCCACGTATCCAATCAAAGGGCTTTACCTGGTTGTATGGATTTTCTAAATCGTTTACAAAAAAATGACTGTTATGTTCATTACAAAAACCACGTACCTGGATATGTTGCTCAGCACGCATTTTTTCTGTAAGCCTGTTCCGGTGAGAAAATTCCCAAGGGGCCAAGGTGGCGGTCGGATAATCTTTCACATGCTCAACCATTGGGCCACGTTCAAGCACCAATGTTTTCAATCCTTTTTCACAAAGCTCTTTGGCTGCCCAGCCTCCGCTAATTCCCGATCCTACAACAATGGCATCGAACGTATTGGCTTCTGTTGCTTTAATATTGAGATAGCTCATAAGAGGCTGATTTTATTTGAACTTCAAATTACAATTAATCGGAGGCCGTTCAACCATGTGGGAGTGGCAAATTTCAAAATTGACTAAATAAGTAAAAGGTAAGCATGCCCCAAAAGTTACCCGTTACCATACTTAAGATAGCCAGTAAAATCGCGTGTGGCATCCATGCTTTATTATAGGCTGACGTAACAGCGGGGGCGGTTGAAATACCGCCCAGGTTAGCCATGCTGGCAATGGGCACCCAAGCCATGTGTACATTCAATCCTTTAGCCATAATAATCATAACCATATAATGACACAGTAACCACACGATGCAAATCATGACAAAAGAAACAGGCAACGACAAACCACTGAAGTCGAGTCGAAGACCTAGTATCGCCATGATAATAATAATCAACATGCCTCCTATCCTCAAAATAAATCGATGATTCCAGCGAGGAATAAAATTCCCAAATACTAAACCGATAAGGGAAAGGCTAATTACCCGAAGTAAAAAGTTATCGGTAAGTAAATTAATGAGTCCGACCGCTGCACTAATAGAAAGTAACGAAACAAGCACGGAGGCTCGCTGACGACTCCCCAAATTTAATTCTTCATCTTGTAACACAGGCATCTGAGCATTTATTGAAAAGTACTTATTCAACTGATCGCTCCTTTTAATAACCTGAAACATAAAGATCGTCCAAAGATTCACTAAAATATTATCGAGTACGATAACGGATAAAAATAATGACTCAGGGCAGTTTACGAGTTCCTTTAATACCAACTGACTAGTGCTGCCACCAATCCAACTTCCAGTAATAGGCACTAACCCTCGCCAGTACTGCTGATCTATAAAAAGAGAATAGGTATCTGGTGAAATAAATTTCGATAACCACACTAGTATAGTTGGCAAAACAGCTATAGCTAATGAACCCGATACAAAGAGCATAATGGGTCTTATGCCCACTTTCTTTAATTGAGGAAAAGAAAGCGCGCTCATCACCATCATAATGGCAAACGGAATAATCCAATTCCGCGAAAGCGAATGCAAATAAACGGAAGATAAATCTAGCCCACCGACCTGGGTGATAAGTGCGGGTATTACATAGGCAAATAGAATAGCGGGAAACCAATTAAGAAGTTGTTGTATCCACCTTATCTTCTGGTTATTCAACCATCCAATAGCACTAGCGGTAATTATTATAATGATGGTGGCAATACCTGCGTTGGCCATCAATTCATCTTTTGGGTTAACACGCCCAGGCACATTTGTATCCCTTCCAGAAAACTTCCAATAGCCAGGTTTTCGTTAGCCGCATGGATGTTATTATCCGGATTTGGAAACCGCAATGAAACCGCGGGAATATTTAAGGTAGTGATGAATGATTCAATGGGTTGAGAGCCACCGGTTGTGCGCTGCTTTACATACTGACCTTGACCAAAAGTTCGATCCATCGCTTTACCAAGCCACACACCAGCCCACGAGTTTAAATCAGTTCGAAATGGCTTTGACCCAATCCTATACTCAAAAGAAATCAGTTTGTTAAACTTGTCTCGTTCTTCTTCGGTAGGTGAGTCTTTAACAAAATAAAATCCCTGATCTGCAATGTAATTTTTAATAAGACTAACCATTCGCTCCCCGTCAGTTTCCGGCACAAGCCTTAGGCCTAATTCGACAATAGCTTGCGATGGGATAATGGTGCGCACTTCATCCTCTACTGAGCCGGCACTAATGCCTCGAATATTGAGTGAAGGATATTGAAGAGATTCTTCATACGTATGACCAACCTGATCGGGCCTGGCTATCCCCAATTTTTTATTTAGTTTGTTGTCATCGCCCGGCATCTCATTAATCATGGCCAACTCCTGTTCCGATAAATCTACGCCATCATAGTAATGCGGGATGAGTACCCGACCAGAATCATCCTTCATACCCGCCAGCAGCTGAGCCAACGTAAATACCGGATTAGGTGCATAGTTGCCATACTGGCCGCTGTGAAGATCATTTCGCGGACCAAATACTTTCAATTGAATCGTTGCAATACCCCTGGCACCGAAGTTTAACGTGGGAAGGTTTGATACATGCCGTGTGCCATCCATGATTAAAACCATTTTAGCCTGTAACAAATCTTTATTAGCGGTTACAAGTTGTGGTAGTAAGGGAGACCCAAGTTCCTCCTGAAAATCCATGATTATTTTGATGTTGAACGCTGGCGTGACTTTCAATTCTTTCAGGATATCGAGTGATGACAAAAGCGCCATTGCGGGTCCTTTCGAATCGGAAGCAGAACGGGCAAAAATTCTCCATGCCGGATCGTAGCCGTTGGGTTGTGTCCACGAAATACTTTGCCATTGGCCGTTAACGTTCCGTTTCAGTGTAGCTTCATAGGGATTCTTCTGATTCCAGTTTGCACTATCGGCTAGTTGTCCATCAATTTGTAAATAGAAAAGCACCCATGGCAGTTTAGCGTTGTATTGTCGTTGGGCGTACACATGAGGCACATCTTTCGAATACAGAATCCTTGTTTCAAAACCTCGCTTCTTCATGGCCTCCACACACCAGGTTAGATTTTGCCTTATCTGAGCAGGGGAATTACTGTTGTTGGCCAACAAAAGAAATTCATTTAATTCCGAAATTGCTTTTGATAAATATTTATTTGTTGTGCTTTCAATATCCTGTTGCGATAAAGACTGCGCGGCTAAAGAGAGGGAGGCACACAAACAGATCATCGAAATTCCGACATGCAACTTGGCTCTGGAATAAATCAACCGCGCTACATAATTCTTCAGGCTTTCCATTTCTTGAAATTAACAATTACCTATAATATTAATGTATCCTGTGCGCGTAATTGACTCTTATCTGGTAAACCCTCCTAGATAAAATTCTCATTAGTTCGATACATTGTTAGCATAAAAAAAGAGAAAATCTATTATCTTTAAAACCTTCAGATAATAGCGCATGAGTTATATAATTAGCGGAATTCAGCAAGTAGGAATTGGCGTAAATGATGCCGAAGAAGCCTGGGCCACATACCGAAAACATTTTGGTATGGATGTGCCTATTTTTAAAGATGCCGCTGAAGCCTCCTTGATGACGCGTTATACGGCCGGAAATGCTGAAAAGCGTTTTGCCATTCTTGCTATGAATATGCAAGGCGGTGGTGGCTTTGAAATTTGGCAATACACTTCCCGCAAACCGAATGCAGCATCGTTTCAACCACACCTGGGCGACACTGGTGTATTTGCTGTAAAGATGAAGTCGCGAAATGTGCAAGAGTCTTACAATGAACTAAAAGCCAAGGGTGCTACCTTAGTAAGCAAACCGGAAAAGATGCCCGATGGCCGGTTGCATTTTTTCATGAATGATCCCTACGGTAATCTTTTTGAAATCGTTGAAGGATTAAATTGGTTTAAACGTGAGAATAAAACGATGGGTGGGATTGGCGGTTGTATGATTGGCGTATCCGACATAGACAAATCGCTTCCTCTATATCAAGACATTCTAGGCTATACAGAAGTAGTATATGACGTCACTTCTTCCTTTGCGGATTTAAGTGGATTACCGGGCGGGGGAAATGAAGTGCGAAGAGTACTGCTACGACACGCCAAACCTCGTGTGGGGGCATTTTCAAAATTGTTAGGCGCCACAGAATTAGAATTGGTGGAAGCAAAAGGCATAACCCCTAAAAAGATTTTCAAAGACCGCTTGTGGGGTGACCTCGGCTTTATTCATTTATGCTTCGATGTAAACGGCATGGCCGCTTTACGCGAAAACTGTAAAGCAAAAGGATATGCCTTCACGGTGGATAGCAGTCAATCATTTGATATGGGCAAGGCCGCAGGGCACTTTACTTATATAGAAGATCCGGACGGAACGCTTATTGAATTTGTAGAAACTCATAAGATTCCGATCATAGAGAAATTGGGGTGGTATTTGAGTCTTAAGAATCGCGATCGCGAAAAGCCGTTAGCTAATTGGATGTTGAATATGCTGGGGTTAAATAAGGTGAAGGATTAATCTTTATTATTTATAAGGGACTTAGCCTGGTATAACTCCTCTCGCCCAATAAATATAGAATGGTGCCTGGCCGGTATGCTTTAAAAATGCTTCAAACCTTAATCCACAACAATTCGGTTCTATCTTATCAAAAAAAAGGACGAGGTAAAAATGTTCTGCTACTCTTTCATGGCTTTGGCCAAACGAAAGAGGTCTTTGATCCCCTGATGAACGAACTTGAAACTAACAATACATTATACTCGTTCGACTTATTTTTTCATGGAGGAAGTTCCTGGAATCAGGACGAGCAAGCCTTAGAAAAAGAAATCTGGGGTAGTATTCTGCACCAATTCCTCAGAGAAAACAAAATCGAAAAATTTAATCTATTAGGATTTAGCCTTGGAGGAAAATTTGTGTTAGCTACGCTCGAATTATTTCCAGAAAAAATTGAACGTATTTTCCTTTTAGCGCCCGATGGCATCAAAACCAACATCTGGTATAGTTTAGCAACCTATCCGCTTTTACTTCGCCAGTTTTTTAAAGGTATGATCCTTAGACCAAACCGGTTAAATCAAATAGCAACGTTTCTACAGTACTTCCATCTGGCCGATAAAGGATTGATTCGCTTTGCCCAATCACAAATGGATACCCAGACCAAACGCGAACGGGTTTATTACTCGTGGGTTGTGTTTCGTCATTTGAATTTTGACTCCCAGCGCATAGCTCAGGTAATAAATAACCATTCCATTAAACTAACCCTTTTGGCTGGCCGCTACGATAAAATCATTACCCCTGAAAACATGAATCGGCTTTTACATTTTGTTAAGGATTACCAACTTGAAATTCTCGAAACCGGGCATAATGGCGTAATCCCTGAAAGCATTCCGATCATTACAAAGAGCCTGAAGTTTTAAAAATTTTATTACTTTTATATCAACAAAACTTTATAGCTATGTCAAAAGGAATGGACGTTAAGAAATCAGAAAAGAAAAAGCCCCTGAAAACTTTAAAAGAGAAGCGGGCTGAAAAAAAAGCCAAGAAAGCGAATAGCTAATTTGCATTTTGGCATCGTAAAAAAAAGCGTCTGACCGTAAACTCGATCAGGCGCTTTTTTCATTACTAAAATTCAATAGGCAAATAACTTATCCCGGCTGATAAACATCACTCCCCATTTCTCATGGAATACACGAAAGCTTCCCTATTTTTGTGCTTACATTCACTCCTATGATTGTCTTCTTTCGGACTTCCGGCTCCACCCTTTACGCGGTTGGAAGCAGCCAACCTTTTGATACTCAAGATTATGAAAAACTAATCTGGCTTTTTGCAGGAGCTCGCCCGCTGAAAGACCATGCCCTTACTGGTAATTTTATAGGCCCTAGAAAGGAAATGATAACTCCCTGGAGCACGAATGCCGTTGAGATTACGCAAACCATGGGTATTAAAGGAATAGAACGCATCGAAGAGTTCTTTGAAGTTAAGGATGAATCTGCTCCGCATGACAGAATGTTACAGCGGCTTTATAAGGGATTGGATCAGGAATTATTCACTATACATCATACCCCCGAGCCTATAATTGAAATTGATGACATTAAGACCTATAACGAAAAGGAAGGCTTGGCACTTAGCCAGGAAGAAATAGATTACCTGAATGATGTTAGCTGGAAACTAGGGCGGAAACTTACCGATAGCGAAGTGTTTGGATTCTCGCAGGTAAACAGTGAGCATTGCCGTCATAAAATCTTTAACGGTACTTTCATTATTGATGGTAAGGAGAAGGAATCAACACTCTTTCAACTCATCAAAAAAACTTCGAAGGAAAATCCCAATTACATCGTTTCGGCATACAAAGACAATGTTGCCTTTATTAAAGGACCACGGATTGAGCAGTTTGCTCCGGCCAGGCAGGACGTACCCGATTATTTTAAAATCGATGACTTTGATTCCGTTATTTCCCTAAAAGCCGAAACACACAACTTCCCCACTACGGTAGAACCCTTTAACGGTGCCGCTACCGGGGGTGGTGGAGAAATTCGGGACCGATTGGCTGGTGGAAAAGGATCATTGCCTTTAGCGGGAACAGCGGTTTACATCACTTCCTATCCTCGTTTAGATAACGGTCGCGAATGTGAACAAAAATTTGAAGCGCGCAAGTGGCTATATCAAACCCCCGCTGAAATTTTAATTAAGGCATCTGATGGTGCCAGTGATTTCGGAAACAAATTTGGTCAGCCATTAATTGGTGGAAGCGTCCTCACCTTTGAGCACTTTGAGAACAACAAAAAATTTGGATTCGATAAGGTAATCATGTTAGCGGGTGGGGTTGGTTACGGCAAAGAGAAAGACAGTCAAAAGGAAGCGCTCACTACTGGCGACAAAATTATCTTATTAGGAGGCGACAACTACCGAATTGGTATGGGTGGGGCGGCCGTATCCTCGGTTATTACAGGCGAGTTTGCGAATGCGCTCGAACTTAATGCGGTGCAACGATCAAACCCCGAAATGCAAAAGCGTGTGATGAATGCGATCCGGGCTATGGTTGAATCAAACAACAACCCTATTGTTTCCATTCACGATCATGGTGCAGGTGGTCATTTAAATTGCTTTTCAGAATTATTAGAAGCAACGGGTGGCACCATAGAACTTGATAAGTTGCCTGTGGGCGATTCTACCCTTTCCGATAAGGAAATTATCAGTAACGAATCGCAGGAGCGGATGGGTGTGGCCATGCATGCAAAAGATGTAGACACGCTGAAGC
>Ga0154020_10004983_pt1 | contig 15770 bp, 19 predicted proteins | sample Klosneuvirus_201_FD_109709 | JGI IMG/M metagenome (GOLD analysis project Ga0154020, IMG submission 109709) | Active sludge microbial communities from wastewater, Klosterneuburg, Austria - Klosneuvirus_20160825_MG | ecosystem: Engineered > WWTP > Aerobic digester > Activated sludge | place...
AGCCGGTTTCGTCAAACATCTTTCTCGCCGCCGACGGGGTGATGATGTCGCCGTTGCCAATGACGGGAATGCTCTTAACGGCCGACACCACGGCGCGAATGCCCGCGAGGCTGACGGTGCCGCCAAAGCCTTGTTGGCGCGTACGGCCATGCACAAAAATCGCCTGCACGCCCACATCTTCCAACGTGCGGGCCAGGTCGGGGGCGGTGAGGTTTTCGTCGTCCCAACCGAGCCGCATCTTGGCGGTGACCGGAATCTTCACGGCGTTGACCATGCCCCGAACGAGGGCGGCGGTCTTGTCGAGTTCCGTCATCATCGCTGAGCCGCCGCCCACCTTACACACCTTCTTCACCGGGCAGCCCATGTTGATGTCCACGGATGCGACGCCCAAGGATTCCAGATACACCGCCGCGTCACGCATTTCCTCCGGCACGCTCCCGAAGAGTTGCACGGCGAGCGGTGAATCAGCGGCGTCGGTCTCGATCAGCTTGAGCGCCTTGGGGTTCTTTTCGAGCAACGAGCGGGCGTTGACGAGGTCGGTGGTGCAAAGCCCCACACCGCCGACTTCGCGCACCACGCGACGGAAGGGCAGGTTGGTATAACCCGCCAGCGGCGAGAGAAACAGATTCGAGGGCAAACTCAGCGAGCCAATACGCATCGGCCCAATCGTATCCGACCCCGGCGAAGTGAGACACGCAAAACACTCCCCGAGCTGGGGGCAGGCGGAATGCGGAAAGTGGAAAACTTACCGTTGCGGGAAGATCTGGTAGAGCAGCAGGTAAATCACCACGCCAGTCACCGAGACATACATCCAGACCGGCAAGGTCCAGCGGGCGATCTTTTTGTGAGCGTCGAAACGTTCCCGCAACGCCCGCGTGGTTGTCAGGATGACCAACGGCACGATGGCAAATGCACCAAGCAGGTGGGTGAACAAAACCACGAGGTATATTGGACGAAACCAGGCCGGCTCCAGAAACCGGGTGTGTGCTTCCCCGTAAGCCTGTTTCATCTGATAATGATAGATGAGGTAACAGGCGAGAAAGAGCGTCGAAGTCACCAGGGCGGCGATCATGCAATTCCGGTGGGCGATCTTCCGACCGCGCTTGATGAATCCAAAACCGGCCGTGAGCCAGACGACGCTGAGTCCGTTGAGGCCGGCGTTGACGACCGGCAGATCGGTAAAACTCATGGTTCGCGCTCCAGTTGCTGGACCGCCGTCAGGATGGTCGGCTGCACGTTCGTCCATTCCACGCTGTCGCCGCCGGTCTCAAAGGCTCCGCGCAGCCGCCCCTGTTTGTCCACGATGACGAAGATGGTGCTGTGAATGAACAAATCGTCGGCGTCGGTGCGATCCTCCGGCTTCTTTTCGACGGCGGTCAGCTTGAGGCTGTCGATTCCCAAGGCCGCAATCTGCTGCTTGGTACCGGTCAGAAAAAGCCAACGCTCCGCGTTTACGTTGAAGCGGGCAGAGTATTTTTGCAGAACTTCGGGCGTGTCAAATTCGGGATCGGTGGTAAGCGTGACGAGCTTGGCCCGGCTGTCTGCCGGCAAGGCGGCTTGCAGCAAGGCCATCTGTTTGGTCATGCGCGGGCACGGTCCTCCGCAACGGGTGAAGATGATGTCGGCCACCCAGACGCGGCCCCGCAAATCCGCGAGGGAAACAAACTGCCCGGCCTGATTGGTCAGCGCGAAGTCCGTGATGGAGCCGATAACCGGCAATTGGGGTTTCGGTGTGGACCGAGGCGATAGTCGGGCGATGACGAAGGTCCCGCAGAGCAGGATGATGACGAGGCCGACGCCGACCCAGATCGTCCGGGACAGTCGTTCAGGGCTTGAATTCATAGGTCGAAAGAATAAGCGCCGAACCCGCGTTCGGCGCCAAGTAAAACAGGCTTCGCGCCGCGCAACGATAAATTACTCGAAGCTGGTCGCGCCGCCGGACTTCGAACTGAGCCACTTGTCATAGGCCGATTGGCTTTCAACCACCAGCCGCCCGCCGGCCATGGCGGCATGCCCGTTGCCACAAAGCTGCGCGCAATAGATCTGGAAGTTTCCTTCTTTGATCGGCTTGAACCAGATGGGGATGCGCATCCCGGGAATCGCGTCCTGGGTCACGCGCATCGCCATCAGACGGAACGAATGAATGACGTCCTTCGAGCTGATGTAGCAGATCACTGGCTTGTTAACCGGCACATGTAATTCGTTGAGCACCTGCACGTCGTCCTTGCCGTTGGCGTCGTTCGGATCCACGCCAAATAAGTTGTTTTCCGCGACGCGGGTCATGTCCTGCTTGCCGAAAGTCGCGTCCTTGCCCGGATAACGGGCGTTCCAGGCAAACTGCTGGCCGACAACTTGAATTACGGTGGCTTCGCTTTCCTTCGGGAAGCCCGAGGTGTGCCGCGCCCAAACGGGATACGCCACAAAGATCAGCAAGACCGCTTCAATGCCGGCCACCAGGAGTTCGACGTAGCTGGAAAAATGGCTGCGCACGCCGTGATAATTGGCCTTGGATTTCGCCGTCTGTTTGAACCGGAAGAGGGCAAACAGGAAATAAGTGAGCCAGCCGATGAACAGCGCAAACATGAGCCAGTGCAGGAAAATGATCAGGCGATCGGAATCCGCGCCGCCCTCGGAGGCCAGAATGGGAAGGTTAAGAATTTTATCCATAATCAACTGCGCAAAGTCGCGTTCTCCGGGGACTCCCCCGCTGGCTCCAACGCGTTGGTTCGGCGGTTCACATGGACAAAAAACCCGGCCACGCCGATCAGCACCACGCCGACGATTCCCGCCAAGGCAATAATCGCCCAACTCAAACCCCGCGTCATCGGCGCGTCCGGTTCGCCATAGCAAACGGAACAGGCAGACGCAGACGGCAGCGCCAGACAGGCTGCCGCACTCACGGTCAGGAATCGTTTTATAGCACGTTTCATCAGAGGTAACTAAACTTCTTGAGCTTCTTCAGAAAATATCTGCCGTAAACCAGCGTGGCGACCCCCAGCGCCAGCGCGCCAATCCCGAAGCCCAACGTTCCGCTGCCGTGGGTGGCGGAATAATCCCGCAACTTCCAGATCCCGCAGCCAAACCATAACGAACTCAGCACGGTGACGAAGATGAGGTGGAAAGCTTTGAGTGACATGGTCAAACTCCTTTCAGATGCGGCACATCCGCGTGCGCCCAGATGGTCAGTCCCATCAGGCCGATAAAGAAAATTACGGTGAACACCAACACAATATAGACCATCTTGCGCTCGGAGATCAGATGCATGAGATGGCCGGCGACCAGAAAGGCGTTCACACAGGCGATGGTCAGGATCATCGCAATTCGAACGCCGCTCGCCAAGGAGGCGAAGGACGCCCCGACCATCAGTCCCGTGCCGCAAAGCACCGCCAGGAATATCAACAGGCACTTCCGCGTGTAGTTCTTGTAGGATTCAGAATGGGCGTCGCTCATAATCAGGTCAGGTAAAGCACCGGGAACAGAAAGATCCAGACGAGGTCCACGAAATGCCAGAACAGGCCGGAGACTTCGACGCGGTTGGTATAGCGCTCGGGATCGGTGAACCACATCTTGCTGCCGGGGCCCCAAATATACGCGATCACCAGCACCCCGCCGAGGATGTGCAGAGCGTGGAGAATCGTGAGGCAGAAGTAGATACCGAGGAAGTTGTTGTGCGCCGGGCCGTAATTTTGCATCCGCTTGATGTCAGCCCGGGGAATTTTCAGTTCGGTGTGTTCCTTGCCCTTGGTGTGGCCGTCCATGAGTTCGGCGCGATTTTCCACGTAGTGACCGTGCAACACGATGTGGTCGGCGTCTCTTTTATTCTCAACCATGTGGCCGTCCGCGATGCGCCCGTCCTTCAACTGCACTTCGAAATGCAAGAACTTGTCGCGATACTCGTAGGACTTGATGCCGAGGAAAGTGAGGGCGAGGAGGATGGTCAAGGCGTGGAACACCTTGTAGCGTGGGAATTGGTTTAACTTGAGCGCCACCCAGGCGAGCAAAGTGGTGATCGCCGACAACGCGAGGATGACCGTGTTGATCGTCCCAAGCGTAACATTGAGCCAGCCATGGGGCCATGTGCCAGCCGGGGCGCCGACGCGCAGAAAGATGTAGGCCGAGAACAAGCCGCCGAACAGCATCACTTCGGACGCCAGAAACAGCCACATCCCAATCTTGGCGTTGTAGAGGCCCGTGTCGGGCCGGGGTTTTACGGTGTAGGGAATGTCCATGCGGATCAGGGCTTCGAAGTTGGCTGGTCGGGTTGATTCTGGGGCAGAAAATCTTTGTCGCAGCCGGGCACGCTGTATTCGTACGGGCCGCGGTAAACAATCGGTTCCCGTCGGAAGTTGTAAACATATGGCGGGGTTTCCGTCTGCCATTCCAACGTGGTCGCGTCCCATGGGTTATCGTTGGGGATCTTCGCGCCGTGCTTGATGCTCCAAAAAAGATTAAGGATGAAAGGAATTTGCGAAAGGCCCAGGCCAACCGCGCCCCACAGGATCACATGGTTGAGCTCCATGATCGTCGGGCTGAGCGCCCCCTCGAGGCCGACTTGGGCCTTCGAGTAGTTGATGCCGCCGTCCGACATGCGGCGCAGCATGCCGGCGAGCCCCTGCGCGAACATCGGCATGAACACGACGTTCATAAAAATCAGCGATCCCCAGAAATGCACCCGGCCCCAGAACTCGTTCATGAACCGCCCGGTCAGCTTTGGATACCAGAAATAGATGCCGGCAAAGAGGCCGAAGATCGTGCCGGGCGCGACGACGTAGTGGAAATGGCCGATGACGTAGTAGGTGTCGTGCAGGTGCAGATCGCTCGCGCTGAAGCCCAGGGGCAGACCCGTCAAACCGCCGATGCCGAACATCGGGAGAAAGGCCAGCGCGAAGAGCATTGGTGTGTTAAACCGGATCGAGCCCCCCCACAGCGAGATCAACAGGCAGGTCAAAATGATGACCGACGGGATGGAGATGATCATCGTTGTGGTTTGGAAGAACGTGGCGATCGTCGTCCCCATGCCGGTCAGATACATGTGATGCGCCCAGACGATGAAGGAGACAAAGCCCAACGCGAGCGAAGCAAAAACCAATGACTTGTAACCCCAGATCGGCTTGCGGGTGTTGTTCGCGATGACCTCCGCGACGATGCCCAGCGCCGGCAGAATCAAAACGTAAACCTCCGGATGCGCCAAGAACCAGAACAAATGCTGCCACAGGACCGGGCTGCCGCCCCCGGCCACCTCGGCCACCTTTCCGCCCACCGCCAGCCCGGTCGGCAGGAAGAGACTCGACCCGGTGACCTTGTCCATGAGTTGCATGACGCCCGCGGCTTCCAGCGGCGGAAACGCCAGCAGCAGCAGGAACGATGCGACGAACTGCGCCCAGGTGAAAAACGGCAACCGCAACCAGGTCATGCCAGGCGCGCGCAGTTGAATGATCGTGGTGATGATATTTGCCGAACCGAGCAACGAAGAGGTGATCAGGAAAACCATGCCCAGCAACCAGTAGGTCTGGCCGTCAGTCGGGACGATCAAGGAGAGCGGGGGATACGACGTCCAACCCGATTGGGCCGCCCCGCCGGGAATGAAGAAGCTTGAAAACATGATGATGCCGCCGACGAAATAAAACTGGTAGCTCAGCATGTTCAGGCGCGGGAAGGCCATGTCGCACGCGCCCACCTGAATCGGCACGAGATAGTTGCCAAACGCGCCCGTCAGCAGCGGAACGACGGCCAGAAACACCATGATCGTGCCGTGCATCGCGCCGAAGGTATTGTAGAGGTCGGCTGACATCACACCCTTGGCCGCCACGTCCCCGAACAGCGTGGCCAGCAACGGTCCGACCACCGGAACGGATTGCCCCGGATGCGCAATCTGCCAGCGCATCATCGCCATCAGACTGAAACCGAACAAGAGAAACGCGAGCGCCGTGATGGCGTATTGAATGCCGATGATCTTGTGATCAATCGAGAAGATGTAACTGCGCCAGAATCCGGGCGCCTCGTGATGGGCGGAGTGCGCCGGATCATGAGGCATCGTCTGCGTTGTCGCGTGCATGTTGTTCGTTCGTTAAAACCGTAAAGCCCGGCATTCCGTCGCCGCCAAAAAAATGAGCGCGAAAGTAGACTTTTCTTCAACGCCGCTGTCAATCGCCGATTCTGTTCACCGGATCTTATCTACCACCAGCAGAATTAGGATAAGGGGCAGGTAAAGAATCGAAGCGAAGAACAGCTTCTTCGCGCTCGGCACGTCCAGCCGCTTCGCGAACCGGACCGCGTACCACAAATACGCGCCGCCCAGCAGGATGGCCCCGGCCAAATACCCCGGCCCGGCCAGATGAAACAGGAACGGGCAAAAACTTATCGGGAGCAATCCCAGGGTGTGACTCACGGCCTGCTGCGCGGTGCGGCTGCCATCCGGGTCCACATTGGGCAACATTTGAAAGCCGGCTTTTGCATATTCCTCCCGGTAAATCCACGCAATGGCGAAGAAATGTGGGATTTGCCAGAAAGCCAGCAGCGCAAACAGCGCCCAGCCGCCACCGCTCAAATCGCCGCGCGCCGCCGCCCAACCCATCAACGGCGGCAGCGCCCCCGGCACGGCCCCCACCGCCGTGTTCAACCAAGTCACGCGTTTGAGGGGCGTGTAGATGAAAAGATAGCTCACCAAAGTCACCGCGCCGATGACACTTGTGAGCGGGTTTACCAACAGCGCCAGATAGGCCAGTCCCGCCACCGAGCACATGCCCCCAAACAACATCACGGTCGCCGGCTGCAGCCGCCCCGAGGGCAGAGGACGATCCGCCGTGCGCCGCATTTTCGCGTCGTAATCGCGTTCCAACAACTGGTTCAACGCTGCCGCGCCGCTCGCGACCAGCGCCGTCCCGAATAACGCATGCACCATCAGCAAGTAGTCCATCGGGCCCTGGAAGCCGACGTAAAAACCCACCAAGGTCGTAAGCAGCACCAGCATCGTGAGCCGGGCCTTGATCAGATCGGCGTACACGGCCAGCCAGCCCTTGGCGGGCAGGGCGGCGGACACAAATTCGGGCGTCGTGGCGTTGTTCACTGGTTGACGATGGCGGAAAAGCGCGCCTGACGGCGCGCGACTTCGAATGTTGAAGCGACCTTGTCGCTCGCGTTTTCTTCCGGATGGCGGAAACAAATAATGCAACCGAACACGCCTGTCACGAGCGAAAGCGCGCCCACCAAGACGTGCGCTGTGGCCACATCCGCCGCCTTCTGCGACCAAATGGTCCAGGCTCCGAGTCCGGCCTGGAAGAGGATCAAACCAAACCAAAGGAACGTGAGGCGGCGCAACGGGAACGCCGCGTGGCGGTGCGTCCGGTTGACCCGCCAAGCCAGCGCGCCGGCACAAACCAGAATCACGACCGCCACCAAGCGATGGGCCATTTGCAGAGCTATCTGCGTCGCCGTGATTGGATTCGCCGTCGTTACCTCGAGACGCTGGGAATTGTACGCCGCGACGGCTTCCGCATCCATGGCCGGCCAGAGTTTGCCGTAAGCCAGCGGGAAATCGGGAATCGCCAACCCGGCGTGCTGATGCCGCATCGTCGCACCGAGGATTAATTGGAGGAAAATCAAGGTCGTCGTGGCAAGGAACAGCCGGCGCAACGACGCACCAATCTCCGATCCGTCGCGTTCCCTGCCTTCGTTCGCATCTCGCTGGCCACCAAGCCGAGGCTCCAGCCACCACCGGCTCGTGAGCAGCGCCAGGGCGCAGATCAGGGCAAAGAACAGTTGTGCCAGTGCCGCGTGGAAAATCCCGATCTGATCCTTGAACAACACGACGCGCAATCCGCCCAGCACGCCTTGCAACACCACGGCGCAGAAGGCGATTACGCCCAACCACCGCAGCCAGCGCCGCGATTCCGCGAGCCACAGCCACCCTGCTAAGATCGCCGTAAGCAGGCCCACACCGGAGGCAACAAGCCGATGCGTGTGTTCATAGAAAATTCCGCCCACCCATTTCGAGGGCGGAAACAGAAACATGTTATAGCCGTAAGTATTCGGCCAGTCCGGCACAGCCATCCCAACCCCGTGGCTCGTCACCAGTCCGCCCACGCCGAGCAGCGCCAATGTCGCCAGTGCCGTGAGGACGGCGAAGCGATGCAGCCAAGGATTGAAGCGGGACTCAGGCATTGATCAACGCGGATGGAGTATGAAAAAAGCGAAAACCGCTGCGACGTTCCCAGCCGCAGCGGTTTTCCGAAAATCGAACCCCCTACTTTACGTCCAGCGCAAAGTCTAACTTCGCCCCATCTGCCGTCACCTCGATGTCCTGCTCGACGCCGTCTTTCGCGGCTTTGCGGTGCAACGCCACGATTTTGTATTTGCCGGGCGGTACATCTTTGATCGTGAATGTGCCATCCTTGCCGGTCACCGCGAAGTAGGGATGATCCACGACGGTGATATAGGAGAACATCCACGGATGCACATCACACTTGAAGCGGAGGAAGGTTTCGGCCGCCGGAAAGGTGAAGGTTAAATCCGCAGCGCCGGCAAACTGGGCCTTGTTTTCCTCCTTGTTTCCGCCTGCGGTGTTGACCGGGGTGGGATGAACATTGTGCATGGTTTGGTCGGAATTCTTAACCGAAATCTTCTGCCCGGTTTGCACCGCGCCCACGTAGGGAAGGTACTCGCAACCATTTTGGTCAATCAGCAGCGGCGCAGCGGAAGCACCCGTTGATTTGCCGGTAATGCCCTTGAGCATCACCACCGTATCCGCAAGTTCACCGCCCGTCCCCACCATATAAAAGCGCGTCTTCATCGGTGTAGGGTGCGCCGCGCTACAGACTGGGTCTGTGACACCGGTGATTTCCTTTTCTGCCGGCGGGGCGCCTTTGAGGGTGACTTTGCCGGTGATATTGCCCGCCGTCGCAAGCTGCAACGCAGTGGTAAAGCTGGCTATCAGCGCCAGAGTTTGATTCAGTTTCATAGTTTTTGTTGTTCTAGTTCGAAAAAATCATTCCAAGGTTAGCAATCCCTCGTCCGTTGAGCAAGCTCACGTCATAACATTCCTTCCTGCTCATTGTGGCTCTGACGCGGGCTTCTGGAATTTCTTCAAAAAGGTTTTGCGCCCAGTTTCACCATCACTTGGGCCATTTTGAGCGCCGTCTGGGCGGCTTCCCGACCCCGGTTGCACCGTAGGTCGAGGCAGCGCGCCTTCGCCTGCAACTCGTTCTCCAGCAGCAAGACTTCGTGAATCACTGGCACGCCGCTCGCCACCTGAATCTCCATCAGCGCCCGGCTCACCGCCTCGCCAATGTGGGCCGCGTGCGTGGTTTCGCCCCGTAAAATGACACCGAGACAGATAATAGCGGCCGGGCGGGGGTAAATGGTGGTCAACTTTGACGCCACCACCGGTATCTCATATGCCCCCGGCACCCGCACCACCTGAGCTGTCGCTCCGGCGCGCTTCAATTCCACCTGGGCGGCGCGCAACATCGAGTCCACGTATCGGGCGTTGTACCGCGACGCGACGATGGCGAAGTGGCCGCCCGCTTGTCCGGCTTTTGTCCTTTTGACCGGTTTCAGCATCGGGCATCCGGCTTAGGCCGTGGCCGGCACGGTTTCGACCGCGGCATTGTTCTCCAGAAACTCCATGACTTTCTCGTGGGCAAGCTGGTCATAGATTTCGACGATACCGTTGCGTTTCTGCAAATCCTTGATGAACTTCTCCGGCGGAATTTGATACATCCCCGCCAGCGTCTGGATGCGACGCAAGACCTCTTCCTGCGCGACTTTGATTTCTTCCTTTTCCGCGATGCGCTGCACCAGAAACGACAGTTTCACCTGTTCCTTGGCATTCATCGAGGCGGCGGAGTAAATCGCATCCTTCTCCTTTTCGATAATGTCGCGGGAAACACCGCGCTTCGCATTTTCCTGCACCAAATTATAAACGATATTGCGGGTCGTGTTCGCGACCGCGCTCTCTGGCAGTTCAAAATTCACCTTGCCGAGCAACTCGCGGACGATTTGGGCCCGGGCATCCTTGCTCTGCTTGAATTTCAATTCATTCTCCAGGTCGCGCCGCACCCCTTCGCGCAGTTTCTCCAGGTTTTCCGCCTCGAAACTCTTGGCAAACGCGTCGTCCAGCACCGGCAAAACCTTCTCCCGCACCTCCACAACTTCAACGTCATAGACGCCCTTGCGTCCGGCCAGTTCCTTGCTCACGAAGTCGGGCGGGAAATCCACGTTCACTGTGCGTTTCTCGCCGACCTTGGCCCCGAGCAATTGATCCGCGAAGCCGGGGATGAACGAATCCGCCTTCATCTCCACCCAGAATCCCTGCTGCTGCGTGAGGCCCTTGGCCGTGGGCGCGATTTCAGTGAGCGGCTGACCCTCGCTGGTGCCAGTGTAATTCACCACGGCGATGTCACCGCTGGCCAGAACTCGTTCGACGGGCTTGAAATCCGTCTGCCGTTCGCGGAGCAAATCCAAGGCACGGACCACATCCGCCTCGGACACTTCCTTGGCCTCGCGTTTGAGCGGCAGCCCCTTGTATTCCGGCATTTGAAACTCGGGCGGGGTTTCGATGGTGGCGGCGAATTGCAGTGCCTGCCCGCGACCAAATTGAATTTCCTCGATGTCCGGGTAGCCCAACACATCGAGCTTTTGTTCCTCGATCGCCTGACGGTACGAATCGCCGATCAACTTGCGTTTAACCTCGTCCTTGATTTCGGAGTCGTATTTTCGAACCACCATGGGGATCGGCGCCTTGCCGGGCCGGAACCCGGGCAGATTGGCCTGCTTCTGGAAGTCCTTTTCCGTGGCCGCAAAGGCCGCATCCACGGCGGCGGCATCCAACTCCACCCGCACAAGCTTCTTGCACGGGGCCAAATTTTCGACTGTGACGTTCATAAAAGTGCTTTCGACCGATGAAAATGGAAAACCGTGACGGGTTTTCCCGGTTCCACGGGCCGGGGAGAGTAGGTAAGCCGCACCCTCCCGTCAAGAACGGCTTCGGCTCAAAAACGGTTGCCGCTGCACCGCATCCTGTGCCGATAATAAGCGCGCAGCGCGCCGACGACCGTTCCCGCATCCAGTGGCACAACGATGCCGGAAACGCCTCCCTCAATCAGAAACCGGCCCGCCGGCTTCACCGGCGGATGAAGGTTTCGCGCAACGAACCGCGCTCGGTGCGCACCGCCATGCCTGCGCGAACATTATGCCGCGCGAACCAGCCTTGCGGCACCTCCAAGACAAACTGCAGATTGCTCGACTGCGATTGCACCCCGCGCTCGTCGCCCGGTTGCAGCTCAATGATTTCCGCAATGGTGCCCTCCGGGGTAATGTAGGCGGCGGACAACGGCACCACACAATTGCGCATGTAGAAATTCTTTGGCCCGATGTTCGCGTCCGAAAACACAAAGAGCATCGCGGTATTCTCCGGCATGTTGGTCCGATACATCATGCCGGTGGCAATTTCCACCGGGGCGAGGGCGATCTCGGCAATCATTTCCTCGCGGCCCAGCCACACCTTCATGGTCGGCAATTTCGGCTGCGCATGCAGCAGATGACCGCGAACGGGGTCAACCTCCGAACGCGCTGCGGCCCCCGGCGCCGATGCAGCGGGTTTGCCACAACTGACCAACAGCGCGCCGGCCAACAGCAGAACTGTCAATTTCCAAAACATTTTCATCGCCATGAATCTTGCCTGGTCGAAGCCTCGCAAACCAACTTTATTAGCCTCGCCCCGACGAACTGCGACCGCTCCACACCAGCGGGGTGGCTGCGGACCTGGGGCCGGTAGCGCCCCTTACAACCGCCCATTGTCAATCAGCCGCGTGGGACCAAAAAACACCGCCAGTGCCAACTGCGTGCCGCGCTTCGCAGTGATGACAGGCGTTAGCGTGTCCGGATCAAACGCCTCCACGTAATCGAGACGGGCCAGGGGCGCGGAAGCGATGAAGTTCCTCAAATCAGTCTTCAACCGGGCGGCAGGCATGCTTTTTCTGCGCACCGCGACACGGGCCCGTTTGATGGCCTGGGACAGGATCACCGCCTGCGCCCGCTGCGCTGCGTCGAGGTATTGGTTGCGCGAACTCAAGGCCAGGCCGTCCAGGGCGCGCACCGTCGGGGCCACGATGATTTTCACCGGAAAATTCAGATCGTGCGTCATGCGCTGGATGATCGCCGCCTGTTGCCAGTCTTTCGCACCGAACACCGTCAACTCCGGCAACACGAGGTTGAACAACTTCGCCACCACCGTCGTCACGCCGCGAAAATGGGTGGGCCGCGCCGCACCTTCCATGCATCGCGACAACTGCTCCTCCACGATATAAGTGCTGAAGTCGGGGCGAGCGTCCCCGTGGGCCGGCTCGTCAGCAGCCTTGCCCCACCCCGGATACATCTCCGCATCGGTGGGCGTGAACACAACATCCGCGCCGGCCGCCCGGCACAGTCTCAGATCACGCTTCAAATCGCGGGGGTACCGGGACAAATCCTCCTGCGGTCCGAATTGCGTCGGGTTGACGTAAATGCTGACCACGACCTGACCGACTGGACCGATGCGCCGACGGGCTTCCTGCACGAGGCTCAGATGACCAGCATGCAGGTAGCCCATCGTGGGCACAAAGCCCACGCGCTGGCCTTGGCGTTGCCACTGGCGGGCGAGCCGTTGCATGGCGGCGGTGGAACGAACGATTCGCATGGCAGGAAAATGCGCGAGACGCGGCCCGCAGGCCAGTTTTGAAATTACGCAAAGTCGTAAATTAAAACCTTCACGCAGACGCGCTTGAAGACCTTCTCCACGAACTCGACGTGCAACGGATGCACCTGGTAATCGTCCTGTGCCTGCTTGGTCGGGAAGATCAAATTGAGCGCCACCTGATAGCTTTGATCCACCACGGGCCGGGGGCTGGTGACCATCTTGCCGACGTGAAATTGCACCACGCCAGGGATGGGTTTGAGGTAGTGGTTTGCCCCGGCGATCAATTCCTCCGTCGCATTCGGCTGCGCCGGGTCCGTCCAAAAAATAACAACGTGCGAAAACATGATGCGTGGATTGTCATCCGCCCGCGCGCCCGCCAGCAAGTGCAAAGATCCGTAAATTCCCACTAGCGGAGGGGTCTTCAACTGGTTCGTAACTGTTACTGCGAGGGGAAAACTCCGGACGGACGCGTTCCTGGTGTTGACTCTCTATCGAACAGCGGTTTGAAATCGGCTTGTCCAAAATGATGAACCTGCGTCAAAGCTTCCGTGATGCCGCGCTCGCGGGTATCATTGTGTTTTCAGCTTGGGGGCTAACGCAATCATGCGGTCGCCAACTGAGATGGAGCAATGCTGACCGGGACGGGCGGTGAGGTATGACTGTCCCAGGAGCGAAGCTGTCCCATCGGCATTGGTTACCTCGACGCTGATCTGCATTTGAGCATTGCCGTCCGAAAGGATTTTTGGTGTGACCACACAATTGGTTCCCCCACCAAGGTCAAAACGGACCGCGATACCGTCCGCAAACTCAATCGAGCCCAAATCAGTCTCATTGGCCGGCGGGGCCAAGGTTGTTGTCTTCATTGTTACCTTCACGTCTGATGCCGGGATTACTGTTGGTAGGGCCGTAGTAGCAGCCGCTGATTGAACCTCGCGTAGTCGCTGGGTCAACTGTTTACCCTGAGCTTTCAGTTGGGTGTTCTCCTGCTCGAGCTGGCGCAGTCTCACTCCCTGACCGCGCAGCCGCATCAATTCAGTCCGGTCCGCCTGTGATGTTTCCTCAATGGCTTTCAGCTGCGCGGCCAATTGCGCGTTGCTCTCCTGCAACGATGCCGTTTCATTGAGTTGGGTGCGCAGAGCTGCGCATTCGGCCACCAAACGCTTGATCTGCAACTGCTGCAACAGCAACAGCGCACCAATGCCAAGCGCCACGATCACCCACGCCCCGGTTTTTAGTTTTGTGTTCATCAACCTTCAAGATTACTTGCAATGGACTGATCTATGACCGTACAACGAACCAACTTTTGAGGTTGAGCCATGCAAATCCCATAAGCAACCCGTTTGGCGCCGGGACTTGGCACGCTGGTTTGGTTATCCGTGCTGCTTCACCGCCTCAAACACCCGCAAGGTCGCCCGGGCCATCGCTTCGGCACTGAATTTTTCGGTCACCGCCCGGCGGCCGGCCTCGCCCAGCGCCCGGGCGCTCTCCGGGTTCAGGAGCAGATCTTCCAGCGCTTCGGCCAGTGACTTCGCGTCGTTCGGTTCGCACAACACGCCGCCACCCGTGGCCGCGATAATCTCCGGAAACGCGGCGGTGCGCGGTTGTACCACCGGCACGCCCGCGGCCATAGCCTCAATGACGTAAAGGCCAAAGGCCTCACCATAATTCGCTGGAACGGAAAACACTGTCAGCCCCTGGAGAAACTCCAGTTTCTCCGCGCGATTCAGATTCGGGCTGAAGCCGACTTCCCCGATATAACCCGCTTCCGCGAGCCGCACGCGCAGCGACTTGACGAAGGGTTCATCCCCCGGACCGCAGCCGCCGCCGATGTGCAGTTTCAAGCGCGGCACGCGTCCGCGCTGCTTGAGCTGGATGTACGCTTCCACCAGCGTATCCAGCCCCTTGTCCTGGCACATCCGGGCAAAGTAGCCGAGGACGGGCGCACGCTGGCTTTCGCCCCTTGTCCTTCGCCCTTCGCCTTGATAACCCGCCAGGTTGATTCCATCGGGCACCACATGCACCCGCTCCGGCTTCAAGTTGAGCCGCAATTTCATGGCCTCGGCGTTCCAGCGACTCGGTGCGATCCACGCATCCAAATCCGCCGCCCGTTCGGCCAGCAAATTCCAAACGACCGGGCGCAACTCGACCGGCAGCGCGTCGAGATACGGTTCTTCCCCCTGGAGCAAACAGACCACCGGCACGCCGAGCTCGGCCTTCAACCGGCGCACCATGCCGACGAGCAGGGCATTGGAGAGGCAGATGACGTCCGGTTTTGCGTGTTCGCGCAACCAGCCGATGAGTTCGGTGATCTCGCGGTTTTGATTGCCGGTTTCACCGCGCAACATGGAAAGCAGGAGTTCCCCCACTTCGGTGGCGCGCGTTTTGGCGGCACGCCCGGCGGCCCATTCGAGGAGGCGGCGGGAGTTCAGCAAACGGTGCAGCCAAGCGGGGGCCTGACGAAACCACGCGGACTTTTGCTGGAGATAAACATTGATGCCGCCGAAGAAGATCGGGTTGCCCGCACTCTCATCCGTTTCGTCCACGTTGATCGGCAGATACAGCGGCAGCATCGTGGCGTCGTGCCCCAACTGGCGCAAGGTGGCCACGAGCGTATTGTCGTGGAAGCAATTGCCACAAAACATCCCGCCGGCACCGGGAGTAAGTTGAACGATGTTCATGCGTAATCAAATCAACCGCTGGACCGGAAAACTCTAGTCACTCGGCGGGCTAGCGCAACTTTACATTCGTACAGAGGCCGGCCGATGGGCGACGCAAATTGATTGCGCGTCGGCTGCCCGTTTGTTACAAGAGGAGGCAGTTGGCGGGTGTGGTTCAATGGTAGAATGTGGCCTTCCCAAGGCTGAGACGAGGGTTCGATTCCCTTCACCCGCTCCACTAAGCTTCAACAACTTGCACAGTTGTGCAGGAAAAGTGCAGGAAGAGTCCCGATTCTACAAGGCGGATTTCACGGCATGTGATCAGATGTTATTAGGTGCAGAAGTCTTCGAACGCGCGCAGGAAACGAATGTATTTGGAAGCTTGAGTCACCCAAGAAGATGGCTGCTGCCACGCATGCAAATAATATTTCCAATTTTGC
>Ga0154020_10004984_pt1 | contig 15769 bp, 16 predicted proteins | sample Klosneuvirus_201_FD_109709 | JGI IMG/M metagenome (GOLD analysis project Ga0154020, IMG submission 109709) | Active sludge microbial communities from wastewater, Klosterneuburg, Austria - Klosneuvirus_20160825_MG | ecosystem: Engineered > WWTP > Aerobic digester > Activated sludge | place...
CATTTGGACCGCATTGCCGAGTCGGCGGCGAAGTTGAAGAATCAATCTTTCATGGATACTCCAATAAGTATCACGATGGTTTCGTTTGACATGCTTACGTCGGCGAGTGGGTAAATGTCGGAGCAATTGCGACCAATTCGGATTTGAAGAATATCTAACGCGAGATCAAGGTCGAGCTACCAAGCGGGCTCATAAGTACGGGCCTTAACAAGGTTGGCAGCTTTATTGGAGACCACGCCAAAACTGGAATCGGGACATTGCTGACAACCGGTATGGTAATGGGACATTCCGTAAACATATTTGGCGGCGGACTCGCAGGTGGACGATTCGTTCCTTCATTTCAGTGGGGCGGCAAAGATGGATTCGTCGAGTACGATGTCGATAAGGCGATATCCACAGCAAAAATCGTGATGAGTCGGCGCGGTCGAGAGATGACTAACGCAGATGTCGAATTAGTCCGATATATCTCACAGGCGACATCGGCTCACCGTTCTGGATGGAAAGCACGCGAATAGCGCGCTACCCCAAGTTTTCTTCCTCCACATTGTTGGTTCAGAAAACAAAGGCGTTGACCGGCAGCACGCGTCGTCTTATGTTGCGATTTGTCGATTGGCACCTGAGCAAGGAAAAGATTCATGCCTGAACTGCGAAAAGACCCCATTGTTGGCCGTTGGGTCATCATTTCTACTGAACGCGGAAAACGTCCCAGTGATTTCGCACCAGCTGTAAAGAGCAAAGAACCAAAAAGCTGTCCGTTTTGTCCGGGCAACGAAGCCATGACACCACCGGAGATATTTTCGCTCCGTAACAATGGAAGCAGTCCCAACAACCCGGGCTGGGACATGCGAGTAATCTCGAACAAGTACCCTGCGCTTAAGATCGAAGGAGACTTGAACCGGGAAGGCGAAGGTATCTACGATCGAATGAATGGAATTGGGGCGCACGAAGTTGTCATTGAAACGCCCGATCACCAACTGGATCTTGTCGATCTTCAAGCTGAACAAGCGAAGCAAGTGTTTCTTGCCTACAAGTCCCGCATGATCGATTTAAAAAAGGACATTCGCTTCAAGTACTTGCTGGCTTTCAAGAATCAAGGAGAAGCCGCAGGTGCTTCGTTGGAGCATGCTCATTCACAATTGATCGCGACACCGGTTGTGCCGATTAGAGTTCAGTCCGAACTGGAAGGCAGCGAGCGCTATTTTACGTATAAGGAGCGTTGCATTTTCTGCGATATTATGCGTCAGGAAGTCAGCGCCGGCAAGAGAGTTGTCTATGAGACGGATGGCTTCATTGCGATTGAGCCATTTGCGCCGCGTTTTCCTTTCGAGACTTGGATACTGCCGAAGTCGCATGAATCGGACTATAGCAAGCTGAGCGATAGCATGGCTTTAGATTTAGCCGGAATCGTCAAGATCACGCTGTCGAAACTTCGGACAGCCTTAGCCGATCCGCCCTATAATTATGTAATTCATACCGATGCGTTTAGTAATTCGGGCAAGGAATACTATCATTGGCACATGGAGATAATTCCCAAATTGACAAAGATTGCCGGATTTGAGTGGGGTTCTGGGTTCTACATTAACCCGGTAGCCCCTGAAGATGCGGCTTTGTACTTGCGGGAAATTACCGTGTCATAGTTAGCCCAACCAAGGGATGGAGGGGTTTCGAACATGGGAAAGTTGAATATTGCTTACGTTGCCAGTGAGGCGATGCCTTACTCAAAAACCGGCGGGCTCGCAGACGTCGCCGGGGCACTACCACAACAGCTGGCGGATCTCAAACACCGAGTAGCTTTGTTTTCTCCGCTTTATCGCACAGTCAGAATCGATCGCCATGACATTTTTCGTGTCGGGCGATTTACCGATTTAAGTGTTTGGGTAGGTGGCCGAGAGTGGCGGTTTAATCTATTGCAGCGAGATATTGCCAAGAATAACAAACTGGAAACCTACTTCATTCAATGCGACGAATTGTTTGATCGCGAATCACTCTACGTTGACCCTGCTACCGGAAAAGACTACGCCGACAATCACATTCGTTTTGCTTTCTTTGCGAGAGCCGTGCTTTTGGCTTTGGAGCGACTTGATTTCAAACCTGATATCATCAATGCCAATGATTGGCAGTCTGCTTTGATACCGGCATATCTCAAGACCGCTGAACGCGATCATCCGTTCTTCAAGAATACCAAGACCGTTTTGACCATTCACAATGTGGCCTACCAGGGACTTTTCGAAGCTGACACCTTCGCTGACTTGGGGATCAACAAGTCGTATTACTATCCGACCTCGCCGTTTGAATTTTGGGGTGAAGTGAACTTCCTCAAAGCGGGGATCGTTTTCGCTGACGCTATCAACACGGTGAGCGAGACATATGCCAAAGAGATACAGTCGTCCAATGAGTTTGGTTATGGACTTGAGGGTGTGCTGCATGATCGGCGTGCCGCACTTTATGGGATTGTTAACGGTGTGGACTATGATACTTGGTCGCCGGCAAACGATAAACTGATCGCGAAGTCCTATGACCAAGATTCGGTTGCCGATAAGACTACTAATAAATTGGAACTTCTGAAACTGGCAGGATTGGGCGAGAACAAATTCGAGAAACCACTAATTGGTGTAATCAACCGTTTGGCGGACCAAAAAGGGTTTGATCTCATTGAAGAAGTTGCGGACGAGTTGTTTGATCTCGACTTCACATTTGTATTGCTTGGTACCGGTCAAGAGAAGTATCACGAGCTTTTTGAAGGGTTGGCAGCGAAGTACCCTGAGCGAATCAGCGTTAACTTCAAGTTTGATGAGCGTCTCGCGCACCTTATTGAAGCAGGCTCCGACATGTTTTTGATGCCTTCGCGCTTCGAACCGTGCGGGCTGAATCAGTTGTATAGTCTTCGATACGGAACTGTGCCAATTGCTCGCAAGACCGGCGGGCTGGCAGATACTATTGTCGACTACCGTCAAGCAAAAGCAAAAGCTACTGGTTTCCTGTTCGAGGAATACACCGGAGAGGCGCTTCTCTCGGCTGTTAGTCAGGCTCTCGCTCTATTTGAGAAGAAGAAGTCTTGGCTATCGCTCATGAAGAGGGGAATGAAACAGGACTTTTCGTGGAAGAAGTCGGCCAAGCGATATGTCGAAGTCTACGAGAAAGCGTTAGGCGTCTAAGGCAGGGTGCGAATCGACGCTAATCAATCATATTGCTAACAATCGTTGCGTTTCTGAATCCACGATTTATATTCGACTTTGGTATGGTCAAGAAGCGCGATAAACAACCTGCAACTCCTCGGCGGGCAGAATCAAATCCAAATGAGAAGTTCTGGCTCTATGCGCTGATGGCAATCGCCGTCGGCGTTTTCATTTATTCATGCTTCTACTTTGAGTTAACCCAGGATGATGCCTACATCTCGTTCCGCTATGCCGAGAACTTTCTTAATGGCGATGGATTGGTATTCAACATCGGCGAACGTGTCGAAGGTTACACCAATTTCCTCTGGGTGATGATATTAGCGCTCGCCAAGGGGCTATTCGGCATTGATTATTTGCCAACTTCCCAGGTTCTGGGTGTAGCATCCGGAGCAGGACTTTTTGTACTTTTGATGCTTCTGGTTCAGCATCACTACGAGGGACGTACGTGGACATTTTACGGTGGACTGGCACTGGTTCTGCTGAGCAACTTGGCGATTGCCTATTGGGCGATTGCGAGTCTTGAAACGGCAGCGTTTGCCTGTATGGCTATGTCGGCGGTTGTCTCGGAGTACCTACGACCGCGTCTCACTCCTGCTCTTCTGATAATTGCAAGTTTATTGCGGCCGGAAGGCGTTGTTGTATTTGGAGTGATTTTGATTCAGCGCATCCTCCAAAATCGGCGTTTTCCTGTTGAGTACTTTCTTCTGTACGTTGTGCCACTCGTGCCGTTTGCTGTCTTCAAACTGACCTATTACGGTTCACTGTTCCCAAATCCGTATTACGCCAAGAGCGGCGTCGGGTTGGAGTATATACTCAGCGGACTGGAGTATTTGTGGTATTTCACGAAGACCGTAGGGGTTTTTGGACTGATCTTCCTGCTTCCAATCCTCGCAATCAAAAAACTGTGGGAACGGTTTTCGTTGCTCTATCTATTCGTCCTTGTATACACCGCTTACATTGTTTGGGTAGGGGGAGACGTTCTCAAAGTCTATCGGTTCTTTGTTCCCGTAGTACCCGTTCTCTACTTTCTCTTCGTAGCATCGATCTATGTCTTAGCCGAGCAGTTTGTCAAGCAGGTCAAGACCGCAGTCATGGTGTCCAGCGTGGCATGTGTGTTGTTTGCGTTTGGCTCAAAGTCATTATCGCAAGATCATGTGGAGACTTTCTGGTATTTCGAGCAGAACATTGTCCGAAAGATGCATTTCATGGGAACGATGCTGAAGAAACACATGGGAAACGACTTCTCGCTTGCGACTAGCACCATCGGTATGATCAGTTACCAATTGATCGGTCATCGAGTGATCGACCTTCTTGGACTGACAGATGCCTACATTGCTCGCAATCCCGAAAAGATAGAGGGCATTGCCTCGACCTGGAAAGAGCGACGGTTCAACAACACCTATCTGCTTGAGCAGAATCCGGACTTCATACTGTTTTCAACCGGTTACAAACCGTCGGCGCCGGCAGAAAGAGCACTGATGCTTCATTCGGAATTTCGACACAATTACACTCCTACCGGATTTCTACGCGAGCGCCAATACAAGGTCATTTGGCGGCGCACAGGTGAAGTTGATATGAGCAAAGATGTCGTACATCCGGATATCAACTTTGTCCAGAAGCTAAGCGACGCGTTCTATCATTCTACGCGTTCAGCGCCGGAAGTCGCCTTGCAGACGCTACGTGAAGCCAGGGCACTCTTGGGAGAAGACTACTCTGTTCTATCATACTCGATGGGTGATGTCTTCAGTAAGTTACGGCAGACCGATAGCGCAACGTACTACTTCGATTTGGCAGCAGCTGCCGATACGAATGCATTTGAGCCGCGTATCCGACAAATCAGGGACGCTTCCGGACGCGGTGATATGGAGACAATGCAGAGAATAGCCAATGAACTGACAACCAAGGCTCCGTGGTTATTTGACGAAAGCTATCGTTCGCCGTTTCCGCCGCTTCTTCGCGGTTTGCCGGAGAGTGATTAGTCGATATTAATGAAGTTCGCAGAGTTTTCGAAAATTCTGTTGACACCGAGGCATTTGCCGATATATTGGACGACGCAGATGTTTGCTACGCGGGAGTAGCTCAGTTGGTAGAGCTCCACCTTGCCAAGGTGGTTGTCGCGGGTTCGAGTCCCGTCTCCCGCTTTTTTTAGTGTCCGGCCCAAACGAGTTAATCCGATCAACATTAGTGCGGGCTGGTGTCTGCAGGGATTTAAGAATATTACGGCGGCTTAGCCAAGTGGTAAGGCAGAGGTCTGCAAAACCTCCATTCTCCGGTTCGAATCCGGAAGCCGCCTCCAAAATTGACCCGCAACCTTCTGAAGGATTGCGGGTTTATTGTTTACATTGTTGCCGCCAAAAATTCCGTTGACATTTCCGAGAATTCGCATAAACTGTGCGTCTCTTAGTCGGGGTGTAGCTCAGCCTGGTAGAGCACTTGGTTCGGGACTAAGGGGCCGAAGGTTCAAATCCTTTCACCCCGACCATAATTTTCGCGGCTTGCTGTCCAGCCGTAAACTCGTAACTGTTAGAGCACGAAATTGTATCCTATCCTCAAGTTAAAACCGGGAAAAGAAAACAACGTCATCTTTCGGCATCCTTGGGTTTTTTCTGGTGCCTTCGCGTCACCGCTGGATCAACTCGATAACGGCGAACTCGTGCATGTAGCTGATGCGGCTGGCCAGATCATTGGAACAGGGACTTTCTCGACGCACTCGCAGATAGCGGTGCGCGTTTTTGAATTTGGTAAAGCCGAAATTGACTATGATTGGATACGCGCTCGAATCATTGCCGCCCAAGAGCAGCGTTCACTGCTGGGATATGGCAATGGCACCGACACGACGGGTTACAGGCTTGTCTTTGGAGAGGCCGATTGTCTTCCGGGTCTAATCATCGATCGATACAATGATGTATTTGTGATGCAGTCTTCCACAGCAGGAGTTGATCGTCTCAAAGAACTGGTGACAAAGGTCCTAATTGAAGAATTCACTCCCAGAGCAATTGTGGAGCGGAGTGATATTCCAGTGAGAAAGGAAGAGGGGATAGAGGAGACTGACGGTCTACTCTATGGCGCTGATGTTGAGGAAGTCGAGTTCTTAGAAAATGGAATCAAGTTTGTTGCCGACGTTCTGGCGGGACAAAAGACTGGGTTCTTCCTCGATCAGAAAGATCTTCGCAAGGCGATCCGCCAAATGGCAAACAACGGCAGAATTCTAAATTTGTTTTCGCATTCGGGCAGTTTTTCCATTGCGGCACTCCTGGGTGGCGCTGAATCAATATTCAATGTAGATAGCTCGGGTCAGGCGCTGGATCTTTGTTCGCACATTGCTGAATTGAATAATCTGCCAATTGATCGAATCACTTGGGAGACAGCAGATGTCTTCCAGTGGCTGGGAGATATACCTCAGGACCCATTCGATGTTGTAATGCTTGATCCGCCTGCTCTGGTGAAGTCACAGAACGATTTGGAGTCGGGAAGAAAGGCATATCACTTTCTCAATCGTGCAGCTATGCGATTGATAAAGCCCAATGGCATACTGATTACTTCCAGCTGTTCAACATACTTCCGCGAGGAAGATTTCCTGTTCATGTTAAGACGCGCATCAGTGCAGACCGGGCGGCAATTGGAGATTTTGCACTATGTTACGCAGTCGCCCGATCATCCGTGGTCGGTCTATTTCCCTGAATCTCGCTATCTCAAGTCTTTTGTCTGTCGCGTTCGCGGCTAATCGATTCTTGCGTCCTCAATAAACATTCGTTATCCTGCATTTTGATGTCACAGCGAAATTCGCTCTACGTGGCGGTTATCGGCGGCTACGACTGCACACCGCAACAAGCCTTGCTTGCAGAAGAAGTGGGTGAACGATTGGCGCAGGCTGGAGCAATCTTGGTCACCGGCGGTCGTCGGGGTGTAAGTGAGGCTGCATGCAAAGGAGCCAAGCGTTGCGGCGGAATGACAATTGGGATTCTGCCATCATCTGACTATCGGGAAGCTAATCCTTACGTTGATCACGCCATTTGCAGCGGCATCGGTGAGGCGCGCAATACCATAATCGTCATGACCGCAGATGGCATCATTGCATTTCCCGGGAAGTTTGGAACTCTTTCGGAAATGGCATTTGCATTACTTGAAAAGAAGCCAGTGGTTTCGTTAGGCTCTTGGGATGTGTCACCATTGGTAACCAAAGTCGATAGTCCGCAGGAAGCGGTCGAGAAAATTCTTCAGGAGATACGTCGATGACGGAAATGGCTTGCGCAAGGGCGCTAATTACGGGGCGAGTCCAGGGAGTTGGATTTCGCTTTTTTGTGACCACTAAGGCCGAATCCTATCCCATATTCGGTTTTGTGCGCAATCTCGAAACGGGAGCGCTTGAGATTGAAGTAGAGGGCGAAAAGCAGATTGTCATGGACTTCTTGAATGATATTCGCAAGGGGCCGCGACATTCGGAGGTATTCGAGTTTCAGATGGAGTGGAAGCCTTTTAAAATGACTTATGACCGATTTTTTGTAAAGTATTAGGTATGGATCTTAAATCTAAAATTCGCAGTATCCCTGACTTTCCCAAGAAGGGGATTGTGTTTCGCGACATCACCACGTTGTTGCAGGACCCGGTTGCTTATGAACACGCGATTGACCTATTCTGCCTGCACTTCGCCAAACACAAAATCACTAAGGTTGGAGTAATCGAATCGCGAGGCTTCATATTCGGTGGTCCGATTGCTATGGCGCTTGGCGTCGGTTTGGTACCGATCCGCAAGAAAGGCAAGCTTCCGTGGGACACTGTTCGCCAAAGCTACAAGTTGGAATATGGCACGGACAGCCTTGAAGTTCACAAGGACGCGGTTAACAAGCGCGATAGAGTGCTCATTATTGATGACCTGCTTGCTACCGGCGGGACAGCGAGAGCTTCAACCAAGTTGATCGAAAAACTCGGTGCGAAGGTAACCGGGCTCGGATTCCTGATTGAGCTGTCATTTCTTGGTGGGCGCAAAAAGCTTGGCGACTACGACGTATTGACATTGATCAATTACGATTCAGAGAAATAGACCTGCCACAGCTGCAAAAGTTCTTGCCCTCGTAGCTCAGATGGACAGAGCAGGAGTTTCCTAAACTCTTGGCCGCGTGTTCGAATCACGCCGAGGGCAGTTAATTGTCAGAGTCGGGAGGGGATGGCTCTGTCGGAGATGGCTCTCCGGAATTGATTCCGGTTGTGTCTTGTTCGGGCAGCGGTGCCGAAATGGCCTCTTCCGGAATCTGCAAGGAATCTTGCCGCGCAATGTCTCTTTCCGTCACTTCAACGTTCTTGTCAGTGAAATTCATGCCCGAAAAGTCGTTGGCAACTATGATTGCTATTCTGCGGTTGCCCGGATCACCTGGGTTTGCAGGGATTTTTGGTTCGGTATCGGCGAATCCGCGAATTTCCGCGACTTGGTCTCTACGGAGACCATTTGCTTTCATCCAACGCCGGGCGGAATTGCAGCGGTCAACCGACAGCTCCCAATTTGTATAGGTTGCGCCGTCAGCATATTGATAGGCATCAGTATGCCCTTCAATGATGACACGATTCGGAAGCTGGCTGATTTCTTCTGCTACCATTCCCAGAAGTTGTTGAGTAAACGGTTTTAACTGCGCTGAACCGCGCTCAAAGAACGATTCGCCGGAGGCTTCAAGCAACTGGATGCGCAATCCTTCGGCAGTCATCTTAACTTCGATTTGATTCTTGAGGCGCTCAAAACTCGGATTAGAGCGCAGTTTCTTCATGATTTCGGCGCCGGCTTCTTGAAGCTTCTTTCGAACCTCACGCTCGCGCATCTTTCGGAATTGCTCTTCGGTCATCATCGCTTTACTTTTCATTTCGATGATCGTTTGCCCCTTGTTTGGTAGCACCGAGACACTGCCGCCCTTCTTGAAACCGGTCGGGTTTTGAAAATAGCCGGCGACACTTTCCTTGACGCTCTCTGACTGCGCAACCAACCAGAGAACAAGGAAAAAGGCCATCATCGAAGTGACAAAATCCGCGTATGCAACTTTCCACGAGCCACCATGGTGTCCGCCGCCGTGACCGCCCTTTTTCTTGATGATTATTATAGGTTCTTGGAGATTATCTTCCGGCATCGATTCTCTCGCCTACTTCTGTTTGGTTTGACGGCAAGCATTTTCAACTTCTTCAAAGCTGGGGCGAGTAGACGCATAAATTGCGCGTCGTGCAAACTCGACAGCGATGGAAGCTGCAAATCCCTTTTGGAAACCGAGCATACCTTGCTTGAGGCTTAGATAGTACTTACCTGATTCATCATTGAGAGTCTGAATGTTCTTGGCAATCGGTTGAAACATACCGTAACAAAGCAAGATGCCGAGAAACGTTCCGACTAGTGCGGCAGCAACTTTGTGTCCGATTACTTCAGGAGGACCGCCAACTGCGCCCATTGTGATGATAATGCCGAGCACCGCGGCAACGATACCGAATCCCGGCAACGAATCGCCCGCTGTCTGGATCGACTCGGCCGGTTTGCCAACTTCTTCGTGATGAGTATCGAGATCAAGATCCATCAGTGTTTCCAAATCCTGGGCCGAGATAGCACCGGTGATGATCACGCGCATCGTATCCGAGAAGAAGTGGACCGCGTGATGATCTTTGAGGAACGCGGGATACTTCTTGAGAATCGCAGACTCCTGAGGTTTTTCGATGTGACTTTCGAGACCGACAAGCCCGTCTTTACGTGCGACATTGAATATCTCGTACATCATGACGAGCAGATCAAGAAAGTGCTTCTTGGTCGGACCTGCGCCAAAGACCTTCAACATTTGAGGCACCATCTGCTTGATCGTTTTGAGTGGGGTCATAACTAAGAGTGAACCGATTGCAGCGCCGCCAATGACGACAAATTCGGCAGGTTGGAACAGCACCATGACAGCGCCGCCTTCCATGACAAAGCCGCCAATTACGCCACCAAAAACAACTATCAAACCGATTATTGCGAACATAATTCGAGCTTATCCTTAAGCTATGTGGTCCATTAAACCTGATATAACAATGCGCCTGTTTACTTATTCGACACATTTTGCAGAAAGTCGAATTGCTTTCTGCAATATTTGGAATTTGCGGCAACTGCTGAAGCACCGTCAAGATAGTTCTCGCCATGTGCGTTTCGAATTGAAGCACCCGGAAGCAAGTTTGTACAGAATCACGAGCGAAGTGATGACTTGAACATCAAGGTCCGTTTTTGCACGTCAGCACAGAAAATGTCAGATGTTCATCAAAAGTACAGGTTCAGGGAATTCGTTGTCGAGCCGATACTTTCAGGGAATCGGATCGATATCCCGGGACCACGCTGTGCTATTGAGAAACGGCATAGTGCAATACGGGGACCGAGTACAGGAGATTATGGACTTAGCAACAGTTGCCGGTATGATTCTCGGCGTAGGCGCAATTGTGGTTGCCTATCTGATGGAAGGCGGATCGCTTTCTTCGATATTCCAACTTCCAGCCGTAATGCTCGTCTTGTTCGGCACATTTGGCGCTGGAATGATCACGACTTCAATCGGTACGGTTAGGTTGATTCCAAACTATCTTCGAATTGCCTTTCGTGGCGAATCTGTTGACGTGCGCGAGACCATTGAGCGGATGGTGTCATTGGCGGAACGCGCACGCCGCGAAGGAATACTCGGACTTGAGACATACATACCGGAAGCACCAAACTCTTTCTTCCGTAAATCGCTCCAACTGTTGATTGACGGCACTGAAGTTGTAGTGCTCCGGGGGATTCTGGAGACCGAACTTTCCTACATGGAAGAGCGACACCGCAGGGGAATAGAGTTGTTTCGAAAAATGGGTGGATTTGCTCCTACGCTTGGAATCATCGGAACTGTTCTGGGCCTGATTCACACGCTTGCAAACACGATGGACACGACGCGCATGGCGTCCGGTATTGCCTCTGCATTCATTGCGACCCTCTGGGGTGTATGTTCAGCCAATTTATTCTTCCTGCCGGTCAGCGACAAACTGCGTCATCGGCACCTTGAGGAGATGGCTAATCACGAGTTGGTATTGGAAGGTGTCATCGCAATTCAATCAGGTGACAATCCGCGGGTTCTTAGAACCAAGCTGCTTTCATTTCTGAATCCGCACGAACGCTACGAGGATCAGTATGCGTCGTCGCGGTGAGTTCGAAGGCGAGAATTCAGATCGTTGGTTGATGACCTATGCTGACTTGATTACGCTGCTCCTGGCGTTTTTCGTCATTATGTACGCAATGTCAAAAGTCGATGCGAAGAAGTTCGACCAAATGTCTGAGAAATTACAGGGTGAATTCAATTCCAGCGCACTCATTCCTCAAGCTGCTACCTCCGATATGGGAGCGGGAGTACTAAAAATCGGCAAACTCAAACTCGTGGCGCAGAGATTAGAAAGCCCTTCCTTTGGGCAATTGAAGCATCGAGTAAGTATTGGACCGGCGACCAACATTCCGTCTTCAAGCGGCTTTGACAATGCCGGTTCGCTCGACAGCGCACAGCACGAGTTCTCCGTCGAAATCAACGAGCGCGGGCTTATCATTCATGTATTAGAGTCGGCGCTATTCAGATCGGGTCAAGCTGAGATGTCTGCGGGATCGCGGAGTCTTCTGGACAAGATAGCCAATGAGATTGGCGACCTTCCCAATCAGATTCGCATAGAAGGCCATACTGACTCGCTTCCAATTAGCAGCACTCAATTTCCTTCCAACTGGGAATTGTCGGCCGCTCGTGCAACTGCCGTCGTTCGGTACTTTGTGGAACGACATGGCTTTTCGCCCGAGCGTGTCTCGGCATTGGGCTATGGCGCTCATCGTCCACTTGTTTCCAATGATACTCCTGAGAATCGAGCTCGCAATCGCCGCGTTGATATTGTAATCTTGACAGACAATCTATCTCGTTATGAACCTCAGGCGAAGCCTGCAAATCTCGTTGTTGAAGACGCCAATGGGAATAATTTTCAGACGTCGGCGGAGGAACTTTCTCCATACTGATCCGTCACTATTCGTTCTGAGTTTGTAATCCTCACGTATTCAATCACTTGACGTTCCAATCCATTTTGGCACAGCTTTTGAGTATATGGTCATCGGAGAAAGGTCTTTGATGGACAATATATTGCACAAATCGTTGTTCGGTAAGGGAATGATTCCCATATACTCGCGCCTGGCGGATCTTTCCGCGACTCGACACAAAGTCGTGGCGTCCAACATCGCGAATGTGAACACCGAAGGATATGAGAAGCGCGAATTCGATTTCGACAAGGAACTTCGCAAAGCTATCGATAAACCATCAGTTCCCGGCGTGACCACGCACTCAGCACATATTCCTCTCGGCAATTCTCCCGATGGCGCTCCTGAAATAGAGCGCGTGAAGAAGTCCGAAAACGACACCGGTGTCAATTCAGTTGATATCGACGAGGAAATGGCCAATTTGGCGCAGAACCAGATAACCTTCGAGTTTGGAGCCGACATGTTGGCTCGCAAATTCAAATCCCTGAAAGCCGCAATCAGGGGACAGGGGTAGGAGCTTTATGAGCGATTTGTTTTCATCTCTAAAGATTTCCGGCTCCGGACTCTCTGTTTTCCGGCGCAAAATGAATGTTGCCGCCGAGAATCTCGCTAACGCAGAGACGACTAAGACTCCCGAGGGCGGACCCTACAAGAAGAAGGTGCTGAACATTGGTGCCAAGAAGGTGAAGGAAGTATTCTCGCGGCAGCTCAACGCTGCCTCAGTGGAACTGAAACAAACAGACACTAAGCACGTGGGCGGCAAACCAGTCGCGATCTTGAACACGAACAACATTCTGCACGCCGAGAGTCGCGAATATGTCGATCCCGCTCAGGAAGCTCGGTTGATCTATGATCCTGAACATCCGGATGCAAATGAAGAAGGATTCGTAGCGATGCCAAATGTCGATCCGTTGATCGAAATGGTGGAAATGATGACAGCGGCGCGTGCTTATGAAGCAAATCTCTCAGCCATCAAAACTGTGAAAGAAATTACCAAAAAAGCCCTGGAGATATAGCAGGACATGGATATGAAAGTCAACAACGCAAACCTGCAGGTCTATAATCAAGGCATCAGCCAGCGTCAACAGCCTGTCTCGCCGTCGGAAAGCAAGCCGGTGGAGTCATCTCAATTGGCGCAAGCTCGATTCGCTGATTTGCTCTCTGTCCAAGAGAAGAAGTTCATTGTTCAGAACTTCAAATCTGAATCGGCTCCGCGTAAACCGGAGTCGCATCTCGGGAAGGCTATCGACATTCGCGCATGAACCCGATTTCGATAAATACGCAGCCACAAGAACTGTCGTTTCCGAAAGCGCAGGTAATCTCCAAACCTGATCCGACTGCTGGCTCATTCAAGGATACCTTGTCGCAGTTCGTCAATTCCGTAAATGATCTCCAAAGCCGCGCCGTCGATACCGAAAAGGCGTTTCTTCAGGGAGACATTTCCGATGTTCACCAAGTAATGATTGCCGTAGAAGAGGCCTCAGTGGCATTCGAGCTACTGATGGAAATTCGAAATAAACTGCTGGAAGCCTATCAGACGATCCAGCGGATGCCGATCTAATCGGCATAAACCTCGGAGCATGGATGCATGAAGAGGATATTTGACCACTTTTATCAACTAGTCGGCCGCATGGCGCCGAGCCAGATTCTATTGGCTGCACTGGTAGTCGTCGGTGTTATTGCCGGCACTGTCATAATCTTCAATGTTGCCAAGAGTCAATATTTCGTACCGCTCTACACAAATCTGTCGAGCGAAGATGCGGGTAAGATCATCGAGAAGCTCAACGAGATGCGAATCAAGTATGAGATTGGCGATGGCGGCACCGCGATCAGCGTTCCGTCTGACGATGTCTATGAGACACGCATGAAGCTGGCAAGCAACGGTCTCCCCAGTCCGCAGAATATTGGCTATGCCTTGTTCGACCAGACTAATCTTGGAATGACTGATTTTGTCCAGAAACTCAACTATCGCCGCGCTCTCGAAGGTGAACTCGCTCGAACGATTGGCAGTCTCACTGAAGTTGCAGCAGCGCGCGTACATATGACGATTCCCGAAGACAAGCTGTTTCGCGAAGACCAGAATGCGCCAAGCGCATCGGTTGTTCTTAAGCTGACTGGCGGGACGACTCTCGCAAAGAGGCAACTGCAGGGAATAGCCTACATTGTAGCATCCTCCGTTGAAGGTATGCGACCAGACAATGTTACGATCATTGACTATGACGGTAATCTCCTGACTGGACCGCAGTCGAGTGATCCGACCGCGATGTTGTCATCGACACAGTTTGAAATGCGCAAGAATGTAGAAAGTTACCTTGAACAGAAGGCACAATCGATGCTGTCCGGCGTCATTGGCGGCGGACGTGCCGTTGTCCGTGTAAGCGCTGAGTTGAACTTCGAACAAAACAACACGCAAATCGAAGAATACAATCCCGACATGGTAGCGGTACGCAGCGAGCAACGTACAGCCAGCAAAGGCAACGAACAGGAGTCGCTTCCCGGAGTGCCGCCGGTAACCACGTCCTCAAACAGCAACGACGCTAATGACATTATCACTAACTACGAAGTCTCCAAAACCATCAAAAGCATCATTGGCGAAGTCGGCTCAATTAAGAGATTAACCGTCGCTGTCATGGTAGATGGCAATTATGAAGAGGCGGAAAATGCCGAAGGTGTGATCGAGGAAAAATTCATCAATCGCACTCCGGAAGAGCTTGAGCGCTTCGCCGGAATCATCAAGAACGCAGTCGGCTATAGCGAGTCGCGAAGCGATCTTTTCACGATCGTTGATTTGCCGTTTGACAACAGCATCTTGGACGTTTCGCGCAAACAGCTTGATTCTACCGGTCAGTGGGAAAATTACTTGTACTACGGCAAGAAAATTGGATTCGTCCTGCTCGCGATTCTCGGCTTCATCTACGTGAAGCGCCAGGTCAAGAAGGTGTTTTCTGCCATAGCAAAGTATGTCCCGGCGCCTCCGCCGGCTCCGCCGCCTTCAGAAGAGACCATTCAACAGAAGCCTCAGAAGCCCAAGTTGATTGATACGATGAAGGTGCAGACTAAAGGCAAACCCGATGAGATCGCGAAAGTGATCAGAACCATAATGGCTGAGCCGCAATAGTATGTCGATTACTTACGGTGAGTTGACAAATACGCAGAAAGCTGCCATAGCGCTGATTGCGTTCGGAACCGAGGTTTCGGCAGAAGTGCTGAAATCCCTCTCTGACCAGGAACTCGAGAAGATCACTATTGAAATCGCCAATATGCGCGATGTTCCTGGCGAGGTTGAAGAGCGCGTTATCCAGGACTGTTATGAAATCTTCCTCGCTCGCGAGTACATCTCGACCGGCGGTATAGACTACGCGCGCTCGTTGCTTGAACGGGCAGTAGGCTCCAACCGTGCTGTTGATATCATCAAGCGACTTGAATCGTCGCTTGTGACCTCAGGTTTCAACCTCCTCAAGGGAATTGATCCTAAGCAGCTGGTCAACTACATACAGAATGAACATCCTCAGACGATCGCGCTGATCCTTACCCAGCTTACACCCCAGCAAGCAGCAGGTGTCGTAACCGAGCTCGC